>Ga0070741_10014590_pt1 | contig 13555 bp, 17 predicted proteins | sample Coa_R1_4_FD_66440 | JGI IMG/M metagenome (GOLD analysis project Ga0070741, IMG submission 66440) | Surface soil microbial communities from Centralia Pennsylvania, which are recovering from an underground coalmine fire - Coalmine... | ecosystem: Environmental > Terrestrial > Soil > Unclassified ... | reverse complement strand
CAGCCGAACGAGCCACAGCGCTCCCCACCTTCCTCACCCACTACAACTTCAAACGACGACACGGATCCCTCAACCACCAACCACCGGCCAGCAAGCTGAACAACCTACTCAGGAACTACAGCTAGGCTGCTCGAAGCTTCAGTTCACGGCCGCACCAGGTAAGGAGATGCGATGGGTTTCGACCAGTACCACGAGCCACCCGACGAGTTGCCTCCGGCGACGCGGACGTTTGCGCGTCTCTGCGCCTCGCTGACCGAGGAGGCCGAAGCCATCGGCTGGTATCAGCAGCGCATCGCGATCGAGACCGATCCGGAGGCCCTCGCCGTGATGAGAGACGCTCAGGGCGAGGAGTTCAAGCACTTCAGCATGGATCTCGAGTTCCTGCTGCGACGCGTGCCGCCGTGGCGCGAGGTTGCTCAGGGGATCCTGTTCCAGACCGGCGACATCGTGGAGCACGGCGAGGAGGCGGAGGCGGAAACTTTCGAGGGCGGATCCGGCGCGCAGGGCGCGCACGAGGATGGGTCGCTCGGAATCCGCAGCCTACGGGGGGTCTCGCGATGAACCATCTGCTGCGCTCTCACGCGCCCATCAGCGACGCGGCCTGGACGCTGCTTGACCAGGAGGCCACCGAGCGGCTCAGCCCGGCGCTCGCCGCGCGCAAGTTGGTCGACTTCTCGGGACCGCTCGGTTGGGAACATTCGGCCACCAACCTCGGGCGCACCGGCCCACTTACATCGACGCCGAGCGATGGAGTCACCGGGCTACAGCGGCGCGTGCTCCCTCTGGTCGAGGTCCGCGCGGACTTCGAGTTGTCGCGCAGCGAGCTCCGGGACGCCGACCGTGGGGCGCAGGACACCGACCTGGACGCCCTCGACAAGGCGGCGCATCAGATCGCGATCGCCGAAAACATCGCCGTTTTCCACGGCTGGCACGGCGCGATCACCGGCATCGCCGAGTCAACACCCCACGACCAGGTGTCGCTCGGCGAAACGGTTGAGGGCTATACACGACACGTCGCCGGTGCCGTCGAGCGGATGCTGTGCGACGGGATCGGCGGCCCCTACGGCATGGCCTTGGGACGCCATCAGTACAGGCGCGTGGTGGAGACTGCGGAACACGGCGGCTACCCGTTGCTGGACCACCTTCGCAAGATCCTCGAAGGCCCCATGGTGTGGGCGCCCGGCGTCGATGGCGCGGTCGTGGTCAGCCTGCGAGGCGGCGACTTCCTGTTCGAGTCCGGCCAGGACCTATCGATTGGCTACGACTCACATGACACGGACAGTGTCCGCCTCTACCTCGAAGAGAGCTTCAGCTTCAGGGTGGCCACTCCGGAGGCCGCTGTCGTACTGACCCCGTAGGAGGCCGGATATTCGGCGGCTACCCGGTTTTCCGGCCGTGCGACAGCCAGGAGCGTCCGCTCCCGGCTGTCGCATGCCGTGTGGTGGCGTGTCGTTAGTTCGTGGCGATGCCCGCAGGGGCGGCACCGGCCGGTAGGGGAGCCACCCCGATCTCGGTGAGAGCTGCGCCGCTGACCGCGAGCTCGGCGACCGAATCCGCCTTGCTCTGGTCGACGTACAGGTTGCGCCCGTCGGGGCTGAGCCGGGCGTCCACCGCGCCGGCGCTGCTCGTGCTCAGCGGCGTGCTGCCGAGCAGCTGGAGCCTTCCACTCGTCGGGATTCGGTACCGCGAGATACTCCCGGAAGCGGTGTTGACCGTGAACAGGAACTTCCCGTTGTGGCTGATCTCCACCCAGCAAGGCGCGGTTTGGTTGTCGGGGAATGGAGAGGCCCCAATCGAGAACAGCACCCCGCTTGAGTTGACCCTGAACGCCGACACGGTGCCGACGCCGGCGTTGTGGGCGTTCGAGACGAACAGCTGGTTGGGGTTAGTGGGACGGAATTCGCTCCCAAACGGTCCCAGACCCTGGGCGGGGTAAGGCGAACCCGGCGCGGGTTTCAAGCGACCGCCCGAGCCGACGGTGAAGCTGTCGATCTGAGAGGTGCCGACGCGCGTGCCGACGACATCCGTGCCAGTCGAGTTGAACAAAACGTCTCCGGGCTGCGCGCTGTCCGGTAGCGCGTATGTTGAATTCGCGAGCGGCTGGAGCTGTCCGCGCGACGTGAGCCTAAACCCCGTGTAGTTCGAGCCCCCGGCGCCGGCGTTCGCCACATAAACGAGGCCCTGGTGCTCGGCAATGCTGACGGGCTCGGTCCCTCCGGAAGAAACGACGTCCTTCATTGCCAGGCCTCCGCCATGTTCGATGCGAAGGACGGAAATCTGGTTGCTGCCGGCATCCACTGCCAGCACGAAGCGACCGTCGCTCGCGACTTGGATGGCGCCTTGCGAGGCCAGTCCGGTGCCCGTGCCGGCACCACCGGCCGCAAACGGCGAACCAGGATGAGGGGTCAGTGTTCCGTTGGCGTGACGGTCGAAGGCGGCGACCGTGTTGGCGCTCGCTGTGTTGTCGTTGACGTACACGTGTCCGACGATCGCGGGGCCGCCGATCGGCGAGCTAGAGGCTGCCGCAGACCCCGCGGCAAAGAACAGGGCAGCTGCAGCGAGCAGGGTGCAGCTGCCCAATCTCGGCAAGAATGAACGCATTGTGACCTCCGTTATGAGTTAACTGGTAACGCGTCCTCGTGACCGGTCACACAGGAACCTCGGGACGGACATTGACTGTTCTTGTGGAACCGGCAGTCCCCTCTCATTCCACCAAGGAAGGCGTCAAAGCTCAATAGATGATTGACCACTGACACTTCTCCGTAAGAACTTACGAAGAAGTTCATGGAGTTAACTTAATCGTAAGGATCGATCAGCTGAGCAGATCGACGCCGTCGAGATGCGCACGCGTCGCTCCACCACTCTCAACCACCACAAGCATCACAGCGCCGCAATGCGGGCAGCGGGCGACCGTGCCCGGCGCGCGAACGTAGACCTGGAGCTCGGCGATCAGACTGGGGGCGCGGCAGCTTCGGCAGGTCCCGGTCACCGTGGTCATCTCCGTCTCGAAGGCGTCATAGAGGGGCCCCGCGAGGGCGTTGCCGTCCAGTGCGTCCATCCTCACCTCATCTCAGGTTCCGGTGGGTCCGAAGCGTTCGGTTCGGATTCGGCTGGGGTCATGGCCGGCGTCAACAAGGTCCCGGGAGACCGTTTCCACGAAACCAGTCGGCCCGCAGACGTAGACCAGAGGACGCTCCTGCGGCGGCCAGGACATCCTCCTGAGCTCGTCTTGAGCTATGCGTCCGCGGTGGCCGCGCCATCCTTGCGGCCACTCCCGCGTCAACGCAAGGCATACCTCGACGCCCTCAGCGGTGTCTGCCGCCAGAAGTTCATCGCGGTAGATCACATCTTCAAACGAGCGCGACGAGTAGAGAATCCGTACCTTCACGCCGCTGCTCGTCGCCATCCGGTGGCGAAGCATGGCGCGCAGCGGCACGATTCCGGAGCCACCGCCGACCAGCAGGAGCGGGCGGTCCATCGACGTCTCCCACACGAAGTAGCCGCCGATCGGGCCGCGTAGCTCCAATTCGTCTCCGGGCCTCAATTCGTCGACGAGGTAGGGCGAGACCTCGCCGTCTTCGAGGCGCTCTACGGTCAGGACCAGGTTGGCGTCTTCGGGAGCGGACGCGATCGAGTAGCTGCGCTGGGCCTGATAGCCGTCTTCAGCAGTGAGACGCAGGTCGACGTGCTGACCGGCGCGGTGGCCCGGCCACGCTCGAGCGTCGAGCACCAGACTCTTGCAACGAGGTGTCTCATCCACGAGCTCGACCACGCTCGCCAGCTGCCAGGTCAGTCTCCCTGGTAGCGCTGTTCGAGCCATGGGTCGCCATGGTTGTGATAGCCGTAGGTCTCCCAGAACCCCGGCTCGTCGTCGAGGGTCAGAGTGACCCCTCGTACCCACTTGGCGCTTTTCCAGAAGTAGAGGTGGGGGACCAGGAGCCGGGCCGGACCGCCGTGCTCTGAGTCGAGTGGTCCGCCGTCGAACTCATAGGCCACCCACGCCCGGCCGTCGGTTACGTCCTCGAGCGCCAGATTCGTCGTGTAACCGCCATCTGACCACGCGGTCACGTACTCACCCGTGGTCTCAATGCCCTCAAGCAGCGTGTCGACCGATATCCCCCGCCAGGCGGTGTCGAGCTTGGACCACTTGGTCACGCAGTGGATGTCGACGGTGACCGTCGCGGATGGCAGCGCGAGGAACTCCTCCCACGTCCAGGACGCCGGCTCATCGACCGCGCCGTCGATGGTGAAACTCCACTCCTGAAGCGGCGTGTGCGGCGTGGGACCCGCCGAGAGGACTGGAAAATCGTCCGTCACATACTGGCCTGGTGGCACGCGGCTGGGGTCTGCGACTGGTCGGCGCCTGCCTTTGAAGCCGCGACTGATGGGAGACATCAAGTCCAACTATCTCGCATTCGCGCAGCTACGGGCAATACGGAGCCGGGTGCCCTACGCCGGTCAGAGTGGTCTTAGGGCAGACGGGGAGGAGGAAGGGGGGCCTGGGCTGCTGGTCGAAGTTGAACTCCTTGGCCAGGTTGCCAAGGATGGGGCTGTTTTCCCGGACATCGGGTCGGCGGTCCGGACGCCCGTCGGTCTTCGGGTTGAGGCGTTGGCCGTTCAGGAAGTCGTCCTCGATGAACTTGTTGTAGGCGTCGAATGACAGGGTCTGGTGGTCGATGTAGCCCGCTCTCGCGTACGGGCTGATTAGCATCGCCGGCACCCGGAATCCGTACCCCTGGCTGTCAACCTTGGGCGGGACTACGTTGTCGTAAAAGCCGCCCCAGTCGTCCCAGGCGAGGAAGATGGCAGAGGAATTCCAGTCTGGGCTGCGCATGACGGCGTTGATCAGGCGGGTGACATAGGACTGCCCCACGCTCACGGGCCAGCTCGGGTGCTCCGAGTCCTCGAGGTCGGGGATCAGCCACGACACCGAGGGCAGCGTCCCGGTCCGCGCTTGCCTGAAGAATGCCGTGTCAGTCTTGAAGTTGCTCGTCTGCCGGTCCGCGGCCACGTCGGTGAAGGACGGGAGGACGTTGAAGTACTTGACCGGCTCCGTGTCGCTGTAGGGGATGGAAACACCGGCCCCTTTGCTCTGATCCAAGTACCAGCCCCAGCTCACGTGGTGCTTGTGCAGGAGGTAGGTGAGGTCAGTCCACGCGAAAGGGGAATGCTGGGCTGGGAGGTTGATGTAGCTCCGACAGCTCATCGGGTTCTTTGAACTGCACGACGCCGCCCACGAGGAGACCAGGTAGAGATGGGAGGGTGTGGTCCAGGAGACCACCGGTTCGAACATTCGGTCTTGGAGGACGAAGTGCTTTGCGTAGGACCAGTAGTTCGGGATGTCCGAGCCGGTGTGATAGCCCATGACGTCGCAGGCGGCCTTGCTGTCCCCTGACTTGCAGTAGCCCGCGTTCTCCGCGTCGGATAAGAAACCATCCATCTTGCCCCCGTCGATCTGCGGCGGGACGTCGGGTTCCCAATGGCCCCCGCCATGGTTCTCGTCAGCGTGATCGACGTAGGGCGCCTCGCACCCCCCGGTAGCCGGATTAGGCACACAGACCGCCGGCTTGCCGCCCTTCATGGGAATCCCCTTGGCACCTGGGAACGTCCCGAAGTATGAGTCGAACGAGCGGTTCTCCTGCATGATGATGATGACGTGCTTGATCTTGTGAATGCCTACCCCGCTTGCCGCGCCACCCTTAGCCGTGGTGCTCGCCGTGGGACTGGAAGTGCTCTTCGCGGGACTGGACGTGCCAGAGTGAGCAGACGTCGAGCCGGCCGTACCGGATGAGGACGACCCCCCGCCACAGGCGGCCAGAAACACCGCGCCGGCAAGAAGGACGGAGGCGGGGGCACGCTTGGACATGGGTTTGGTTATGAGGTTCCTCTCCAGCACGCTGACACCTCCCCATCCTTACCATCGTCAGCCTCCCCCACGACCATGCACCGCAGGGTTGAGGCTTGCGCAAAAGCCTGACAATCATCGCAGCACCCGGCGCCGGTACCCATGTCGACGGCATGACGATCGGTTTGCGCTACCCGTGGTAGTGCCGTCCGGCCTTCGACCTACTGTGCGAACGGATGTTCGAGGGTCAGACTCGCTCGCCGGTTCGCAACAACCCCGCCGCGCCCGCGGCGTGCGAGCGCTGGTTCTCCGAGCTGAACCACCAGCAGCAGACGGCCGTACGCCACCCCGGCGGCCCCCTTCTGATCCTGGCCGGCGCAGGGACGGGAAAGACAACGACGCTCTGTGCGCGTGTGGCGTGGCTCGTGAGCGGGGGCGTACCGCCTGAGCGGATCCTGCTGCTCACGTTCACCCGCCGGGCAGCACGCGAAATGCTCCAGCGCAGCCGAAGCATGGTCTCTACACCTGTAGGCGGCCGCGGGGTCATGGGCGGCACCTTTCACTCGGTTGCGAACCATCTCCTCCGACAGCACGCGGCCGCGCTCAGCCTGCCCTCGAGCTTTGGCCTGCTCGACGCCAGTGACGCTGCGGACGTTCTCGACCTGCTTAGCGAGGAGCACGGTCATGCGCAAAGCCGGACCCGATTTCCCAAGAAGAGCACGCTGCTTGAGATGTACTCGCGAACGGTGAACAGCCAGCGTCGGCTGAGCGAGGTGGTTGTCGAACTGTTTCCGTGGTGTGAAGAGCACATCGAAGCAATCGCCGCTCTCTTCAAGGCATATACGGCGCGCAAGAAGACGCTCGGCGTGATTGATCTCGACGACCTGCTGCTGTATTGGCATGCCCTCACCGCCGACGAGGTGATCGGCCCAAGGCTCTCCGAGCGCTTCGGCCACGTGCTGATCGACGAGTACCAGGACGTAAACGGCCTGCAGGTGGAGATCGTGCGCAACCTGCGCCGTGACTGCCACGAGCTGACCGCGGTGGGCGACGACCTACAGGCAATCTATGGCTGGCGGGCTGCGTCGGTGGACCACATCCTGGACTTCACGATCCATTTCCCCGACGCCGCTGTGGTCACGCTCGAGCGCAACTATCGCTCGATGCAGCCAACCCTCGATGTCGCAAACGCCTTGGCGGCTCAGGCAGCACGTTCGTTTCCAAAGCAATTGCGCACGGAGAAAGAGGGCGGCGCTCGCCCAGAGCTCGTGTTCTGTCGCGACGAGTCGGCACAGGCGGTCGAGGTCTGCGACAGGGTCCTGCGCCGGCGTGAGGAAGGCATGGAGTTGCGCGAGCAAGCGGTTCTCATGCGGACCTCGCACGACAGTGCACAGCTGGAGCTGGAGCTGGCTCGGCGCCAGGTTCCGTTCGTCAAGTACGGCGGGCTCCGTTACCTGGAGGCAGCTCACGTCAAGGACCTGATCGCGCTGTTCGCTTGGCGGACAACCTGCGTGACGAGCTGGCGTGGTTTCGCACTCTTCAGTTGCTCGAAGGGGTGGGGCCGGCCACGGCGCGCAAGGCTCTCGACGTGCTGCTGGCGCGTGACGGGGAGACCCTCGGCGCGTGGCCGCAGGCCAGAGACCGATTGCCGGCGCTCGCGCGGCCTCAGGCCGACGTCGTTGTCGCCGCTTTGAGCGACAGCGGCGAACGAGAAGCAAGCGCGGGAGCCCGCGCGGAGCAGCTCTGCCGCGCGCTGACGCCACTGATCGCGGCTCGCTATCCCGATGGGGCTGCGCGGCTCAGCGATCTCGAGCAGCTTGTCGCCGCGGCGGGCGAATCGGCCGACCTGCGCCAGTTCGTTTCAGAGCTCGTCATCGACCCGCCGATCTCCAGTTCGGACTTTGCCCGCCCTCCGCTCTTGGACGAGGACTACCTGGTGCTGTCCACGGTGCATTCGGCGAAGGGACTCGAGTGGCAGGATGTGCACGTCCTGGCGCTCTATGACGGCAACTTCCCGGCTTGCATGGCTGCGGGATCGAGCGAGACGATCGACGAGGAGCGGCGGCTCCTGTATGTCGCGATGACGCGGCCGAAGCGACGGCTTCACCTCTACGTCCCGGTTCGCTACTACCACCGCCCCCGTGGGATAGACGACGCTCACGGCTTCGGCCAGACGTCGCGGTTTCTGACGGGCGAGCTGCAGCTACTTTGTGAGGTCGCTCGACCGCCCGAGCCGCGGTTGGATTTCGCTGGAATGCCCGGCGAGACTCGCCGCATCGAGGTCTCGGTCGATGGGCTGTTCGACTAGTCAGATGCCGCCACTTGTACAGCCTGACTGCCGTAAATCTGTCCATCCGGCCGATGCCAATCGAGGGTGCGTCACGAACGATTCGCATCAATGAGCGCCAAGCTGATCATTAGTTACGACGGGACCGCCAACGACGACGACGCCCTCGCGCTGGGAAAGATGCTGGCGCCCGCTGGGTTCGCGCTGGCACTCGCATATGTGCGCCATGCTCGCGAGTTCGATCCGAGCCGAGAGGCCCTTGCCCAACACGACGCTGAGCAGCGCCTCGAGCGAGGAGCGTCGTTGCTGGGCGAGGCCGAGATGACGCGACACGTGGTCATCGGGGCTTCTACCGGAGCGCGCCTTGAGGAATTGGCCGAGAGCGAGGGAGCCTCGCTGATCGTCTTCGGGTCCGATTACCGGACCCCGCCGGGGCACATCGAGCCAGGCACCTCCGCGCAGCACTTGCTCGACGGTGGCTCGGTGGCGATCGGCATCGCGGCCGCAGGGTTGCGAACCCGGCTCGACGGTGTCATCAGTTCGATTGCGGTGCCCCTGGCCGGCCCCACGAACGAGGTCGCGCGGGAGACCGCCAACGTGCTAGCGCGGGAGCTCGGCGCCACGGTCATGCGGTCGCCCGGCGAGTCGGTGGATCTGATCGTCGTCGGCTCGCAGCCCGACGCGCCTCCCGGTCATAACGTAATCGGGGGGGACGTGCGCACCGAGCTCTACAACGCACGGAGCTCGGTTCTTGTTCTGCCGGCAGGAAGGCCGGTCCTGCCCTAGCCTCAGGCCACCGCGACCGCCACAACCGCGTTTGCAGGGACGTCGATGCCGCCATCGTCTGTCGTGAACTGCGACAACGCTTGGCGGGTGGCCATCTGAACATCCTCGACCTGAGCCGCCTCCAGACCGGCGACCGCTGCGGCTACCGGCGCGCCACAATCCAACGTCTCCGCCCAGTATTCGTCAAAGCTCGGATAGCGCTGCGAGAACTGGAGCCGGTCGGTGCGCACCGAGGCGAAGCCCGCGGAGCGCAGACGAAGTTCGACATCGACGGGGTCGGGGAGGGCGAACGGGCTTGGGTCGGCGGGGTCTGGAGGCGGGATGACCCCTTGCCCCACGAGCGCCATGGCCGGCGCGGCCATCCAGAGGTTCCGGTCCGGACGATCCCACGTTGCCATCGCCAGACGACCTTCGCCGCGGAGCGCCACATGTGTCCGCCGCATCGCTTCATTCGGATCGGCCATCAGCATGTATCCCCAACGGCACAGCGCTGCGTCGAAACTGCCTGGCTCGAGGTCCAGTTCCTGCGCGTCGATGACCGCGAAGTCGACGTTGGTGAGCTCAAGCTCGGACGCACGCCGCCGTGCAACTTCGATCATTTCGGGCGCCTGGTCTGTGCACAGCAACCGTCCCTCTGGCCCGATGCGTTGCGCGGCGATGAACCCGGTCTCGCCGGGGCCCGCCGCGAGCTCGAGGACGCGTTCGCCCGGCTGGGGGCCGATCGCATCCACGAGCCACTGCGAAACCGGCGCTGTCTTTTCTCGAAGCGACGCCTGTCGGCGCTCCCAGCCTTGCGCGCCGCGTCGCCACAGCTCACGCTGTCTGCGATCGAGCTCTTCCGCTTCCGTCGGCATTTACGATCCTCTCTTTCGGCTGATCATTCTTCGAGCAGGACGGTATCCGCGTCCGAATAGGGTGGTGCGCAGCAGCAGAGCAATATCAATGGCTCCCGCTCGTCAGCCCACAATTTGTGGAGAGAGCCCGGCGGGATAACCACGCAGTCGCCCGCCTGCACCGCCCGCTCCTCGTCGCCGAGGCGCATTCGCCCGCTCCCCCCAGTGAAGAGATAGATCTCCTCCGTGAGGCGATGAAGATGGGCGATGGTGGCGGCTCCGGGGGATACGACCGCCTCGGCGAGGCTTTGGTTCGCGGCGTTGGCGGAAGGGATGCCGGCAAGCTCGCGGATCGATGAGCCGTCTGCGGTGATGAATGCCTCACGTTGCTCCCGACGGACGATGTCCATTGCGCCAAGGCTATCTCGCGCGTTGGCCGGCAGGCCTCGCTGCGTAAACTGAGCGGCAGCCGTGCGGAGCTCGAAGTTGCGTCCAGGGCAATCGCAGATGTCACCGACCGGGCCTTCCGGCCAGCGGCGACGACAGGGCAGCTAGGGGCAGCACATCCAACGCACTGCCGAGATCTCGGTTCGCGTCCCCCGCGGGCAAGCTCTGGCGCTCTTTACTCCGGAGGGAGAGCGCCGCTGGGCCGACGGCTGGGACCCTCAGTACTCCGAGCCCGGGCGCTGCGAAGGATCTGGCGCCGTCTTCACCACACAGCACGCGGGACACGAAACGACTTGGGTCATCGTCGAGCAAAGCCCCGACAGGATCCGATATGCAAGGGTCGTGCCCGGCATGACGGCGGGAACAATTGCCGTCGAGATTCTGGGCTCAGCGAACGGGGCCACACGGGTTCGCGTCACCTATGACCTCACTGCACTTTCCGCGGCGGGAAGGACGTGGCTCGAAGCCTTTGCCAAGCACTACGAGACCGGGATCGGCGAGTGGTCTCACGAAATCGACGCGGCGCTCCAACGAGGCGGATAGCGCATCACCAACCTCGTCGCCCACGATCATCAATCACCGAATCGAGTAAAAGGAGCGACTAATGCCCGATCACGGTAGCCCGGCACTACGGGTCGCGCTCGCCTATTACGACGCCTGGACTAGCAAGGACCTCGAAAGGGCAATGAACTATGTCTCGGAGGACATCGTGTGCGAGGCGCCGCCCGGGCGACTCGAGGGAGCTGACGCGTATCGAGGGTTCATGGCCCCGTTCGTCGAGATCCTGCGTGGCACAAACATGATCGCGGCATTTGGAGACGACGAGACAGCGATCGTGATGTACGACACCGAAACGGTCCCGGTCAAGAGTGCACCCGGGGCCGAATGCGTGACCGTTCGCGACGGCAAGATCGTCCACAGCTGGTTCGTGTTCGACCGCAGCCCGTTCGAAGCCGCCCGACGAGGGACGACCTGAGGTCGCCCAGGGCGCACGTGAACGACCGTGCTGTAAGCCGCGGGCTTTACCTGGCGCCTTTTGACGAGCTGTCGGACCCAGCCGTACTCGTCGAGTTGGCGGTCCATGCCGAGGAGCGTGGCTGGGATGGCGTATTCCTTTGGGACCACATCGTCTACAGGGACCCGGTCAGCGCGGTGGCCGATCCGTGGGTTGCGCTCAGCGCAATCGCGGCGCGCACTCGAAAGTTGCGCCTGGGACCGCTGGTCACGCCACTGTCGCGCCGGCGCGTGCAGAAGGTCGCCCGGGAGACCGTAACCCTCGACCACCTCAGCGGCGGAAGGCTCATCTTCGGTGTGGGATTGGGAAGCCCTTACGAGCTGGAGCCGTTCGGAGAGGTGGTGGACGGACGCGAACGTGCCCGTCGCCTGGACGAGAGACTGGTGCGCTTGGGCGAGTTCTGGAGCGGGGAGTTCGCGCCGCGCCCGCTTCAGCGCCCCCGCGTCCCTGTCTGGGTGGCAGCGGTGTGGCCGCACCGCCGCCCAGTCCGGCGCGCGGTGCGATGGGACGGGCTTTTTCCGATCGAGCTCCCGGGCCCCACGGCCCTCACAGAGCTGGCGGAGGAGATTGAGCGCGAGCGGGACGGCGGTCTATCCCGGTTCGACCTGGTCGTCGGGGTCAGCGCGGGCGACGATCCAGCCCCGTGGCATCAGGCCGGCGCGACCTGGGTGCTCACGGGGTTCGGCAAGCAGCCGCGAGTGGTCGAGGTGCGCGAGGCGATCGAGCGGGGTCCACGGTGAACTGGGGAAGCTTTGCCGCCGCCAGCCCCGAACTCGCGGGCTTGGGACGAGAGCGCTTCGAGCGCCAGGAGCTGTGCATGCTTGGAACTATTCGGCGAAGCGGCTGGCCGCGAATCAGCCCTTGCGAGCTTGATTTCGTCGGCGACGAAATAATGCTGGGGATGATGTGGCAATCGCCCAAGGCGCGTGACCTGGCGCGAGATTCTCGCTGCGTGCTCCATAGCTGCACATCAGATCGCCTCGGCACCGAGGGTGACTTCAAGCTGTACGGACAGGCCCGCGATGTGCGCGACAGCGAGAGCCGGGACGCTTATCGTGCTGCGATCCGGGCCCGCATCGACTGGGAGCCCGAGGACCCCTTTCATTTGTTCGCGATCGATGTGCAGTCGGTCGGCTACGTCGTGTTCGGCGAGCGAGCCTTTAGGCTCGTCTGGGATCCAAGCGGCGGCACGCGACGCACGTCCCAACCTCTCGAATGAGTTCTCCGGTTACGGTCGGCCTGGTCGATGCCAGATGTCGCAGGATTGAAACCCTAGGGTGCACCCCTGGGGCGAAGCTCGCCCCAGTCCTGAGAGGTTTGCCTGGCTTATGAGAGCTTGGATCCAAAATCGCAGCAGCGGCGGAGCTCGAAGGTCGCTCGTCACCGTCGCGGCCGTGGCGGCGGCCGCGTGTATAGCCGTTCTCGCGGCCATGCCCCCTCTGACCGGCGCGGCCGTCTCGGCCGGTTCGCGCCCGATCAACTACTGCCAGGCCCTCCCGTTCGTCACCGTGACGCCGGAGATGTGGGGGTTTCATGCCGGACACCCGATCACAGGGGCGACCGGCACCTACGCTCGCGGTCACGGCTATGCCAACCTGTCGGCACACACCGCCAAGGGCAATATCTGCCAGGTCAACCGTGCCCGGCACAAGCCTGATCGCGAGATCATGCTGACGGTCGGTCATCACTTCAACTATTCCTCTCACTACGCCGTCAAGTGGGGCGTTCCGGGGAACATCATCCAGCTCAACGTGCACGTCAGGCACAGCACAGACCCGAAGTGTCGAGTCGGCACCTGGGGCCGGGTGACGATCTTCGCCAGCTACAACGGCGTCCACAGAGACAGCGTTCAATTCTCCTTCCCAGCCGCGTGCGCGACCCACCGGCGCTTGTACAAGGGTCTGGACGTCGTGACCAACGTTCCACCGAACTAGGCCGGCACTGCTAGTCCGCTTTGGACGCCGGGTGAGGGTCTCGCGTCAGCGCGTGGCCGCGTTCGACGTGGCGAGCGCTCGTCCGGAGTCAGAGAGCGCGCGCGCCGCGAAGTAGTGATCCGAGGTCTTGGCGTGAATGGGGGTCTCGAATCCGGTCTTTTTGATGGTTGTGACCGGGGCGAGGTCGTTTTTGCTCTTGCCGGCGAGCAGCTGCCATCGCGCGACGTCGGTGGCTCCGTTCCAGCTTGCGTATACGGTCACCGCGCCGCCCGAGCCCGCGCTCACGGAGATCGCGGGGACGGTGGTCGGCTGGGCCCTCCACGGAGATCGGTAGGCGCGGTAGGAGTCGTTGGGAGGGGTGAAGAGGCCGTCCCAGATCTGCTTGCCCGAGGGGGCGTACTCGGAGAA
>Ga0070741_10014589_pt1 | contig 13556 bp, 9 predicted proteins | sample Coa_R1_4_FD_66440 | JGI IMG/M metagenome (GOLD analysis project Ga0070741, IMG submission 66440) | Surface soil microbial communities from Centralia Pennsylvania, which are recovering from an underground coalmine fire - Coalmine... | ecosystem: Environmental > Terrestrial > Soil > Unclassified ... | reverse complement strand
CTTCCGTTCGCCGGCTCCGGCGCGCCGCCACGGAGGTCGGCGTGCACGAGCGGCGACGCGCGCCGCAGCCGTGCGCGCGCGGCGAGCCGCACACGCTCGGGCACGTTCGGGTTCACGAGCGCAACCGCGCCCCACCGCGGCCCGTGCACGGACGCGAACGCCGCGAGCTCGCTCGTCGCCTCGCGCACGCGGCCGCTGCGCAGGAGATCGGAGAGGCGATAGCCGAATGCGGCGCGATAACCGGCGAGCAGCTCGTCGCCGCCCTGGCCGTCGAGCATCACCGTCAGGCCGGCTTCGCGCGCACGGCGCATCACGTACCAGCCCGCGCAGATCGACGCCGAGCCGAACGGCTCGCCCTGCGCGCGCACGATCGACGGCAGGTTGTCGCGCAGGTCGCCGTCGTCGAACGTGACCCAGTAGGCGTCCGCGCCCGTCGCGTCAACGACGGCCTGCGCATAGGGGCGCTCGTCGAAGCCGGGCTCTTCGAAGTACGCCGTCACCGTCTTCTGATGTGCATGCCCGTGATGCGCGACGGCAACGGCGATCGCGGACGAGTCGATGCCGCCCGAGAGGCAGGTTCCCACGGGCACGTCGCTGCGCAGCTGCAGGCGCACCGCGTCGAGGAACGTCTCGCGCACGGCCGCGACGGGATCCGCCGGCGCGTCGCCCGGCTCGAGCGACCAGTAGCGCCACACCTTCAAGCCGTCCGGCCCGAACGCGAGCGAGCAGCCCGGCTTCAGCGCGCGCACGCCGGCGAAGAAGGTCTCCTCGTCGTGGTCGAGGTAGCCCTGCGCGAGGTAGTCGCGCACTGCGCGCAGATTCGGCGTGCGCGAGCCGAGGACCCACGGCTCGCTGGCGAACGAGAAGCGGTCGCCTTCGAGGCGGTAGTAGAACGGCTTGACACCGAAGCGGTCGCGCGAGCAGAAGAGCGTCCGGCGACGGCTGTCCCAGATGACGAACGCCCACATGCCGTTGAAGCGCTCGACGCACGACTCGCCCCACTCGAGGTACGCGGTGAGCAGCACCTCGGTGTCGCTCTGGCTGCGGAAGCGATGACCTTTCGCCTCCAGCTCGGCGCGCAGCTCGACGTAGTTGTAGATCTCGCCGTTGAACACGAGCTGGCAGCTGCCGTCCGCGGATGGGAACGGCTCGAGGCCGGCGTCGGAGAGGTCGATGATCGCGAGTCGAAGGTGGCCGAGGCACACACCGTCGTCGCCGAAGACGCCGCGACCGTCGGGGCCCCGATGCGCGATCCCGTCGAGCATCGCGTCGACGCCCGCCCGGTCCGCCGGCCGGTCGAGGTCGACGATCCCGCAGAGGCCGCACATGCCTACGCGGCGATCGCCGCCGGTGACTGCTCGGCGGCGGGCGTAGGCGGCGCAGTGCCGAGCAGGCGGTCGTAGAGCGCCTCGACGGCGCGCGCGTTGCGGGCCGGGTCGAACTTCTCGCGCGCATGGTCGGCGGCGGCTTCGCCGAGCCGGCGGCGCAGCTCCGGGTCCTCGATCAGCAGCCGCAGCGCCGACGCCAGCTCCTCCGGGCTCGCGTCCTCGAGCAGCAGACCGGTCTCGTTCGGCAGTAGCACGCCGGCGCCGTCGCTCGAGCCGGACGCGACGACGGGCTTCCCGTACATCGCCGCCTCGAGCACGGGACGGCCGAGGCCGATGCCCTGGTTCGGGAACGTGACGATGTCGAGCGCGTTGTAGATCTCGCCCGTCTCGGCGGTGAACGGCAGGAACGAGAAGTAGCTGTCGAGGTCCTTCTCGGCGACGAGCTCTTTGATCGCCGACTCCTCGTCGACGAGCAGGTTCATCAGCTCGAGCGCGCGACCGCGCGGCGTGCGGAAGTACTCGGGCGGGCGAACGCCGCCGCCCATGATCACGAAGTGCGCAGGCACGCCTTCGCGGACGAGGATCTCGGCCGCCGACACCAGCTCCTGCCAGCCCTTCTGCCGGCGCACGAAGCCGGCGAAGCCGATCGCGACGCGGTCCTCCGGCAGCCCGAGCGCCACCTTGCCGCCCTCGGCGGCCGGCGCCGGCGCGCGCACGCTGTTGTGCACGATCTCGAGCGGCAGCTGGATCGGGAAGCGCGCCGCCACGTCGCGGTCGATCGCGATCGCGGCGTCGCCGTAGCGGTTCATGAACCACGTGATCATGCGGCTGCGGCGGTCGCGTCCTTCGCCGGCGAGCGCGGAGCGAAGATGCCAGACGATCCGCGCGCCGTTCTTCCGCGCGACGTACGCGGCAGCGAGCAGCGGCGAGTCGTTCAGGTGCACGAGCGGGAAGCGGTGCGTGCGCATCAGCTTGTCGAGCTCGCGCAGATGCGGGCGCAGCGACGCGACCTCGCGGCTCAGCACCAGCCAGCGGAGCCCTTCGTACGGCGAGTCCCACGCGTGCGCGAAGATCGACACGTCGCCCGTGTGCACGGTCGCGCCGGCGCTGCGGAACAGGTCGGCGGCGGGGCCCTCCGGGCAGAACACGTGCGGCTCGAACCGCGGGTCGAGATGACGGATGAGCTGCGCGAGCGACGACGGCGCACCGCCGAGCTGCGGCCGGTGGTGCACGTACAGGACCGGGATGCGATCCCACGTCGGCAGGATGTCGTCGTAGATCGCCTCGATGCGGCGCGCGTTCCGCCGCGGGTCGAAGTTCTCGTCGGCGTGCACGCGCGCCGCGCGGCCGAGCTCCTGCCGGCGCGCAGGCGCCTCGAGCAGCTCGGCGACGGCGTCGGCGATCGAGTCGACGCCGTAGTCGGAGACCAGCAACCCCGTCTCGCCGGGGATGACGACGCCGCCGCCGGTACGCGAGCCGGACGCGACGACCGGCACGCCGCTCGCCGCAGCCTCGATCACCGGGCGCCCGAGCTCCGGGCCCTGCGACGGCGCGACGACGACGTCGGTCGCCTGGTAGAGGTTCGAGGTGTCCTGCGTGAACGGCACGAAGCGCACGACGTCGGTCAGGTCGAGTTCGCCGACGAGGCGCTTCGCCTCGGACTCGTAGTCGCGGGTCAGGTCGGCGAGCTGCAGCGAGCGGCCGACGACCGTGCGGAAGAACTCCTGGCCGCGCACGGCGCCGCCGACGACGAGGTAGTTCGCCTCGACGCCGCGCTCGCGCAGCCGCGCGGCCGCCTCGATGAACTCGCGGAAGCCCTTCGACGGGTAGATGAAGCCGAAGAACGAGACGACAGGGCGGTCGTTCGGCAGGCCGAGCGCCGCGCGCGCCGCCTCCGGATCGCCCGGGCGGAAGCGCTGCAGGTCGACGGAGTTCGGCACGACGGCCGCGTCGACGTCGAACACCTCGGCAACGTCGCGGTTGATCGCGATCGGCTTCGTGGCGAGCCGGCGGATCGCGCGGCGGATCAGACCCGACCGCGCGTCGCGACCCTCGTTCGGCAGCGCCGAGCGAAGGTGCCAGACGACCGGCAGCCGCTCGCGGCGCGCAAGCCAGGCGGCCGGGATCAACGGCGAGTCGTTGAAGTGGACGAGCTCGAACCGGTTCTCGCGCAGCGTCTTCCGGAACTGGTGGACGTGCGACGGCAGCCGCGCGAGCTCACGGGCGAACAGCAGCCACCGGCGGCCGCGATAGGTCGACGCCCAGATGTGCGTGAAGCCGGCGACGGCGCCCGTGTGCACGATCGCCCCCGCCTCGGCGAACAGCTCGGCCGCCGGGCCGCTCGGGCAGTAGACGTGCGGCTCGAACTTCTCGCGGTCGAGCTCGCGGATCAGGTACGACAGCGACTCCGGCGCACCGCCCAGCTCGGAGCGGTGATGCACGAAGAGCACGGGCACCGGGGGGCGCTGCTGTGGCATCGGCCCATGCTAGCCCCGCCTGAGGCCAGCTTACGATGCCCAAACATGGCGCGAATCGGGTTCGACGGGCTGATGATCTCGCCGCACGGGAAGGGTCACGCGCGCTCGGAGCGGCACGCCGCCGAGGCGCTCGCCGCCCGCGGCGAGCACGAGCTCGTGGTCTTCGTCCGCGAGGACGTGACGGTCGCCGGCGCCGAGACCGCCCGCGTCGAGGGCCTCACGCTGGACTGGGAGCTGCGCGGCGTCGTCCGCGCGGCGCGGAAGCACCGGCTCGACGCGTTCGTCTCGCTCAGCGAGCGGCTGCCGCTGCGCGGCGGGCCGCCGTTCGTCGTGTGGCTGTTCGAGTCCCCCCTCCACCGCATCCGCCAGAACCGCTCGAGCGGCGCCCCGCTCAGGCACCGCGGCAGCGACCTCGTCACGCAGCTGCTCTGGAAGCGCTCGCTGCGACGCGCCGCCCACGTCGCGATGGGCTCGCAGGCGACCGAGCGAGAGGCGCTCGCCGCGATCCCCGAGCTCGCCGGCCGCACGAGCGTCGTCTACCCCGGGCTGGCTCCCGGGTTCTCGCCGGGCCCGTCCTCGCGCGAAGGGACGTACGCGTTCCACCTCGGGTCGCACGACCCGCGCGACAACACCGCGACTGCGATCGAGGCGGCGCGCCTTGCGAACGTCGAGCTCCTCGTCGCCGGCGCGGCGGGCAACCTCGGCCGGGTGACGGACGAGGAGCTCGTCGACCTCTACCGCGGCGCCGCGGCCTTCGTCGACCCGTCGCTGTACGAGGGCTTCGGCTACGGGGTGCTCGAGGCGATGGCCTGCGGGGCGCCGGTCGTCGCCGGCGACGTCACGTCGATCCCGGAAGTCGTCGGCGATGCCGGCCTCCTCTGCGACCCGCGCTCGCCCCGGGAGCTCGCGGCGGCGATCCGGCGCGTGATCGACGAGCCGGAGCTCGCCCGGACGCTGCGCGAGCGCGGCTTCGAGCGGGCGGCGCGCTTCACCTGGGAGGACACGGCCGTGGGCCTGAGCGCAGCCATACGGGCTAGCCTGGCAACGTGAGCGCGTACCTGCACGCCGTTCGCCGACGGCGGCAGGCGGTCGCCGCCACCGCCGACCGCGTCGATGCCCGCATCGGCCTTGCGGTCGTCGCGGCGGCCTCGATCGGAGCCTTCGCGATCGAGAGCGTCGCATGGCGGACGACCGCCGGGCGGAACCTGACCTTCTACCTCTCGTACTACCTCGACATGGCGCACCGCCATCCGGTGCTGCCGACACTGATGCTCACGATCAAGCCGCTGCCGGCGATCGTCTTCGGGCCGCTGCTCCAGTTCACGGGTGCCACGGGAACGACGATCGCGTGCGCGCTGATGTACGCGGTCTCGATCAGCGCGTACACGGCGATCGCCGCGCGGCTGTTCGATCGCCTCGTCGCCGGCTGCGCCGCCGTCGCGCTGCTCCTGTATCCGCCGTACGCCGCTCTCTTCCACCAGCCGTCGGGCGACGCGCTCTTCGCGTTCGCGATGAGCCTGTGGGGCCTGCTGCTCGTACGGCTCGTCGAGCGCCCGAGCTACCGGCTGATCGCGTGGCAGGCACCGGCGGTGTTCCTGCTCGTGATGACACGCACGGCGAACCAGATGCTGGCGGTCGTCGCGCTCTGCCCGTTGCTGTTGATCGCGCTGCCGTGGCGCCGGCGGCTTCTCCTCACGGGCGCGCTCGTGGCCGCGGTTGCCGTCGGGGTGCTCGCAGTCGACGTGTACGACGGGGCTCGCTACGGCGACTACACCTCGTCGCGCACCGCGAACGCGAACTTCCCGCTCTACCGGGTCTTCGCGTTCGATCACCTCGTGACGCCCAGCAACGGGCCGGCCACGCGGGAGCTCGCGCGGGCGGTGCAGAACGACCTGCTGCAGCGCCAGCCCTACAAGGCGTACCACGTCACGCTGAACGAGTTCTTCGCCGACGCGTCGCCGCGCTTCTGGTCGGACCTCGTGCTGCTCTCGGATCGCACCTGGGGCTGGAACTCGAACTACACGAAGCTCCGTGCGGTCGCGATCGAGGCGATCCGCGCACACCCGCGCGCGTACGCGCACGACGTCTACCGGAGTGTCCTCGACCAGTTCTCGGAGCCCGTGTTCACCGGGGTCGCGCAGGCTCCGGCGAAGACGCCACCGGGCCCCGCTGCAACCGTCGTCGTCGACGGCCGGAAGCTGCCGCAGCCGAGCGAGGGCCAGCCGATCCCCGCCGCGAACATGGATTGGACGCTCGCCACCCCGCACCAGACGATCACGATGGACTGGTCGTCGATCAGCCACCCCGTGGTGCGATTCGCGGATCCCGCCCTGGCCAAGCGCGACGCGCACATCGTGGCGCGCCGGAACGCGCTGCTCGCGAAGCTCGGGAACGCGAACGGCTCGCCGTCGCTCGCGCGGCTGCTGAACCGCATCGAGCATCTCTACCCGCCGCTCTGGGCCTGGCTCCTCGTCGGCGCGCTCGGATTCGCGATCCGCCGCCCGCGCGGCGCCGCGGGGATGTTCACGCTCCTGCTCGTCGCGCTCACCGTCGTCGTCGGCTCGGCCGTCGGCCAGCCGTTCACGCCCGCCTACCGCATCCCGTTCGACCCGATCTTCATCCTCTTCGGGATCGCGGGCGTGCTCGCGCCTGCGGGCGAAAAGCCCGGCGGGGCCACCGTCTAGCATGCGCCGAAGCCGTCTTTCCCAGCGCTAACGCAAAGGAACTCCTCACATGCCCGACCTCGCAGGCTCGACCGTCACCGTCATCGGCGGCGCCGGATTCATCGGCTCGCACATCGTCGACCAGCTACTCGCCGAGCCGGTCAAGCGCGTGATCGTCGTGGACAACTTCGTGCGCGGCGCGCGAGGCAACCTGGAGGCCGCGGTGCGCGACCCGCGCGTCGAGGTCCGCGAGGGCTCGATCCTCGATCTTCCTTTCCTGCGCCGGGTGATGGAGGAGAGCGACTACGCCTTCCACCTCGCCGCGCTGTGGCTGCACGAATGCGTGCACCACCCGCGGGACGCGGTCGAGGTCAACGCGACCGGGACGTTCAACGTCATCGAAGCGGCGACGGCCGCCGGGGTGAAGAAGGTCGTGTACTCGTCGTCGGCCTCGGTGTACGGCGACGCGTTGGCGATCCCGATGACCGAAGAGCACCCGTTCAACAACCGGACGCTCTACGGCGCGACGAAGATCGCGGGCGAGCAGTTCTTCCGTGCGTTCAACGAGCAGCACGGCCTCGACTACGTCGGCCTGCGCTACATGAACGTGTACGGCCCGCGCATGGACTACAAGGGGACCTACGTGAGCGTGATCATGAAGGTGCTCGACAAGATCGACGCCGGCGAGCCGCCGCTGATCTTCGGCGACGGATCGCAGGCGTACGACTTCGTGCACGTATCGGACGTCGCGCGCGCCAACATCCTCTCGCTGAAATCGGACGCGACCGACACGTTCCTCAACGTCGGCATGGGCATCCAGACGACGATCAACGAGCTCGTCGAGCGTCTCATCGCGCTCACCGGCTCCGACCTGCAGCCGGAATACCTGCCGCAGGAGCAGATGTTCGTGACGAACCGCGTCGGCAGCACGGAGCTTGCGGAGCAGGCGATCGGGTTCACCGCGCAGGTCCCGCTCGACGAGGGCCTCGCGTCCATCGTCGAGTGGCGCAGGCAGGACAAGCTCGCCGCGGCGGGAGCACCCTGAGCAACTCGATCCCGATCACCCGCCCCGTCTTTGGTGACGAGGAGCTTCGCGCGGTCCAGCTGCCGCTCGAGAGCGAGTGGGTGGTGCAAGGCCCGTACGTCGCCGAGTTCGAGTCGCGGTTCTCCGCGTACACGCAGGCACCGCACTCGGTCGCCACGAGCTCGTGCTCCACCGCGCTGCACATCGCGGTCGCCGCGCTCGGCCTGCGCCCGGGCGACGAGGTCGTCGTGCCCGCCTTCACCTGGGTCTCGACCGCAAACGTCGTCGAGTACATGGGGGCGGCGCCTCGCTTCTGCGACATCGACCTGGAGTCGTTCAACATGACGGCGGAGCTCTGCGAGCCGGCCGTCGGCGCGCGCACCGCCGGCGTGATCCCCGTGCACCTCTTCGGGCGCTCGGTCGAGATGGCGCCGGTGCTGGCGCTCGCGCGCGCCCACGACGCCTGGGTCGTCGAGGACGCAGCCTGCGCCTTCGGCACCTGGCATCGGGGCCGGCACGCCGGGACGTTCGGCGAGCTCGGCGCGTTCAGCTTTCACCCACGCAAGTCGATCACGACGGGCGAGGGCGGCATGCTCACGACCGCGGACGAGACGCTCGCCGCGCTCGCGCGCTCGCTGCGCGACCACGGCGCCACGCGCTCCGACCACGCGCGTCACGGCGCGGGCGGCGCGTTCCTGCTCTCGGAGTACCCGCATCTCGGCTTCAACTTCCGCATGACCGACATCCAGGGATCGCTCGGCTGCGCGCAGATGGAGCGCGCCGCCTGGATCCTGCAGCGCCGCCAGGAGCTCGCCGCGCGCTACGACGAGCTGCTCGCCGACGTCGAGTGGCTGCGGACCCCGACCGTTCCCGCCGGCGACGTCCACGGCTACCAGGCGTACGTCTGCCTGTTCGCGCCCGAGGACCCCACGCTCCGAAACGTCGACGCGTTGCACGCACGCCGCAACCACCTGATGGAGCAGCTGGAGTCGGAGGGAATCGCCACGCGGCAGGGAACGCACTCCCCGGTCACGACCCGCTACTACGCCGGGAAGTACGGGCTCACGCGCGACCAGTTCCCGAACGCGGCGATCGCCGAGCTGCTGACGCTGGCCCTGCCGCTCTACCCGCAGCTGACCGACGACGATCAGGCACGCGTCGTGGACGCGCTCCGGCGCGTCGGGCCGGGCGCCTGAGACAATCGGGACCGCGATGAGTCCCGATCACGCGCGCATCCCCGAGTGGTTCTCGGACCTGCTCGACCTCGACCACCCGCCCGGCGAAGGCGAGACCGTCGAGCTCTCCGGCAAGCGCTACCGCGTCGACGGCGGCATCCTCCGCGCCGAGGCGGTCTTTTCCGCCAACCAGGCCCAGACGGCGGAGACCTTCGGGTTCAAGTGGCATCAGCTCGGCACATTCGACGGTGACGCCGCGGTCAAGCGGACGCGGGAATGGCTCGTCGAGCGGTACGGCGACGTGGCCGGCGCGGACTGGTGGGACGACTACGGCGACCGCCCGCTCGTCCTCGACGCGGGCTGCGGCGCCGCCCTGTCGTCACTCGCTCTGTTCGGCAACCGTCTCACCTCCGTGCGCTTCGCCGGCACCGACATCTCGACGTCAGTCGACGTCGCTGCGGCGCGGTGCGCCGACGCGGGAGTCGCCGGGGCGTTCGTGCAGGACGACCTGCTCGCGCTGCCGCTGCCGGCACGGTCGGTCGACGTGGTCTTCGCGGAAGGCGTGCTGCATCACACCGACTCGACGCGCGACGCGCTTCTGCGCCTCGCCGAGCTGCTGCATCCGGCCTGGAAGGCGCTCGAGCCGCTGACGCACCTCGGCATCGCGCTCGGCGAGCTGCACGGCGAGGTCGTGATCCCTGAGGACATCGACCTGCTCGAGATCCCGGCCGGACGGTACGACGTGCAGCGCCTCTTCTACTGGCACGTCGCGAAGGCCTTCTACCACCCCGATCTGACCTTCGACGAGCTCACCCACATCAACTACGACTGGTACGCGCCCGCGAACGCGCACCGCCAGACGCCGGAAGAGGTCCGGGCGTGGTGCGACGAGGCCGGCCTGGAGATCGAGCGGGAGCAGGTCGAAGAGGCCGGCATCACCGTGATCGCGCGGCGCAGAGACTGACGCACGATGTGCGGGATCGCAGGCGTTCTCGAGCTCGACGGCGCACCGGTCTCCCGCGTCCGGCTGCAGGCGATGGCCGACTCGCTCGCCCACCGCGGGCCGGACGGAGAAGGGCTCTTCACCGACGGCGACCTCGGCTTCGCCCATCGCCGCCTCGCGATCATCGACCTCTCGCCCGGCGGTCGGCAGCCGATGCAGACCGACGACGGGCGCTACGTGATCACGTACAACGGCGAGCTCTACAACTACCGCGAGCTCGCGGCCGAGCTCCAGTCGCTCGGTCGGCGGTTCCGCTCCCGGAGCGACACCGAGGTGGTGCTCGCCGCCGTCGCCGAGTGGGGTGTCGGCGCTCTCGACCGCTTCAACGGCATGTTCGCGTTCGCGGTGTGGGACCGCGACCGGCGGGAGCTGCTGCTCGCACGCGACCGCTACGGCGTGAAGCCGCTGTACTGGGCGCGCGTCGGCGACACCTTCGTGTTCGGGTCGGAGGTGAAGGCGCTCCTCGCGCAGGGCGCGTACCGGCCGGCGATGGACGTGGAAGGGCTGCTCGAGTACTTCACGTTCCAGAACTTCCTGACCGACCGCACGCTGTTCGAGGGCGTCCGACTCCTGCCCGCGGGATCGTACTTGCAGCTCCGCGCACAGCCCGCGACCGAGCTCGAGCCGAAGCGCTACTGGGACTTCCATTTCGCGGAGCCGGATGCCGTCGCCGACAAGCGCGAGTACCTCGAGGAGCTGAACCGGCTGTTCGTCCAGGCCGTCAACCGTCAGCTCGTCAGCGACGTGCCCGTCAGCTCCTACCTGAGCGGCGGCACCGACTCCGGGTCGATCGCGGCCGTCGCCGCCGGCCAGCTGCCGAACCTGCGCACGTTCACCGTCGGCTTCGACATGCACTCGGCGTCCGGCATGGAGACCAACTTCGACGAGCGCGAGCGGGCCGAGCACCTGTCGTATCTCCTGCAGACGGAGCACTACGAGATGGTGCTGAAGGCCGGCGACCTCGAGCGGGCGATGGCGCGGCTCGTGTGGCATCTCGAGGAGCCGCGCGTCGGCCAGTCGTACCCGAACTTCTACGCGGCGCAGCTGGCGTCGAAGTTCGCGAAGGTGGTGCTCGCGGGGGCCGGCGGCGACGAGCTGTTCGGCGGCTACCCGTGGCGGTACTACCGCGCCGTCGTCAACGCCGACTTCGAGGACTACGTCGACAAGTACTACGTCTTCTGGCAGCGGCTCATCCCGAACACGCTCCTCCGCCGTGCGTTCGCGCCGACGTGGGACCGCGTCTCGCACCTCTGGACGCGCGACATCTTCCGCGACGTCTTCAACGACCACGCCGACCAGCTCACGCGGCCCGAGGACTACATCAACCACTCTCTCTACTTCGAGGCGCGCACGTTCCTTCACGCCCTGCTCGTCGTCGAGGACAAGCTCTCGATGGCGCACGGGCTCGAGACGCGCGTGCCTTTCCTCGACAACGACCTCGTCGAGTTCGCGCAGCGCGTGCCGGTCGGGATGAAGCTCGGCAACCTCGGCGACGTCGTGCGCCTGAACGAGAACGATCCCGGCCCGAAGACGCAGATGTTCTTCGAGCAGACTCGTGACGGGAAGCTCCTGCTCCGCGAGATGATGGAGCGCCACGTCCCCAGCGAGGTGACACAGCGCGTGAAGCAGGGGTTCTCGGCTCCAGACGCGTCGTGGTTCCGGGGCGAGAGCATGGCGTACGTCCGGCGCACGCTCTTCGAGCGCGAGCCGATGCTCTTCGAGTGGCTCGACGCCGACACGATCCGCAGCCTCGTCGACGAGCATCTGAGCGGACAGCGAAACCGCCGACTGCTGATCTGGTCGCTGCTGTCCGTGGAGGAGTGGTGTCAGACGTTTCTCGGTGGCAAGCGGCCATGAGGCGACTCTCTGCCGGGGCGCGCGTCGGACGCCTCGTCGACGAGGCGATCGCGCGCTTCGAGCTGGATCTCACCGGCACGACGGTGCTCACCGAGACCGCGTCCGGCCCGTTCGTGGTCACGCCCCTCCTGGCCGCTCGCGCCGGCGGCGCCGTGATCGCCGTGACGCGTGACTCGCCGTACGGCACCGCCGCCGAGGTCCGCGCCTACACCGAGGAGTGGGCCGCGCGCCTCGGCGTCGCGGTCGAGGTGCACGTCGGGAACGCCCTCGAGCGAGCGGGCGACGCGGATCTCGTGACGAACCTCGGCTTCGTGCGCCCGATCGACGCCGCCTTCGCGGGGCGGATGCGACGAGGCACCGCGGTCACCCTGATGTGCGAGCCGTGGGAGGTGCGCCCGTCCGACGTCGACGTCGCAGCGTGTCGCGCCACCGGCGTCCCCGTGCTCGGCACCGACGAGCACGACGGAAGGGTGCAGACGTTCCGCTTCGTCGGGATGCTCGCGGTGAAGCTGCTGCTCGACCTCGAGATCGAGGTCCTGCTGAGCCGTATCGTCGTCGTCTCCTCGGAGCCGTTCGCGACGCCGATCGTCGAGTCGCTGCGGGCCGCGGGCGCCGAGGTGCGGCTCGTCGACGCGACGCGAGGCGACGTGCTCGACGCCGAGGAGTGCGCGCAGGCGGACGCGCTCGTCGTTGCCGAGCATCGCGACCGGCGGACGATCGTCGGCGGCGAGCCGGGGCTGCCGCTCGCCGTGCTGCGCGACGCCGGCGTCGCGGTCGCGCACATCGCGGGGAAGATCGACGATCCCCGGCAGGAGCTGCGCAAGGCACCGCCGGGCGCGGTCGCGCCCGGCTGGATGACCGTCACCACCGACGTCCTCGGCCCGCGGCCTGTCGTCGATCTCCATGCAGCCGGCCTGCGCGTCGGCCAGGCGCTCGTCGAGGAGATGCGCGCGCACGCCGACCGGGAGCGCGCAGAGGCGGCGGCGCTCGCCGCCGCGCCGGCCCTGGCATGAGCGCGCTGCGGATCGTGGAAGCCGACGACCGCCGCCTCGAGCGCTGGGACGAGCACGTCGAGAACGCGGTCAACGGCACGCTCTTCCACCTCCGCTCCTTTCTCGGCTACCACGGCGACCGCTTCGGAGGCCGCGAGCGCTTCCTGCTCGTGCTCGACGGCGACACGGTCCTCGCGCAGCTTCCCGCCGCGATCGACGAGGAACGCGTGCTCCGGTCGCCCTACGGCGCGAGCTACGGCGGATTCGCCTTCCAGCGCCAGCCGACCTACGCCCAGGCGAAGGAGCTCGCCGACGTGCTCGTCGCGTGGTTGCGCGAGCAGCGAGTCGCACGCGCGGTCATCACGCCGCCGATCGGCGTGTGCTCGGAGCTGCCGCTCGACGTCGTCGCCTTCGCCCTCCTCGCCGCCGGCTTCGAGAGCGTCAACCGCGACGTCTCCTCGGTCGTCCGCCTCGACCCGGCAGTGCCTACGGATCAGACGGTGACGTCGCGCGCGCGGAACTCCGCGCGCAAGGCCGAGCGCTCGGGCGTGACGGTGGAGACACGCGCCGCGCTCGAGGACTTCTGGCGCGCCCTCGAGTCGACCTTCGAGCGGCACGGCACCGCGCCCACGCACACGTTCGCCGAGTTCCGCGACCTGGCGGAGCGGCTGCCGGACCGCATCTACGCGGACGTCGCGTACCACGACGGCGAGCCGGTCGCCGGCGTCGCGTACTTCGTCGTCAACCGGCGCGTCAACAGCTCGTTCTACCTTGCGCAGGACCCCGACCGGCAAGAGCTGAACGGCCTGACGTCGTGCGTGCTGCACGGTCTGGAGCGGGCACGGCAGGAGGGATATCGCTGGTTCGACTTCGGGACGTCGACGGCCCAGATGCAGCCGCGCGACAACATCTTCCGGTTCAAGGAGCAGTTCGGGAGCGTCGGCCAGTTCCGCGAGACGTTCGAGTGGCGGGCATGACGTCGCCGTACGAGATCGACGCCGAACAGCGCGCCGCGTCGTACCGCAAGGACCAGGCGG
>Ga0070741_10014588_pt1 | contig 13556 bp, 11 predicted proteins | sample Coa_R1_4_FD_66440 | JGI IMG/M metagenome (GOLD analysis project Ga0070741, IMG submission 66440) | Surface soil microbial communities from Centralia Pennsylvania, which are recovering from an underground coalmine fire - Coalmine... | ecosystem: Environmental > Terrestrial > Soil > Unclassified ... | reverse complement strand
AGGTAATACCTTCTTCGTTGCCGATCGCCACTTTCCCAGTCACATCCGTACCAATCAAGTTGCCCTGGATCGTAGGACTACCGGTCAGGCGAATTCCCGAGGCGTTGCCGCCGATGACATTGCCTGCTCCGCTGGCTGTCCCGCCGATCAGATCGTGGCCGCCAGCGAGGATGCCATCGGTGGGGATATCTCCCGCGAGCAGGTTGAAGACAGGGGCGTTCCCGGCTGCGTTGAGGCCAATAATGTTGCCCTGCAGGGTATCGGCAGTTCCCAGCGACGCTTGTATTGAAAAGTTACCGCTAATCACATTGCTATTGGCAGGGCTGATCCCCCCGATCATGATGGTGCCACTGGCATTATTGGTGAGGCCATTCCCGTTCCCGGCCTGGGTCGAGCCATTGGGCATGAGGCCGATAAAGTTCCCTTGCACGGTGAGGCCTGTGCTCGTGCCAGACGTGAAGAACCCGTTGCTAAAGTCCGTAATAGAGAATCCCTTAATCGTATCTCCGTTCCCCGAGACAAGGAATCCCTCCACGTTCCCCGCTGAACCCCCATCCAGGCGCATCGTCAGGATAGCATTGTCGCCGGAACTGAGGGGATTGGTGTTGGGCCGTGCTCCCGGCTGCGTGTATCCATTGATGGTAGTAGTATTAGCTGTGAGCATCGGCAAGGGATTGAGGGCGTCTGTGATGCTGATGGTGCAGACGGAGCCAGCACATCCAGGATCGGTATGTGGGATGTTGAATGCAATAGTATCTCCTGAGCCATCCTTATTCGCCTGGTTGATCGCGCAGCGCAACGAGAGCGTTGTCGTACAGGTGCTGAGATCCGCCGTAGTAGTAACAGTGAGCGTGGAGGCGGCATGGGCTGTAGGCAACTGAAAAGGAATGGTACCAGCCATCATTGCCAGCAGGAGGAGAGGGATGATGAACAGGCCCCTTCTCAAAAGTCGAGAGAGGAAGAGCATAATGTTCCTTTCGTGATCGGATAGATCCGACATAGTGTATGACATATAGACGTCATGTAGGTATGATGACAGCCTATAGCAGGTGTGGTCGTATCGATGCAAGAGGAAGGTGAGGTCCTTCTGCATCATCCACCCGCATCTACCTCTACCTGAGAACTCAATGTTTTATTCCCGTGCTCGGTATCTTTTGTGCTTTCAGAGGAAAAGGAGGCTCATACGCAGGTTCGATGATTTTGAGAACGTATCCGAGACGCGGGCCGCGCGAACAGGTCTTCTGTTGAGTGGTCTTTGCCGATCATATTTCTCCGACACGAGCTTTTCATCATCGAAGTGGTGTATGAGCCGAATACTGTTGGGATTTACAGCGCTCAAACGCATTTCCAGAAACGGCAATTTTGGCATGGAATATTCTGACGCCAGCTCGGTCTAGAAGAGCTACCCGAACAGAGAGACTCATTTTTGTTCCTATCCATAGCACCTGGAATTACCAAGAACGATTCATCGTCAACGGCGAAAGACGGCGGTTTCTCAACTCATCACTGGTTGTGCTGCTCAAGTGGAAGGGCAAGTGCTTCTGTCGGAGGGCAAAACCTGCCCGCTTCGGATGTCATTTACCAGGACCTTCCAACATATGTGGGAACGCGCTACAAGGTGATGGTACTGGTCATCCGGCAATCTGTCTCTCCAGCTTTCTGGTTTTCCAGTTTGCCAGGAAACCAGAAAGCTGGAGAGACAGATTGCCAGCCGCGCAAGAGATGCCGCTGGCCGAAGTAGTCCTCACAGTCGGCCAGGGAAAGCGTGCAGCTCATTGGCACATTCTGGCCTTCCTGCACCAGCAGCGTGCAATGCTCATCATCGTGATAGGCGACCAGGTAGGTCACATTCCCCTGCTGGAGCATCGCGGTGGTATCTTCCGTGGCCCACAAGGCATAGGAGAAATCGGTCTGGTTGCCACTCATCGCCTGACCTTCCCTCTCGGCTGTTGTGGCCGATGCCAGCCGTTCTGCAACGGAAGGCCCATGCTGCAGAGCTGCGCCTCGCACTGCACCAGCGTCATGCGCGGGGAAGGCCAGGAGGAGCCGTAGAACTGGAAGTACGTCAACTGATACCTCCCTCCAATGGGGTAGATCCACACCTGATCGTTGCCACACTGCACCATTCGGCGATGGGGGACTGTGCCAACGCCTCGCGCAAGGACAGGGAGCGAACGTGTAAAAAATGCATGTGTATGCTTCTCCCTTCTCTACTACGATGCCTTGCGCCCGGTGCCGTTCTTCGTACCCTGCTGCTCTCGTGGTGCGTGGTCATGCTGCCACTTCTGACTACTTTTCCCATTGAGAATGTTGAGATCGCCTTCGGTCAGGTCACCATCTTCGATCTCTCGCCCAAGCCAGCGCCGCTTGGCATCTTTCCAGGCGTTTTCCTGGCGGGCGACGGGGACCTGGTAGGCTTTGAAAAAGAAGGCTTGCACTGACTCAACCGTGAGCGCTGGCTTGTGCTCATAGCCTGATGGCTTGCCATTTTTCTGGCTTGCTGGATTACTGGATTGCTGGATTTCCGGCTGGGAACCGTTGTGCAGTAAGGCTTCCGGCTTCTCTGCCTCGACAATCTGGAGCATCTCCACCTGGTCGGCAAAAAGCACCGGCCAGGGGCAGCCGATCTTGGGATCGGCGAGGGCTGCTGCTTTGGCACGCTCCGTTACCTGGCTAATCAGGGTAAGACTGCCGCAAGCTAAGCCGACGCCTGCGCAGTTGCCCAGATCGTTTTCACGGACGGTGACCTTGACGACCACGCAATCGCGCTCAAGATCGACCTGAAGGATCTGCGCATCGAGAACGCCGCCCGAATAGCGCAGACGAAATTCGTGCTGCCGCCAGGAGAAAGGGTAATGGGGTTGGGGACCGCTTGCGGTCTGGACCGTGATGAGATGGTCCTGTGGGGAATAAGGCGCATCAGGTTGCTGTTGAGACATTTCTGGCATGCTCCTTGTTTGAGCTATGCCGTTGGTCGCACCAATGTTATAATAAAGCGCGTGACGAGCTAAGGCCGACCAAACGGCTACAGTTCACCTAGTTGGGGGTGGGATACCTTGCGGGTGAACACCCCTACTCGGACCTGTTTGGTCCTCTAGCTCATCAAACAGACCTTGCCGACCGCCCATCAAACAAAGTCTTTCACCGTAAACGCGCTACACAGTTCGATCTCTTATCAACCGATTTCCTACAAGGCCTATTTCCAACGTTCGCGCTATGAGGGGCAACGTAGTTATATAACTGGGTGCTCCCAGCACACAAGGGAGACTCCCGTCAGCATCATTTCAGTTCTCTCTTTCCCTGGTGATCTATCATCTCCCATCTGAAGCACTGGCATACCTGAACGGGAGATGATAAACTCAGGAAATTGAGAGAAAGAGCCAGGCACACGAAAGCAAGGAGATCGCATGAATACAGAGCAAGAAAAAGCCAGGCTTCTGCAACTGCACAAAAACGCGTTGCAGGCCCACCTGGAGAAAGACGCCGAAGCCTTTCTAGCGGCGTATGCTCCCCAGTGGTACGATGTTCGCTCCGCTGGCATCCGGCTTCGCACCCCAGAGGAGGCATTTCCTTCCATTGATCGGTATTTTCGACGAACCCATTTCACCGACTTCAGGGAGCTTACTCCCCCCATTATCCATCTCTCCACAGATGCCAGCATGGCCTGGGTCATAGGGGAAATGTTCGTCCAGGCCTCTCAAGAGGTGACTCATGAGCAGGAGCGAGACTTCTCATTTCGCTGCACCTGGGTTTCTATTTACGAAAAAGATGACAAGGGTGAGTGGGGCCAGGTGGTCGATGCTTCCTGGTTCCAGTTCCAGGCCATAGATGAGGGAAGCAGGGGAGGAGCTGGTTGATGGGAGTCTCTCATCAGGGCACCTTACTACTAAGAGGTGCTCTGATATCGCCATTAGCCCATCCGTTTGAGCCTGTATACTTGAGTTAATGTACATATCTGCCTGCCTATTCGTAGAGCAGTGGCCTCTGCGATCAGCAAGAGAGCCAGGGAAATAGGAGTGGTAAAAGACCATTTAGCACCCCTATTTCCCTGGTTCTTTCGTCGCCTAAAAAGCTCCAGCTATATATAACTATGTTGCCCCTGGTGTCACGAAAGTAGGAAATGGGCCAAGTTATGAGACAAACAACAAAATTACCAGGTATCCAGAGTCTCAAGTAAGCTCCTTGAAGTTTCGTTGAGGCTTACTTGAGACTCTGGATACCTTTTTTTCAAGTGCTTATTAACGCCCCCCAAGCGTTCATGTCAAAGTTTACACATGAACAGCTTGTTCACCAGGAGAATAGCTGTAAAAGGGACGAGCCTTCTAGTGGGATTGACACCCTACGTTAGACATTCTCCAGCCAGAGGTTGCCATCGGTTCCTAACACTGGGATCTGAGAGAGTCCGATAACACTATCAAAACCTTTCGCGGTCCTATCAATAAAGGTCCGAGCTGGGGGGACAGCACCGAAGGGAGGATGCTCGTTCCAGAGATTGCCATCGGTTCCCAGCACAAGGAGGCTTGGGGTGCTGGATGATGGGGAATTAATGAGAAAATGCTAACAGGATCTTAATGAAGAAAGGATGCCTTAAACATGTCCTCTCATGATACAATGCTCACACGATTGTAACAAAACAAGAAAGGATACCTCAAACATGTCCTCTCAAGAGTTTGTTCGCTTATGGAACCAAGTGCATCTACTCCATCAAACGGTTGCCTCTTTGATTGAACTCCAGCGATCCTGGCTCATGGCTTCCTCTGCGGCAAAGGAACTGAGTGCCCCTCATCCCGAAACTCCTCTTGCCGCTCTCCTCACGCAACTCGATGAACTCCGCGACCAACTCCAGCCAGATGCGCAAGTAGCCGAGGATCGGGTGAGGCTCTTGCAAACTGATGAAAAAAACCACTTCGGTGAAATCTCCGTCGAACGGGTCAATGTTGTCGAACCCGATGGCCGAACGTCTTTGGTGATTTCCAATCAGGCCAAGATGCCTGACATCATCCTCAATGGCGAGACCTTCAAGCGAGGAGGCTTTGGGAATCAAGCAAGCATTCTCTTCTATACCGAGGAAGGCAATGAGTGTGGCGGTCTCGTCAACTGGGGAAAAGCAGGAGAGCACGGCTTTGAAGGAGGAGGGACCCTGATCTTTGATCAAGTCGTGCCCGGCTACGAAACTGAAAAGATCGGCTTGCTGCATGAGGTGAAAGAGGGCGAACGGGCGGCAGGCCTCTTTGTGAACGCGAGTCCGTCCCTCTCGCTCGACCAGCTCAGAGAGCAGCTGCGAGCCCTTGAGCAGATGGCCGAAGGGCCGGAGAAGATCGCCGCAAGGAAAGTCATCGAGTCGATAGGAGCACGCCGAGTGTTTCTGGGAGAAGGGGAGGATCAGGCAGCCCTATTGAGTCTGAATGATCTGCAAGGAAAGCCTCGCCTCCGGCTCGCAGTCGATGCACAAGGTGCGGCTCATCTAGAGATGTTCGACGCCGATGGGCAGCTTGTGGCTCGTTTTCCCGCAGATTAAGTGCTTGCCTTTCGCGCAACGCCCGTTGCGCGAAGGGATGGCTTTGAGCAAGTTCCTCACCACTGGCATGGGAAAATCGGCTCGCACGCTCTGCTTTGCTTTCCGCCACCCGCACGCCAACTGACAAGACGTTGATGGAAAGCCGGGGTGGGGAGCAGCTTCTCACATTTCTCCGCTTGCGTTGAAATCCGATGTTTTTTAACCATTGGTGCAGAAATGTGTGAAAGCCAGTCCACAAGAGCCGTTAGCTATCGACTACCAGCGGATAGAGATGCTCACCTGCCAGCGCTGGCAGGTGAGCATCTCTATCCGCTGGTAGTCGATAGATCGTCTGGCCTACATGGTTGCCGAGTATGCTCCCTGCGCAATGGCTGTTACTGATATTTTTCTAGACTTGCGTTGAAAAAATCCACACTTGGAGTGAGGTGAAGGTGATCCCTCTTCGCTCATTCTACGTCTATGCTGGCGTTGAAACTTACAAGAGCGAAGAGTTGTGACTGGACTCACAAGTCCTACATGATTTCTCGAATCGATAGCCTTCTTCCACGACAAAGCCATTGGTTGTGACCAGAGACACAAATTTTGCACGATCTCCAGAAGCGCTCCCTTCCATTGAAATGTTGTGCGTTTCAGGGGAACCGCAATTGCAACCAACTTTTCAGTAGAAAGAGACCATTCCAAAATGGGGGCTAACTGTTGTGCTTCTAGATGGGATAAGATTTCTCTGACTGGAGCTAGATTATCCGGAGAGTGGATTCCACCAGAGTTCACCTCGCACTTCTTCCAGGGAACTATATTCACCAGGTACTATGCCAATCCGCGCTGGGTCGAGATGAAGGATGTCCCGGATGATGTCTTGGAACCAGCACTTTGGTGGGAGACCAACAGTGTTGGGGAAATGCCCAGTACAGCTATTACGAGCGGGACAAAGGTTACTAAAAGACGGATCTTTCGACGGACAAATAAATTCTTGTCCTAGTCGAAACCTGGGTAAAGATCCAAATGACGCGATTGGAATCAAGTGTTGGGCTAATTGGGTTAGCAGGAATGCTTCAAGATGCGGCTTTTCTGGTAGCGCAGCAGTATTTGATGCAACAGCGATACGTGCTAGTTGAGATCGGTCAGGCCGGATATTGAAAAAAGGTTGTCAGCCGCTGATCCAACGATTGGGGAAATTTTACTGCATGAAAGGCTAAGTCGAAGCTTCGGTTTATCTGTTTTCCGTAGTGCTGCACTTTGTTCACGTACTCAAGATCTGTTGTGACAATGTCGTCAACAGAAATTCTTTTATTATCTATGGAAGTAAAGACTCCCACGCGATGCGCAATGAGCTGAGGAGAGCGGAGAAGATGGCTCGTCATGCAGTTTGAAGAAACTTTGTTCCCTTTGACCAGAAACAGTCAGGTGAGGCTCACTGAGCAGTAAAGAAGTAAGAAAGGGATACCAAAGCCAGAGAGCGAAAAACGGGTGGAGAGAAAAGGGAACCAAGGTTTTCTGTGGTAAGAAAGCCGAGGTCAGGCCTCACTCAGGCGATGCGGAGACCGAGAGCCGTGGCAAAGGCATCTGGTATCCCGAAAAGTCGGATCGAAACCTCTGGAGCGGTTTTCGGGCGGGCATTGTGTGCCAGACGCCCAGCCCAGGAGAGACGCCAACGTGCTCGCTCAGCACGGGAAAGCCGTCGGATCGGCGGCGACTGAGCCGGTGGAGCTGGTGGAGCTGGTTCGACATCGACGTGCTGATGACGCAGGAGTTTCACTAGCTCCCGCCGAGTGATCCGCGACGCTGCCAGTCTCTCCACAGGACCGGGTGAGGAGCTGGTGGAGGAGAAGGTTCTTCTGATGCAGGGGAGGAGCCGCTTGAGACCGAAGAGCATGAAGGGAGAAGCCAGTAGACGGCACTGACCCGCCGCGCTTTGATGGTTGTCGCTGATTCTTGACACTGCTCGCGCAGCGAACACGCTCGACAATGGCCGATCCGTGCGGCATACAGTACCTGTAACGAACCATTGCGCGTCTTCCCTCCGCTCTTGTGGATAGAGCGGGCAACCTGCTGGACAGCGCAGCGTCCCATCAGGCTGGAGAGCGAAATCTGCTCCGGCAAATCATGCGCGTGTATGATGGACGCGCCCACTGTGGCGGTCCATAAACGACGGGTGCTGGTTCAGGTGATCGAGAGACAGGATCAGATGCAACCTCCGTAGGCTCACTCACCTGGGCGGATGCAAATTCCGTTGTGCGCATAGGCGTGGGATGGAGGATATGCCCTAATTCGAGGCGGAAGTTCCAAACCCATTGTGCAAGGATTTGCGTCGCCCCTCCTGCCCCCAGGCCGTATGTGAGCACCATCGGTCAGGATCTTGCTCCTGATCCTCATCGGAGAGTACGCACTCGAACGCTCCCCGATGCAGGTAGAGATTCACCACATCGGTAGGTGTGAACGAGCCTTTCGGCAAGGCCGTGTAGAAGAGTTCGTAGACGACCTCGCCACGCGTCGTGCCGACCGAAGCTTTGGTCTCGGTCGCCGGATGCGTGGCGATGATCACCCGTGCGCGAGGTCCTGCTGGAGTCAGTTGCACATCAGGACAGTCAAAGAGGCATCGACAGGTTCCTGCTTCGGGATGGGTCGTCTGTTGGTCAGGTGACTGAGCCAGGCGAGCTTGTATCTCTGGCAAATTGAGGAGATCGTAGTCCTTGCCTCGCATCACGTAAGCCAAACCTGCAAGATCTGCCACCACGGCTCCATTGCCGTATTGACCATCCAACCGCACTACGGCTTGACTGAGTGGAAGAGATTGCGCTTTCACATACACGCTGATCGCCTGCATAGCCTGCCGCAACTCTCCTCGGTAATCGCCGTTGCGAGGCTATCGATGGTCCCGAAAAGGTGCCGACCCATTGGTGGGTATGATTCTTCCGCACGGTCGTCCTGGTCCGAACGGCTTCACCCCGCTTGCGCCCTGTGTAGCCAGGAGCGCAGACGCACGTCTCAATCGGCGTTGTGCGGGTGGCAGATCAGACGTACCAGGTAAGGCGCGTTGGCGAGCGGCTTGCCGTGTGCCATCGACATCAAAGACTTGCCAGTGATTTCCCTGTCGATCCCACAACCCACCTGGTTTCTCCTCCTTCTCGCAGCCAGCCGGGCGATCAGATCTTCAAGAAACACGGTGCGCAGTGCCTCAACCGCCGTTTGATTGAGAGCAGCAAGAAAGCGAGAGAGCGTCGAGCGATGAGGGAGGCATTCTCGCGCCACGCGAGTGTCATAAATGAGGAGGCGTATGGATGCATGCTCTCGTAGAACGCTTCCAGTGTGCGTTCGCCACTGATGGCATAGCTGAGTAACACAACCACAAAGTCGATGACGTCGTAATGGCCGAACCGACGCCGAGCAAAGCGCACACGCTCCTCAAGAGCCGAAAGCACGCCCAGGCGCTGAAGATAGCGTGCAATCACGGTCACTTCTCCAAACCAGGAGGGCACTCTGGGAACCGACCGTTCAACAGTCTGAATGATGACGGGAGAAGCAGCATCAGAGGTATCAGTTCCTAAAGGAGGAGGAGCTTTGCCAACAGATCCAGTGCCACTGTGCTTTCCTCCGCCCTCAGCATCAGTCCGTCTGCTCATCGGTCAGAAAAGCGAGGATGTCAGGAAACAGCCGTCTATCCGTCAGCGTCGTGCCATGATTGCGTCCCTGGTAGATACGTACCTGCGCCCGTGGGATGCCCTCGGCAGTCTGTTTGACCAGGTCGGGCGGGTAGAGGGAATCGGCCTCGCCCCCGATCAACAGCGTGGGTGCTGTAATCTGGCTGAGCCGGTCCCCGAGATCAAAGGCGTCTTCCGCCCGGAGCATGGCTACCAGGCCAGAAGGGTCCTCGGTCCGTAATAAGAGGGGAGCCAGAGACGACAACACTGTACCAAAGGCCCACTGACCCATACGTGAGGTGGTCACGGCAGGTGCCAGAGCCGCCAGGGCTTGCCGATACTTCCCGGCTTCGATCAGATCGGCATAGCGTTTCTGAACGTCTCGACCGAGGGGTCCGAGCCGATACGAGCTGGCGACCACCACCAGCCTACGCACCAGTTGAGCATGGTCTGCGGCAAACTGAAGCGCGATGGAGCCACCTGTTGAGATACCAAGCAGGTCAATGGCTTGCCCATGGAACTCATCGATGACCGCATGAGCATAGTCAGCCGCGATAGCAGTCATGGACGCCCCAGTTTCCAGGTGTGGTTTGCGCCCTATTGAGTAGACGGTGTATCTCTGGCTCAGGGGCCGGAAAAACTGTCGTTGCCTCCACCGGGCCAGGCCCGTCAGCTTTTTCGCAGAGGGCACAACGGCATTGAACATGACGAGAGGAGGGCCAGCACCCTCTGCTAGGTAATACATCCCTCCTGTCAAGGTTCCTTCTCGGCTAGTGACGTGTTGGGGTTTCTTCATAGGACTACCTCCTCTGGTTACGAGATCATGCGCGCTTGTATTTGCGCTTCGCATGCCTGGCACACCTGCTCAAGCAGATGGATGAGTCTGGGGGCTATCTGTTCTTGCAAAGCCGCGGGTTCGGGCAACGCCTCTGGTTCAAAGGCCTGCCGGATGGTCTGGGCCAGGGCCTCGGCTTTCTCTTCCAGCGAACAGCTCTCCTGGCCTTCCAAAAAGGGTTCAATCAGCGAGAAACCAGTAACGGTAGCGGCAAATGCATACGTCTGTACGGCAAGAGGCATGTCGGTACGCAGAAGACCCCAATCGCGCAGCAAGCCGACGAACGTCTCCGAGGGGACCAGACCTTGTGCCGTTTTCATGAGGCTTCCTTGCGCCAGCTTGCCCAGCAACTTTGCATCGCCCATGAAGAGCGCACGTGCAAGCGGGCGCTGCCTCGTTACCAAAAAGTGGATTTGCATGAGCCGGTGCAGTAGGGCAGCCTCTGGATCAGCACGGATCTCAGCAAGGAGGGTTCGCCAGACGACGACCGCTTCGCGCAACATCACTGCCTCAAAGAGCGCTTCTTTGGTTTTCCAATGAAGATAGATGGTTCCTGCACCGATGTTGGTCTGTTTGGCAATATCGTCGATGGTGACCCGCTTATAGCCCCAATGCAGCAGCAGACCAGCGGCAGCATCAAGAATACGATGTGCACGTTCTGGGCATTGTAAGTGAGTCATCGAGGCCTCAGAGAAATCCATATGCTCGCTCGTCTCCCTAATAGTGAATTATTGAGAATTGTATTCAATTTTCATCACTTCAGTGAATAGCAAGGAACAAGGAAAAAAGTCAAGGGGAGAGGGCAACGAAGAACTCTTGCTCAGCGTTTATTCCGGCAAGCGCCTCGCCTGCTGCTTCTCTTTCTACAACCTCATTGCGCATCGCGTGGGTGCTGAAAGACCAAGAGCAGCGGTGACTATGGTGACATTGGTGCCGACGACATTGCCCACGGCAAGAGCTGGGGCACCGCGCGCCGAAGCAATTGCTGCCGTCAACATCTCTTCTGGCTTCAATCCTGCTAGCAGAACCCCCAGGACCAGCGTGCTGATGCCAAGCGTGCGCGCCAGATCGCCTGCTCCATCAAGAAACCAGTCGCTCCCTGCGAGCAGCAGTCCCGTTCCGACGACGAGCAGGAAAAGCGCCATGCCCAGTGCTACCATATCTCGTCTTCCTCCTGCGCTCTACCGAACGGCTCTGCATCCTCTGGATGCGGAGTGGGCAGCCCTTCCTGTTGGTAGACGGTGGCGGTGAACGTTTCTAACGTCTGCCGACAGACTGCAAGATGCGCCACAGCTTCCCGGCTGGAGGAACTCGGAAAAAAGTCTCGCCGTTGGATCTTACGTACCCACCGGGTCAGTTTCAGGAGATCTTGCTCGTTTTCCTCCAATTCGGCGAAGGTGAACTTGTGGGCGTGCGTTTCTTTCTCGATTTCGGCAAGAAACTGCTGGCAGCGATCACCAAATTCCTGGTACTCCTTTGCACGCTCTTCTTGGAAGCGTTTCATGAGATCAGCCTGAAGCGCCTCGGTGGGAGCCCTGGCTTCGAGAAAGAAGCCGCTGCCTCCCTGTTGTTGCATCTCTGTGAGAAGAGTCAAGAGGATCTGTTCCTGCTCGCTTGTGTGAGGCAAAAGCCATGCTCCCGATTGAAGATTGATTGCGCCAGCTTGTTGCAGGCGCCTCCAGACAAGAACGCGCAATGAAGACGGCGTCGCAGGCGTTTGAGGAAAAAACACCAGCCAAGTGTTGTCTGTCATACTCGCTCGTTCTCCGTTCATCTTGTCGTGTTGGTCATCATATTCGTGATCCCCGAGTGTGGGGATGTTGATGTTTCACTGCTCATTGCTCTGGCGCAGGCACAGCACTGAGTGCGTTCCAGATCTCCTGGGCATGGTTGACAAACGTGGAGAGGTGACCATCAGTCGGATAGAACGTTGCGGTGCAATGCGGCAAAGCGTGCGCAAGCAAACGAGCCGCAGCCGCAGGCATCACCCGGTCCTGCTCCCCTTGCCAGAGGAAGAGGGGTTCAAATGTGATCGTTTCGAAGGCTATGCCCCAGGGTTGACTATACACGAGCCCATCTTTTGCCGCAGCGTCTGCAGCTTGTCGAAAGCTCTCAGCCGTAGCCTGGGCAAATGCCTTTCTGATCGACTCATGCTCTAACACCTGCTGATCCGCCGCACCTAATCGTGCCCCGGCGCGAACGAGCTTCTTCTCACTACTCGCTTCACCTGATCCGTTGATCTGCATGGACAAACGAAACAAGGCCCGAACCAGCCAGGGAACATGGACGAGCATCCAGATCCCGGAGCGCAAAGCAAAAGAGCCTGCTTGTTGGAGAAAAGGGCCAGTTGCAGGGGAAATCAGACCACAAGCGAGCAATCGATGCGGGATTTTGTAGGCGCAAGCCAGGGCAAAAGGCGCGCCACCGGAAAAGCCCTCGACGGCAAAACGTTCGATGCCCAGCTGATCGGCCATCTCCACCACGTCATCAGGCCAATCCAGCAGCCGATAGCCCTGCCTTTCATCCGAGCCCCCGATACCAGGACGGTCTGGGCAAATGAGCCGGACCCCAAGGCTCTCAGCCACAGCCTGAACGGTCAGCACTTCTAAGCGGGAGGACCCATTCCCGTGGAAATGGAAGAGGGGGAAACCCGCGCTCTTGCCAATCTCTAAGATCGCCACGCGTCGTCCATCGCGCAAATGGATGGTGGTATCACCTGTTCTGCCTGTTGGATTCGTCTTCATCGTTCCCTCTGATATGATGTATGTTTCTTTAGAAGATGAAACAATTGTTGCATATCAGAGTATAGACGAAAAGACACCCTTTGGCAAGAGTCTCATCACGGAAGCGGGACTACAGCTCATCTACCTACGCTTCCCTATATACTCTTCTCCAGCTTGGGAGGTGGCTGGAGGAGAGATGCCACCAAGGACACGGCGACGATATTTCTACACGCGAACGACGCCAATTTACAGAATATGAGCGCAAGGAATCAGATGAGAAGCGGCTTTCTCAGGTGATGAATGGTCGATTCCCATGTTTCGCGCCGAAATCCCACATTTCACCTCAAAAATCGTCGAACATTCGCGCCATTTACCATATACCTGGTAATTGACTTCAATCTTCGAACATTTTGACATGAATCTTCGAACAAATTCCCTCAATGTTCGAACACGCGGAAAATCGGGGGAAAAATATCTGCTGGTAGAGAGAGAAATCAACTGGTAAGTTGTCTTTCGCTTTTACACCTTTTCACAGTATTTATAGGAGGAAATTATTTAATGCGCACTGAATAAACTGAACCCTGGAAATTCGTTCGAAGATTGGGGTCAATTACCACGGTACTGGTAAATTCACCGAAGGGCGGATCTTACACAATCTTGGTGATAAGTTCTTCAAAACGAATCTGGTTGCGCTGATATCGTGCTCAAAGAAAGAGATGTCTCGTTCAGATAAGCCCATCCTTCACCAAGATTGTGTAAGCACGATGACATTTCAGACAGAGAAGTGAATGAAAATGGGCTACAATACCAACGAGAGCGATGAGTGAAGGCCGAGGTTCTCT
>Ga0070741_10014587_pt1 | contig 13559 bp, 11 predicted proteins | sample Coa_R1_4_FD_66440 | JGI IMG/M metagenome (GOLD analysis project Ga0070741, IMG submission 66440) | Surface soil microbial communities from Centralia Pennsylvania, which are recovering from an underground coalmine fire - Coalmine... | ecosystem: Environmental > Terrestrial > Soil > Unclassified ... | reverse complement strand
CCTGCCAGTCCCAATAATAACGCAGCATTTTTGCGTTCTTGCTGGCAGCCAGGGCTTTCTCAGAGACGGCATTAAAGCTCAGCCCCGGCGGAAGCATCAGCCCTTTTTGCGATCCGCCCACGGTTACGTCCACGCCCCATTCGTCATGGCGATAATCGGTGGAGCCGAGCGATGAGATGGTATCCACCATCAGCAGCGCGGGATGGCGCGCGCTGTTCATGGCCCGGCGAAGGTCGGCAATGCGGCTGGTGACTCCGGTAGAAGTTTCATTGTGCACCACCATCACCGCTTTAATCGCGTGCCCGGTATCTTCCGCGAGCTTCCTTTCCGCATCGGCTGGCTGCACGCCGCGCCGCCAGTTTCCGGGGAGATAATCCACAATCAGGCCGTGCCGCAGGGCAATATCGCGCCACAGGTTGGAGAAATGGCCGGTCTCAAACATCAAAACGCGGTCACCGGGCGAGAGCGTGTTTACAATTGCGGCTTCCCACGCGCCCGAACCTGAAGATGGATAGATGACCACCGGGCCTTTAGTTTTGAAGACCGACTTCAGTCCTTCCAGAACCTCAACGCCCAACTGGGCAAACTCCGGCCCGCGATGGTCGATTACAGGCCGGTCCATAGCGCGCAGAACGCGGTCAGGGACGTTGGTAGGGCCTGGTATCTGGAGAAAATGGCGGCCGGAATGAATCATGTTGTCTCCGATCCAATCATAGATCAGACTCGCGTATGTGAAAAATGCCTGCTGGCTCAATGCAGCAGCCAAACAGCTAATCCTAAAAGCATATTTTTAGTTGCAAGAAAACTGGAAAGCGGCGATCAATAATCGTCCAACATAATCTGGCAAACATGGGACGCGAGGATAAATTTATCTTGAGTTCTTAAAAAAGGGATTGTATTAAAACTCTGTCTTCAAATAGCTATGAATGCGATTTCCTGCGTGCCCGGAAGGAAGAACCATGAAGAGTATTTTGGCTCAACTCATTTATTCGGTGGTTGTGTTGTCACTGGGATGCTGGGGACAAACTTCAGACAATATTCAGCTGCCATCAAACCAACCAACTAAACCGCAGGCACAAGAGGAGATAGCGGCGGCCAAGAAAGAAGTCCAAGCAAATTCTCCTCTTCATCTCTCAATCGTGGAAATAATTACGGCCAAACGGGAACTCGCAGCTGGTTTTTCTGAGCTTAACTGTGATGAAGACGGCAACATCTATTTGGGGGCCGAGAATTGGGCAGGTACGATCAAGAAATTGAATTCAAAAGGCGAATTGCTTGCGACGATTGATCGCCACAACAATCCTGACGTTGAGGTGTATGGCGCCGGATCCTATACGCTCACACCCACTGGCGAGCTCTATACATGGGTGGGGAGCCAAAAAGACCGGGCCTTTCACATGCTTATTTACGGCGCGGATGGACAATACAAGTCGGCGATTAAGCTTGAGGGCGATGTTCGGTGGGTGCCGGGGCCATTTGCCGTATTTGGAAATGGAGACTTTGTGATGACAGGCCAGCGATATAGTCGCGACGTAAAGCAAGCCATGACGCCATTCACCGGCCTCTTCCGGTCTGATGGAAAGCTGTTGAAGCAAATAGCGCTTGAGGACGATGAGCGTATTCAAGGCCTGGCGAAAGAACACGATTCAAAATCGACATCTGCCGCAGTTCCCGCCAGCAACCCGGCCGTTGGCTGGGGCCATGCTCAGTCTGCGAAGGATGGCAACGTCTATGTCATGCGCTGGCTTTCACCAGCCGTGTTCTATGTTGTTTCCCCCAGCGGAGAAGTTGTGCGGCGATTTACGGTTGACCCAGGCCGTTCTAATTTGATGCCGGTGACAATGCATATCTCTGGGAACAGAATCGCCGTGCTTTTTAGAGATGACGGAACGCACGAGCAAGAGATGAAAATTGTTGACCTGAATGGCGAAGAGATTGTGACCTATGACGCAACATCTGCTGATCCTCAAAGACCGCTTGGCGCATCTTTTGCATGTTATTTTGCGAAAACAGGGCGCTTCAGTTTTTTAGGCACAGATGATGACCATCGGGTTCAATTTAAGATACTGGAGCCAAGGTGAAATTTGAAAATACACCATTAAATTTGTCGTAAGAACTCCCTGAAACGATGTCGTGCAGGAGACGGTATAGGGATCCTTCCACTCGCCCTCGCTCCGTTGTCGCTCGTTCTCGGTCAGGATGACAGAGATTAAGGGCAAGGCCGGGCACGCGCCGAACCAGCTGCTACCAGCCGATTTCCGAGGCAGCAATGATCCGTGCCGGTTTTTGGCCGCGAAGCGGCCAAAAATATAAAAGACCCACCGGTTTCCCTGCCAAGGCGCTTACGCGCCGAACCGGTGGGTCTGTCTGTTCGTTAGCTGCAGGTTGATGCAGCTACTTAGATTAGAAGCAGCTATTTTGAAAAGGTTGTACGAACCATCCGGAGTTTGGGCCTTCATCTGATCAGGCAAATAATTGGGCAATGCGTTTCCGCATTGCCCAATTCAGGTCGCGTTAGTTCGCAAGGCCCGATCGCTTGAGACCTGATCAGTTTGCATCAAGCGGGGGCGGCGGCTTCAAGGAGCGCACAAACTCCACAAAGTTTGGATCTTTGCGCAGGCCGGCAAATTCATTGTCGTGCAGAGCGCCCTTGATGGGATAGCCTTCCTCATTGGCCTTGCTCAGGTAGTAACGGCATTGCTTCTGATTATTGTGCTCTCCGTACATCTGCGCCATTACGTAGTGAAAATGGCCCAGATCATTGGAGGTAACCAACTTGACAGCAACGCCACCGGAAGGCGAGCGATCAAAAATAGCAGGATCGATAGCCATGGCGAGTTGATATTCTTTGGTGGCATGATCAAAGTTTTTCTCAGAGAAATAGGCTGTGCCCAGGTTGCTATGGAAGCTGGCATTGTCATCGTTCAGCTTGATGGCCTTTTTATATTGCTTAACGGCGGAGCTAAAATTCCTCTCGTTGTAGTAGAGGGCGCCCAGGTTGTTATAGGCTTCGGGATATTTTTTATCGACCTTGATGGCCGCCTGAAATTCCTTGCGAGCTTCTCTATCGCGGCGAAGCAGAAGCAGGCTGATCCCGGCCTTATTGTGAAGAACAGCGCTATTCTGCTTTTTGATGGCGGCAAGGTAATAGTCAACTGAATCCAGATAGGCCTTTTCAGCGCGGAGTTCGTCTCCCTGTTGTTCAAGTTCGACAGCGGTGGCATCTTGCGGGGGTGGCGGTACGCGCAAGATTGAAGCAGAATCTGGAGCTGGTATGGATGGTGATTGCTGGGCGCATAAGGGCAAGGTAAGCGCCACAAGTCCTGAGATAACCAACAAGCGGCTGAAGCGACCCATAGCGGGCCTCCTTAGTGCGGCCGTTCATTGCCTCGGGGTAGGGGTGGCCGCAGGCTTGATTCCTCTATTATCTTCCTTATTGTCCGGGCCGCCAAATATTCGGCCCCAAAAACCTTTCTTTTTCTTTCCAGCGTCCTGGGTCTGGGCAGCCGGTTGAGACATTATGGGAGGCTGTGCCGGACTGGAAGCAGTGTTCCCCACTACATTAGACGCCGGAGGAGTAGGAGTTGGCTTGGGTTCAATGCCAAAAATTCTTTGCACAAAGTTGCCATGGGCTGTCTGCTCACAGGTCTGGGTGGGCTGGGTGCCTTCAATAAAGGCAGTAGTGTAGTCGTCCGGGCAGGATGGCGTGGCAATCTGGTTGGTAGCCTTATCTAAGGTGAGCTCAACGACCCCCTGTGGTGGGGTAAAAGGCTTTACGTCAGAATAATTTGGCAGATCAACCGCCCGCTTCATAAATTCGGTCCAAATAGGCAGGGCGATGGCCGAGCCGCTCAAGTGAATATCGCTGTAATCGTCATACCCAACCCACACGATACAAAGCAGGTTAGAGGTAAAACCGGCAAACCAACCGTCGTGCGAGCTGCCGGTTTTGCCCGCAGCAGGAGCGGTAAACTTGCGCGCCCGGACACCGGCAGGACCTGCAGCGGTACCGTTATTGATGACTCCCTCAAGCATATCCGTAATTACATAGGCTACGCGGGGGTCGAGCACCTGGGTCTTCTGCGGCTGGTAGTTATCGACGATGTCTCCATTTGCGTCGCGAACTGAGCGCAGCATGATGGGAGTAATCCGCTGGCCGTTGTTACTGAAAACTGTATATGCGGATGCCATTTCCAGAGGCGTTGCGTCATATGAACCAAGCGCCATGGCGGGCGTGGGCTTGACGGAGGAAATTCCGGCGATCCGGGCCAGGTTGGCAACTTTGTCATAACCAACCATCTCCGCGACTTTGACTGTGGCATTGTTCAAAGAGTGCGCCAGCGCAAATTGTGCAGTGACCTGCCCGTGGTATTCCTCTTTATAGTTGCGCGGCGTGTAAACGTCATCGCCGTTGATGAAAGCTGTAGGCGAGTCGTCCACCAGACTGGATGGCGTAAAGACAGGCTGCTCATTGGTAATTGCGTTGTTAACGGCTGCCGCGTAAACAAACGGTTTGAAAATCGAGCCAGTGGGCCGTTTAGCAACCGCATGGTTTAACTGGCTGAAACCGTAGTTGCGTCCACCCACAAGCGCAAGCACTTCCCCGGTATGAGGATCGAGCGCTACCAGAGCCACCTGCGGAATCGGCCCCGGCAAAACCTTGGTTTCATATTTGTTCTTGCCGACTTTTACCCGCTTTGTGCGTAGCTTGGTTACCTGCGCGTCCACTTCTTTCAGGCCGACGTCCACGGCCTGCGCCGCAGCCGATTGCAGCGTAGGATCGAGCGTGGTGTAGATGCGAAGGCCTTCAGAATTCAAATCATCTTCACTGTACTTGCCGACCAACTGTTCACGAATCAGGTCAACGAAGTACGGCGCGTCACTGGCTTCAACGTTCTGCGGAGCCAGCTTGAGTGGAGTGGCCTTGGCAGCATTAGCCTGGGCCTGCGTGATAGAGCCGGTTTCAACCATGGCTTCAAGAACCAAGTTGCGGCGGTCAAGGGCGCGCTCCGGATGGCGATAAGGCGAGAGATAGCTTGGTCGCTGGACCAAACCCGCCAGCAAAGCAGCCTCTGGAAGCGTGATGTCTTTTAAGTCCTTGCCGAAGTACGCCTGCGCAGCTTCACCGAAGCCGGTGATGGTGAATGAACCGCGCTGGCCCATATCCACCTGATTGGCGTAAAGCTCAAAGATCTGTTTTTTTGAAAAGCGCTGTTCCAACTCAATGGAGATCAGGATCTCAGTGAGCTTGCGCTTGAACTTTTTTTCTGGCGTGAGAAAGAAGCCGCGAGCCACCTGCATGGTGATGGTGGAACCACCCTGGCGATTGCCGCCTTCACGAAGATCGACCCAGGCGGCCTGCATCAAGCGCCAATAATTCACGCCGCTGTGATGAAAGAAGCGACGATCTTCAATGGATGTGACGGCATCAACCATGATTTTGGGAATGTCGTCATATTTGACGAGCCGTCGCTTGGCGCGCTGTTGGCCGTCAAACAGGCCGGTCACAAGCTGAGGTTCAAGTTCGTACGCGGTAAGATTGTCGTTGGAATCGCCGAGAGAAGCGATGCGATCAACCAGCCCATCTTTTACGCGCACCACCGCGCCTTCAGCGTTGTAATACGATTCTTCACCGGGCTTGATCTCAACCGCATCTTTCAGGATGCGGTACACACCGAGCTTTGACTTGCCTTGCTCGCCGGCTTCGGTGTATCCGGCGTGGCGCAGATAGTTGGCGATCTCACGGGGATCAGCCTTCTGCCCAATGCGGACTTCGCGCGGCTGAGCATAAATCTTGGCCGTGTTAGCAAAGATAGGCCCGTAAAAGCGCTTATCGACGATCTTCTGGTACTTGATGTAGTAGTACGAGAAGACACCGAACAGCAAGATGGAAATGATTAGAAAAGCAGCCACACCAGCCCGCAAAAATGGGCTTTTAAGGCTGCCACGCAAGCCTTTGACGCGAGGAATTTTCAGTTTAATAGCCATGTCCAAGCAGGCGGAGTACGCCGTTGTTCTCTCAGACTGGCGGGCCAGAGCGTTACCTGCGCTGGTGCTGAGAAGGATTCGCTTTCTTCTTCTACATTATATCCTTTTGTTCAACGAATTGGCAGTAAAGTCCAGGTCCACCGGATGCACAACCATATCCACGTGGATATTGTAATGGACGCTTATACCCAGACCGTTCGGCGTTCGATTGACCACCACCTGGTCTTCTCTCAGCGTGATGTCTTCAGCCGCCGCTTTGGTCACCACCAATTTCTTGATGTCATCTTCGCTGGCGCTGGTATAGCTGAACCGGCGCGCAACGTCATCAAGCACATCCTGAAATTGATAATTGTTGAAGTACGGGGGAACCATGTTCCACGCCACGTAAAAAGCAGCCACTACAATGGCGATTCCAATGAATGCTTTTAGCTTTCCCATATAACCGCTGGCACTGCTCCTTCACAGGCCCCGGCAAGCACGCACAATTTTTTAGCTTGCTGGAGTTGATGACCGCACCAATTGCTGAAAAGTGCTGTCAATGCCGGCGATATTAGCATCCTGAGATTGGCGTGTCGACCTTAAAACCACTTCGACATGACCCTCCGTAACCTTCTTCCCAACCGTGATTCGATAAGGTATTCCCACTAGGTCGGCATCCTTAAACTTGACGCCTGGTCTTTCATCGCGATCATCCAACAGCACATCAAAGCCCGCCACTTCCAGCTTCGCTGCAATCTCCTCTGCCGTCTTCGATATCAGCTCATCCTTCACGTTAGTTGGCGTCACTACCACATCAAACGGCGCAATCGTCGGCGACAACCAAAATCCATCAGCATCATTACTCTGCTCAATCGCCGCCGTCAAAATCCGCTCCACGCCGATCCCGTAGCACCCCATAATCGGCATGACCTCTTTGCCATCTTTATCCAGCACCGTCGCGCCCATCGATTTCGAATACTTATTTCCCAGCTTAAAAATGTGCCCAATTTCCATCGCCTTGCCCACCACCAGCGGCTCGCCGCAGTTCGGGCATCCTTCACCTGCTGCCGCATTGCGCAGGTCAATCCACTCCGTCGGATGGAAATCCCGCAGAGGCGTAACATTCTTCAAGTGGTAGTCTTCTTTGTTCGCTCCGGTGATCAGGTTCTTGCGATCCTTCAGCGCTGTATCTGCCAACACCAGCGGCAAACCTTCCAGCAGGATCTTCTGGGTTTCGCTGCCCATGCCAGCAGCCGCAGCGGCAGGTAATTTCACCGGGCCCAGAAATCCCGCCGGCGACTCAAACACCGCATGAATTTCTGCTTCATGCATCGGCCTGAACTCTTTGCCTTCCAGCGCTGCTGTCAACTTGGCTTCGTTCAGTGAATGATCGCCGCGCAACAACACCACCACCGGCCGCACCTTCTGCTTGCTCGGATCTTTTTTGTCCGGCTCAACCTGCATCAGTGCCAGCGTCTTAATCTTCTGCGTCGGCGACACTCCCAAAAATTTCGACACCTCTTCAATCGTCTTCAGCCCCGGCGTGTGCACCAACTCCGGCGCGCCATCGCCCGGCAGGTCTTGCACCGGCGCCAGCTTCGATGTCGCTTTCTCCAGGTTCGCCGCGTATCCACACTTCTGGCAGCTTGCAACCATGTCTTCGCCGGCATCGCTCATCACCATAAACTCATGGCTCTGCGATCCGCCCATCGACCCCGAATGCGCCTCCACCACCGCATACGTCAACCCACACCGATCAAAAATCCGCCGATAGGTCTCATAATGCTTCTGGTAGCTCACATCCAGCCCCGCCGCGTCGATATCGAATGAGTACGAATCCTTCATTGTGAACTGCCGCACCCGTATCAACCCCGACCTTGGCCTCGGCTCGTCTCTAAACTTGTTCTGTATCTGGTACCAGATCTGCGGCAACTGTTTGTAACTCCGCAGCTCTTTGCGCGCGATGTCCGTCATGACCTCTTCATGCGTCATGCCCAGGCAAAACTCAGCGTTTTTTCGGTCTTTCAGGCGAAACATGTTGTCGCCCATCACCTGCCAGCGTCCGCTCTGCTCCCACAGCTCCCGCGGATGCATCGCTGGCAGCAAAAACTCCTGTCCAATGCGGTCCATCTCCTCGCGCACTACCTTTGTTATGCGCAGGATCGCCCGCTGCCCCAGGAACAGATACGAATAAATCCCTGCGCCCAACTGCCGGATATATCCAGCCCGTATCAGAAATTTGTGGCTGGCGACCTCCGCGTCCGCCGGCGCTTCCCTCAGTGTGGGAATAAACAGTTTTGACCAACGATGCATCGAATGCAGTCCTCAGTAATTAGTAGTTAGTATTTGGCAATGAGCCATGCACGATCCGCGGTGTTCACAATCCGCGATTCGTCATTATGGGTAAACAGTCATTGTAACAATTTACATGTGGACCGCAGGCGCCCTCGCCTGCGCGGCTCTTGTTTTCTGTATGTCCATCTGTGTTTCTTCGTGTCCTCTGTGGTGAATGTCCTTTTTTCGATCAGTGTCATCCGTGTTAATCAGTGGTGAGATTTTTTCTGATCTGCGACCATCTGCGCAAATCTGCGGCGGCAGGCTTTTGCTTTCCCGATGTCCGATTTCCTCCATGTCTCCGTGCCTCCGTGGTGAGGTTTTGTTTTTTCAATTTCGGCGATATTTGGCAATTTTGGCATTCCTGGCAATCCTCAGTTCTTCTCTCCCAGCTCTATCACTTCCATCGGACACTCCTTCCAGTTATGCCGCCAGCACACAATCAAATCGCACTTGTTCGGCTCATGCATGTGCTTCAAAAAATTCTTGCTTTCAAATTCAAACTCAATCCTCACCAACTCCATCCGGTCTTCTCCCACCTGCCTGAACGCCAGGCAATCCGGATACTCCGCCCTGATCCTCAGCACCGCAAATCCCAATTCCTCCGCCCTCGCGCCAAACAAAAACAGTACTCCCTGCTCGTTCGTCGGCGCGCAGATCATCGGCCCGGGCCGCATCAGCTTGCCAAATATCTCGCGGCCCTCTTTCAGTATCGATACCCTTTCCAGTCCCATCATCGCGGGGTCCAAACCATTCTTCGCCGCAAACCTTCTGGCCCTCCTTATATTTTCCGGCCCTGGTTCAGACTTCAACTCCTTCATCACCTTCACCTGCTTCTCCCGCTCTTCCACCAGGGCCAGAACGTCCTTCCACTCTTCCGTCCAACCCTGCTCTTCCGCATACAGCTTCAGCCCATACGGAGCGTTGCTCCACATTCCAAACCGCTGCACCAGCGGACGCACGCTGAACTGGCCTCTCAGTGTGTACTCCGCAATCGAGGGCAGCTTCCCCAGCGTTCGCGCCACCTGCGCCCAGTCGCGGAACACCTCTGCAAGCTCCGCTTTGTAACCGCTGCCCGTACCGGCAAGATTGCACTCCGCCAGCACCGCCCGATAGTTGGCAAAATGCCCCCGAACCGCCTTCCGGCTCACCCCGGCATACTTCAAAAGCTCCACATGGCTCGGCACATGCCCTAGCTTTTCGGTCCACTCCATTACTGCGTCGATAATCTGCTGTCTCGTCATTTTCTTGTCTCCAAATGAAAAAGCCACCCGCAGGCGGCTCTGTTTCCTAGATTTTTGGGTTTTTAGATTTTGGTTTGGTCTGTTCTTGCTAAGAACTAAAAACTAATGACTAACTACTGTTTTTGAGGTTTTTCGGCCAACAGCCAAGAGCTAATGGCCAAGAACTGGTTCGCTGATTGCTGATAACTGAGTGCTGAATGCTGGCGGCCACAGGCCGCCACGGCACACTTCCGCGCCGTCGTGGTGGGGTTGTCTGGCAGGCGGCTAAAAACCAGCCGCGGACCAGACAAAAGTTGCAGGCCTGCGAGTTTGCCCCCTTAAGCACTTACCACGAGTCTAAGGACAGGCTATCTTCCTCCCGATGCCGCTCTCGGTCGAAACAGTTTGCATTATAGCAAACATTAGGCGAATCTGTCAACAAAGGTGACACCGCCAGATCCCAATCTTTGTTCAGGCTTTCGCTAAAAGCCAGGGGCTCATAGCTAAAGGCTGGTTCTGGTCCCCGACGCCGCTCTCGGTGGAAAAACTCATTATAGCGAAGTGAACGAACCGTAAGAGAAAAGATGCTATAAAGAACTTGTGACAAAACCCATAGCACGAAAGCTCCAGGTGTTCGTCTCATCAACTTATCTCGATCTACGCCCGGAGCGTCAGGCAGCGGTTACTGCGATCTTGGAAAACGGTCATATCCCTGCAGGAATGGAACTCTTCGCGGCTGGAAATGAAGAACAATTGCATGTGATTCGCCGGTGGATTGATGAGTCGGACATATTCTTGCTTATCCTAGGTAACCGATACGGCAGCATCGAGCCGAAAAGTGGATTGAGCTATATCGAATTGGAATATGAGCACGCCCGCAATTCTGAAAAGCCGTTTTTTGCCATTGTCTTAAATGATGAATTCATCAATAGGAAAATTCGAGCTGGCCAGTCCGTTGACGATCTGACTGAACGCTCACATCCAGAGAAATTAAAGATCTTTCGTGTTTCTGTAACATCTCGAATGTGCAAATTTGTTGAAGATGAGAAAGATATACGTCTTGCAGTTGCACAGAGCATCCGTGACCTTGAAAGGCGTCATGACTTTGTCGGTTGGATTTCTGGGCGTGACGCTGCACCGAATAGCAAGCTTGTCGATGACTTGGGTACCGCCGCGCAATTGGCAGCATCCTTGCAGGCGAAGAATGCCCTTCTTGAGGAAGAAAACCAGAGACTCAAGAACGAGAAAAAACAGCGAACTGAATATGACGGACGAACATTCGAAGAACTGGTCGGCATTCTTTCACGTCAAAAAGTGATGTTGCCGTTCGACAAACATCCAGTTCAATCGAACGTCCTGATAGCTGCCCACGGTTTCAAACATCGCCTAGCATCTGGCATCTCCAATCACTTTGACGCCAATGCTATGGATATCACACTTTATTACGAAGTCGCCTCGGTACTGCTGTCTTATGGCCTCGCGACATTCGGAAAATCACCTGGCTCGGTCGCATGGCAACGGATCATTTTGTCTCCTTTGGGCAAGCGATTTTTGGCAGAATATGAAGTTAGATATCCACCCACCCCAAAAAATGCAAGCTCCAGTCAACAACAGACACCTTCGTCTACCGCTACATCATCAGCTAACCCGTCTGATACCCAACGTGTAGCCGCGCCAAGGAAACTCAGAAAGCATGCTCAAAGCAGCCAGCGTTCTACAAAGAAAGCACATTAACCATGGCTGACTCCGAAGCAGTGCAGGCGACAAAGAATATAATTGATCAGTTCGGGAACTTTGTTTCAGTTCTTCTCTTCATCTCGGGTAATGGGCAACATCTCTCTCAGGTGACCAACAATGCAACTGCATCGTTCATCGACACCGGCAGCCGGCAACTGATCGTTACATGCGCGCACGTCCTCGATGAATTCAAGCACAAAAAGAAGGAGGACGCGAACCTCTGGATGGCATTAGGCTTTGCTGGCCCTGCCAACAAGGTCATGCATTTGCCCGAAGAGTGCCTAGTCGACTCCGGTGGCCGGCGAGTTGACTTAGCGGCGTTCTCAGCCCCTCTGCCAGGCAGTATCGAAGAATTCGGTAAGAATTACTTTCGATGCCCGGTGTGGCCACCTTCGAGGCCAGCTTTAAACGACCTCATGGCAATAACCGGTTATCCAGGGGATCTACGCGAAGCAGTTGGCGAAGCTCTAAGGGTTCGTCTAAATGGACTGGCAATCACAATTGACTCAGTCTCGGACCGAGTTATTTCGTCCATGGATGTGGATCAAACCAGGCTCGTCGTAAAAATGGATGAAGCGCTCGGCACTCTCCAGTCACTGGCAGGAATGAGCGGAAGTGCCGCGTACCAAGTTGCAAATGGCGTCGAGCCGCGGCTGATCGGATTCCTCAGTGAAGCCGGTGAATCTGGCGGCGTACACGTTCCTGTCAGAGTTACTCATGCCGATTTCCTGAAAGCAGACGGAACAATTGATTGGAACCGCGTTCATTGATGAGCCGGATGCCTCGCTCTTTCGCAGAAGCTGGCTTTTGTTAATTCTGCGAAAGCGGTGGGATGTGACACCATATCCTTTGCACCTCAGGCACGAGACACATATCAAGACACGACTTAAGTCAGACCGCAGATGCTTCAAATAATAACCTTCCACACGCCTGTGGCTCGGGGTCCCCAACAAGCCCGGTTTTGGCTTGGTGGGGTGATGATTCGCGCGCAGCTGCCGGAAGCCCATATAGCAGCCCGCTTTTGGCTGCCGGACTGAAGACCGGGGTCCCCGGCGAGCCCGATTTTGGCTTGACGGGGTGCAAGGTCAGCGGAGCGCGCGCCTTAAAAAATTAAGCGTCCGCTTTACTTTCTTCGTTACCCAAATTACCTCTTCAAACACTGCCAAAAATCAGTGTAATCCGGTGTTCATCAGTGGTAAGGTTTGCTTTTTCCCAATCACTAGATTTCTGATCCGCGTCAATCTGCGGTATGGTTCGGTTTTTAATTACCAAATTACCAATTTACCCAATTACCAAATCCGTCGATTACTTCGCCAACTTCATCCCACTCCACACCAACTGCAATCCCAGCAACAGCGTAATCGCGATGATCACCGGCTTGAGTTTGCTGGAAGGAATCCTCGGAGATAGCATGCAGCCGATGAGCACGCCGGGAATCCCGCCCAGCAGCAGATATCCCAAGGTGGAAGCGCTGATTGACCCCAGTTCAAGATGAAAGATTGATCCCGCCGCCGCCAGCACAATGCCAAAGAGAAGATCGGTTCCCACCACCTGTGCGGCGGTCAGCTCTGAGCAGTTGAACAAAAGAATGGTCCCTAGCGCGCCCGCGCCGGCAGAAGAAAAGCCGGTCTCAATGCCGATAGGCAATGTAAGCCATGGCAGCCACGGAGTGCTGTTCTGCCACGTTCTTCGCCGCGTATTGCGATAGATCAACGTCAGCGCAGAAGAAAGGATCAACGTCGCGCCAATCAACACTAGCGTGAGCGGGTTCCAGCGTTTTACGTTGAACCGCGCCAGCAGGTAGGTTCCGGCCAGCAATCCCGGGACCGCGCCCAGCAGCATGGACCACAGATAGCGCAGGTGCACCTGCTTGCCTGCAATATAAAAAGGCGCAGCCGTAAGCCGCACCGCCGTAGAAAATGCCAGCGCCGTGCCTACAGCTTCCGCGCCAGATAGTCCGGCGATCAGCATCAAGGCGGGTGTGGTGAAGCTTCCTGCGCCTACGCCGGTCAGGCCCACAATAAAAGCCGCTGTGAATCCGATTGCTATTTTCATCGCTTCACCTGGGCTTGAGAAAGATCGGCTGAAAAAGTATGAATGCCGCATTCCAGTTTTTGCCCGGCCCAGCGGCCGGAGCGCGGATCATTTGGATTTGCCGGCAGCGTCGTGCACGGCTCACAGCCAATGCTCGGATACCCTTGCGCATAGAGCGGAAGGTATTCAATGCCCTGCGCCGACATGTATTCGGCCACCTGCGGCCATCGCCAATCGGCCAGCAGGCTCACCTTCCACAACGCC
>Ga0070741_10014586_pt1 | contig 13560 bp, 13 predicted proteins | sample Coa_R1_4_FD_66440 | JGI IMG/M metagenome (GOLD analysis project Ga0070741, IMG submission 66440) | Surface soil microbial communities from Centralia Pennsylvania, which are recovering from an underground coalmine fire - Coalmine... | ecosystem: Environmental > Terrestrial > Soil > Unclassified ... | reverse complement strand
TCCCCGCCCAGTCCGGCGACGTCCTGTACAACTCCCGCTCCATCAAAGGCATGCGGCCGCACGACCTCAACGACCTCGGAGTTTCGCGCACGCTGCAGGGGCTGGGCCTGTGGCGGGGACTGACCGTGCTCGAGAACGTGATGGTTGGGGCGCGCCGCTCCGACCGGCCGGGTTTTGCCAGTGCGCTGCTGGGCCTGGGCGTCTCTGACCGCTACGAGGCTCAGCTCAAAGCGGATGCGATGGCGCAGCTGCGGGAGCTGGGGATCGAGGACTGCGCGCACCGCTATCCGGCGACCCTCCCGCATGGCCTGCAGAAGTGGGTGAGCCTCGCCCGCGCACTGGTCTCGCGTCCCGCGCTTCTGCTGCTCGACGAACCGGCGAGCGGCCTGACCTCGACCGAGATCAAGCAGCTCATCGGCCTTTTGCGCGAGCGTCGCGAGCGGATGTCCATCGCGCTCGTCGAGCACCGCCTCGATCTCGTGATGAACGTGTGCGATCACGTCTTCGTCCTCGACTTCGGACGGCTCATCGCGTCCGGTGCACCGGAGGTCGTGAAGGAGGACCGCGCGGTGACGGACGCGTACCTCGGCGAGGAGCTGTCCGGCGACCGCGACGTGGGGGAGGCCGATGCTCGAGGTTGACGACCTGCGCGTCGCGTACGGTGGGGTGACGGCGCTCGACGGCGTCAGCCTACGGGTGCCCGACCGCGGGATCACCACCGTCCTCGGGCCGAACGGCGCCGGCAAGTCGACGCTCCTGCGAGCCATCGCGGGCCTGGTGCGTCCGCTGTCCGGGCGCATCTCCTATGCCGGCCGTTCGCTCGTCGGGATGGCCCCTGAGGACGTCGTTCGGACCGGCATCAGCATGGTTCCCGAGGGCGGAGGTGTGATCCGCGAGCTGACGGTGGAGGAAAACCTGCGCCTGGCGAGAATGTGGCGCGGCGACGGTGCAGCGGGCCGCGAGGCGCAGGCCGAGGTGATGGATCTTTTCCCGGCGCTCGCGGTGCGCAAGCGCCAGCCGGCGCACTCGCTCTCCGGCGGGGAGCGGCAGATGCTTGCGATCGGCCGCGCGCTCGTGGGTCGCGCGGACGTGCTCCTGCTTGACGAGCCGTCTCTCGGCCTCGCGCCGAAGCTGGTGACGCTCATCATGCAGACGGTGCGCAGCCTGTGCGCGCGCCGGGGGATCAGCGTCCTGCTGGTGGAACAGAACGCGCGCAGCGCGCTGTCCATCGCCGACGACGCCCTGCTGCTGTCCTCCGGCCGGATGGTCGCCTCGCGCAAGGCGGCCGACCTGCACAAGGAGGACGAGCTCTGGCATGCGTACCTGGGCTACTGAGGACAGGGCATGAACTACTTCGTCGTGCTGACGCTTACGGGCCTTGCGGCCGGGATGGTTTACTCGGCTCTCGCGCTTGCCCTGGTCCTCATCTGGCGGGCGACGCGGATCGTGAATTTCGCCCAGGGCGCCATGGCGATGTCGACCACGTACATCGCGCTGGCGGTGATCCAGGCGACAGGGAACTACTGGATCGGTTTCGTCGCCGCGCTCGTGGCGGGACTCGCGATGGGCGCGCTCGCGGAGCGGTTCATCGTTCGATGGGTCGAGACCGGGCCGCCCCTCAACGCCGTCATCCTCACCCTCGGCCTGTTCCTGGTTCTCGAGGCCGTCGTGCCGATGATCTGGGGCGCCCAGATCCGCTCTTTCCCCGCGCCGTTCTCGATCGCGGCGACGCAGGTGGGAAACACGTACATCGCTCTGTCGCCTTTCAGCATCTTCACGATCGCCGTTGTCCTCGCGGTCATGGGTGCAATGCTCGCGCTGTTCCGGCTCACCGGCATCGGCCTGCGCATGCGCGCAGCCGCGTTCGCACCTGACATGGCGCGCCTCCTGGGCGTACGCGTCGGCCGGCTGCTGACTTTCGGATGGGCTCTCGCGAGCATGGCAGGCGCACTCGCGGGAATGCTGGTCGCGCCGACGCTGCTTCTCTACCCGAGCAACATGGACGCGATCCTCGTCTACGGGTTCACGGCCGCGGTTCTCGGCGGGCTGGACAGCCCGGTCGGCGCCCTGGTGGGCGGTGTGGGCATCGGCCTCGCGCTTTCCTACATCGGCGGCTACGTGGGCGGCGACCTCGAGGCGATCGGCGCGCTCGTCATCCTGATCGCGATCCTGATGTTGAGGCCGCAGGGCCTTTTCGTTCACGCTGCGGAGAGGCGCGCGTGAGGCTGCGCGGCGGAACGCTGCTGCGCAATGCGGCGATCGCAGCCGTTCTTGTCGTGCTTCTCGCGGTCGGGCTCTTCGAGCTGGACTCGCTCAACGCCTTCGTCGTGTACCAGCTGTCGAGCGTCACCTACGTCGCGATCGCCGCGGCGGGCCTCACGCTCCTGACCGGCCTGAACGGACAGCTGTCGCTCGGCCACGGCGCGCTCATGGGAATCGGCGCGTACTGCACGGCGGTGCTGCTGCGGAGCTACACGGACCTCAACCCGGCGGCGGTCATGGCCGCGGCTGTGCTGACGACCGCGGCGGTCTCGGTCGTGGTGGGGCTGGGCGCGGCGAGGCTCCGCGGACCCTACCTCGCCGGCGCGACGCTGGGCCTGGCCGTCGGGCTGCCCGGCGTGGCAGTGCGGTTCTCCGGCTTTTTCGGCGGCGACCAGGGCCTCAACGTTCCAGCGCTGTCCGCGCCGGATTCATTGAGCCAGGTCCCGCAGGAGGTGTGGCTCGCGTGGGTCGGCCTGGTGCCCGCCGCGATCACCTTCGTCCTCCTGGCCAACCTCGTGTCGACACGGTATGGGCGCGACTTCAAGGCGATACGCGAGGACGAGATCGCCTCCGCGCTTCACGGGATCCGCGTGGCGCGGACGCAGGTGCTGGCCTTCGTGCTCAGCGGTGCGTGCGCCGGCCTCGCCGGCTCGTTGATGGCGTACACCTCGAACCTGGCGGCGCCCGGAAGCTTTCCGCTCACGCTGTCCCTCGAGCTCCTCGCGGCGATCGTCATCGGCGGCCTTGGGACCCTTCCGGGCGCGGTCTGGGGCGCGCTGGTCATCGTTTTCGCGCCCGACTGGATCGGCTCGCTCAACGACGCCCTTCACCTGCCCGGACCGGTACGGGCCGAGCTTCCGCTGGCACTGTTCGGGGCCGTCTTCGTGGTGGCGATGCTGGCGTTCCCGGAGGGCGTGCAGGGCGGCCTGGTCCGGCTCTGGCGTTGGCGCGTGGGGCGGCGGCAGGCGGCCGCGGCCAGGGCCTAGTTCCTACTCCTCTCCTGGCGGTTGGAGATCAGGCGGGCCGGCCGGCGGCGCCGGCGGCGGCAGCTCCCCCAGGTCCGCGGGGGCCGGCAGCTCGGCCCACGCGTCGGGATGCGGTGCGGGCAGCTCGGGCGGCGGTCCCGGCGGAACGGCGGCGGGGGGGACGCCGGGTGGAGGGCCGGAAGGGGGGGTATGCGGCGCGGTCGGGCCGGTCTTCGGCACGTAGTCGGACCATGCGGAGGGCTCGGCGGCAGGAGCGGCCGGGGCCGGAGGTGGCGTGCCAAACCCCGACGTGTAGTCGGGCCGTGTCGCGCGGTGGACGACGGCGGCGGAGGGCAGCGTGGGGACCGAAGGCCGGCGCACGACGCTGAAGACCCAGTACGCGATCGAGATCAGGATGGCCAACACGCCGACGATCGGCAGGAACACGAACGGCGGCCGGGAGATCACGTCGAAGCCGCTCAGCGTGGCCGTGATCGGCGTCGGGCTCACGGATGGGCTCGCGCTGGCCACGGGCGAGGAGGACGGTGTCGGTGAGTCCGAGGGGGTTGGGGATGGCGACGGCGAAGGCGAGGCGGGGGGCTCGAGCGTGAAGTCCGCGCAGGGGTTGGGAGCCACGCTGGCGCACAGCTTGTGGAGGCCCGGCTGGTCGCCGGCGAAGGGCTTGATGTGGGGCGCGCTGAAGTTGCCGTTGGCGTCCGCCACCGCCGACCCCGCAACATGGCCCGGCTGGTCCCAGTAGAGGGTCATCTGCTCGTTCGGCAGGAACGCACCGCCGTTCACCGTGATCTGGGTGTCGGCCGGGCCGGCCGTGACGTCGAGGGTCAGGAAGGCGTTGGTCGGGACCGGCGACGGGGAGGGGCTCGGGCTTGCGCTCGGGCTCGGGCTCGCCGTGGTGACCGTCGACGGGGTGGGCGAAGCGGACGGCGGCGCCGTCGGAGCAGCGGGAGTGGGGGTGCTGCTCGCCAGCCAGAACAGGAGCGGCAGCGAAACCAGGACCGGGGCCAACTTCATCGAAGCTGCGTACGTTAGCAGGCTCTCAGACCGGCGGCCAGGGAATCGACCAGGCCGAAGTGGGCTCGGGAAACCTCCACCGCGGGTCCAGCACTCCGCGCAGGCGGCGCTTGAGCATGCGAATCTCGGCCGGGTTCAGCAGATCCTCGAGCGTGGCTCTCAGGATCCCTCGTTCGAGCTCGGCCAGCGCGCGCTCGACGTCGGCGCAGAGGTCGGGGGGCATGGGTAGCCCGGCGTAATCCCAGATCACGGTGCGCAGCTTGTGGTCGACGTGGAACGTGAGGCCATGGTCGATGACCCAGACCCGGTCCTGGGCGTCGAACAGGCAGTGGCCCGACTTGCGGTCCGCGTTGTTGGTGATCACGTCGAACAGGGCAACCCGCGCCCACACCTCTTTTCGGTCTGCCTGCTCGTCCAGGAAGTGGCGCCCGTCGGCTTCCACGAACAGCTGCATCGCGCCGGTGCCGTGCGGCGCGTCCGGCCGGACCACGGTGGGGGGGATGGCAGGCCAGCCCAGCACCTTGCTCAGCTCGTAGGCGGCCACCTCGCGACGGTAGAGCGTTCCGGACGGGAAGTCCCACAGCGGCGATTCCCCCCGGGCCGGCTTGTACACGGCGTGCAGGCCGTCCGGCGGGTGGGGGTCGAGGCGGGCGAGAAAGGTGTAGTTGGAGGAGCCGTGGAGGAGGCCGAGGACCTTCACCTCGGGGAGTTCGGCCAGCAGGCGCTCCGCGGCAGCGCCCGGCGTTTCAGAAGATCGGCCGTGCGCCATTCATGACCGGGCACGGGTGGCCCGCCGGGTCCATGGGCAGCCCGCAGCGCGGGCAGAGGGGGCGGCCCGCCGTGAGCACCGTCTCGGCCTGCTTGGAGAAGCTCACGACCTGGTCGTGGTCGAGCCAGAACCGGACGCTCGGCTGGTCGTCTTCCGCCGGCTCCTCCCCTTCGGCCTGACGGCTTGCGACCAGGACGAACATCTTGCGCGCGTCGTGATAGCCAAGGCCCATCTCGCCGATCTGCCACTCCGGCTCGCCGGGGGTCAGGCCCGAGGCCTGCGCCGAACCTTCGGGCACCTCGATGCCCTGGGCTTCCAGCATCTGGTTGAGCCGGGAGATGAGGGCCTGGATCTGCGATTTCTCGCATGCCAGGGTCAGGATCCGGCCGGCGCCGCTGGCGAGCAGGAAGAAGCGCCGGTGGCCGGGCTCGCCCTCCGCGGCGACCGCGATACCGTCGACCGGGTCCAGCTCGAACACCGCCATCGACCTAAGACTAGGGTTTTGCGGCGCCGATACCTGGGAAGAAGATCAATCACGAACATTTTCGAATTCGCGCTAACCGCGCCACCGGGAGGAACAGCTGACATATGCCAAAGACCGTAGGAATCGACCTGGGGACGACCAACTCCGTGATCGCCGTCATGGAAGGCGGCGAACCCGTCGTCATTCCTAACGCCGAAGGCTCCCGCACCACACCCTCCGTCGTGGCTTTCACCAAGTCGGGCGAGCGGCTCGTCGGCACTCTCGCGCGCCGGCAGGCCGCAGTGAACCCAGAGAACACCGTGTACTCCATCAAGCGGTTCATGGGCCGCAAGTTCTCCGAGGTCGACTCGGAGCGCAAGATCGTGCCCTACCAGGTGAAGCCCGGCAAGGACGACCGCGCCGTGGTGCAGGTCCCCAACGCGAACAAGGAATTCACGCCGGAAGAGATCTCGGCCATGATCCTTCAGAAGCTGAAGGCGGACGCCGAGGCCTACCTGGGCGAGAAGGTGACTGACGCCGTCATCACAGTGCCCGCCTACTTCAACGACTCGCAGCGCCAGGCGACCAAGAACGCCGGCCAGATCGCGGGTCTCAACGTGCTTCGCATCATCAACGAGCCGACCGCCGCGTCACTGGCGTACGGCCTGGACAAGAAGGCCAACGAGACGATCCTGGTGTTCGACCTCGGCGGCGGCACGTTCGACGTGTCGGTGCTCGACGTCGGCGACGGCGTCTTCGAGGTCAAGTCGACCAATGGAGACACGCACCTCGGCGGCGACGACTACGACCGCCGCGTCGTGGACTGGCTGGCCGAGGAGTTCAAGAAGCAGAACGGAATCGACCTGAAGTCGGACCGCCAGGCTCTGCAGCGGCTCACCGAGGCCGCGGAGCGGGCGAAGATCGAGCTCTCGAGCAGGCTCGAGACGAGCGTCAACCTGCCGTTCATCACGGCGGACCAGACGGGTCCCAAGCACCTCGAGATGACTCTCACGCGCGCCAAGTTCGAGTCGCTGACGGCGGACCTGACCGACCGGTGCCGGCAGCCGTTCCTGTCGGCGCTGAAGGACGCGAGCCTCACCCCGCAGCAGATCGACGAGGTCGTGCTGGTGGGCGGCTCGACGCGCATGCCAGTGATCCAGCAGCTGGTCAAGGACCTGCTCGGCGGCAAGGAGCCGCACAAGGGCGTCAACCCGGACGAGGTCGTGGCGGTTGGCGCCGCGATCCAGGCCGGCGTCCTGAAGGGCGAGGTCAAGGACATCCTGCTCCTCGACGTGACGCCGCTTTCGCTCGGCGTCGAGACGCTGGGCGGGGTGATGACCAAGCTCATCGATCGCAACACCACCATCCCGACCTCTCGCTCCCAGACCTTCTCGACCGCGGCGGACAGCCAGACGTCCGTCGAGGTGCACGTTCTGCAGGGCGAGCGCGAGATGGCTCGCGACAACCGCACCCTCGGTCGCTTCCACCTGGACGGGATCCCGCCCGCGCCACGCGGAATGCCCCAGATCGAAGTCACGTTCGACCTCGACGCGAACGGCATCCTCAACGTCAAGGCGCAGGACAAGGGCACTGGCCGGGAGCAGTCCGTGACGATCACGGCGTCCTCGACCCTGAACAAGGACGAGGTCGACCGGATGGTCAAGGAAGCGGAGGCCCACGCCTCCGAAGACCGTGCCAAGCGCGAGGAGGTCGAGCTTCGCAACCAGGCGGACCACATGATCCACCAGGCGGAGAAGGTCATCAAGGACAACGAGGACAAGATCCCGGCCGACGTGAAGGCGGAGGTGAACACCAAGCTCGAGGCGCTGAAAGCAGCCGCCAAGGGCTCGGACACCAACGCTTTGCGCAAGGAGATGGACGAGTTCAACGAGTCGCTCCAGAAGATCGGCCAGCACATCTACCAGCAGGCCGGAACGCCGGCGGCCGGACCTTCGGACGGCCAGCCCGGGCAGCCCGAAGAGGGCCGAAAGGAAGAGGACGTCGTGGACGCCGACTACCGGGAAGTCAACTAAATAGATAGCCAGTGAGGGCTGCGCCGCGAGGCGCAGCCCTTATTTTTTGCCGGTGATCGCCTACTTCAGGGGCCGTACCAGGCTCTGGGCGGCCGGCGGCCTGTGGGGCGGGATCCTTCTGGCCGCGTTCGACGTGTACGCGGCGGTCGTGACGTACATCCCGCAGTACGCCGTGCGGAACGACTTCCGCCTGATGTACGGCGCCGCGCTCGCGGGCCTGCGCGACGGCTATCCGCACCTGTACGACCTGGCGGCTCAGAAGGCCGCGGTGGAGGGGCTCGGGCCTGGCTTCTACTGGTCGCCCTTCCTGAACCCGGCGCCTCTCGCGTGGCTCGCCACGCCGCTCACCCTCCTGCCCTTTGGAATCGCGATCTGGCTCTGGACAGCAGTCCTCGTCGGCGCGGCGGGCCTGGCCTGGTGGCTGGCCGCCCCCGGCTCGGGCGTCGCCAGGTACGCGCACCTCGCGCTGTTCCTCGGTCTCTTCCCGACGGCGTTCGGGCTGATGGTCGGGCAGCCGGCGGCCCTCGTGGCGGCCGCGGTGGCGCTGACGTGGTGGCTCGCGTCGCGACGTCATGACGTCGCGGCCGGGCTCGTGTTGAGCGTGATCGTGATCAAGCCCCAGCTGGCGTTGCTGGTCCCGGTGTGTCTTCTGGTCGCGGGCCGGACCCGCCTTTTCGTCGCCTGGGCGGTGGCGGTCGGGGTCATGGCCGCGATCACACTGGTGATGCTCGGCGGGGAGGGCGTCCAGCGCTACCGCGACGTCCTGGCGCTGGCGGCCCAGTGGGACATCACGCGGCGCTACGCGGTCGCCGGGCCGCTCGGACTGGGTCCCCAGACTTACGCAGTCCAGGCGGTTGTGCTCGCCGTGGCCGTCGCCGCCGCGTGGCGGCAGCGCGGCGCGGACCTCGGCTACCCGATTGCCACGGGCCTGGTCGCGTCGCTGCTGTTCACGCCGTACGTCGGGTTCCAGGACTTCGCGATGCTCGTCCTGGCCGGCTGGCTGGTCGTCAGGGCCGGCGCGACGGCGCCGCAGGTCGCGATCCTGGTCCTCGGGTACGCGATGCTCGAGCTCGCGCTGCTGGTTCTGGCGGTGCCCATCCTGCTCGCCGAAGCCGCGCTGCTCGCGGCCCTCGCCTGGCCTGCCGTTCGCCAGCCGGGCGAGCTCAATCCGCAGCCGGTCACGGCTCGATCGACGCCATGATGAACTCGCCGCTGACGTAGTCGAGCAGCACGGTCTCAGTGTGGTCGGGTGACGGACACCTCCGAATGAGCGGCTCGGACGCCGGTCCGCAGCTGGATTGGAAGGTACCCGTGACCCTGACCGCCCATACCACCCGGTGCCACGGCGAGACCGCGTTGGTCGCCCCGTCGCGGAAGAACGCGAACAGGCCGGGGAGGGCCCAGCTCAGCGACGGTGCCGTGCTGGAGTGGACCTGGCGCAGCGCGAGCGCCGTCGCGTCGTTCCTGGAGATGCCGCCCGCTGGAAGGCCGACCTCCACCGCGGCGAACCATGCCGCCGCGAGCAGCAGGACGGCCGCGACGACGACCGCGAGCCGACGCATGAACACATCACGCTAAGTGGGGCTGAAGGGTAACGCCGCGCCTTTTGGAGCCGACGGTGGGATTCGAACCCACGACCTGCCACTTACGAGGCGGCTGCTCTGCCAGCTGAGCTACGTCGGCAAATCTGACGCCGAGGCAAACCGGTAATTTCGCGAATCGCCGGGTGCCTAGGCTACCATCGACTTGAGATGAGAACACTGGACGTCGAACGCCTCGCGGCCGGTGACTACGACCTCATCAAGCCCCTTTTGGTCGAGCTTCACCTCGGCGAGCAGGTGCACTATTCCGACCACCCGCAGCTGAGCAGGATCGAGATCGAGCGCCACCTGACCAGGGTGCCGGACACGTTCCGTGGAGAGAACGTGGTGTACGCGGTGCGCGACGAGGTCGGCCAGGTTGCGGGGTTCTGCTGGATCGTCCTTTACGACCCCGGCACCGGCCTCGAGGGCGAGGTCGCGGAGCTTTACGTCGCCGCCGAGCACAGGGGCCGCGGCATCGGCGAGATGCTCGTCCGCCAGGCGGTGAAGCTGTTCGCGCAGCGCGGTGTGACCCTTGGGTATGTATGGACCCGGCCCGACAACGGGGCGGCCGTGAAGCTGTACAAGCAGGCCGGTTTTGAACCCAACCGCCAGCTCGTGATGACCTGGTACCCGATCGAGCCGTCGAACAACAGCTGACCGGCCGTACCTAAGATCACGTCATGCGCTCCATCGCCGCGATCGCGGCCGGCCTCGTCGTGACCGCGCTGGTCGCGACCGGCGTCACACTGACGGTTCTCCACTTCCAGTCGCGGACCAACACGCAGCAGGTCAACCTGCGCACGGGCGTGACCATCTCCGAGGACTCGGCGATCGTGCAGGCGGCGGCCAAGGCGAAGCCCGCCGTGGTGAGCGTCGTGACGCAGCAGCAGCCCGCGGTCGTCCGCGGCTCGGGCTATCTCGCTACGAGCGACGGCTACATCGTGACGAACATCGATGTCATCTCCGGTGCGAGCGCGATGACGGTGCTGGTCCCCGGCGACGCCTCTGCCCACGATGCGCGCCTGGTCGACTACGACTGCCAGACAGGGGTCGCGGTGATCAAGATCGACAAGGTCAGCGGTCTACCCACGCTCGGCTTTGCCGATCCGACCGCGCTCGTCCAGGGGCAGGTCGTGGTGGCGATCGGCGGCCCCTACGAAGGTGGCGCGATCACGCCGGGCTACGTTAGCGCCATGCACCGCCTCGTCTCCACATCGGACCCGGCGACCGCCGGTCGCGTGATCCAGCTGAGCGACACCGTCCAGGTGAGCTCGACGCCTGACCAGGGCTCGTCGGGCGGCCCCATCCTCAACGTCGGCGGACAGGTGGTCGCGATCTCGATGGGCGGCGACCTCGCCCAGCAAGGAGGGTTCGGCCTCAACGTCGCCGACATCGAGGACGACGTCAACCAGATCCTTCAATCCGGGCAGGTCGTCGTGGCCTCGATCGGGGCGACGGCCGATGACGTCACGCCGGAGGCGGCGGCCTTGAACGGCGAGCCGCAGGGAAGCCGGCTGGTCGCGCTGGACAAGGGCGGCCCCGCGTCCGCCGCGGGCCTGCAGACGGGCGACGTGATCACGCAGGTCGACGACGTGCACCTGGACGCGGCACACCCCCTCTCGCTTCTGCTGCGCTCTCGCTTCCATCCGAACCAGCGGGTCACGGTCACGTACTCGCGGGCGGGCACGTCGACCCAGGCCGAGCTGACGCTGTCCGGCGCCCACCCGACGTGCTCGTGACGGCGGGCGGGCCGGTGCGCGAGTCTATCGGCCGGGCGCTGGAGGAGGCCGTGAAGGCGCTCGGGCTGGAGGGCGCGGTCCCCGACCTGGAGCTTGGCCGCGCGAAGGATGCGGCGCGCGGTGACTACGCGAGCTCTGCCGGGCTGAAGCTCGCGCGACCGCTGCGACAGGCGCCCAACGTCATAGCCCAGCGGCTTGCGGAGACGATCTCGGTGCCCGATGGCGCGGCGAAGGCCGAAGCGGTGCAGGGCTACGTGAACTTCCGGCTCACCGACCGGTGGCTGCAGGAGCTGATGGCTCGCGTCGCGGCAGGCGGGGCATACGGCACGCAGGACATCGGCCGCGGCGAGCGCCTGCAGGTCGAGTTCGCAAGCATCAACCCAACCGGTCCGCTCCACATCGGGCACGGCCGCGGGGCGATCCTCGGCGACGCGATCTGCCGTGTCCTCGAGTTCACGCGGCACGACGTGCAGCGCGAGTACTACGTCAACTCCGACAACACCCAGACACGGCGCTTCGGGGCGTCGGTGTACGCGAGGCTTCACGGCAAGGAGCCGCCGGAGGGCGGCTACACCGGGGACTACGTGACGGAGATCGCCGACATGGCGCGTCACGACATACCCGGGATCGATTCGATGCCGGAGTCGGAGGCTGAACCAAAGCTGCGGATGTACGCGCTGGGCAAGATGGTGGAGCAGATAGCGACGACCGTCGCGCGGCTCAACATCCACTACGACGAATGGTTCTGGGAGAACAAGCTGTGGGAGACGGGACTCCCCCAGGCGGCGATCGAGAGGCTCCGCGAGTCAGGGCACCTGAGGGATCGCGATGGCGCCGTGTGGTTCGCCCCGGCGCTGCAGGAGCGTGAGGAGGGCGGTGAGCCCATCGTCGAGGAGGACGACCGCGTCGTCATCCGCTCCAACGGCCAGCCGACTTACTTCGCGTCGGACCTCGGCTACCTGCTGAGCCGTTTCGAGAAGCGGTCGTTTCACCGCGTGATCGAGGTGTGGGGCGCCGACCATCACGGCTACGTCCCGCGCATGAAGGGCGCGGCCGCGGCTCTCGGCATCGATCCGCAGAACCTGGTGATCATCCTGCACCAGATGGTCAACCTGAAAGAGGGCAAGATGAGCAAGCGCGCCGGGCGTTTCGTCACGCTCGACGAGCTTGTCGATCGCGTCGGCTCCGACGCGGTCCGCTACTTCTACCTGTTGCGCTCGCCCGACACCACGATCGAGTTCGACCTCGAGCTCGCGATCACGCAGGGCAACGAGAACCCCGTCTACTACGCGCAGTACGCGCACGCGAGGTTGTGCAATGTCGAAGGCACCGCCACCGAGCGACACCCGCACCTGTCGGAGCAGGCAGACGTCTCGCTTCTCACCCAGCCGTGGGAGCTCGACGTGGCGCGGCAGATCGCGTTCTGGCCGGACGTGGTGCGGGACGCGACTGTCCACCTCGAGCCGCACCGCATTCCTTATTACGTGCAGGACCTGGCGACCGCGGTCCACCGCTTCTATCACGCCGGCAACGCGCAAAGCGAGCATCGAGTAGTCGTGGACGACCCGGCCTTCACGCGGGCGCGCCTGGAGCTGTGCCGCGCGGCGCGTCACACTTTGAAGACGGCGCTCGACCTCATCGGCGTCAGCGCACCGGAAAGGATGTAAGGAGAGACACATAAGTTGGACGTCACCTGGCTGGGTCACGGCTGCTTCCGGCTCAGGGGCCGCGGCGCCGCCGTCGTAACGGACCCCTACCCGCCCGCCATCGGGCTGAAGCTGCAGAGAATGGACGCGGACGTGATCACGGTGAGCCACGACCACGAGGACCACAACTACACGCAGGTCGTGCGGGACGGGGCATATGAGATCCACGGCCCCGGTGAGTACGAGATCGCGGGCGTGAGCGTGGTCGGCCTGCCGACCTACCACGACGCGGAGAAAGGCGCAAAGCTGGGCCGCAACACCGTGTACCTGATCGAGATCGACGACGTTCGCGTCTGCCACCTCGGCGACCTCGGCCACAAGCTCGGCGACGCCGAGGCCGAGGCGGTCGCGTCCCCGGACGTGCTGCTGATCCCGGTCGGCGGCCGGACGACCATGAACGGCGAGCAGGCGGCAGAGGTCGTGCGCCAGCTCGAGCCGCGGTACGTGATCCCGATGCACTACGCCATCGCGGGATTGAAGATGGAGCTCGATTCGGTCGACCGCTTCCTCAAGGAGATGGGCACGGCCGCGTCCGAGGCACAGCCGAAGCTCTCGGTCCAGAAATCGTCGGTCGCCGAGTACGAAACGAAAGTCGTCCTCCTGGAGCCAAAAACCGAACCGAAGGCGTAACTGTTCGCGCCAGCCGGTAGAATTCATAAAACCGCCCTGGAGGTCGTCTATGTCGAAATACGTTTTCGTGACCGGGGGTGTCGTCTCTTCCCTGGGCAAAGGCATCACGGCGGCGTCGATCGGGAACATCCTGAAGGCCCGCCATCTGACCGTCTCCCTCCAGAAGCTCGACCCGTACCTCAACGTCGACCCCGGCACGATGAGCCCTTATCAGCACGGGGAGGTTTTCGTCACCGATGACGGCGCGGAGACCGACCTGGACCTCGGGCATTACGAGCGCTTCGTCGACGAGAACCTGACGGTCGCGTCGAACGTGACGACTGGAAAGATCTACCAGGACGTGATCGCCAGGGAGCGGCGTGGCGACTACCTCGGGGC
>Ga0070741_10014585_pt1 | contig 13560 bp, 14 predicted proteins | sample Coa_R1_4_FD_66440 | JGI IMG/M metagenome (GOLD analysis project Ga0070741, IMG submission 66440) | Surface soil microbial communities from Centralia Pennsylvania, which are recovering from an underground coalmine fire - Coalmine... | ecosystem: Environmental > Terrestrial > Soil > Unclassified ... | reverse complement strand
ATCGCCGCCGGGGCCGCCGCGGCCGCCGGCGCCGGCGGCCCGGGTCCCCGTTCGGGCGGCGCGGCCGCGGCCACCGGCGCCGGCGCCGACGCGGGTGGCAGGGCGGCGATGGCGGCGGTGCGGGAGGCGGCCGTGGCGGCCGGGGCGGCCGTCGCCGAGGCGGCGGCCGCCGGGGACGCCTCCGCCGCCCTCACGGCGCTCGGCCGGTTCCGGGTGCTCTGCGCCCATCGGCGGGGGCCGTACGGGGTGGCCACCTGGAGCGCCCAGGTCGAGGCGTGGCTCCGGTCGGCGCTGCCGGGGTTCGCCGCCGCCGGCGCCTGGTACGTCGGGCGGCCGCTGCTGGTGACCGAGAACGACTACACGCTCGGGCTCTACAACGGCGATACCGGCGTCGTGATCGCCGCCGGCGGCGGGCGGCCGGCGGCGGTGTTCGAGCGGCGGGGGCAGATACTGGAGTTCAGCCCGGCCCGGCTGTCGGCCGTCGAGACCGTCCACGCCATGACGATCCACAAGAGCCAGGGCTCGCAGTTCGACACGGTGGCCGCCGTCCTGCCCGAGCCCGACTCGCCCATCCTCACCCGGGAGCTGCTCTACACCGCGGTCACCCGGGCCCGGCAGCGGCTGCTGCTGGCCGGGAGCGAGGCGGCCATCCGGGCGGCGGTGACCCGGCCGGTCGCCCGGGCCTCGGGGCTGCGCCGCTGGCTCTGGGAACTCCACTGACCCGGCCCGTCCTACGGGGCGACGAGCTCCACCTCGAAGCCGTCGGCGTCCTCCAGGTAGGCGACCCGGGCGGCGCCGGCGATGGCGTGGCGGTCGCCCGCAAACGGCGACCAGCCGTGGTCCGACGCCTCGGCCACGACGTCGTCGAGGGCCGCCACCGACTCCACGGCGAAAGCGATGTGGTTCACGCCGGGCCGGAGCCGGCTGTAGAGCATGCCCGGCACCATGTCGGGCGACTGCTCCAGCGCCACCGCCAACCCGCCGGGATGCCGGAAGACCAGCACCCGCGGCAGCGACCGGTCGACGGAGTAGCCGAGTTCCCCGAGCAGCCATCGCCACGGCGGCTCCGAGCGGCCGAGGTCGGGCACCCACAGGGTGAGGTGATGCAGCACCGGCCGCAGGTTACCGAGAACGCTCCCCGTAGTCGCCCCAGGGGCGGTCGCGCTCCCGGATCACCTCCCGGAACCCCTTGTCGCCAAAGGCCTCCACCCATTGGTAGGCCTCCTCGGTGTGGCGCATCATGCCGTCGAAGAGGGTGCCGAACAGCTGCGTCGTCCGCAGCCCCATGTTCTCGAAGGCCTGGTTGATCAGCAGCTTGTTGAGGGCCAGCTGGTTGGCGGGGATCCGGGAGAACCGCCGCGCGTGCTCCTCCACCCGCGAGGCCAGGTCCGCCGCCGGGTGGACCTCCGACACCAGGCCGATCCGCAGCGCCGTCGGGGCGTCGATCTCGCAGCCGGTGAGGAGGTACTGCTTGGCCCGCTCGAGCCCCAGCCGGTAGACCCACATGGCGGTGGTCGGCAGGCCGAAGATCCGGGCCGGCGGGTAGCCGATGACGGCGTCGTCGGCCATGAAGAGCTGGTCGCAGCACAGGATCATGTCGGTGGCGCCGCCCAGCGCCCAGCCCTCGACCTGGGCGATCACCGGCTTCGGGCAGTCCCAAATCTTCATGAACCGCCGGGTGTTGTGGCCCATGAACTGCCAGTCCCGCACCGGGTCCCACACGCCCGGCCGGGGGTCGGGGCCCTCGGCGTCGTAGAGCATCGTCCAGCCCCCGAGGCGCAGTCCGGGCCGTTCGTCGCCGCCCTCGGCCCCCCACTGGTCGTTGGTCAGGTCGTAGCCGGCGCACAGCACCCCGCCGGTTCCCCGCAGCACCACGGCCGACACGGCCCGGCTGGCCGCCGCCCGGTCGATGCCGTCGGCGATCCCGGCGATCACCGCCTCGGTCAGGGTGTTCTTCTTCTCCGGACGGTTGAGCGTGACGAAGGCCACGCCGTCCCGCTCCTCGTACAGCACCACCGCGGAAGCATCGGTCATGGGGGCGGAGTCTCGCGCCGCAGCCCGACGCCGGGCTCAACCCAGCCGGCCGGCCTCCAGCCAGGCCCGCAACGCCGGGTCGAGCGCGCCGGCCACCTTGTCGTAGAGCCGGAGGTCCTCCTCGGTCAGCACGTCGCGCCAGCGGCCGTTGCTGCCCTTGTAGAGGAACGTCCCGGTCCCGCCGGCGAAGCGGTCCATCGGGCCGAGGAGCCGGGTGGCGTCGCCCTTCATCGACTCGAACCGGGCGGCGTCGACCAGCGCCGGCCAGGACCCGTCCGCCACCTCGATCCCCACGTGGGCGGCGACCCGGCGCATCTCCCCGTCGAGGTCGGCCAGCAGGTCGTTGTAGTGGACGAGCAGGATGTTCTCCGGGTCGCGGAAGTCCCACCACGAGGCGGCGTGGTAGTGGTGGCTCCAGAAGGGCCACCCGTCCGCCTCCCAGGGGAACGACGCCCGGGTCAGCCACTGCGACCACAGCCAGCGCAGGTCGTCCGGCCGGCGGGGCAGCGGTGCCCCCGGCGGGTCGCCGGCGGCCAGCAGCTCGTACATGGCGTCGGTGTAACCGCCGTAGTGGTTCCACAGCGACATGAACACGTCGCGGCTGTCCCGGCCCACCATCACGTACCGGACGCCCTCGTCGTAGGGCAGGGCGTCGAGCGGCAGGTGGGTCTTGAGGAACCGCCGGTGGGTCTGGGCCTCGATGCGGGCGATCACGTCGTCGATCGGGTCGACGTAGCGGCAGTCGATCCAGGGCGACACCCGGCTGAGGACGTCGGGCAGGGGACCCGTCCCGAAGATCAGCAGGCTGAGGATCCGTTGCATCCACGTCGTGCCGGCCTTGGCCGACGTCGACACGACGATGTCGCCGGGCCGGTGGCGGACGGCGTCCCACCTGGTGCTGTCGAGGTGGTGGTGACGGTAGGTGCGGGTGCGGCGCGGGAGTCTGGGAACCACCTGAGGAGGGTACCGCCGGGGCCTGCCGGAGTCCGGTGAGGGGCGCTACGTTGAACGGCCGTGGCGTTGGGGAGGCCCGGGGGAGACCGGAAACGGCGGAGCGCGGTTGCGGCGGTGACCGCCCTGACCGCCCTCGCCCTCTTCGGCCCGGTGGCCCCGGCCCGGTCGGCCCCGGCCGGCCGCAGCCGCGACCCGCAGCGCCCGTCCCGCCACTCGTACCGGTCCGAGCCCGCCGACGCCGGCATGCCGGCCCGGTTCGTCGCCGAGCTCGACGGCCAGCTCGTCGTCGTGTCGGCCGACACGGGCCGCATCCAGCGCCGCCTCACCGCCGAGCAGCCGGGCGGGGGGGCCGCCAGCCCGGCCATCACCGCCAACGGCCGCACCGTCTGGTTCACCCGGGGCGACGGCACCTGCGCCGCCCACATCGCCTCGGTGCCGGCGGCCGGTACGAGCGCCGAGCGTCCGCTCCCCGGCTCGGGCGACGACGGCCCCGAGCTCTTCCCGCTCCCCCGCCCCGGCCACGCCCAGCTGGCCCTCACCCGCTACCGCTGCAGCGACGGGACCGTGACGCTCGTCGTCGGCGACCTCCGGGGCGTCGAGAGCCACGGCCAGACGGGGCTCATCCCCCGGGCGTGGAGCCGCGACGGCGCCCACCTGTTGGCCATCAACGCCAAGAGCGGCGGGCTGCGCCTCCTCGACGTCAACAACGCCGGCGGCGTCGTTTCCGACCAGCCCGTCAACCCGGCCGACCCCACGCCGGGGTGCAGCCTCAACGTCGTGGGCTTCAGCCCTGACGACAACGACGGCTACGTCGCCGTCCGCCACTGCGGCGCCGGCGGCAACGGCGACGCCCAGCCCACCCTCGTCCTGCTCGACAGGACCGGCGCCGTTCGCCAGACCGTCCTCCGGCTGGCCCGGGGTGAGGACTTCGGCGCCGTCGTCGCCTTCGACCAGAGCGGCCACTCGCTCCTGTACTCCACCGTGGCGGCCGGGAACAGCGCCGCCGGCCAGACCGGTCGCGAGACCCTCTGGGCCTGGCGCGACGGCACCGTCTGGCTCCTCGCCCGCCAGAACCCGTACCACGGCGCCGCCTGGCTGCCGTAACGGCGCTAGACGTCGATGACGCCCTGCTCCCAGCGCTCGAACGCCGCCAGCTCCCCCCGTAGCTTGCGGACGACGAAGGCCACGACCGCGGCGTCGTCGGCGAAGCCCCCGGGCAGGAAATCGGGGATCACGTCGAGCGGCGAAACCAGGTAGGCGATGCCGGCCGCCGCCAGCAGCAGGTCCTTCTTCGACACGTCCCGGTAGCGGCCCTCACCGGAGGCCCGCAGCATGCGCAGCAGCGTCTGCAGGTCGTGCTTGAGCGGCGTCAGCGCCCCGGCGTGGACCCGGTCGAGCCGGCGCTCGACGACATCCAGCACCCGCAGGAACTCCTTGGGATTGCGGACGAGCTCCTCGGCCCGCAACAGCCCCCGCCGGAGGGTCTCCAGCATCTGGGTATGTTTACCGGCACGCTGCATCGCGGTCACCCCTGACACGGTACCGTGCGCGGTCATGCCCGAAACCATCCCTCCGCCGCAGACCATCGTCGTCTTCGGAGCGTCGGGCGACCTCAGCCGGCGCAAGATCTTCCCCGCCCTCTACAACCTGGCCCGCGACGGCCTGCTCCCCGAGCGCTACGCCGTCGTCGGCTTCTCCCCCGACGACTGGGACGACGCCGCCTTCACCGAGCACGCCCGCCAGTCCGTCCTCCACTTCTCCCGCTCGTCGCTGACCGAGGAGGCCTGGGGCCGCTTCGCCCCCCGGCTCCATTTCGTGTCGGGCAGCTTCGACGAGCCCGGCAGCCTCGAGCCGCTGGAGAAGCGCCTCGCCGAGCTCGACGCCGGCCTCGGCACCGGCGGCCGCCGCCTCCTGTTCTGCGCCGTGCCGGCCTCCGTCGTTCCCACCCTCGTCACCCGCCTCGGGGAGTGCGGGCCGCAGCCCACACACCGGGTGGTGCTGGAGAAGCCCTTCGGGCGCGACCTGCAGTCGGCGGAGCGGCTCAACGCCCAGGTCCACGAGGTCTACGACGAGGGGCAGATCTTCCGCATCGACCACTTCCTCGGCAAGGAGACGATCCAGAACCTCCTCGTGCTGCGCTTCGCCAACACGATGATCGAGCGGATCTGGAACCGGGACGCCATCGACCACGTCCAGATCACCGCCGCCGAGACCGTCGGCGTGGAGCAGCGCGGCGCCTTCTACGAGGAGACCGGCGCGGTGCGGGACATGATCCAGAACCACCTCCTCCAGCTGCTGGCCTTCGTGGCCATGGAGGCGCCCCGCAGCTTCGCCCCCGACGACATCCGGGACGAGACCGTCCGGGTGCTGCGCACCGTGCGGCCGTTCGAGCCCGACGAATCGGTGCGAGGCCAGTACGGCCGGGGCGTCGTCGCCGGACGGGAGGTGCCCGGCTACCGGGAGGAGCGCAACGTCGCCCCCGACTCCACCGTCGAGACGTTCGTGGCCCTGCGGGCCTTCATCGACAACTGGCGCTGGGCCGGCGTCCCCTTCTACCTCCAGACCGGCAAACGCCTGCCCCGCAAGACGACCGAGGTCACGGTGTTCTTCAAGGAGGTGCCGGCCGCTCTCTTCGCCGGCGAGGGGCTGACCCCGCCCGTCCCCAACCTCCTGTCGATCCGCATCCAGCCCGAGGAGGGGATGTCGTTCGCCTTTCAGGCCAAGCCCCCCGGCCTCCACCTGGCCAACCAGACGGTGGCCATGGACTTCTCCTACCGGGAGTGGTTCGAGTCCAACGCCGAGGCCTACGAGCGGCTCATCCACGACGCCATGGTCGGCGACCCGACGCTGTTCATCCGCCAGGACGCCGTCGAGCGGGCCTGGGAGATCGTGGCCCCGCTGATCGAGCACCCCGGCCCGCTCCACGCCTATACCGCCGGCGCCGCCGGCGAGTGGACCGAGTACCCGGCCGGCGCCTGGAGCGAGGCCGCCGCCCGCTTCATCGCCCCCCGCACCTGGCTGGTGCAGACCGGCGCCCCGACCGCCCGCATCGGCGACATCATGACCCGGACCGTCTACACCGTGACCGGCGACGTCCCCGTGGCCGACATCGCCAAGGCCATGGCCAAGGGCCGGTTCGGCTCGTCGGTGGTGGTCGACGGCGACGGGCGCCTGGTCGGGATGCTGACCGAGCGCGACGTCCTCCGGGCCGCCGCCTCGGGCGCCGACCTGACCGCCGCCACCGCCGCCGAGTGGATGACCGCCGATCCCACCACCGCCAGGGTCGACACCGACATCGCCGACGCCGCCGAGGTCATGGGCAGCCGGGGGTTCCGGCACCTGCCGGTGGTGGTCGACGACCGGGTGGTGGGGATCGTCAGTCAGCGGGACGTGCTCTCAGCCCGGATCCACGCCCACCGCCCGCCCCCTCATCAGGACAGCCGCTGAACCACCGTCACGCCGTCTCCGATCGGGAGCAGCACGACGCGGACCCGGGGGTCGGCGGCAATGCGGTCGTTGAAGGCCCGGATGGCCACGGTGTCGTCGGTCTCGTCCTTCTCGTCGAGGACGGCGCCGCCCCACAGCGTGTTGTCGACCAGCAGCAGACCGCCGGGGCGCAGCCTCGGCAGCAGCTCCTCGTAGTAGTCGGGGTAGCCGGTCTTGTCGGCGTCGACGAAGGCGAGGTCGAACGTCTCGCCGGCCGGTAGCGACCGGAGCGTCTCGAGCGCCGGCCCGAGGCGGAGCTCGATGCGGTCGGCGAGGCCGGCCTTCTCCCAGTGCTCCCGGGCGATGGCCGTCCACTCCTCGCTGACGTCGCAGCAGAGCAGCCGGCCCTCGGGGCCGAGGCCCCGGGCCAGCGCCAGCGAGGAGTAGCCGGTGAACGTGCCGATCTCCACCGCCCGGCGGGCGCCGGTGGCCCGGGCCAGGATCTCCAGCAGGACGGCCTGGTCGTCGCCGATCTGCATGCCGGCCCGGTCCCCCGTCCGCTCGGCGGTGACCCGCTGGAGCTCGAGCGCGACGGCGTCGGGGCCGCTGGAGTGGTCGAGGGCGTAGTCGGCGACGGCGCCGTCGATGAACCGGGACCGGTTGCGGCGTTCGGTCATCGCTGCTCCAGGGGCAGGACCATGTAGCGGGCCAGGTGCTCGAAGCCGGGGTGGCAGCCGAACTCCGGGTCCGGGAACGGAGCGGCGTCGACGAAGCCGCAGCTGCGGTAGAGGGCGTGGGCCTCCACCATCCACACGGTGGTCTCCAGCCGGAGCGCGCCGTAGCCCGCCGCCCGGGCGTCGTCGATGAGCCGCCGGAGGACGGCCCGGGCGACGCCGTGGCGCCGGAAGGCAGGGTCGACGTACATCCGCTTGACCTCCGCCGTGCCGGGGCCGACCTCCTTGAGGCCGCCGGTGCCGGCGGGCCGTCCGTCGACCTCGGCCAGGTACAGGGCCTGGGGCGGCCGGAGCAGCGGGGCGATCTGGACCAGGAGGTCGGAGTCGGGCGTGGCGTCCTCCAGCTTCGCTCCGTATCCCTCGCGGAGCTTGCGGCGGATCTCGGCCAGGTAGCCGGCCATGAGCCCGGCCACGCCGGTCAGGTCGTCGTGCGGGGTGAGCCGGCGCAGGGTCACGGTCGGCGTGTTCGGTCGGACGGTCACGCCTGCATGGTACGTAGGACCACCGGGGGGCGCGCCAAGCGCCGGGCGGAGCCTTGCCCCTCCACCCGGCGCTTCAGGTGTGCCATGACCTGCGCCGCCGGTCGACCGGCCGGCGGCGGACGTCATCCTCGCTCGCTAGCCGATGCGCAGGAGCCGGCGAGCGAGGACGGTGAGGCGACCGCTGGCCACGAGGCCCAGCCCGACCAGGGCCAGGCCGCCCACGGCGGCGCCGGTACGGGGGAGGGAGTTCGGCCGGCTCTCGGTCTCGCCGAGCACCTGGGTGGCGGGAGCGGTCGTGGTGGTGGCGGTGACGCCGGCCGTGTCGTCGGGAGACCCGGCGGCGGTGCCGGCGACGTCCGTCCCGGCGGCGGCGCCGGCGGCCGGGGCGGGCCCGGTGGACGCCACCGACAGCGGCCCGCCGGTGGTCGAGGCCTGGGCCGAGGCCGGGCAGTCGCTGGCCTCGTCGGTGTCGACCCCGCAGCCGGTGCGGCCGGTGATGAACGGCGAGACCGTGACCGCCGGCGGGGCGGTCGTGGTCGTGGTGGTCGTCGTCGACGTCGAGGTGGTGGTCGAGGTGCTCGGCGGCGGGGTGGCGGACCCGCCGTTGTCGCCGTTGTCGCCGTGCGGCTTGCGGCCACACCAGCCGTTGTTGTCGTCCTCCCGGTCGGCGTCGTTGCCGCAGCCGTTGTTGCCGTCGCGGTCGGCGTCGAGACCACCGGTGCAGCCGGGCTTGTCGGCGCCGCCGTTGCTCATGCCGTCCGGGTCGGAGTGCGACCGGCCCTGCGTGTGACCGGTGGCCGTGAAGCAGGTGCTGTCGGCGCTGTTGACGCCGTGGTTGCCGGAGCTGCTGGCGCCGGCCGGCGGGGCGGCGGCGAACAGGCCGAGGGCGAGCATGGCGCCGGCGCCGGTGGCTCCGATCCGGGCGATCGTGGTGCGCATCCTTCGTCTCCTCCAGGTCGGGGTCTCCGTTGACCCGCTCGGAGGCTTGAATTTCCCTGCCCGGTGAGGATTCCGTGAGGCCAGGATGAAAAGTCCTTCATCCGGACTTTTTTCTTCATGCACCCGATTCGGACGGGCCGGCCTCCACGAGCTGCGTGAGTTTGTCGAGGGAGATGTTCCACCCGAGATCGTTGTCGGCCGGCGACACACCGGGCGGCACGTCGTCGTGCACGGCCTCGAGCTCGGTCCCGCCGCCCGGGGCGTCGGCCAACCGGTAGGTAATCGTCATCTCGCCCTGCATCAGCGGGTCGTCGGTCTCGAACTCGACGGCCTCGACGATCTCGGTGTCGGGCACCAGGCTGACGAAGCGGCCCTGGAAGGTGTCGGTCTGCGCCGTGGTCTTTCCGGCGGTGGTCGGCACCTCGTACGTCAGCGAGATCCGGAAGGCTCCGCCCTCCCGCGCCTCGAACCGCTCGACCCGGCTGGTCATCCCGTTCGGCACCATCCATTGCTGCACCGCGTCCGGATCGAGCAGCGCCCGGTAGACCCGGCTCCGGGTCGCCCGCAGCGTCCGGGTCCAGCGGTCGACGCTCACGGCCCGGCGACGTAGAACAGGGCCCCGAGCGGGTCCCGCAGGACGGCGAGGCGGCGACCGGCGGCGTCATGCGGCGCTTGGCAGACCTCGCCGCCGAGATCGCCGGACCGGGCGGCAGCGGCGTCGCAGTCCTCGACCGCGAAGTACGGCATCCAGTAGGACGGGCTGTGACCGTCGGCCGCGCCGAGCTCCACCATCCCGGCCACGGGCTGGTCGTCGAGCAGGCAGGTGATGAACGACTCGGCGCCGGCCTGGACGGACTGGACGTCCCAGCCGACGACGGCGTGGTAGAAGCCGGCCGCCGCCGCCCGGGACCGCGTCCGCAGCTCCGTCCAGGCGAGGGAACCGGGCCCGGTGGCGTCGATGCCGGGATGCGTGCCCGCCTGCCACAGCCCGAACTGGGCGCCGGTGCCGTCGGCGACCATGGCCATCCGCCCGAGGTCGCCGACGTCGAAGGCCGGTGCGAGGATGTGGCCGCCGGCCGGGCGGACCTTGTCGAGCGTGGCGCTGATGTCGTCGGTGGCGAGGTAGACGAGCCAGCGCGACGCCGCCCCGCCCGCCGCCTCGGGCGGGAGCTGCAGGACGCCGGCCACTTCGCGGCCCTCGCACTCCACGGTGTCGAAGCCGGCGTCGGGCTTGGGCTGCGACCAGCCGAACAGCCCGGCGTAGAACGGGCCCGTCCGATCGGTGTCGGGGGTGACGAGCACCACCCAGCACGGCGTCCCGGCCCGATGCGCCCCGGTGTCCTCGGTCATGGCCCGGAGCCTCCACCGTCGGAGCCCGGGGGCGCAATAGATGCAGATTGCGGTTAGGGCCCGCGGTCGGCGTGCGGCGTTCGGCGTTCGTGACCCATCTCGTTGTGCCACAAGGGTTTCTTGTCACAGGGGGCCGGTAGACTCGAACCATGTTCGGTGCTGGGGTCGCGAGTGAACTGGCTGAGTTGCTGGGGTCGATCCGCCTTGTCGCAGGCGGGGTCGACGTCGAGCGGCTCGACGTCCGGGCCGCCACCGAGATGGTGGAGCAGTGCGCCGAGGCCGAGCGCATCCTGGCCGCGCTGCGGGTCATGGCCGCGGCGAGGCTGGAGGGGGCGGCCATCTGGCGGCGGGAGGGGTTCCGGTCGGTGGCGGCGTGGATGGCGGCCAAGACCGGCAGCGCTGTCGGGCCGGCGGTCGACGCCCTGGAGATGGCCGGGCAGCTGGGTCCCCTCCCAGTGGTGACGGAGGCCTTCCGGGAAGGGCGGCTGTCGGTGGCGCAGGCGGTCGAGATCGTCGACGTCGCAGCCGAGGCGCCGGCGGTCCAGGGCCAACTGGTCGAGGCGGCCGGGAAGCTGTCCCTCAAGGGGCTGCGGGAGCAGAGCCGGCGGGTCAAGGCGTCGTTGATCGTCGACGAGGACGATCGGTATCGGCGGGTGTATCGCAAGCGGCGTATGCGGGCGTGGGTCGACCGGCACGACGTCGGGCACCTCAGCGCCACCATGACGCCCGACCAGCTGGCCCGCGTGGTCGACCGGATCGACGGCCGGGCCGGGGAGATCATGGAGGACGGCATCCGGGGCGGCTGGTTCGAGAGCGGCGAGGCCCATCGGGTCGACGCCCTCCTCGAACTGCTCGGGCCCGACGGCGCCGGCCCTGCGGGGCCGCACCACATGGTCCATGTCGTCGTCGACTACGAGGCCCTGGTTCGGGGTCACACCGTGGCCGGCGAACAGTGCGAGATCCCGGGCTTTGGGCCCGTACCGGTATCGGTGGCCCGCAAGATGAGCGAGGACGCCGTCCTCAAGGTCGTCCTCACCCGGGGGGTCGACGTCGTCGGGGTCGCCCACGGCGGCCGGACCATCCCCGCCCACCTCCGCAGTGCGCTCGAGATCCGCGATCCGAAATGCATCGTGCCCCGCTGCGATGTCCGGCGGAACCTCGAGATCGACCACCGCGCCAGCTGGAACCGGACCGGCGTCACGAAACTCGACGAGCTGGCCAGGTTGTGCCCCTGGCACCACCATTTGAAGACGTTCCACGGCTACACCTACCGGGGCGGTCCGGGTAGCTGGCAGTGGCTACCGCCGGAAGACCACGACCAGGACCTCTCCGCCCTCCGCCGGGTCATCAGCAGCGCCCGGCGCTGCTGAGCGCGGGCGAAAAATCACCTGCACCACGTTGTCGCCCGGAGAGTCCTGAGCTCCGTGCCTCAGACCGGGTTACTCGCGGCGCCGCGGGGAGAGCGAGCCCCGCCGGCACGACGTATCGTGACCCGTCGAGAGAGGCGAGGCGGTGCGCGCATGAATCTCGAGGTGGGTGACCGCTGGCATCATCCGGTGCACGTGTTCCACGACCCGGACCGGCCGGGGGCCGCGCCGGCGGCGCACACCGGCCGGATGAGCGCCGAGCTCGGAGTCGCCCGGGCGCTGAGCGGCGTGGCGGCCACCGTGTGGCTCGGCATCGTCGCCCACCAGCTCACGGTCCGCCAGTTCGGGCAGGTCACGCTGGTCTTGAGCCTCGGGTCGCTGGTGAGCCTCGGCACGGACCTCGGCATCCCCCTGGCGCTGGCCAAGGTGGCCTGCGACCACGACCGGCTCGACCGGAGGGCGGTCGGGCGCGCCGTGCTGACGCGAACGATCGCCGGAGTCATCGCCGGTGGCGTCCTCGTCGCCCTGTGGGCCGACGCCGGTCAGTCGCAGCGCTGGTGGATGGCCGCCCTCTACTCGATCTCGGTGGTCGCCACGCCGCTCGGCGGGTCCTACCTGGCGCTGCTGCGGGGACGGGCCATCGGCATCGTCGAAGCGGCCTACAACGTGGTCTCGAAGCTGGCCCTCCTCGCCGTCGGCCTGGCCACCCTGGCCGCCGGCTGGAAGCCGTCCGGCGTCATCGCCGCCTTCGTCGTCGTCGACGTGGCGTCGTCCCTCGCCATCCCCGCCGTCGCCCGCCGCCGCCTGAGCCTCACCGGCACTGCCGACCCGCTCCAGCGGGCGGCGCTGCGACTGCGGGCCACGTTGCCGCTCGCCGCCGCCGGGATCATCGGCTCGGCCTACGAACGGATCGACATCTGGCTCCTCGCCCTTCTCAAAGGCAGTGCGTCGGTCGCCGTCTACGTCGCCGCCTACAAGCTCTACGACACCGTTCTCCTCCCCGCCAACGCCATCGCCTCCGCCGCCGTCGCCGCCGCCGGACCTCGTCTCGCCACCGACGCCCGCGGCATCGCCCGCCGGCTCGCCCTCCGCGCCGCACTCCTCACCGCACCGATCGGCGTGGTGGTGGCCGTCGCCGCTCCGGTGCTGCTCCGGGCGGCCTTCGGCGGACACTACGGCGACGCGTCCGGTGCCGTCACCGTCCTCATGGTCGCCGCCCTCCCGGGCGCCTCACTGGCCGCCGTCACCCCCATCGCCCTGCTCTGCCGCCGCCGGGTCGTCTCCCGGTGGACCCTGGCCGCACTGGCCGGCAACGTCGTCGCCAACCTCGCCCTCGTACCGGCCTTCGGCGCCCGGGGCGCGGCGCTGGCCTTCCTGATCACCGACAGCCTCCTCCTCGCCGTCTTCTTCGCCGTCCTCCCCGGCGCGGGGCCGGTCGCCGGCGCCGAGGTTTCGACGGTCGCCGCGGGGCGCGGCAAGACTGCACCGCATGGAGACGCTCCGGCAGTCAGACTCGATCGTGGTGGCCCGCTCAGCCGATGAGCTCTACGACATGGTCGCCGACGTGACCCGCATGGGCGAGTGGAGCCCGATCTGCAAGGCCTGCTGGTGGGACGACGGCGACACGGCCCGGGTCGGCGCCAAGTTCACCGGCCGCAACGAACTGCCCGAACGGACCTGGGAGACCCGCTCGGAGGTCGTGGCCGCAGAGCGGGGCCGGGAGTTCGCATTCGTCGTCGAGATGACGGGCACCCGTTGGGGCTACACCTTCAAGCCGGTCGAGGGCGGCACCGAGATCACCGAGTCGTGGGAGTTCCCCCCGCGGGCCTTCGCCGTGCTCCAGGAGCGCTTCGGGGACGACGCCGCGGCGCAGATCGCCAACCGCCAGGAACTGGCCCGCACCGGCATGGCGACGACGCTCGCCGCGATCAAGAAGACCGCGGAAGCCGGCTGACGCCGGCGACGCCCGGTTTTCAGGACAGATGCCGGGCCATCTCCGGCCGGGCCCGGAGCGCCCGGCCCTCCCGCTCCAGGATCATGGCGATGCGCTCGGGGGCGAAGTTCATGTCGACGAAGGCCGGGCCGGCATTGGCGACCTCGCGGTACTCGGCGATAAGCCCGTCCTCGATCTTCATGATGGCCACGCCCTCGAACATCGCCCGGTTGCCGTCGGCCTCCGGAAGCAGCGACCGGTAGCTGAAGGTGTACCGGGCATAGAGGGTGCGGCCGTCAAAGACGGGATCGTGCATGTCCCAGCGGAAATCGGTCGCCGTC
>Ga0070741_10014584_pt1 | contig 13560 bp, 7 predicted proteins | sample Coa_R1_4_FD_66440 | JGI IMG/M metagenome (GOLD analysis project Ga0070741, IMG submission 66440) | Surface soil microbial communities from Centralia Pennsylvania, which are recovering from an underground coalmine fire - Coalmine... | ecosystem: Environmental > Terrestrial > Soil > Unclassified ... | reverse complement strand
GCTGCGGTTCGCCCCGAACGTCGGTCCCGCGATGGTCGAGGACGGCGACGACACGAGCGCCGTCGACCTGGCGATCGATCAGCTCTCGACGCCGGGCAATCGCCTCAACGCCAACATCATCGTCGCGGCCGAGGACGGGATCCACTGGAGGGCGGTGCGGCAGGCGGCGCGCATCATCAAGGGCGTCGGCGAGCGAAGCGCGCACGGGCAGGGCAACTTCAATTTCGGCGCGACGGCGATGCTCGGTCCGTACGGTCCGTTCTATCCGGGCGCGTGGCATCCGGGCGGCGGCGCGCGCAGTTTCGCGATCGGCCTCGAGGCGGCCAACGTCGTCATGGACGTCTTCGCGCGCGAGCACGATCCGGCGGCGGCCGAGAAGGCGCTGACGACCGCGCTCGGCGTGCACGCGCGCGCGGTCGAAGCGGCAGCAACCAGGGCGGCGGCGGGAACCGGGTGGACGTACGCGGGCATCGATCCGACGCCGGCGCCCGGCGGCGACAATTCAATCGGCGCCGCGATCGAATCGTTCATCGGCGCGCCGTTCGGGTCGCCGGGGACCGAAACGGCGTCAGCGGTCATCACCCGCGCGGTCAAAGCCGTCGCCGTGAAGCACACGGGCTATTCCGGCCTGATGATTCCGGTGCTCGAGGACTCGGTGCTGACGCGCCGGTGGACGGAAGGCACGTACACCCTCGATTCCGTCCTCGCGTATTCGGCGGTCTGCGCCGGCGGCGTCGACACGGTGCCCCTGCCGGGCGACACGAGCGAAGCCGCCATCGCGGCGATCGTCGGCGACGTGGCGACGCTCGCGTTCAAGTGGAACAAGCCGCTCGCGGCGCGGCTGCTGCCGGCGCCGGGCAAGAAAGCCGGAGAGTTGACCGAGTTCAGCGGCGCGCTCGCCAACGCCATCTTGCAGCCGCTGCCCGGCACGCGCCGGTAGCGTCCCGCGTCGGTACGGCGATCACGCGCGCCGCAGCCGTGCCGTCGATCGGCTGATCGGCACCTCGCGGACGCGCACGCCCGTCGCCGCGCAGATCGCGTTCGCGACGGCCGGCGCAATCGGCGGCACGGACGGCTCGCTGGAGCGGATCCGATCAGCGCGCGCGGGCGACGTCCATGACCACGTCGTACTGGAACTTGACGAACTTGTGCAGCTCGGCTTCGAGGATGCGCTCCTGATCGCTGTGCGCCCCGAAGCCCTTCGCGCCGTCCTCCGCGTCGATCGCCGGGCCGACGCCGTAGCATTGCACCCCCTTCGAGCGGATCTGCGCCTTGTCGCTGGCGCCCGTGCTCATCGTGGGCAGCAACTCGACGCCGTACTGCTTCGTCATCTCCGATTCGAGCGCGGCGTACAGCTCGGTGTCGAGGCGGGACGCGCCCGCCGGCCGGTAGCGATCGCGCGCCCAGCGCACTTCGACGGTCGAATCGCCGATCACGCTGCGGACCTGATCGAGAAACTTCGCCTGATCCTCGTCCGGGTGCAGGCGCACGTCGAAGGTCACCTTCGCGTCCGACGGGATGACGTTGTAGCGGTAGCCGGCCGAGAGGATCGTCGGCACGAGCGACGTGTGCGTCATCGACCAGTGCTCGGGCTCGTTGTGCAGCATCCAGTCGGCGGCCGGCTTCGACAGCTTCGGATCGGGGCTGATCAGGTCGCGGTAGCGCTTCGCCGCTTCGGGCGACGCCGCGGACGCCGCGAGCTTCCGGAAGTACGAGCCGGTCGTCTCGTTGATGCGCAGCTCCGGCGTCCAGGCGACGACCTTGTCGACGGCGCGCGTCAGGTGCGCGACGGCGTTCGCGTCGCGCGGCACCGAGCCGTGGCCCGCCGGTCCGTGCGCGATCACCTCGATCGGACGCGGCTCCTTCTCGGTCGTGCTCGTGTCGCCCTTGACGTACTTGCCGCCGCGGCGCGTCACGCCGCCGCCCTCGGCGAGGCAGTATTCGGCGTCGATCGCGTCGAAGTGTTCGTCCACCATGAACTGCGCGCCGACGTCGGGCGCGCCTTCTTCCCCGGACTCGGCGAGGAAGATGACGTCGCGGTCGAGCGCCGGCTGCGTGCGGTGCAGCAGCAGCACGAGCATCAGGCTCGCGGTGAGATTGTCCTTGTCGTCGACGGTGCCGCGCCCGTACACGTAGCCGCCCGCGATGTCGGCGCTGAACGGCCCGTGATCCACCCACTTCTTCGGATCCACCGACACGACGTCGGTGTGGCCCATCACGAGGATCGGCTTCTTCTTTCCGTTGCCTTTGATCCGCACGACCAGGTTCGCGCGGCTGTTGTCCCTGGCGAAGATCTGGTACGGAACGCCTTCCTTGTCGAGCACCCGCTTCAGGTATTCGACCGCGCGCGTTTCGTTGCCGGGCGGGCTGGTCGTATCGAGCCTGACGAAGGTCTGAAAGTGGCGCAGCGTTTCGGCCTGCACCGCGGTCCAGTCGATCGTCGTCTGCGCCCGCAGCGCGAGGCAGGCGAGGCCGACGATCGCGATGACGAAGACGGTTCGGACGCGTGCCATGGCGGTTCACTATACGTCAGCGCCGGTGTTCCGCGCCGGCCGCAATCGCATCGTCGAATCGGGCGCCGGATCTATCCCACGGCGCACAAACCGGGTCGTGCCGACTTCGCCGGAGCACGGCCCCCGAGGTCGTCCGGCGGCGCGTGCCGCTCGCCGGTCGCCGGCCGTTCGGCCTCGACGCTGGACGCGTGGTGGCGCACGGCGACGAACGTCGACAGCGCCGGATCGTTCCGCAGGATCGCTCGCGCCACCCGGCTGCCGGTCAGGCGCTCGTGCGTTTCGATCAGGTCGCGCACGAATCGCTGCTGCGCCGTGGTCAAGGGCGTGACCGCCAGGTGCTCGCCGTCGGTTCGCGCCGCCAGCAGCCGCTGGCGATCCGACACGAACGCGATGCCGCCGGTCATTCCGGCGGCGAAGTTCCGCCCCACCGGGCCGAGGACGACGACGGTGCCGCCCGTCATGTACTCGCAGCCGTGGTCGCCGGCGCCTTCGACCACCGCCGTCGCGCCGCTGTTCCGGACGGCGAAGCGCTCGCCGACATGGCCCGCGACGAACACGCGTCCGCCGGTCGCGCCGTAGAGCGCCGCGTTGCCGACGAGCACCTGGCGCGCCCGCCCGCGCTCGCGCGCCGCGGGCGCCACGACGATCTCGCCGCCGTGCATCCCCTTCCCGAGGCCGTCGTTCGCGTCGCCGACGAGCGTGAGCCGCATCCCGGGCAGCGCGAACGCGCCGAAGCTCTGGCCGGCGGTGCCCGTCATCGACAGCTGCACCGATCCGTCGGGCAGCCCGGCGTCGCCGTGCCGCGCCGCGATTCGACCGGCGATGGCGGCGCCGAACGCGCGATCGGTGTTGGCGATGGTGCCGGCGACCCGCGCCGCGATCGGCGCGTCGGGCTTCGAAGTCCGGGCGGTGTTCGGCGTGCGGCGTCCGGCTCCGGGGCCATGAACGACGGCGCGAGGGTCGCGACGCAGCAGCTCGCGCAGCGACAGCGTCGTCGCGACGTCGGCGCGCGGCCGCAGCGCGTCGCAGCGTCCGATCAAGTCGGCGATCGACGGCACGCCGATCGACGCGAGGATCTCGCGCACCTCGCCGGCCACCAGGCGCAGGTAGCCGATCAGCATGTCGGGCGTGCCGGCGAATTCGGCGCGCAGATCCTCGCGCTGGGTCGCAATGCCCACCGGGCACGTGTTCAGGTGGCACTGGCGCGCCATGACGCATCCCACCGCGACGAGCGCGGCCGTCCCGAACCCGTACTCGTCGGCGCCGAGGGCCGCCGCCACCGCGATGTCGCGTCCGGTCTTCAGCCCGCCGTCGGTCTGGAGCACGACGCGGTCCCGCAGACCGGCGGCGACGAGCGCGCGGTGGGCGTCGGCGAGCCCGATCTCCCACGGCATGCCGGCGTGCTTGATGGACGCGCGCGACGACGCGCCGGTGCCGCCGTCGTGACCGCTGATCTGGAGGGCGTCGGCGCCGGCCTTCACGACGCCGGTGGCGATGACGCCGATGCCGGTCGACGCGACCAGCTTCACGTTGATGCGGGCGGCCGGATTGAACGCGCGCAGGTCGAAGATCAGCTGCGCGAGGTCTTCGATGCTGTAGATGTCGTGGTGCACCGGCGGCGAAATCAGCGGCGTCCCCGGCTGTGCGTGCCGCAAACGCGCGATGTGCGACACCACCTTCGCGGCGGGCAGCTGGCCGCCCTCGCCCGGCTTCGACCCCTGCGCGATCTTGATCTGAATTTCGTCCGCCGAGCGGAGATACGCCGGCGTCACCCCGAAGCGCGCCGACGCGATCTGCTTCGTCCGGCTGCCGGCCCAGTCGCCGGCGGGCGCACGGACGAAGCGATCCGGCTCCTCGCCCCCTTCGCCGCTGTTGCTGCGCGCGCCGATCCGGTTCATCGCGATCGCGATCAGGCGGTGCGCCTCGGGCGACAGCGCGCCGACCGACATCGCCGACGCGAAGAAGCGCTTGCAGATCTCGTCCGCCGGCTCGACCGCCTCGATCGCGATCGGCGCGCGGGGGACGAACTCCACGAGGTCGCGCACGGCGGCCGCGGGGCGGCCGTAGACGTGCGACGTGAACACTTCGTAGTCGTGTCGTCCTCCTGACGGCGTCGCGCCGGCGACCGCCTGCGCGCGCGCCCGCTGCAGCGTTTTCACCACCAGCGGGTTCGTCGCGTGGTACTCGCCGTCGCGGCGATAGCCGTGCAGCCCCGGGTAGGCGAGCATCGGGCGCGCCGACGCGAACGCCTGGCGATGGCGCTCCACGACCGTGGCGGCCAGATCCGCCAGCGTCGCGCCGCCGAGCGGCGAGGGCGTTCCGGGAAAGAACCGATCCACCACCGACGCGTCGAGGCCGAGCACCTCGAACAGCTGCGCGCCGCAATAGCCGGTGAAGGTGCAGACGCCCATCTTCGACATGATGGTCAGCAGACCGCGCTCGAGGGCCAGCCGGTACCGGGCCAGCGGCGTGCGGCAGCCGGTGTCGTCGACGCCGCCAATCGCGTCGACGGTCTCGAGGCCGAGCCAGGGACACACCGCCGAGGCGCCGTACGCGCACAGCGCCGCCACCTGGTGCGCGTCGCGCGCGTCGCCGGTGTCGGCGACGAGGCTGGCGCGCATGCGCAGGCCGGCGGCGACCAGCGCGCGGTGCACGGCGGCCACGGTCAACACCGCTGGCAGCGGGGCATGCGCCGCATCGACGCGGCGATCGGACAGGATGAGCAGCGCGGCGCCGTTTCGAACGGCCGCGCACGCCTCGCGCCCCATCGCGGCGAGCCGCGCGTCGAACCCGTCGGCGCCGAGGGCCGGATCGAACACGGCGTCGAGTGTCGCCGGCGACAGCAGGTCCGCGGCGGCGACGCGGGCGAGCTGTTCGCGCGAGAGCACCGGCGATCGCAAGGCGAGACGCGACGGGCGCGGCGCGATCTCGTCGAGAAAGCTGCCGTGCCCGCCGAGCGTCACCGACAGCGACATCACCGCCGATTCGCGATACGGATCGATCGGCGGGTTCGTCACCTGGGCGAACCGCTGCCGGAAATAGTCGGTGAGCAGCCGCGAGCGCGACGAGAGCACCGCCGGCGGCGCGTCGTCGCCCATCGACCCGACCGCTTCGTGCGCGTCGGCGAACATCGGCTTGAGGAGCAGATCGATCTCTTCGCGCGTGCACCCGAACGCAGCCTGGCGCCTGCCGAGCGCGGCCTCGTCGTGTCCGCCGGCGGGCGCGCCGTCGCCGCCGTCCGGTTCCGGCCCGACGCCGCTCGCCACGGGCGGCAGCGGCGCGACCACGCGCGACACCATCTCGCGATAGCGACGCCGGAACGCGAGGCGCCGGCGAATCGCCTGCGTGTCGAGGACGCGGTGGCGGTCGAGATCGACGAGCAGCATCTCGCCGGGCCCGAGACGGCCGCGATCGACGATGTCGTGCTCGGCCGCGGGCAGGATGCCGACCTCGGACGCGAGCGCGATCAGGCCGTCGGCCGTCGCGACGTGGCGCGCCGGACGGAACCCGTTGCGGTCGAGCGCGGCGCCGACGTAGCGGCCGTCGGCGAACACGAGCGCCGACGGCCCGTCCCACGGTTCGCAGACGAGCGACTGGAACTCGTAGAACGCGCGCACGTCGGGCGGCAGGTCGCGGTCGCGCTCCCAGGCGGGCGGCACGAGCCGCGACACCGCGTGCGCGATCGAGAAGCCGCGATGCCGCAGCAGCTCGACCGCGTCGTCCAGGCTGCGCGAATCGGAACCGGCCGCAGCGATCGGATCGACGTCGTCGAAGCCGGAGAGCGACGTCGCGTCGGCGAGCCGCGCGCGCATCCACGCGCGATTGCCCGCGATCGTATTGATCTCGCCGTTGTGGGCGACGGTGCGGAACGGCTGCGCGAGGGCCCAGTCGGCCGACGTGTTCGTGCTGTAGCGCTGGTGGACGGTGACGAACGGCGACGCGAACGCCGCGTCCGCCAGATCGGGATAGAAGCGGTCGAGCGCGTCGGGCGTGACGAGGCCCTTGTACACGATCGTTCGGGTGGACAACGACGCGACGCGCACGCCGACGTCCTCGACCGCCGCGGCGCGTTCGATGCACAGGCGGCTGCGGTAGGCGGTCGCTTCTCCGCGCACGCGGCCGGCGTCGAACGCGGCGATCGCCTGGAACACGCGCGGGGCGGTGGCCCGCTGCGCCGGGAGCACCGCGGACGCGTCCGTGTCGACGCGGCGCCACACGACGTCGAGCGCGCCGCATCGGCGCAGCTCGCGATCGACGAGGTCGGTCGCCGACTCCTCCTGGCGAGGGTCGACGAACAGCATGGCCACGGCGCGGCTGCGGCCTGCCGGCAGACGCCCCGCCGCCGACTCGATGAACGTCCAGGGGATCGCCGTCAGGATGCCGCAGCCGTCGACGGCGCCGAGCGACGCCGGCGCGCCGCGGTGCGCCAGGCGGCGCAGCGCGTTCAGCCCGAGCGCCACCACGCGGCGCGACGCGACGCCGTCGGGCCGCGCGATGAAGCCCACGCCGCACGCGTCGTGAGCGGAGGCAGCATCGCTGCGCGCCGATCGCGGGCGGGCGGTAGGTCGTGGCTGGCGACTGGTGGCGGATCGGAGCTGGGTCGGCCGCATGGGCGACGTTTATGGCCGATCGAATCAGATAAGGAAAATAGAACTTTCTGATAGAACTCATATCGACGACGCATGCGTCACGGATGCTGCGGTATCATCCCACCCATGAAATCTCGTTATCAGTCCGCGCTCGCGCTCGCGGCCGTGGCGGCGGCGGCGTGCGGCGGCGGATCGCCGCAGGCGCAGCCGAAGGCGACCGCGCAGGCTCCCGCCGCCGCGCCGGCGCCCGCGCCGCCGAAGGTCCGCGTCTACGTCACGAACGAGTGGTCGGGCGACCTGACCGTCATCAACGGCGACACGCAGGAAGCGATCGGCACCTACAAGCTCGGCAAGCGGCCGCGCGGCATCCAGGCGAGCCCGGACGGCAAGTCGTTGTACGTCGCGCTCAGCGGATCGCCGCCGGCGCCGCCCGGCGTCGACGAGAAGACGCTGCCGCCGCCCGACCGATCGGCCGACGGCATCGGCGAGATCGACGCCGACACCTACACCGTGAAGCGCATCATCCACGCCGGCAACGACCCCGAGCAGCTGGCGATCAGCGACGACGGCACGCGGCTGTACGTGGCGAACGAAGACGCGGGCACCGCGAGCGTCGTCGACGTGGCGAGCGGCGACATCGTCGCGCGCGTGAAGATCGGCGACGAGCCCGAAGGGGTGAAGATCCGCCCCGACGGGAAGGTCGTCTACGTCACGAGCGAAGAGGACGGGGCGATCTTCGCGATCGACACCGCCACCAACAGGCTGCTGGCGCGCGTTCCGGTCGGCCACCGGCCGCGCGGCATCGGGTTCCTCCCCGACGGCTCGCGCGCCTACGTCACGCTGGAGAACGACGGCGCGCTGGCGCTGGTCGACGCGCAGAAGCACCGATTCCTGAAGCTGGTGCCGCTGAAGGCCGAGGGGCGCACGCCGAAGCCGCGGCCGATGGGGATCTTCGTCCACCCGGACGGCTCGGTCGTCTACGTCACCACCGGATCGTTCGGCAAGCTGCTCTTCGTCGATCCGAAGACGAACGACGTGACGGGCGACCTCGAGGTCGGGCAGCGGCCGTGGGGCGAGGCGCTGATGCCGGACGGCAAGACGCTGTACACGGCGAACGGGCCGTCGAACGACGTGTCGGTGGTCGATCTGGCGACGAAGACGGTCGTCAAGAAGATCAAAGCGGGCGATCGGCCGTGGGGCGTCGCGGTCGTCAGCCGGTAGCGCGACCGCCCGTCGGCGCCGTCGGGATGTCGAAGTGGTACACCTCTTCCCGGCGCCCCAGCGACTCGTACAGGCGTATCGCCGGCGCGTCGCCGCGGTCGGCCTGCACGAAGATCACGTAGGCGCCGCGCTCGCGGCCCAGTTCGATCAGCCGCCGAATCATTGCGGTCGCGATGCCGCGGCGGCGATGCGGCGCAGCGACCGCGAGATCGTAGATGTAGATCTCGCGGCGCTCCCGCTCGAACTTCTCGAGAACGTAGGCCGCCAGGGCGCCGACCACCTCGTCGCCCTCCAGCGCGGCCAGCGCGATGAAATGGGGCTTCGCGAGCAGCGATGCGAGGTACGCGTCGCTCGGCACCGCATCCTGATACGTCGGCACGTCGTCGAACGCCTCGCCGAACATCCGCAGCATCCGCTTCATCAGCGGCACGTCGGCGGTCGTCAGCAGCCGGCACGCGTAACGGGTGGCCATGTTCAATTGTGAACCGCTTTGATACCGTTGGGAGCCTCGATGGGCGTCGTCGCCATGGTGCTGGTCGTCCTCGTGTACGCCGGCAACTTCGTCGCGGTCCGCTACAGCGTGCAGCACGGTTTGACGTCGTTCGACCTCGCGGCGCTGCGGTTCGGCGCGGCGGGCACGCTGCTCCTGCCGTACCTGTTCGCCGCCGGCATCCGCGATCTCGGCGGCCTCGGCTGGCGGCGCGGGATCGCGCTCGCCTGCCTGGCGGGCGCGCCCTACTCGGTCGTGTTCTTCCTGGGCCTGAGCCGCGCGCCGGCGGCCCACGGCGCGGTGCTGAACCCGGGTCTCGTGCCGTCGGTCGTGTTCCTCGTCCTCGTCGCGCTCGGCCGCGAACGCTTCTCGGCCCGCCGCGCCGTCTCGCTGGCGTGCATCGTCGCCGGACTCGTGCTGGTCACCCAGACCGCGTTCACGACCGGCCGCACGATGCTCGTCGGCGACGCGCTCCTGCTCCTCACGGGCGTCAGCTGGGGGCTGTTCACCGTGCTGCTTCGCGTGTGGGAGGTCCGGCCGATGCAGTCGGCCGCGATCGTCTCGGTGATCTCGATGGCGTACCTGCCGGTGTACTTCGTCGCGTGGCACCACGCCATCGCGGCGTCGTTTGCGCACATGGCGCTGCAGGCGCTGCTTCAGGGCGTGTTCAACTCGGTGATCGCGATCGTTCTTCTGACGTTTGCGGTGCGCCGCCTTGGCGCGCAGTTGACGGCGCTGTTCAGCCCGGCGATTCCGGTGTTGACCACGCTCCTCGCCATCCCGCTCCTCGGCGAGGTGCCGACGCTCGGCCAGTGGTTCGGCGTCGCCATCGTGTTTCTGGGCATGACGAGCGCGGCGGCGGGGCGGGCCTGAACGTGCCGGCCTACGGCGTGACGTGCAGCTCGGCGCCGAACAGCATCGTGCGATCGTTGTCGCGCGCCGCCCACTTCATCAGCACGGTCCGATCCTTCTGCACCTTGCCTGTGAACACGGTCTTGCCGTTCGCGACCACGGTCACCGGCTTGCCGAAATCGAACTGATCGGGCGAGAGCAGCAGCGTGAACTTCGAGACGCCCCGCGTCGACGCCGTGACCGTGTTGCCGCTGCGAACGAGATCCACGCGGCCCCACGGTCGGGAGCGATCGAACAGCTGACGCGCGGGCAGCTTGACGACCTGCGGCTGGTAGATCCCTTCGAGGTCCACCGGTTCGTTGTTCCGCGCGACCATCAGGCGGATCGTCGTGCCCGGCTCGATCTCCGCGAGCGTCTCGGAGAGGTCCTGGTTCACGGGAATCGTCTGGTCGTTGAGGTGCATCAGCACGTCGCCCGCCTTGACCCCCAGCTTGTCGGCGTTGGATCCGGAGACGACGCGCATGACGCGGTGGCCGCTGGCGCGGACGCCGAAGTCCGGCGCCGCGGGGCCGACGTAGTCGTTCAGATCGGGCAGCGACGCCGCCTCTCCCTTCGGATGCCCGAGCGCGTCGATGACGAGCCAGTGGGCGCGGTTGTGCGCATCGGGATCGGCCGACTCCCACGTCAAGGCGTCGGGGTACGGCGCGCGCGGATGCTCCCGCACGAACTGCTCGTACACCTCCTTCACCTGCGGCCACCACGACGTGTTGTGCCCCGCATCCTGCGGGTGGTAGTCGACGCTGACGCCGCCCTCCTTGTAGTGCTCGACGTAGGGCTGCACCGTCTTCACCGGGTAGAGCGGATCGCGCAGCCCGTTCACGATGAAGAACGGCTTGTTCTTCATGTTGTTCGGGAACACCGGGCCGTCGACGAGGAGATCGGGCGCCGCGAGCACCATCATGAAGCCGTTGAGCGGCAGGAACGCGGCGTACGGCGTCGTATCGCGCATCGCGACGTAGTACGTGCCGGTGCCGCCGTCCGAAACGCCGGAGACGACGACGCGGTTCTCGTCGATGTTGAAGTCGCGCTTGGCGCGATCGAGGATCGCGCGCAGGTTCAGCAGCTGATCGTCGGTCCACCACGCCGCCGCGTCCCAGGCGAACGGCACGATGTAGATCTGCTCCGCGCCCGCGAGATTCCCGATCCCGCCGGCGTTCTGCGGCGGCACCGCGGAGTGGCGCATCATCACCCCGCCGTGCAGCTGGATGCGCACCTGATACGGCCGCGAGGGGTCGTACCGCTCCGGTATCGTCACCGCGTACTGATGCTCGATGCCGTCTGCGGTCCGGTTGGTCAGCCGGACCGTTCCAGCACGCTGCGCCGCGTACCGCCGCCCGTGCTTCAGGCGTTGATACGCGTCGTCGAACGAAACGCCCGAGCGCAGGACGTCGGGAACGCGCTCGGTCGCCTCGGCGACGGTTTGCGCCGCCCAGAAGGCATCGAACGCCGAATCGACCGTGTCAACCGGGCTGAGCAGCAGTCCGCCGGCGAGCGCAGCGGCGATGGTCCCTCGCAGCATGCGGGGTGTATAACATAGACAGTCGACAGTTAACAGTTCGGCCCGGGTCACGGTGTCGGCCGACGGGACTCTGAATGCGGAATCTCACGCTCGCCCTCGTCATCGCGCTCACCGCGGTCGCCGCCGCGCAGAAGAAACAGGATCTGCCGCCGATGTCCTACGTGTGCACCATGATGGGCGACGAGGACGTCGTCGAGGACAAGCCGGGCAAGTGTCCGAAGTGCGGCATGACCCTCGTGCCGATCCGCCTGGTCTCGGTGTTCACCTGCGGATCGAAGCCGGGCCTGGCCGTCCAGGACACGCCGGGCAAGTGCCCCGTCGACGGCACGCCTCTCGAGCGCATGACGATGTCCGTCAAGTGGACGTGCCCGGGGGTGTCGACCGCCGCGCTGAGCCCCGGCGTCTGCCGCGACGGCACGCCGATGAAGCCGACCTACGAGCTGCGGCCGCACGGCAATCACAATCCGCAGCACGGCGGGCAGTTCTTCATGGCGCCCGACAACTGGCATCATCTCGAAGGCACGTATCCGCGCGCGGGCACGTTCCGCATGTACCTCTACGACGACTTCACGCGCCCGCTCGCGCGGGCGAAAGCGAAGGACGTGCAGGGCCACGTCATCGTCAGGGGCCAGACCTATCCGCTGACGCTCGCGCCGAACGGACGGTATCTGGAGGCGAAACTCGACGGCGTCAACCTGCCTGCCGCGGTCGAAGCCAACGTGAAGTTCGCCCCCGACGGCAAGGCGAACGTGTTCGATTTCAGCTTCGACAGCTTTTCGAAAGAGCCGACGGCTGCGGCGGTGACGACGTCCGCCGCGGGCGGCAGGACGGCAGCGCCCGCGACCGCACCGGCGGCGGCGCCGGCAAAACCGGCCGCCGCGGCCACGCCATCGCCGTCGACCGCGCCGACCGTTGACGCAGCGCTGGCGCAGGTGCCCGTGCCCGACACGGTGCCCGAGATGCTGCAGCAGCTCAAGGCGCGCACGGATCAGATCCGGATGCTGATCGATCGCGGGTTGTTCGCCGATGTCTACGTGCCGGCGTTCCAGGCGAAGGACGTCGCGATCGCGCTCGAAGCGCACCAGCGGGAGCTGCCTGCCGCAAAGCGCGAAGTGTCCGAGCCGGCGATCGCCAAGCTGGTGCGCGCGGCGTACATGCTCGACGCGTTCGGCGATCTCGGCAACAAGCAGCAGATCTCCGCGGCGTACGATCAGTTCGCGGCGGCGTCGAAGGACATCCAGTCGGCGTTCCCGCAGTAGAGAGCCATGACAGCAGCCCGCGTCCGCACCACGGTCGGCTTCGGCGTCGTCGTCGCCGCGCTCGCGCTGAGCATGCCGACGGGCGAGGCGCACAAGCCGATCACCTCGAAGTACACCTACAACGACGACGTCTTTCCGATTTTCCGCGAGAAGTGCAGCCGGTGCCACGTCGCCGGCGGCGTCGCGCCGATGTCGCTGATGACGTACGAGGAAGCGTTTCCGTGGGCCGAGTCGATCCGCGCGGAACTGATCGCCTCGCACATGCCGCCGTGGAACGCGCAGGACGGGTACGGCGAGTTCAAGCACGCGCAGCTGCTGACCGCCAGGGAGCTCGACGTGATCCTCACGTGGGCGACCGGCGGAAACCCGCGCGGCCGCCTCGAGCAACAGCTGCCGGCGGTGGCGCTGAAGAACGACTGGCCGCTCGGCGCGCCCGACGCGACGCTGGCGCTCCCCGCGTTCGCGCTCGCCCCCGATGCGATGGAACAGGTGCAGGAATTCACGGTGGCCGCCGGCAACGGCGAGCCGCGGTTCGTGCGCGCCGTCGACCTGCGGCCGGGCACGCCGGCGGTCGTGCGCAGCGCGGTCGTCAGCGTCAAGGGCGCGGCCGATCAGCCGTACGCGCCCGAACACGTGCTGCTCCGCTGGGTGCCGGGAGCCGACCCCGAATCGGTCGACAAGGACGGCGCCGCGTATCGCCTGCCCGCGCACGCCGAGCTGACCGTCCGCGTGCACTACAAGAAGACGTGGCAGTACGAGGGCAAGGCCCTCAAGGATCAGAGCACGGTCGGCATCTACTTCGCCCCGGAGAAAGCGCAGGAGCTGCTGGTCGTCCCCGTCGCCTCGTCGGCCGAGACGACGCCGTCGGACCAGAAGATCACCTTCAGCCAGACGATCGATCAGGACGTGCGCGCGCTCGCGCTGACGCCCGAGCAGGTCGCACCGAACATTTCGGTGCAGGCGCAGGCGATCCTGCCGGGCGGCCAGCGGACGCCGCTGATTCGGCTGAACACGCGCGCCGACTGGGCGCGCCGCTACTGGTTCGAGAAGCCGATCG
>Ga0070741_10014583_pt1 | contig 13561 bp, 12 predicted proteins | sample Coa_R1_4_FD_66440 | JGI IMG/M metagenome (GOLD analysis project Ga0070741, IMG submission 66440) | Surface soil microbial communities from Centralia Pennsylvania, which are recovering from an underground coalmine fire - Coalmine... | ecosystem: Environmental > Terrestrial > Soil > Unclassified ... | reverse complement strand
GTCCGGATGTCGTGGGTCACCAGCAGGTAGGTGCCCTTGTGCTCGGCGTGCATGTCCAGGATCAGGTCGTTCAGCAGGCTCGTGCGGACCGGGTCCAGACCGGAGTCCGGCTCGTCGAAGAACACGATCTTCGGGTCCATCACCAGCGCCCGGGCGAAACCGGCCCGCTTACGCATACCACCGGAGATCTCGTTCGGCAGCTTCGTGTGCGCCTTGTCCAACCCGACCTCAGCCAGACGCCGGGTCACGATCTCCCGGATCTCGTCCTCGGACTTGTCGGTGTGCTTGCGCAACGGGAACGCCGTGTTGTCATACACGTTCAGCGACCCGAACAGCGCACCGTCCTGGAACAGCACCCCCATCTTCGTCCGCAGCTCGTAACGCTCCTTCTCCGAGATGCCCCAGATGTCCTGCCCGAAGATCAGCACCTCGCCCTCGTCCGGCTCCAGCAGACCCACCAGGTGCTTGATCAGCACGCTCTTACCGGTACCCGATGGGCCCAGGATCGTCGTGATCGCATCATCTTTGAAATCCAGGTCCAGGCCCTGCAGGACCTTGAACGAGCCGAACGCCTTATGGACGTTCTTGCACTCCATGCTGTGAACGTTCATGTCGTCGGTCCGGACCCCGCCGCCTCGTACTCCGGCCGTGACGTTCATGCGTGCCCCCCTACCCATCGACGAGATCCGACTGAGGAGCCACGCCGCATGCCGCCCGCCCGTGGGCGGTCAAGCTGCGCTTCACCGCGCTCACTCAACCTTATGCATAGCAATGGTGGACCCGGGTACCGCAATGCGTTAGGGTGTTCACCTTTTCGTGTCTGCAGCTGCGGGCCACTGGCACGGCAGTCCTACGTCGGCCACGAGCACCTGTTCGTCACCGGGATCGCGCGCTCGGTGCCAGGCCGCTACAGCGCACGTCCGCCAGGCCAAGGCGGGGGTACCCGCGAACGTCTCGCCCGAGTGTGTTGACAGCCACATCGCGACCTGTTTCACTTCGACCGACAAAGTGGAATCAACTGATTCCACTTCTTGTGATCGTACGTCTAACCGGGAGCCGGAGCCGATGGGGAAGTTGGACGGCAAGGTCGCCCTGATCACCGGCGGGGCCCGGGGACAGGGCCGGTCGCACGCGATCCGGCTGGCCGAGGAGGGCGCCCAGATCATCGTCTGCGACATCGCCCGCCAGATCGAATCGGTGCCCTACCGGCTGGCGACGACGGAGGACCTGCAGGAGACGGCCCGCCTGGTGGAGGCGATGGATCAGCGCTGCCTGGCGGTACAGGCGGATGTCCGCAGTGACGAGGAGATGGCCGCCGTGGTCGCGCGGGGCATCGCCGAGTTCGGCCATATCGACATCGCCGCGATCAACCACGGCATCGCCGTCCCGGGCCGGTGGGACACGCCGGTCCAGGCGATCGACGACATCCTCGCGGTGAACCTCAAAGGCGCCCTGATCGCTTCCCGAGCTGTCATCCCGCACATGATCGAGCGCGGCGGAGGCTCCATCGTGCTGACCTCGTCGACGGCAGGCATCGGCCCGTCACGGAACCTGCTCGCCTATTCGATGTCCAAGCACGGCGTCATCGGGTTGATGCGGTGCCTGTCGGCCGACTTGGCCGAGCACCGGATCCGGGTGAACGTCATCTGCCCCGGCTCGGTGAACACCGACATGCTGACCAACGACGCGGTGATCAGCATGTTCTGCGGCGTCGCCACCGGTGGCACCCCGGAGCGGGCGGAGTTCGCCGCGCGGTCGCTCAACCTGTTACCCGAGCCCTGGTCGGACCCGAGGGACATCTCCAACGCGGTGGCCTTCCTCGCCTCCGACGAGGCCCGCACGATCACCGGCATCGTGATGCCGGTCGACCTGGGCACCTCCAACCAGCCCTCCGGGATCCCGCCGATCGCCGCCGCCGCGCTCGCCGCCGCCCAGGACCGCTGACCACCCATCACCACGGAGCCGAGAGGAACGACGATGACCTGGAAGGTCACCAAGGTTGTGACGGAGCGGACGGCCGAGGGCAAGTCGGTGTTCGTGGAGAACGGGCCACCCGAGATCTGCACCATGGCCGCGCTACCCGGATCGGAGATCATCAACCTGTGGGGCACCCCGGACGACGGCGCGGTGGTCGGCGCCGGGAGTGAGAACCCGCCGACCAACCCGTTCCCGTTCTTCCCGCCCCAGGGCGGCACCCGGTTCGTGATCCTGCGCTTCGGCCCCGACTCGGCCGGCCCGCCGGAGGGCATGACCGAGGAGGAGATCGTCGCGGAGGCCCAGGCCAAGCAGCCCGGTGTGGTGGAGATATTCGAGCCGGACAACCCCGGCATGCACACCACTGACAGCATCGAGTACCTGGTCTGCGTGGACGGGGAGATCTACCTGGAGCTCGACGACGGCGCCGAAGTGCACGTCACCCCCGGTACCTGCATCATCCAGCGCGGCACCCGACACGCCTGGCGCAACCGCAGCGACAAGCAGTGCACGATCGTCGCCACCGTCGTCGGCGCGCAACGCCTCGGCTCGTGACATGACCACCTGCGACGCCGTGGTGATCGGTGCGGGCTTCAGCGGGCTGCGGATGCTGATCGAGCTCCGGGGGCTGGGCCTGTCGGCGACGGTGATCGAGGCCGGTTCGGACGTCGGGGGCACCTGGTACTGGAACCGCTACCCCGGCGCCCGCACCGACAGCGAGAGCTGGCAGTACGCCTACGCCTTCTCACGCGAGCTGCAGCAGGATTGGGACTGGACCGAGCGGTATCCCGCCCAACCCGAGGTCCTGGGCTACCTGCGACACGTGGCCGACCGGTTCGACCTTCGCCGCGACATCGTGCTCGGCACCCGCGTGACATCCGCCCGCTACGACCAGGACAGCGGGCTGTGGGCGCTGACGACCGACAACGGCCGGCATTACCGGTGCCGCTACCTGATCGGCGCGACCGGCGTGCTCTCCGCGCCGTTCGTGCCCGACCTGCCCGGCCTGGAGCAGTTCCGCGGCGAGTGGTACCTCACCGCGAACTGGCCGAAGGAGCGGGTCGACTTCGCCGGCAAGAAGGTCGCCGTGATCGGCACCGGCGCCAGCGGAGTGCAAGTGATCCCGATCATCGCGCACACCGCCGAGACGCTGACGGTGTTCCAGCGCACCGCCAACTACGTCGTGCCCGGCCGCAACTACACCCTCACCGAGGAGCAACGTCAGGCCATCCGCGCGGACTACGACCGCATCTGGGCCCGTACCCGCACCCACTCCTTCGGGTTCGACATGCCTCCGGCCAACCGGATGTTCGACGAGGTCAGCGCGCGGGACCGCCGCCGCTTCCTCGAACGGGCCTGGGAGGAGGGCGGTTTCTACTACGTCTTCGCCTCCTTCGACGACGTGCTGATCAACGATGACGCCAACCACGCCGCCGCCGAGTTCATCCGGGAGAAGATCCGCACGCTCGTCGACGACCCGACCACCGCCGAGCTGCTGTGCCCCACCGGCTACCCCTTCCTGGGCAAGCGGCCGCCGGTCGGGCACTTCTACTACGAGACCTTCAACCGGCCCAACGTGCACCTGGTCGACGTGCACCATGACCCGCTCACCGCAGTCACCCCGGACGGGCTGCGCACCGCCAGCGGCGCCTCGTTCGACGCCGACGTCATCGTCTTCGCCACCGGCTTCGACGCCCTCACCGGGTCGTTGAGCCGCATCGACATCCGTGGCCGCGACGGGATCAGCCTGCGGGAGAAGTGGGCCGACGGCGGCCGCACCCACCTCGGGATCGGCGTCGACGGCTTTCCCAACCTCTTCATGATCTGCGGACCGCAGAGCCCCTTCGCCAACATCCCCGTCGCTGCCGAGGAGACCGTCGTCTGGGTCGGCCGGGCCATCCGGCACCTGCGCGACCACGATCAGGACACCATCGAAGCAACTCCTGACGCCGTGCGCGAGTGGGACCAGCACATCAACGACCTCTTCCACCACACCGTGCTTCCCCAGTGCCCCAGCTCCTGGTGGCTGGGCTCCAACGTCCCCGGCAAGCCGCCCACCGTCCTGTTCCATTTCGGCGGCTACGGCACCTACCGCAAGGAATGCCTCGCCGCCGCCGACGCTGACTACCAGGGCTTCACCCTGTCCAGAGTCGGCTCACGATCGTGACCCGGCCCGGCGACGCGGTGTCCCGTCGACTGGACGCGACGGTGACCGACCTGCTGCACCACTGCGCGAGCCGGCACCCGGAGCGCCTGTTCGTCGAGTGCGGCGAGGCACGTCGCACTTACCGCGAGATGTGCGCATCGGCCGAGGAGCTGGCGTCGGGGCTGTCCGCCATCGGCGTGCGCCCCGGAGACCGGGTCGCCTGCCTGCTGCCGAACCGCATCGAGGCAGTCGAGCTGTTCTTCGGCTGTGCTCGGCTGGGCGCCGTACAGGTTCCGCTGAACACATACCTCAAGGGCGAGTTCCTCTGTTACCAGGTCGACGACTGCGCGGCCGAGACGATCGTCGTCGACTCGGCCGGGCTGGCCGTGCTGATGCCGCTGCTCCCCCGCCTCCCTCAGCTTCGTCGCATCATCACCGTCGACGATCGGATCGAGCTGCCCGAGGGCTCGGTGTCCACCATCAGCTACTCCGACCTCCCTTGCCGGCGAGCCGGCACGACAACCGCCCCGAAACCCGGACCCGACGACCTGGCGGCCATCTTCTACACCTCGGGGACCACCGGGATGCCGAAGGGTTGCATGATGCGGCACGGCTACCTCGTCCACAGCGGCGAGGTCTTCGCCGGGGCGCTGACCGGTGGTCTGCACGACGACGACATCTGTTTCTGCGTCATGCCTCTGTTCCACTTGACCGGGCTGGCCAGCGCGATCCTGGCACCGCTGACCAAATGTCTGTCCGCGGTCGTCGAACCCACCTTCTCCGCCTCCGGGTTCTTCGACCGCATCATCGAGACCCGAGCCACGTTCACCATGGGCATCGGCGCGATGGCGCACGCCCTGCTGGCGACTGCCCCGACACCGGCCGACCGGGCCCATGAACTGCGCCTGGCGTCCTTCGCCCCCCTATCCGCCCCGATGCGGCAGGCCTTCGCCGATCGGTTCGGCGTCCAGGTGGGGACGCTCGGCTACGGGCAGACCGAATGCTTCCCGGTCACCGTCGACGTCGCTCCGCCCGCCGGCGATGACACCGCCGCATCTCACCCGCCGCGACCGACGCCGGGCCGGCCGGTGCCCTGGCTCGATGTCCGCATCCTCGACGACCGGGACGTCGAAGTGGCCCGGGGAGACGTCGGTGAGATAGTGGTCCGGCCGGCCACGCCGAACACCATGTTCAGCGGCTACTGGAACAAGCCCGACGCGACCATCCGCGCCTTCCGCGATCTCTGGCACCACACCGGCGACCTCGGGCGCATGGACGGCGCCGGCTTGATCACCTTCGTCGATCGGAAGAAGGACGCCATCCGGCGACGGGGCGAGAACATCTCCTCGGTCGAGGTGGAGCTCGCCATCGCGCAACACCCGGCGGTCGGCGACGTGGCCGTGCACGCTGTCCCCTCCCCGCTGGGCGAGGGCGACGTCAAAGCCTGGATCGTCCCCGCGGCGGGCGAGGACCCGACCCCTGAAGCCCTCTTCGCGCATTTCGCCGACGCGCTCCCTTACTTCGCCATACCGCGCTACGTCCAGATCACCGACGCCCTGCCTCGCAACCACAGCGGCAAGGTCCTCAAGAGCGATCTCAAGGAACAACCGCCGCTACCGACCGGCTCGGGCTGGGACTTCGAGGCACTCGGTTACCGCATCGACCGCGAGCACCGCCGTAGTCGGCCCTGATGCGCCAGGTGGGCCGGCGGCGGCACGCTTCTCACAACCATTCACCGGGAGGGACCGACATGGACTTCGGGCTGCTGTGGGAGATGCAGCTGGGCAACCGGCCGTGGGCGGCGGATGCGGCGCAGCGCATCTACTGGGACGCCATCGAGGAGGCCAAGCTGGCCGAGCGGGTCGGCTTCAGCCATGTCTGGGTTCCCGAGCACCACTTCCTCACCGGGTACTCGCACAGCTCCGCCCCTGAGGTATGGCTGGCCGCGCTGGCCCAGCACACCACGACGATCCGCATCGGGCACGGCGTGGTCCTGCTGCCGACACCGTTCAATCCGCCGTTCCACATCGCCGAGCGGGTGGCGATGTTGGACATCCTGTCCGGCGGCCGGGTGGAGTTCGGCACGGGTCGGGGCGCCACGGCCAGCGAGCTGGAAGGTTACGGCGTGGACACCAGTGACTCCCGGGGCATGTGGGAGGAGGTGCTGCACGAAGTTCCGAAGATGTGGGCCGACGGCCCCTACCCCGGGCACCGGGGTCGGTATGTCGACCTGCCCAGCCGGGCGGTCTGGCCGAAACCCGTGCAGAAACCGCACCCACCGATGTGGATGGCCGCAAGCAGCCCTGAGAGCTTCGAGTACGCCGGCCGCAACGGCATCGGCATCCTGTGCTTCGTCATCGGACATCCGGACAAACTCGCCCCGCTGATCAAGATCTACCGGGACGCGATCGCCTCCTGCACCAACCCGGCCGGAGCGATCAACAACCAGGTTGCCTGTTACGTCCTCGCACACGTCGCCGACGATCGCGCCGAGGCCCGAGAGCTCGGCGGCGCCGCCTGCGGCTACTACACCGAGGAGATCTTCCAACTCTTCGGCACCGTGCAGGGAAAACCGGGCTATGAAGTGTACGAGCGGATCTGCGGTGACGCCGCCGTCGAACTCGGCGCACTGGCCGAGAAGTACGGCAACATGATCGACCCGCTCATCGAACTCGGCGTGATCTGCGTCGGCGACCCCGACGATGCCGTCGACATCATCGAAGGCTTCGCCGCCCAGGACGTCGACCAGATCATCACCACCCACGCGATCGGCGGACTGCCGCACGACAAGGTCATGCGGTCCATCGAGCTGTTCGGCGAGCGGGTGATCCCGAAGTTCACCGCGTCCGCCACCTAGCGCGCCGGGGACCTCGCTCATCCCGGGACCGGCACGCGAAGGAGAGGCCATGAAGTGCAAGTACCCGATGCTGACATGGGACGATGTCCAGGACGGTGACGCGCTCGCAGAGCTGCGGTATCCGATCTCGATCAAGACTCTGATGCTGGAGATCATGGGTACGCGGGACTTCGCCCCCTACCACCACAACCAGGCCTACACCCGGGCGCGCGGCATCCGAGACGTCTTCACCAACACGATGTTCTACCAGGGCCTCTTCGGACGGTTCGCCACGGACTGGTCCGGTCCGAAGAGCAAGATCTACTCCCTTGACCTGCGGATGCGGGACCAGCTCTGTCCGGGCGACGTGGCGCTGGTGACCGGGACCGTGTCGGGCAAACGCCTCGACGGCAACGCATCCACGGTGCTCCTTGACTGTCGGATCCTCAGCGACGAGCGAACAGTGGCGACAGCCGGCGTCGTGCTGGCCATGCCCAGGACAGGCTCGGATGTCGTCCCGGATCCGAGGTTGAACCCGCAAGAGCCCGCCGACCCGGACCCGGCCATGCCGGAAGTGGCACGTCGGCAGCTGTCGAGGCGAACATCCCGGATCAGCCCGTACCCCGTCAGTGAGGCACAGATCGGGTACTTCTGTGAGATGGCCCGGGATGGCAATCCTCGCTATACCGGCGATTTCCAGGACGACGGCGACCCAGTCGGCGGGATCACCGCGCCGCCTGCCTCGCTGATGATCTGGTGCCAGAGCAAGGCCACCCAGGACGGTCTGGACGCCGACCATCCCGACGTCGACCTGGCGGACGAGCCCGCCTGGCCGGAAGTGCAGTCCACGCGACCGTTCGACTTCAGGTTCCCCGGCACCAGCGAGGTCATCGTCGAGCACGTACGGAGCGAGTACGGAGCGCCGATACGTCCGGGTGACCGGCTGAGCGCGACATCGGGAATCGTCGACTGCTCGCCACGGCGCGAGACCAAACTCGGACCCGGGTACTTCGTCTCCTACGAGGAGGTCTTCCGCAACCAGCGGGACGAGATCGTCGGCAGGATCGTCCTGGATGGCCTGAATTACGGCGTCGACGACGCCGTCGCCGCGAGCTGATCGCCTCAGGATGTCGAATCCCGCAACGCGGAACCCGGCCTCACGGGGCGCGGCGATCGTGGGTCTCCATCAGACCAGGCAGGCGAGATCGCTGTCGCGCACCTCCATGTCCCTGGTCCTGGAGGCGGTCACCGGCGCGCTCGAGGACGCCGGGCTGAGCATCCGTGATGTCGACGGGTTCAACATCTCGGCCGGGCTGGAGCGGATCAGCGAGAAATTCGGCTACCAATGCGGCGCGCAGTACTTCTGGACCGGGGAGAAGATGGCCGGGCCCGACGCCGTGGTGGAGGCGGCGGGCGCCATTTCCTCGGGACTCTGTGAGGTCGTGCTCATCGCCTCCGCCGAAGCGGGCCTGTACACCGATCGAGGGTCCTCGGCGCCGTGGACGAGGCCCGCGCACGAGTTCGTCGAGACCTGGGGCCTGCACACGCCGGCGGAGTGGGCTCTGCTAGCTCGGCGACACATGCACCTGTACGGGGGCACCCCCGAGGACGCCGCGCGCATCGCGTGCGTCATCCGGAACAACGGCGCCCTCAACCCTGAGGCCGTCTACTTCGGCCGTGGCCCGTTCACCCCGCAGGACATCCTGTCCTCCCGCATGATCGCTGACCCCTACCGCCTTCTGGACTGCGCCATGACCGCCGAGGGCGGCGCCGCGATCGTCATGACCTCGGCCGCCAGAGCCCGCGACTGCACGACACGCCCGGTCACCTTCCTCGGCGGATGCTTCGAATCCTGGGGCCCGGAGTACACCAACCCACCGACCTACGAGCGAAAGGGCATGCTCGGTCGTCGCAGCGCAGACATCGCCTTCCGACAGGCAGGCATCCAGCGCTCGGACGTGGACGTTCTCGAGCTCTACGACAACTTCTCCTGGGAGATCGTCAGATGTCTGGAGGCCTACCGATTCTGCGAGACCGGCGAAGGCGCGGAGTTCATCCGGTCCGGGGCGATCGAGCCGGGCGGGCAGTATCCGATCGTGACCGATGGCGGCACGATGTCACATTCGCACACGGGTGCCTCGCAGATCCTTCAACGGGTGATCCAGGCGGCACGGCAACTTCGGGGCACCTCCTGCGTGAATCAGATCCGCGACGCGGAGGTCGCGCTGGCTTCGTGGCCGTACGGGGTCGTGCTCCTCGGCGTCGCTGACCGGGCCGACCATGGGTGACGAGCCGGGACGCCCGCTACCTCAGGCCTCCGATCTGACGAGCCCGCACTGGAGCGCCTGCGGGGAAGGGAAACTGCTGTTCCAGGAGTGTTCCGCGTGCGGGCAGGCTGTCTTCCCCCCGCAGGAGTTCTGCCCCGGAGAGCTGACCGAGACCCTCCGCTGGAAACAGTCACGCGGGATCGGAGTCGTCTACAGCCACACCACCATCTGGCGGCCCCAGACTCCCGCCTTCGAGGTGCCGTACATCGTCGGCGACATCGAGCTTTCGGAAGGCTTCCACATGCTGACGAACATCGTCGACTGTGCCCCGGACACGGTGTATGTCGGCATGCCCGTCAGGGTCTCCTTCCGACCCGTGGGCCGCGCGGTGCTGCCCTTCTTCGAGCCCGCCGACTGACCCGCGGATCCGCTCCTGCGTGCGGACCGTCCGGCCACGCCGACCAGAGACGAGGACACATGACCACGAGACGGCGCCGACTCGACACGGTGTTCGGCGGCATGGCCTACCTGGAGTGCCCGCGTTGGCACGACGGACGGATCTGGGTCTCCGACTTCTACACCCACCGGGTTCTGGCCGCGGTCCCCGGCAACGAGCCGGAGACCGTGGTCGAGGTGGCCGGCCAGCCCGCCGGCCTGGGTTGGCTCGCGAACGGCGACCTGCTGGTCAACTCCATGAAGGATCGCCTGGTTCTGCGGTTCGACGGCGCCGGGACGAGCGTCTACGCGGATCTGTCCACCGTCTCGGCTTCCCACCTGAACGAGATGGTCATCGACTCGGCGGACCGGGTGTACGTGGGCAACCTCGGCTCCGACTTCTTCGGCGGCGACCAGGTGACCACGGGCAGCCTCTTCCGAATCGACCCCGACGGCAGCGTCACCGAGGTGGCGGACGAGATCCTGCTTCCCAACGGCATGGTCATCACCCCTGACGACACGCTCATCGTCTCCGAGACCTTCGGCGGGCGGCTGCTGGCCTACGACGTCACCGCCGAGGGGGCCCTCGAGAACCGGCGTGACTGGGCCGTACTCGCGCACGGAGCCCGCCCCGGCGCCAGCCTCGAACAGACCCTGAGCCAGCTCACGGTCATCCCCGACGGGATGACGGCGGACGCCGACGGCGCGGTGTGGCTCGCCGACGCGATGGGTCACCGCGCCGTCCGGATCCTGAACGGCAGCATCGTCGAGGAGATCTCGACCGCCGACTCCGGCCTCCTCATCGTCGCCTGCGGGCTAGGAGGCGAGGACGGCCGAACGCTGTTCCTGTGCGCCAACCCGGCTCTCGCCGAGGAAAGCGCCAGCCTTGCCGCCATGGGCGGCCGTGTCCTCGCGACACGAGTCGACAGCCCGCATGCCGGTCGACCATGACTACTCCTGAGAACCGGTACACCGCGGGCCCCGCATGGCTGCCTCGGTACTACACAGCGCCATTGACACCGCCCCATCGGCGAGCTTCGCCACGACCAAGGTGAGGAGGGAGGCCACGATGGGCCAGCTCATGGAGGTGACAATCGGCGACCTTCTGCGCGCGGCCGCCGACGAATGCGCCGACCGGACCGCGCTGGTCTCCGGGACCGTCGATCCAGCCGATCGGCGGCGCTGGAGCTACGCCCGGTTGCTCGGCGACGCCGAACGGGCCGCCCGAGCACTGCTGGCGCGCTTCGATCCGGGCGAACATGTGGCGCTGTGGGCCCCCAACCTGCCCGAATGGGAAATCCTGCAGTTCGGTGCGGCGCTGGCCGGGATCGTGGTGGTGACCGTCAATCCGAGCCTGCTGGAGGACGAGGCCCGATACGTACTGGATCAGTCGCGTGCCGCCGGGGTCCTCCATGTCGCGCGGTACCGGGGCAGGGACATGGCCGGAATGGTGGACCGGATGCGCCCATCGCTTCCCGCGCTGCGCGAGGCCATCGACCTCACCCGCTGGCAGTCCCTCCCCCACGAGCCGCCCGCGAAGACCACGCTGCCCGCGGTGTCGCCCGGGGACCCAGCCATGATCCAGTACACCTCGGGGACCACCGGCCGCCCGAAAGGAGCGGTCCTCACGCATCGCGGGATGTGCAACACCTCCCGGCAGGTGGCACAACGCTCGCGGATGCCGCTGGGCAGCGTCTGGATCAACCCGTTCCCGATGTTCCACACCAGCGGCTCGGTCTTCAGTGCCCTGGGCCCGCTCTGGGCCAGGGGCACCCACGTGCTGATGCCCGCGTTCGAGGCCGGACTCACACTCGAACTCATCGAATCCGAAGGCGGCTCCCTGATCAGCGCGGTGCCGACCATGCTGCTGGCGATGGAGGAGCACCCCGACTTCGGCCACCGTGATCTCTCGTCATTGCGGGCGGTCGTGGCCGGCGGCTCTACCGTGCCCCCCGACCTGGTCCGCCGGGTCGAAAGCACCTTCGGGGTGTGGTTCGGCGTGGTGTTCGGACAGACCGAGCTCAGCGGTGTCTGCACGATGAACCACCCGGACGACGAGCCCGAGGACAAGGCCACCACGGTCGGCCGCCCGCTGGACGGAGTCGAGATCACCGTGATCGACCCGGTGACCGGAACCGTGGTGCCGTGCGGTGAGCAGGGTGAGGTCTGCGTCCGAAGCTTCGGCGCGATGCTCGGCTACTTCAACATGCCCGAGGCCACCGCTGCAACCATCGACGAGGACGGCTGGCTACACACGAACGATCTTGGCACGCTCGACGATCGCGGCTACCTCCGCATCACCGGCCGGCTGAACGACATGATCATCCGCGGAGGCGAGAACATCTACCCCCGGGAGATCGAGGAAGCTCTGCTGGCTCACGACGCCGTGGCCGACGTCGCCGTCGTCGGCGTGCCCGACGAGCGCTGGGGCGAGCAGGTCGCGGCGTTCGTCCGCCCGGCACCGGGCACGAACCCCGACGGGGCCACGCTCGAGCAGTTCCTCTCCATGAGGTTGGCCTCCCACAAACGGCCCCGGATCTGGCGGTTCGTGGACGCTTTCCCTCTCACCCCATCCGGAAAGATACAGAAATTCATCCTGCGCGAATCGTTCACCCACGCGTCTCCGGAAAAATCCTGATTTCTCACCCTGTTCGCACCGAACAACTGAAACCGCCAGGAGCGGATCCGAGTCGCTTTTCAACCTTTCCGGTCGGTCTAGTATCATGCCAGAAGCGGGAGGTAGCTATTATGGCGTCAAACGGGCGGCCTACGCGAGCGCGGTCCAGAGGCGCTGGGCAGCCCGGCGCTCGACGCGACACCGTTCGTCGGCGGAAAGAGATCATCGAGGCCGCGAAGCAGGTCTTCATCGAGCGCGGCCTGGATGGAGCCCGGACCCGGGAGATCGCCGCAGCGGCGGGCGTGACCCCGACAGTCATGTACCGCTACTTCACCACCAAAGACGAACTGTTCGTCGCGGCGATCGTCGAACCGCTGGAGAGCCTTCTCAACGAGCTCTATTTCGAACAGCTCAACGACCTCGCCTCGGCACCCACCAGTGAGCAACGCGAAAAACTACTTCAGCATTACTCACGCACGTGGCTGGAGACGATGGACCAAATTGCACCCCTTCTCGGCGCCGCCCTCTTCTCCAACAGCCGAAACGGAGCTGAATTCTACTCCGAGCGCGTTCTTCCCGCTATTCGTCGGCTCGTGAGCAGCCTGCCCACCACCATTCGCGGTTGGGGTGGCGACGACGTCAACGCGGAAGTACTTGCCTTCACCATTTTCGGGGCCTACTTCACCGCGGCCATCGACCGCCACTTCCGCGGCGAGGACCGACGCACCGACGACCTCCTTGTTCAAAACCTTGCCGACCAGATCGTGTATGGCGTCATGCCGAGACCGGCCGCCGACCGGTCCCGAAAACCCGGGGAGTCACGAGACTAGGCCAGCCCAGCGGCGGTGGGACCGCTAGTGGCCGGCCCCACCGCCGAGGTCGGTGAGGTCAGTACCAGTACTCCCAGGGAAAGTCACGGTCGCCGCCCCGGCGGCAGTCCCATCCATGGGTACGGGGGATGCGGTCGTGATTGGCGAAGAACACGCACTCACCGTAGGTCCGGAAATGCACCCGGAACACTCGTCCGTGAGGGTCCCACCGCGGGAACTCGCTCGCCTGCCGGGTCACCGCCGCTCCGGTGACCGCCGTGGCGGATACGGGCGTCGCGGCCGCGGCCGTACCGGCGAACAACACGCTGCCCGCTGTCGCGGCGGTCAGCGCCATCGCCGTCTTCAGAGCGGCGACGGTGGCGAAAGGGGTCATCAGTCCTCCAAGAGATCGCGCCTCGGTCCGTTGCGGGCCTCGGTCGGTGGCACCCGGTGAGCCGGGCCTCCTGAAGAAGATGA
>Ga0070741_10014582_pt1 | contig 13563 bp, 8 predicted proteins | sample Coa_R1_4_FD_66440 | JGI IMG/M metagenome (GOLD analysis project Ga0070741, IMG submission 66440) | Surface soil microbial communities from Centralia Pennsylvania, which are recovering from an underground coalmine fire - Coalmine... | ecosystem: Environmental > Terrestrial > Soil > Unclassified ... | reverse complement strand
TTTTTCGGAACAGGCGCGGGAGCATCAACTGGAGGCAGCAACAATTCATTCTTCGGATTTGTCGCAGGTTCGTCAAATACTTTGGGATCTTCCAATTCATTTTTTGGGACGAACAGCGGCACAGCAAACACAACTGGCAGCAGTAACTCATTTTTCGGCCTAAGCGCAGGCGCGGCGAACACATCAGCGAACAACAATTCCTTCTTCGGTACGTTTGCGGGTTCGAAAACAACAACCGGATCAAGCAACACGTTTATTGGCACTGGAGCTGGATCGAATAACACGACGGCAAGCGGAAACACATTTATCGGATCAGGGGCCGGTCAGACGAATACCACAGGAGTCAACAATACCTTCCTCGGCTTCAAGTCCGGGAACCTGGTCACGACGTCAGGCGACAACTCGTTTTTTGGCTTTCAGGCTGGTCAAACCACAGATGCATGTTGCAATGCGTTTTTTGGGGACTTTGCCGGAAACAAAAATACCAGCGGATTTGGCAACTCCTTCTTCGGCAGCGGCAGCGGAAACTCTAGTACTTCCGGGAACAATAACTCCTTTTTCGGGTTAGGCGCAGGAAGCTCTAACACGGCAGGCTCGTCTAATACTTTCATAGGCAACTTCGCCGGGACGAACAATGTAACGGGATCGTCTAACACCTTCATTGGCGTGAACTCCGGCCCGACGACTGCAACAGACCTTATTCAATCAACCGCGATTGGCGCCGGAGCCATAGTCAATACGAACCATACGATCGTACTTGGAACCGGTGCAGAGACAGTTCAGATTCCAGGCTCGCTGAATGTAACGGGGACCTTTTCGGGAGCGTCAATTAACGCGACGCAACTCGGCGGCGTAGACGCATCCCAGTATGTTCAAACAAATGATTCTCGTCTCAGTGACGCACGAACTCCGACCGCCGGCAGCGCGAATTACATACAAAACGGAACAGGACAACAGGCTGGAAGCAATTTTAACGTCAGCGGCAACGGAACCGCGGGTGGAACATTGTCGGCGAACGTCGTCAACAGTGCTACGAAATATAATGTTGGCGGCAATACTGTTCTGAGCGTTTCAGGCAACAACAACACATTTCTCGGACTATTGACTGGCGGCAGCAATTCCGGCATTTTCAATTCATTTTTTGGATCCAGTGCTGGCTCCTTAAATACCAGTGGAGGGGGAAATTCGTTCTTTGGCGCAAACGCCGGCTCTGCGAATACTACAGGATTTGCAAACGCCTTCTTCGGCTCAACCGCCGGTGCAGCGAATACGACCGCAATCAACAATTCTTTTTTTGGACAAGCTGCGGGATTTCAAAACACTACGGGCCACGATAATACTTTCGTTGGAAATGGCGCTGGATTAAACAATACGACGTCCAGCGGCAATACCTTCATGGGTAGCTTGGCCGGGCAATTTAATACTGTTGGAGCCGAGAACAGCTATTTTGGATTCCATTCTGGAAATGCCGGTAATCTTGCCTCGACTAACGATAATTCCTTCTTTGGCTTTCAATCGGGGCAAAGCAATACCAGTTCACAAAACTCATTCTTTGGCAGCCTCACGGGAAGCAGCACTACCAGCGGTTCAGGCAACTCATTCTTTGGCGCGGTGGCAGGAAACAGCAACCTCGATGGCTCGAACAATTCGTTCTTTGGCTCATTCGCAGGTCAAAACACCACCAGCGGTGGCAACAATACGTTCATCGGCATAGATGCAGGACTAAATAACACAACAGGCAACAGGAATACATATGTCGGCTCCTTTGCTGGACCAGCCAGCGGGGCAACCAACTTAATCCAATCAACCGCGATTGGCGCGAATGCAGTCGTCAGCACCAGCAATACCATTGTTCTGGGAACGAATGCCGAAACAACGAGCATTCCCGGCAATTTTTCGGTTACTGGTTTAAGCGCCTTTGGCACTCTTGGCACAGCAGGCGCGACTCCACTTTGTCGCAATGCGTCCAATCAATTGGCCACCTGTTCTTCAAGCCTGCGTTACAAAACAGATCTTACTTCTTATAACAGAGGTCTCGATCTAATCAATCGCCTGCGACCTATCTCTTTCACCTGGAAGGATGGTGGAATGCGCGATCTCGGGTTTGGTGCTGAGGACGTCGCAAAGATCGAACCATTGCTAGTCACCTACAATCAGCAAGGTCAGGTCGAAGGTCTGAAATACGACCGAATCACTGTCGCCCTTGTCAACGCAGTCAAAGAACAGCAATCGCAAATCGAACATCAGCAGCAACAGATTGAAACCTTGAAGCGGTTAGTCTGCGCTGATCATCCTGGCGCGGATGTTTGTAAGTAAGTGAGGCGCAATATGAACAATAGTCGATTCATCTCTCTTACTTTAATGATTGGCATTTTCGTTTCAGCGGCTTTCGGGCAAAGCAACGGCACGCTTCAATTGTCGCCATCGACAATCACTGGCGGCGGAAATACGACCAGCAACGGGTCGCAGAGTATTACCGGCTCAATCGGCCAAAGTCCGCTCGGGACCACAGCAAATGGTCCGTTTGTAATTAGCGGTGGGCTTTTCAGTATTAACGCGATACCTTTCAAATTCGGCGACGTTAACAGCGATCAAACGATTACGATTACCGATCTTGTCGACGTTGCTAATTTCATTGCGGGAAATATCCCGGCCAATTCTCCTTCGTTCAACAAGGCGGCCGCAGATGTAGATCTGGACGGAACTATCACAATCACCGATCTGGTGATACTGGCGAATTTTCTCGCAGGAAACATTCATAGCCTGCCCGTTGGGCATTAGACAGAGTTATTTGACAGTGATCATTACAACATCAGATATCCAGTCACCGCGCGTGACCAACAGATTTCGTCCATCGTTGCTGAGCGCGAAATAAATCGCACGCTGGTCCTGAAAATTCGTCAGGCGTTTGGCCGCGCTGCCATCTATAGGCTGCGACCAGATATTCTTGTCGTCCGCATAAAGCAGGGCTTTGCTATCAGGCGACCATTGGATGTTATAAAGCCCAAGATCAGGCCAAGACCCTTGCACCGGTCCTCCGTCCAAGGGACGAACGGCTGTGAAGATTCTTTGCGTGTTCTGATCGCGGTATTGATAGGCGATCAGCTTGTCATCAGGCGAAATCGATAAATACGAACCGTCATAGTCTGTTTCGCCAATCTGTGATGCGCCGCCTCCTTCGATCGGCATTTTCCAGATTGTGGAGCTGTCTTTTACCTGTGACTGGTAAATGATCCACTTTGCGTCTGATGTGCAAACCGGTGTGACTTGCCTTCCACCGCTGGTTAACTGTTTCATCTCTCCTGATCGGAGATCGAATCTCCAAATATTGTAATCACCCGCTCGAGTTGACGCAAAAACCATATAATGCCCGTCTGTAGTTACCTCTGGCTGACGGTTAATCCCCTGACCAAAGGTTAACTGATGCGGATTTCGGCCATCTGCGTCCATCATCCAGATATCATTTGCGAGAACATAGATAGGCTTACCGTCAGGCGACCAGATCACTTCGCCATACGCGCCATTAAGCGAGGTTATTTTTTTTGCTTTGCTGGCATCACCCGCAGGCACGTTCCATATAGCGGCGGGGCGGTCGGACTGCGTGGTAAGAATCCTTCTGCCATCCGCTGAAATCCCCACGCCTTCAAAAGAAGTTATTTCATTGGTCAATGCTTCCGCGGTTCCCTGTGGATAAGAAACCAGCCAGATTCGCTCGTTGCCGCCGATCCGATCTATCGCCGTCATTATTAAACCCGCATTGCCGGGTAACCACTGGACACTTCTAATCAATCTCCATCGTTCGGACGTCAAAGGAATCGCGGTACCGTCATCCGGGCGAAATCCGAACAGACTATATAGCTGTTTATTATCATCCTGGATAATTCCGTTCGCGGCAATAATCTTGCCATCCGGAGACCAGACCAAATATTTGAGCAAAGGTATGTCATTGCCAGTCACAGGCAGGGGGCGCTCGGCGCTGCCATCGCTGTCGGCAATCATTATCCGGTTTTTATTGGCAGCCTCATCGAATCGCAGAAAGGCCATATGTTTGCCGTCCGGCGAGAATGTTGGCACGCTATTGACGTGATCGGTGATTTTTTGCGACTGGCCTGGTAACACAGGCAAACGTTCAATGAAACTATTCCTGGGATTTGTAATTTCCTGTATCCAGCAATAAACGTAATTGCTGTCTTGTGTGAATGTGCATCCATATACTGCGAAGTTATCCGTATGCGCGAACAGTCGCGCGGAGCTGCCGGTTTCCAGTTGCTTTATAAACAAATCTTCATTGTAGTCGCCGTAAACAATATATTTTCCGTCGGGAGAGATTGTGCTGCCTGATGCCTTTCCAGTAGTTGTGACTTTGTTAAAGCTTAGGTTCGAGCTCAATAAAGCAGGTTTAAGGGCAACCGGCTTAAATAGCGTATAAAGGCCGATGCTGGCAGCGGCAATTAAAGACAAAACTAAAAAGGCTGTGGCCGCGACCTTGAGCTTGTTTCTTTTTATCTCGTCAAGAATAAATTCGGCGCTGGAAGTCCTTTGCGAAGCGGAATCTGACGTTGTCCTGGATTGACCGCGAGCGCGAATAATCAACGCATCTCGGAGTGCCTCCAAGTCCTGACGCATTTCTACAACGGTTTGATAGCGTTCTTCTCTCTTTTTACGAAGGGCTCTATCAACGATCTGTTGCAGTTCTGCGGGTGCTTCAGGGTTGTATTCTGCAAGTGGTTCCGGCTCTTGTCCTGCAATCGCGATTAAGACATCGTTCCTGGTTTTCCCGCTAAACGGACACTGTCCTGTCACGGCTTCGTACAACACAACTCCGAGACTGAAAATGTCACTACGCGCATCGACACTATAACCGCGCGCTTGTTCCGGGCTCATATAATTCACAGTGCCCAGAACGAGTCCTGGTGCGGTGCTAACGCTGGCTAGAAGTTGCCTCGCTGAAGATTCATCGGCAGCTACGGGTTCTTCAACGGGTTTAGCAAGTCCGAAATCCAATACCTTTATGTAACCATCACGCCGAACCATAATGTTTTCGGGCTTGATATCGCGATGAACGATTCCGGCGCCGTGCGCGGCGACTAAAGCGTCGGTTACCTGAAGAATGATTTTCAGCAGGTGGCTCAGATCCAGTTCACCTCGCGCGATAATATCCCGCAAAGTTTCACCATCGACAAATTCAGTTACCAGGAATCGTTGACCATCGACTTCTCCAGTCTCATGAATCGTAATGATATTTGGATGGTTTAAAGTGAAGACCGCCCGGGCTTCATGTTCGAAACGGCGCAGTCTGGACGGATCGTGATTGAATGAAGCCGATAATACTTTGAGCGCAAGCTGACGCCCGAACCGAGTATCGCTCACCAGATAAACTTCGCCCATGCCACCGCGTCCTAGTTCGCGCTCAACGTGATATTGACCGAACGTTTGGCCTGCGGACAGCGACCTGTATTCCGATGTTGTGATACCTGCGGCGGCTTTTGGGACGATGTTCTCGATCGTTTTGGACCCCGTGTCGTGTGCCGCAAGAAGCGATTCTAACTCGCGCCGAATTTCATGATCGTCGATTGTGTTAAGAAAGGATGTGCGTTCAGCGCCGGACTTTTCCAGCGCCTGATTAAAAAGAGATTTAATCTGTACCCACGTCTCGCCGTCCACAAGTCACGTCCGCAATAGCTCTCTTTGAAGCCAGGCCCGAGTAACGCTCCAATCACGTTCAACAATCGTGTGCGATACACCTAGCGCTGCAGCTGTTTCTTCAATCGTCAGCCCACCAAAGAAACGCATTTCGACAATTTGACTTTGCCGTTCATCGATCCGGGCTAATGCTGTTAACGCATCATCCAATGCCAGCAATTCAACTGCGGTTTGTGATATTTCAGAAGCTTCGGCCAACGAAACCTGCAGCAAATCACCGCCGCGTTTCAGCCGCGATTGTCCGCGATAATGATCGACCAGGATTTGTCGCATCAAACGCGCGGCCTTTGCCAGAAAATGCGATCGACTCTGCAGCGAGAGATTTCGTTCTTTCACCAGGCGGAGATAAGCTTCGTTAACCAGCGCCGTAGTTTGCAGGGTGTGCCCCGGACGCTCATGTCGCATGTAATTTCTTGCCAGTTTTCGCAATTCGTCATAAACGTACGGCATCAGCCTGTCCAGCGCGGTCTGATCGCCGTTGCTCCAGGCTGTCAAAAGGTCTTCTATGTCTTCCGGCTCGGTCATAAATTACTTCAGAATTCGAGCCAGCTAGAGCCAGAACTGGCGGTCAAGCGTGCGATATTGTATCGCTTCGGAAATGTGCTGACTCTGGACAGATTCGCTTCCAGCGAGATCGGCAATGGTTCGACTGACTTTTAGAATTCGATCATAAGCTCTCGCCGACAATCCCATTTTCGCTATTGCACGTTCAAGCAAAGCCTTCGATGCATCATCAATGACGCAATGTTTCCTGACCAATCGCGGCGTCATTTGTGAATTGCACGTTACATCGCGCTCTCCGTTAAATCGTTCGGCTTGTTGCTGCCGGGCCTGCGTGACGCGTGCTCGAATAGCAGCAGACGATTCAGTCGGCACATCCGAGGAAAGTTCTTTAAACTTCACCGCCGGAACGTCGATATGGATGTCGATTCTATCGAGCAGCGGACCGGAAATTTTTGAAATGTATCGTTGAATCATCAGTGGCGTGCATTTACACTCGCGTGTAGCGTCACCATAAAAACCGCATGGACAGGGATTCATCGCGGCGACCAGCATGAACTTTGCAGGGAATGTTAACGATGTTGCTGCGCGGCTGATTGTGACTGCGCCGTCTTCAAGCGGCTGTCGTAATACTTCGAGCACGCTTCGATCAAATTCGGGAAGCTCGTCCAGGAATAACACTCCGTGATTAGCAAGCGTGACTTCGCCGGGCCGCGGTATCGCTCCACCGCCGATCAATCCGGCGTCACTTATCGTGTGGTGCGGCGCCCGGAACGGACGCGTAGTGATCAAAGATCGGTTGCCGAGCAATCCCGCAACCGAATAAATGGATGTCACTTCAAGAACTTCGTCCAGACTCCAGCCGCTGTTTGCTCGCACGGGGGTCGATGAACTTGCGTCCCCCGAATGGTTATTCTCAAAAGTCATTCCAGGCAGAATCGTCGGAATGCGCTTTGCAAGCATCGTTTTGCCGCTACCCGGCGGTCCGATCATCAAAATATTGTGGCCGCCTGCGGTCGCAATTTCTATCGATCGTTTGGCATGCATTTGTCCGCGAACTTCAAAGAAATCGAACGAATAGCGTCCCTCTTCGCTCAGCAATTCGTTGACGCTCACGGTAAATGGTTTCGGTAATTCCGGCTTGTTTATTAGATCCAGAACTTCTCTGAGCGATGAAACCGGAAAGACGTCGATGCCGATGACAACGGCCGCTTCGCGGGCATTTTCGATTGGGACAATCAGGTGCTTAATCTTCTTGTCGCGAGCAGCAACTGCAACGGGCAAGGCGCCCTTAACCGGCCGGAGCTTTCCGTCAAGAGCCAATTCTCCGACCAATAGCCACTCGTCCAGATTATCGCGCTTCAAGTCACCGCCGGCGCCTAAGATTCCTATCGCGATAGGAAGATCGAAACTCGATCCCTCCTTCTTTATGTCAGCCGGAGCAAGGTTAACCGTCAGACGATGCATTGGGAAGTAGAGACCGCAGTTGTTAATTGCCGCGCGAATGCGTTCGCGGCTTTCGCGAACAGCCAAATCCGGCAAACCGACTATCATAAAAGGCGGCGCGTTTTGGCCATCACCTTTGCTGGGAGCAACGTCAACCTCCACCTCCACCAGATACGCTTCTATGCCAAACAGGGCAGCGCTTGTTGTCTTGAATAACATAGTGACCTTTTTTCTACCCCTCTTTAAGCTATGCGACGATCAAGCGCTTTCATTGAAATAGCGAACAATAACAGCGCAATGGTTAGGTCTGTGGACGCTACCCTGAGACGATTTGCCCGGGTCAGTTCCTTCAGGCTGAGTGCATTATCTTCAGTAAAGCGGCACATAGCAACTTGTTTGTGCAATGGTCGGAAGCGTGACTGCTATTGCACATGTATTGCATTGAAATGGCGCGAGGAGACTAGTGTAGGTAATTTTACGCAGTACAGGAGGTTTTACGCTATGGCTGGCAGGAAACGAACACAACCGAAACAAACCAAAGCACCTAACGGCGAGCAAGTAATTGATGCAGGTCGAGCGGAAAGCGAGAAGTACGAGCCTAGTCCGGAGGTCGCTGAGGAATTTACGGAAGCTCAGCGGCTTGGCGGTTCGGGCGGCGGTCAGATGATAGAGGAGATGATGGAGCATCACTCTAAATCACCCTTACTCTCCGGTGGAGATATTGACGCTGCCTGGGACTCGGCTGACTCCGGCGAAGAAACGGTCGGTGGTAGCAATCCAACGCCGGACCAGGATGTCGTCGAAGAATTGGGACAAGCCGTCGGTGTAACATATCAGGACAACGAACCATTACGAGCCGAAGATAAAGTGAAAGATCGCGACCGAAATCGGTGGGAACTGGATCCCGCGTCGTCCGAGCACTATCGACAAAGATCCCGGCACGAAGGGGAGTTTGAGACGTAAAAAGCGATAGAGTCCCCCTAAAGTGTGACGCCAAATGGCCACCCTTTCCATTCGCTATTTTTTCGCAGTGACTAACAACGAGCCGATGGCGTGGCTGGCACGCATAGCTTCCGCGTCGGCATACCATTTCCCGGCGTAGCTTTCTGGTACAGGTGTCGGATCGGGAATCGTCTCTGATTGGCAGCTTGCGAACCCCGCCTGCTTGGCAAGATCACAGTATTGATCGCCACTCAGTAAATGCACCGGCACCACCAAATGCTGAACCCAGCCGTGAGTGTACGGATTCTCCTTAAATAGATTCACCATCAGAAATGCCGTACCGCCAGGCGCAAGGACTCGCCGAACTTCGCTAAGTGTCGCTTTAATGTCGGGATGGTAATAGAGCGATTCTATCGAAAGACAATGAGTGAATTCATTGTCATCAAACGGCAGATGCGCTCCACTGGAAACCTTGAATTGAAGGTTCGGTGGATTGGCGGGATTGGCACTCGCGCGTTTGATCATTTCGTCAGAGATATCCACGCCTGCCGCTCTGCCAGCAGGAACCTTTGCCGCCATAAGTCGTGTAGCCCAACCGACGCCGCAACCGAGATCCAGCGCTCGGCTGTCGGGCTGAAGGTTCATCTTTTTGTTGATGATAATGTCAGTAACGGCGCGGTGTCCTTCTTCCATAGCTTCGCCGCGACCGGCGTCAGCCCATTTATTGAATTCTGTCCGGAGTTGTTCTTCTGGTTTCATATCCATGTGGCGCGGGCATCTTGCCCGCGCATTTATGTCTGAATACTAGCTGTCAGACAACGTACACGTAGGCAGCAGGCACGGGCAAGATGCCCGTGCTACATGTTACGGCTTCAATCTGTACAGCATTCGCGGGAATGGGATCGTTTCGCGAATGTGCTCGATGCCGCAGAGCCAAGTCACACAACGCTCAATCCCCATTCCGAAACCGGAATGCGGGAACGTGCCGTACTTTCGCAAGTCCAGATACCAGTCAAACGCTTCTTCAGGTAGCCCGTGTTCGTGAATTCTTTCAATCAGCAAATCGTGCGAAGTCATACGCTGTCCGCCCCCAATTACTTCGCCATAACCCTCCGGAGCAAGAACGTCAACGCACAGCGCCTTTGTTGGGTTGAGAGGATCGGGCTCCATATAGAAAGCCTTCACCGCAGCGGGGTACCGATGAACCATTACCGGCCGATCGAATTGTGAAGAGATGTAGGTCTCGTCTGGCGCACCGAAATCATTTCCGTATTCGAATTTGTTCTCGATCTTACCGGCAGCAAAACCTTCGTCCAGCATCTTTGCCGCTTCATCGTAACTTATCCGAGGAAACGGAGCTTTGATCGCTTCGAGCTTTGATATGTCGCGCTCCAGCGATTTCAATTCGTTATGACAATGCTCAAGCACATGTTTGACGATGTAGCTGATGAAATTCTCAGCCAGCTCCATTACGCCGTCCAGGTCCATATAGGCCACTTCGGGCTCGACCATCCAGAATTCAGTCAGGTGACGACGAGTCTTGCTCTTCTCTGCTCTAAACGTTGGACCGAATGTGTAGACCTTACCAAATGCCGCGGCGGTAGCTTCGTTGTAAAGCTGACCTGATTGGGTGAGATAAGCTTTGTTGTCTTCGAAATAATCGACTTCAAAGAGATTGGTTGTGCCTTCGCACGCGGCAGGCGTAAAGATTGGCGTATCCATCAACATAAATCCGTTCGAATCGAAGAAATCGCGAACCGCACGAATGATATGCGCGCGCACCGTCAGCACGGCGTGCGGACCTTTCGAGCGCAGCCACAAATGGCGCTGATCCATCAGGAATTCGATGCCGTGCTCTTTCGGAGTAATCGGAAAAGGCTGAGCGATCTGAATGATTTCCAGATCAATTACGTCCAGTTCGTAAACACCTGGACGTTTTGGATGCTCGCGGACTTTGCCCTTGACGATGATCGAAGATTCCTGCGTAAGAGACGCAAAATCGTCCCAGAGTTTTTCGCTAACATCTTTTTTAGAAATGACTCCCTGGATAATTCCTGAGCCATCGCGAATCTCAGGAAACATCAATTTTCCGCTCGAGCGAATGTTATAGAGCCAGCCTTTAATCGTTATCTCTTCACCGACATGTTTGCTGACATCACTGATGTATGTCTGTGCCATCTGATTACCTCGAATCTATTAGCTGTGAGAAATTGTTGATTATATGTGTTTGAGCGAGGTAGGGGCAAGTTGCGGTGAGACAGGATTTTTTTGGACCACAGAGGCACAGAGGCTCAGAGTTATTTTATTGTTTTCTCTGTGCCTCAGTGTCTCTGTGGTGAGTTTCTTTATTTTGTAATGCCCATCTGCCATAGCATGAAGGCATAGTTGAATGCAGCTTCATGCAAAGCATCGTATCGACCCGATGATCCGCCGTGACCCGCGCCCATATTGGCTTTCAGCATCAGCACGTTTTTATCCGTTTTTGTTGCGCGGAGTTTCGCAACCAGCTTTGTGCCCTCCCAGTAGGGAACCTGGCTATCGTTGTATGAAACTTCGACAAGCATTGCAGGATAGTTCTGCGCCTCGACGTTGTCGTACGGCGAATACTTGATCATGTAATCGAATGCGGCCTTTTCGTTTGGATTGCCCCACTCGATATATTCGCTGGTCGTCAGCGGCAATGAGGCGTCCAACATTGTGTTCATCACGTCGACAAACGGCACCTGTGCGACTACGGCTTTGAACAGGTCCGGTCGCATGTTCGTTACAGCACCCATCAAAAGACCGCCAGCGCTTCCGCCGTTGATCACCATTCGGTCAGCAGACGTATAATGATTCTTTTCCAGATAATCAGCGCAATCGATGAAGTCGTAGAACGTATTCAGCTTCTTCATCATTCGGCCTTCCTGACGCCATTCTTCGCCTAGCTCGCCACCGCCACGAATATATGCGAGCGCGTAGATCACACCACGGTCGAGCAGACTCAAACGGCTGGAAGAGAACGTCGGCGACATCGATATGCCGTATGAGCCATATGCATAGAGAAGCATCGGCGCTTTGCCGTCGAATTTGACGCCCTTCTTATACACCAGCGAAACCGGAACTTTCGTGCCGTCGCGAGCCACTGCCCAGATGCGTTGGGCTTCGTAATTCTTTGGATTGTAACCGCCAAGCACCTCCTGCTGTTTCAGCAGAGTGCGCTTCCGTGTGTTCATGTCGAGGTCATAAACCGTGGAAGGCGTCACCATCGATTGATAACTGTAACGCACGGTCGTCGTGTTGTATTCCGGATTAGTGCTTAAAAAGAGCGCATAATCGGATTCATCTGTCGCGATGCGGTAAGACTGTTTGGTCTTCTTATCAATTACGCGAAGATAAGGCAGCCCGTTTTCCTTCTCAGAAACCACGATGTGATTAGCAAAGCATGTGATGCCGTCGATCTTCACTTTCGGATTGTGCGCGATGAATGTCTTCCAGTTCTTTTCCGATGGATCGCTGACCGGCGCAGTCACTACTCGGAAGTTCTTTGCGTCTTTATTGGTCGTGATGTAGAACATTCCATTGTCATAATCTACATCGTATTCGTGACCTTCTGAGCGTGGCACAACAACTTTGAATTCACCCATAGGATTGTCGGCAGGCAGATAACGAAACTCTCGCGAAGTCTTTGCCTCTGACGCAAGGAAGATCATCTTTCGGTCGAGCGAACGGCCAGCGCCGATGTCGAACAGTTCGTCTTTCTCGTCGTAGATCAGATCGCTTTTGTCCGTTCCCACCTGATGACGCCAGAATTTGTCTGAGCGTTTCGACACTGCATCTTCGGTTGTATAGAAGAGCGTCTTGTTATCGTTTGCCCAGACGATTGAGCCTACGCGCTCTATCTTCTCACCCAAATCCTTACCGGTGCGCAGATCCTTGACGTGAAGCGTGTATTGACGATAACCGGTTGAATCGGTGGAATAGGCAAGCAGATTACCGTCGTCGCTGACGTTCATTCCACCCAGGGCCATAAAGCTGTTACCTTCGGCCAGTTTGTTCAGGTCCAGCAACAACTCTTCCTTGCCGTCCTGACCCTTTTTACGGCACATATACGGATACTGTTTGCCCTCTTCGGTGCGCGAATAGTAATAGTATTCGCCGATGCGGTAAGGGACGCTCAGATCGGTCTGCTTGATGCGACCAAGCATCTCTTTATAAAGAGTATCCTGAAGCTCTTTAGTCGGCTTCATCATCTCTTCGGTATAGGTGTTTTCGGCTTCGAGATAATTCTTCACTTCGGGATTATCTTTTTGTCGAAGCCAGAAATAATCGTCTTTCAGCTCGTACCCGTGAATCTTTGTGATATGCGTTTCTTTCTTCGCGACCGGCGGCTGAGGATTAGTACTTTGTGCCGGCGCATTTGTTAGCGTCACCAATAGTCCTCCTGTCAGTAGTAAAGCGCTGATTGTTTTTTTCATTCGGTTACCTCTTAAAATTTTTCGCGCGGCGTAATCAATGTTCAGAGCATAGACTTTAGTCTGCTGTCTTAAGAATCCAGCAAGCTAAAGCTTGTACTCTGAGCTTCCAGCAACTATCCGATAAACGTTTTTAATGCCTGAAATCGCCCAAGCGCATTTAATGAATCTCTTACTGCCGTCAGGGCAGGATCGATATAGATTACGTAAACGTCGTTTCCGCAGGCGCCTTGCTGATAGGTGTAGGTCCCAACTGCCTTCAGCATGCGCTGCAGTTTCATCATTTCAAATTCCTGCCGGAAATCAGTAGTGTCGAAATCATTTATGCTGAGAGCCACAAACTCCGGCGACTGTTGCCTGTCTCCACTGGAGATTTCACGCGCAATGGCAATCTTTCCAGCGTTAAGCGCCCCTTTGAAAGCTGCGATGTAATAATCATAGAGTTCGCGTTTAAGATCACCATCCAGCGCAGCATAGGGATCATAAAGAAGTGATGCCAGATCGTAACTAAACGGAC
>Ga0070741_10014581_pt1 | contig 13564 bp, 9 predicted proteins | sample Coa_R1_4_FD_66440 | JGI IMG/M metagenome (GOLD analysis project Ga0070741, IMG submission 66440) | Surface soil microbial communities from Centralia Pennsylvania, which are recovering from an underground coalmine fire - Coalmine... | ecosystem: Environmental > Terrestrial > Soil > Unclassified ... | reverse complement strand
CCTCGGCAGCTTCGCCGTCCGCCTCCAGACCCTCGCCTCAGACGCCGCGCGCTGCGACCGGCGCATCGATGCGCTCACCGCCGACCTCGCCCGCTTCCGCACACAGCACGCGCACGCCGACGCCGCCGCCCGCGACGCCGCGGCGGCGCAGCAGCGCGCCGGCGAGCGCGCCATCGCCCTCGAGTCCGAGCGCGGCGCGCTCGCTGCCGCCGTCACGGATGCCGCCGCGCTCGTCGCCCAGCTCGAAGCGGACCTCCGCAGCGAGCGCCCCGACCCCGGCGCCGAGCGCAGCGCGCGCGAGCGCCTGGCCGCGCAGGCGCGCACGAAGGACGAGCAGCGCACGCGCTTCGAAGACGAGGCCCGCACGATCGCCTCCCGCAAAGCGGCCGCCGAGCGCGAGCTGGCGGAGAAGACGCAGGAGATCGCCGCGCTCATGGCGGAGCTCGAGCCCGCGCGGCAGGAGCTGCAGCAGCTCGAGTCGCGCGAGCGCTCGATGACCGCGCAGCTCGCCGAGTGCAACGAGAAGCTCCGTAACATCGAGCGCGCGCTGTTCGACGCCGAGAGCGAGGTGCGCGCCCGCCGCGAGGAGCTGCAGACGCTGCGCGAGTCGCTCGAGGCCGAGGGCTTCGTCGCCACGCCGGACGGCGAGGTGCGGCCGGCGGTGCCGGTCGCGGCGCACGAGGCCGAGCGCGGCGACCACGGCCTCGAGGCGGGCGGCGAGGCGGACACGACGCCCGTCGGCGAGGACGGCCTGCCGGCGTGGATGCTCGACGACGGCGGCCTGCCGCCGGTGCGCGGCGGCGCGGCGATCAACCCCACCGAAGTCCGCGACCGCATCGCCGACCTGCGCGCGCAGATCCGCGCGCTCGGCCCGATTAATGAGGAGGCGGCGAGCGAGTACGGCGAGAGCCGCGAGCGCTACGACTACCTCACCACGCAGCTCGCGGACCTCGCGCAGGCCGAGACGCAGCTTTTGGAGGCGTGCGACGAGCTGGAATCGGTGATCCGCGACAAGTTCCGCACGACCTTCAAGCAGGTGAACGCCGAGTTCGAGCGCTACTTCGCGGCGTTCTTCCGCGGCGGCACCGCGCGCCTCGAGCTGGGCGAGACGGACGAGGACGGCCTGCCCGGCATCGAGATCGTCGCGCAGCCGCCGGGCAAGAAGCTCGGCTCGCTCGCGCTGCTCTCGGGCGGCGAGCGCTCGCTGACCGCCGTCGCGCTGCTGTTCGCGCTGCTGCAGGCGAACCCGTCGCCCATCTGCGTGCTCGACGAGGTGGACGCGGCGCTCGACGAGGCGAACGTCGGCCGCTTCGTCGAGGAGCTGCGCGCGCTGTCGGCGCGGACGCAGTTCATCATCATCACGCACAACCGCCGCACCATCGAGAACGCCGACACCATCTACGGCGTCTCCATGGGCGCGGACAGCGTCTCGAAGGTCCTCAGCCTGCGCCTCGAGGACGTCCCGCACACGGCGGATTAGGGCGATCCCCGCTGTTTCGCCGCGCTCGCGTATGGCGTCGCGCGGACTTCAGTCCGCGCGGCCGTCGGCCTCGGCCTCGGACCCGTCGCAGGCCGTAGCACGCTGTGGGCGCGCTGTGCGGATGGGCGCCGCCGCATCCCTCGTTAGAATGCCCGCACCACGAAGGAGGCCGCCGCTGCTCCGCATCTTCAAGCGCACCAAAGAGACCGACGCCAAGACCGAACAGGCCCTCGAACGCACCCGCAAGGGCTGGTTCTCCAGCATCTCCGGCCTCTTCTCGCGCGAGAAGCTCGACGACGAGGTCTGGGAGGAGCTCGAGGAGCTGCTGATCGGCGCCGACACCGGAGTCTCCACCACGCAGAAGGTCCTCGGCGACCTCCAGCTCCGCGTCGAGAAGGAGCGCATCACCGACCCCCAGCAGGTGCAGGCGCTGCTCAAGCAGGAGCTGGTCGCCGTCCTCCAGAACGGCGCCCACAAAGGCCGCATCTGGGGCGAGGAGGGCCCGCCGCCCGCCGAGCGGCCGGCGATCATCCTCGTCGTCGGCGTCAACGGCACCGGCAAGACGACGTCCGTCGCCAAGCTCGCCCAGGCCTACCGCGAGGACGGTGAGAAGGTCGTCGTCGCCGCGGCCGACACCTTCCGCGCCGCCGCGATCGAGCAGCTCAAGTCGTGGGGCGAGGTCGTCGGCGCCGACGTGGTCGCCCACAAGCAGGGCGCCGACCCGGGCGCCGTCGTCTTCGACGCGCTCACCGCGGCTGAGAGCCGCGGCGCCGACGTCGTCATCATCGACACGGCCGGCCGCCTGCACACGAAGTTCAACCTCATGGAGGAGCTCGGCAAGATCCGCCGCGTCATCGAGCGCAAGGTCCCCGAAGGGCCGGACGAGGTCATGCTCGTCCTCGACGCCACCACCGGCCAGAACGCCATGGTGCAGGCGAAGGCGTTCTCCGAGGTCGTGCCGATCACGGCGCTGTGCCTGACGAAGCTCGACGGCACGTCCAAGGGCGGCATCGTCTTCGCCGTCGCCGACCAGCTGGGCATCCCCGTCCGCTTTATCGGCACCGGCGAGAAGCCCGAGGACCTCACGCCGTTCGACGCCGAGGAGTTTGTCGAAGCCCTGTTCGCTGGGTAACGACCACCCGCCCACCCAGCGACCAACCGCCTACAATACAATCCATGGCCGAAACCCTCCGCTGGTGGCTGGTCCTGCTCGTCGCCGGCGGCGTCTCCCTGCCCCTCTGCCTCGCCCTCTTCCGGCGCCTGCCCGACCGGGGCTACGCGCTCTCGAAGCCGTTCGGCCTCGTCCTCCTCGGCTACCTGTTCTGGCTGCTGAACAGCGTCCATATCCTGCCGAACTCCGCCCGCGGTATCGTCGCCGCCCTCGTCCTCGTCGCCCTGCTCTCGGCCTGGTTCGCCTGGCGCGAGCGCGACGCGCTTGCCGCCTGGCTCGGTGAGCACTGGCGCTACATCCTCGCCGTCGAGTGCCTCTTCTTCGCCGTCTTTGCCGTCGCTGCCTGGCTGCGCTCGTTCGTCGGCACGATCGACTTCACCGAGCAGCCGATGGACCTCATGTACGTCAACGCCGCCTCGGCGGCCGACCACTTCCCGCCGAAGGACCCGTGGCTGTCCGGCTACGACGTCGCCTACTACTACTTCGGCTACCTGCTCGTCGCGATGACCGGCAAGCTCTCCGGCGAGCCGCCGGAGGTCGCCTACAACCTCGGCTTCGCCGCGACCGCGTCGATGGCCCTCATCGGCTGCGCCGGCGTCGTCTTCAACCTCATCCGTATGCGCGAGGAGGCGACCGCGGGCGCCGCGCCGGCGGCCGCCGCCGAGGAGCCCGCCTCCGCCCGGCGCGCGCGCGAGCGGCAGGAGAAGGCCCAGAAAGAGAAGAAGCCCCGCCAGTCACGGAAGGCGGTCCCCGCCGGCGAGCGCGGCTCCCTCGCGGTCGCGGGCATCGGCGCCGGCTGGCCGTGGGGCTGGCGCGCGCCGTTGTTCGCGCTGGCGGGCGGCCTCGTGCTCGTTGTCGCCGGCAACCTCAGCTACGTCCTCACCTACCTGTCGATCGCCGGCATCGGCGGCAAGGGCTTCTACGACTGGTTCGACATCTCCGGCCTGACCGCCGACGAGCCGTCCAAGCGCATCGGCCCGATCCCGTATCCGAGCGACAACTTCGGCTTCTTCGACGCCTCCCGCATCTACCCGCTCGACCACGCCGGCGGCCGCGTCATCACCGAGTTCCCGATGTTCTCCTTCGTGCTCGGCGACCTCCACCCGCACGTCATGGCGCTGCCGTTCGTCGTGCTGGTCCTCGGCCTCGCCCTCGCGCTCTTCCGCAGCCGCGAGCCGCTCGACATCGTCTTCTGGATCCAGCGCCCGCTCGCGCTCGTCGCCGCCGCGGTCCTTGTCGGCGCGCTGACGTTCCTGAACACGTGGGACGTCGGCACGCTGGGTTTCGTCGTCGTCGCGATGGCGTTCATCAGCAACTTCACGCGCGTCCGCCGCGTGACGCTCGACCTCTTCGTGCAGGCCATAACGTTCGCCGTGCCGCTCGTGCTGCTCGCGTTCTTGCTCTACCTGCCCTTCATCATCTCGATCTCCGGCAACTCGCAGGCCAACGGCATCGCCGCCGTCGTCGCCAACCGCGGCGTCACCGTCCCGGCGACGCGCCCCGTGCATCTGCTGATCTTCTGGGGCCCGCTGTTCGCGATCACGGTCCCCTTCGTGCTCGCGCGCCTGCTGCCGCTGCGCCGTCGCCTGACGGGCACCGTCGCGCTGGCGGCCGCGGCGCCCGCCGCGCTCATCGTCTTCTTTTGGACCGTCCTCTTCCTGTATGAGAAGGCCGCCGGCAAGACGCAGTTGCTCGGCGAGGGCACCGGCTCGCTGTTCCACCAGGTCGCCGAGCGCGGCACTGGCTGGTGGTCCGCGATCGGCGTCGCCGTCGTCCTCAGCGCCGCGCTCGCCACGCTGTGGCTCGAGCTGACGTCGGACGACGACCTTCCGGAGCGCGAGGCGAGCCTCTTCGCGCTGGGCCTCATCGCCACGAGCATGCTGCTGATCCTCGGCTGCGAGTTCTTCTTCGTCGACGATGTCTTCCATTCCCGCATGAACACCGTCTTCAAGCTCTACTACCAAGCGTGGGCGCTGCTCGCGGTCGCCTCCGGCTTCGCCCTGTACTACCTGGCGAGCCGCTGGCGCGTCCGCTTCCCCGGCGCCGACGGCCTTCGCTGGGCCTGGGCCGCGCTCGTCGTGGTCGTGCTCGCCGGCGCCGCGCTCTATCCGGTCGGCGCCAGCGCCAACCGCAGCGACGGCTTCGCGAAGTCCGGCAAGCTCGATGGCCTCGCCAGCCTCACCCCATCCGACCAGGCGGCCATCGACTGGCTACGCGACCACATCGGCGGGCAAGACGTGGTGATCGCCGAGGCCGTCGCCGGCGATTACTGGACGCAGGGCAAGAACGGCCGGATCTCGATGGCCACCGGGATCCCGGCCGTCATCGGCTGGAAGGGCCACGAGGACCAGTGGCGCTCGGGCACCTGCAAGCCCTGCGCCGGGAGGTTCGAGGACATCAACGCGCTCTACTCGTCCGCCGACCAGGCCACGATGCAACAGATCGTCAACAAGTACGGCATCGACTTCATCATCGTCGGCGATGTCGAACGGAGTATGTACGGCCCCCAGGTGGCCCAGCGCTTCGCATCGTTCCCGGTCGCGTTTCAGGCGGGAACGGCTACGATATACCGGGCCGGCGGGTAAGCGGGTTTGCACCGCCGCGGCTCAAGGCCGCGCGGCGGGCCAGGACCGTGGGTATGGCAGGTGAGGCGATAACGGCATGAGCGCACAGGAACCGAACGTCCCCTACTCGGGCGAGACCACCGCCGAGCGCCTCCGCGGCCTCGCCCTGAGCGCTGACGCGCGCGAGCGCCTCAGCGGCCTCGCCGCCCGCTACTGGGAGCTCGCGAGCTACGGCGTGCTCGTCCTCACCGCGATCGTCCTCCGCTTCTACAACCTCGGCGCGCGCGGCATGCACCACGACGAGTCGCTGCACAGCTTCTTCGCCTACGGCTTCAAGAAGGGGCTGAGCCAGGCGCTGACGTTCGGCACCGCGAACCACGACAACTACAAGCACGTCCCCTTCATGCACGGGCCGTTCCAGTTCATCGGCAACGGCTTCGTCATGTGGATCTTCCAGGACGGCGACTACCAGGCGCGCATCCTCGCCGCCACCATGGGCACCGCGATCGTCGCCGCGCCCCTCCTCTTCCGCGACCAGCTCGGCCGCTACGGCGCCCTCGCCGCCGCTGCCTTCCTCTGCATCTCGCCGACGCTGATGTACTACAGCCGCTTCACGCGCGAGGACATCTACACCGCCTTCTGGACGCTCGGCATGGTGATCTTCGCCTGGCGGTATATGGCCACCCGCAAGGAGCACTTCCTCTTCCTGCTCGCCGGCTTCATGGCCATGTCCTTCGCCACGAAGGAGACGACGTTCATGACGGTCGCCTCCTTCATCTTCTTCTTCAACTACCTCTTCGCCGAATACCTCAGCGACCGCATCCGGGCGAAGACGCCGGACATGCCGCAGTACTCCTACGTCGGCCTGCGCGTGGCGCTGTCGATCATCCCCATCCCCATCCTCATCGCCATCGGCTGGCCGCTCCTGACGGACCTCCGGCGGAAGTACGACATGGACGACGAGCAGCCGCCCGAGGCCAGCATCCTCGCCGTCATGAGCACGCTCGCGCTCCCCCAGTTCGCCGCCTCGGTGCAGCTCTTGCCCGGCTTCGGCGATACCTGGCGCAACCGCGCCGGCGAAAACAGCGACTCCCACGTCGCCTCGCAGGAGACAACGGTCGCCGTGATGTCCGTCGTCATGCTCATCGGCGTCTCGACCGCGCTCGGCCTGCTCTGGAAGCCGCGCGTCTGGCTGATCGCCGCCGCCTGCTTCTGGATCCCCTTCGTGCTGCTGTACACGACCTTCTTCACGAACATGCCCGGCTTCATGTCCGGCATCTGGGGCTCGCTCGACTACTGGCTCAGCCAGCAGGACGTCCGCCGCGGCGACCAGCCCGACTACTACTACTTCATCACGATCCCCGTCTATGAATTCCTCACGCTCGCCTTATCGCTCGCCGCCATCGCCTACTACACGATCCGCGGCAAGCTCACGCACGCGCTGATCATGGGCGGCCTCGTCCTGGCGATCATCTTCCTGCTCGCCCTGCCCTCCGGGCCCGAGTTCCTGAAGTGCGAGGCGAGCGGCTGCGCCTCGCACCAGCACCAGGGCATCTCGCTCTTCCATGTCGTCGCGCCCTTCGGCCTCGTCATCCTCGCCATCCTCGTCTTCCCGATGGAGCGCTTCACGCGCTTCCTCCTCTACTGGCTCGTCACCACCTCCCTCGCCCTCACCATCGCCGGCGAGAAGATGCCCTGGCTCAACGTCCACATCGCCCTCCCGCTGGCGATCATCGCGGGGAAGTTCGTGGGCGACGTCCTCGAGCGCACCGACCTCCGCGCCGACCTGCCGCCGCTCGAACGCCTCGCCCCCTTCGCTTACGCGGCGATCGCCTCAGCGCTGGCGATCCTCGTCTTCGTGCTCGCCGGCCCGGCCTCCCTGCCTTCGGTGGGCGGCTGGATCCTCGTGGTCGTCGCCGCGGTGTCGGTGTACTGGGCCTACACCGGCTACAGCGCGAAGACCGCGCTCCAGGTCGCCTTCGTCGGCGCCGTCGCCGCCTTCGCTGTCTTCACGTTCCGTGCCGGCGTGCTCGCCTCCTGGGGCCATCCGGAACTCCCCATCGAGACGATGGACGGCCAGCCGATCCAGGCGCTCGACACCGGCCTCGCCGACCGCGACCACGGCGATGTGCCGGTAGAGATGCTCGTCTACACGCAGACGTCCGGCGACATCCCCGTCCTGCGCGACCTCATCGACAAGGCGGCGCGCGACTCCGGCAAGGGCAGGGATTTGCCGATCGTCGTCGACCCCTCCGACGGCTTCACCTGGCCGTGGGCCTGGTACCTCCGCGACTACAAGCAGGTCAGCTACCAGACCCCGAGCGCCGGCTACAAGCCGCCCGACGGCGCCGTCCTGCTCATCTCGAAGAACAACGTCGCGAACGTCCAGCTCGGCGACAACTACGGCGAGGGTAAGACCTACCATCACCGCCGCTGGTTCCCGGAGGACTACCGCACCGCCCACCACACCGTCGCGCCGGGCGAGAAAGACGCCTACACCACCCACGACTTCTTCTCCGACCTCGTGGATTTCGGCCAGCTCAGGCGCTGGTTCGACTACTGGATCCGCCGTAACCCGCCGAGCGACCTCGGCACCGTCGATGGCGTCGCGTTCTTCCCGAAGGACTACGGCGCGATCATCCCCGATGTCCCCGTCGGCCCCACCGTCCGCACCGAGGGCACGCAGCTCGTCATCGGCGGCGCGGGCTCGGCGAAGGGACAGCTCGCCCAGCCGTCCAACGTCGGCTTCGACGCGCAGGGGAACATCTACGTCGCCGACACGAACAACAACCGCGTGCAGAAGTACGACGCGCAGGGCAACTACGTCGCCTCCGTGGGCAACGACGCCGGCCTGAATCAGCCGTGGTCGCTCACCGTCGCGCCCGACGGCACGGTGTTCGTGGCCAACACCTGGGCGCACAACATCGTCAAGCTCAACAGCGACCTCACGAAGGCCGCCCAGTGGGGCGAACCGTGTACGACGCTCCCAAACTGTGACGCGCTACAGCTGTTCGGCCCGCGCGACATCAAACTCACGCCCGACGGCCACCTGCTCGTCTCCGACACCGGCAACGGCCGCATTCTCGAATACGACCAAAACGGCAAGCCGGTGCGCACCATCGGCTCCAAGGGCACCTCCGGTGACCCCCTGCAATTCAACGAGCCCGTCGGCATCGCCGTCGCGCTGAACGGCGACATCTACATCGCCGACTTCTGGAACAAGCGCATCGTCCACCTGAACAAGGACCTGCAGCCGCAAGGGACGCCGATCGTCGTCGACAGCTGGGGCAGCACCGCCGTCACCGACCGCCCGTACCTCGCGCTGCTGTCCGACGGCCGCCTGCTCGCGACCGACCCGAGCTCCGGCAAGGTGCTGACCTTCAGCGCGCAGGGCCAGAAGACGGGCGAATACGTGCTCCCGAAGGAGGGGGCGCAGGCGGCCCGGCCCATCGGCATCGCCATCTCGCCGGACGGCCAGTCGCTCCTCGTCTCGGATAGCGCGGGCAGCGTCGTCCGCAAGATCCCGCTCGCCGAGGTCGCGAAGTAGCGCCCTCGCGCGATGTGAATCGACGGCGCCGCGGGCGCGGGCAGGCTGCCCGCGCCCGTCCCGTCTCCGGCCGCTGCCGCCTCGTGCTTGCGCCCCGCCCGGCGCGCCACGGGCGTGCGGCCGAGCGCCGTGCCGGCGCCCAGCCGGGCGCGCCGCCCCCGTCGGCTATTGACGCGACCGCCGGCCGCGCCCTACGGTGATCGCCACAACGTCACAGCGACGGAGGCCGCCACCATGACCAGCTTGTATCACGACGGCAACCGCGAATTGCAGGAGCGCTTCGACACTCGCCGCCTTGCCGACCGGCTCGACGCCGACATCGTCAAGGACTACATCGACTCGCGCGACAAAGCCTTCATCGAGCGCATGGACATGTTCTTCCTCGCCACCGTCGACGAGGCCGGCCACCCCAACTGCTCCTACAAGGGCGGCGACCCCGGCTTCGTCCGCGTCCTCGACGAGCACACCATCGCGTTCCCGAACTACGACGGCAATGGCATGTATCTCTCGATGGGCAACGTGCTGAAGACGCGTCAGGTCGGCATGCTCTTCATCGACTTTGAGAACCAGTGGCGCATGCGCCTCAACGGCGAAGCCGAGATCGTCTACGACGACCCGCTCAAGGCCGAGTATCCGGAAGCCCAGTTCATCGTCCGCGTGCGCGCCCGCGAAGTCTTCCCGAACTGCCCGCGCTACATCCACAAGATGCGCCTCGTCGAGCGCTCGCGGTTTGTGCCGAAGAGCGAGTGCAAGACGCCGGTGCCCGCCTGGAAGACCGGCGGCTGGGTCGACGATGTCCTCCCGGAGCACGACCCCGCCCGCGACCCCGAGGCCGAAGTGCTCGACCGCTAGCCCGTCACGGGTGGATGACGGCGAGACGCGTACCGGCCAGCGTCAACCGCAACGGCCAACGGCACACACCGACCGCCAACAACGGGCTAGTGCGCTTCCGCGTACGCGTGCGAAACCGCGCCGCCCGTGGTCCCGACGAACCGCGCGAACGCCGCCCACAGCATCACACCGAACGCAAACATCTGGAAGTCACCGGACCAGATGATCACGCGCGTCGTCTGCCAGTCGATGTAGTGCTGCCCGTTCGCCAGCGTCACGTCGGACATCGTCACCAGCGCGATCGGCAGCGCGATCCGCGCGATGCCCGCCGCCAGCGCCCAGCCCGCCGCCCAGCGCGTGCTGCCGTCGCCGTCGAACAGCCACACCGCGCAGCCCAGGTTCAGCAGGTAGACCACGATGCAGGCCAGGAAGTCGTCGCGCAGCACCCAGTGCTCGCCGTACGGGAGGCCCAGCTCCGCGCCCGTGTGCGTCGTCATCCCCAGCTCGAAGTAGATCGCCAGCGGCACGGCGATGAGCGACGTCAGCGTCAGCCAGACGAACGGCATGTACCAACGGTGGAGGAAATCCCAGTTCGACTTCATGGCGCGCGTATCGTATGCCGCCCCCGCGCGGATCGCCTATCAGGGAACTCCCGCACGTTTTCCGCCCGGCGCATGGGAACCGGGCCGCGGCCGTCGCAGCCTGGACAGCCTCGCGCGCGGCCCCGCGGTGTCGCCGGCGCGCTCCCCTCGGGGCGCCGCATGTGATATTCTCAATCCAACAAGGGGAGTAACCACCCGGCCCCCGGGTGCCAGGCCGTCAGTACGCGCACCGACCCGCGCCGGCCTGGCAGCGAGACCTTCTCGCCGGTGAGACCTTGCCGTCATCTCACGATGCGGCAGGGTCGGCCGCGAGGAGGTTTCTTCATGTTCGACGAGCTCTTCGAGATGTTCGAGCGCGACGGCGAGGAGCGCCGCCGCGACCGTCGCGCGCCCCGCCAGGGCGGCATCCGCGGCGTCTTCAGCCGACTCTTCGGCCGCGACGACCACGCGTACGATGACCGCCCGCGCTACCGCGACGAACACCAGCGCCGCACGCCGTACCGCGACGACGACGATTTCGACGACGACCACGAGCGACGGTACCGCGCCCGCGACGGCCGCGGCGGCCGCGGCGACGACGGCGACGAGGACCGCGCGCACAGCCGTCGCGAGGGCCGCCCCCGCTACGACGACGACGATGACGACGACGACGAGCGCCGCTACGGCCGCCGCAGGCGGGAGCGCGAAGGCGCGTTCTCGTTCTTCGGCGGCGGCGGCGACGACTAGCGGCCGTCCGCGCATGGGCGCCGGGCGCACGAAATTGCGCCCGGCGCCCGCCATCCTGAATCGAGGCTCCGATGTGGGATACCACCTGGCCCTGGCTGGCCTTCCTGGCGTTCGTCGCGCTCCTGCTTGCCGTCGACCTCGGCATCTTCCACCGCAACGCGCACGCCGTCGGGCGACGCGAGGCGCTCGTCTGGTCGGCCGTGTGGATCGCCCTGGCCCTCGCCTTCAACGCCGGCGTCTACATCCTCCGCGGCCCGGAGGTCGGCCTCGAATGGACGACCGGTTACCTGATCGAGAAGTCGCTGAGCGTCGACAACATCTTCATCTTCCTGCTCATCTTCTCGTCCTTCGCCGTCCCGGCGCAGCTCCAACACCGCGTGCTCTTCTGGGGCATCGTGGGCGCGCTCGTGATGCGCGGCGCGCTGATCGCCGCCGGCGCCGCCATCCTGGACTGGTTCCACTACGCCATCTACGTCTTTGGCGCCTTCCTCATCCTCACCGGCCTCCGCTTCCTGCGCGATACCGGCCACCAGCCCGACGTTGCCCGGCACCCGGTCGTCCGGTTCGCCCGCCGCTTCCTCCGCACGAGCGACGGCTACGATGGCCAGCGCTTCTTCGTCCGCCGCGCGGGCGTGCTGATGATGACGCCGCTCTTCCTCGTGCTGCTGCTCATCGAGACGACCGACCTCGTCTTCGCCGTGGACTCCATCCCGGCGATCTTCGCCGTCACCGATGACCCGTTCGTCGTCTTCACCTCGAACGTCTTCGCCATCCTCGGCCTGAGGTCGCTGTACTTCGTGCTCAACGGCTACCTGAACGGCTTCACCTACCTGAAGCCCGCGCTCGCGGCGATCCTCGTCTTCGTCGGCTCCAAAATGCTGCTGGCGGACGTCTACCACGTGCCGCCGCTCGCCAGCCTCGGCGTCATTGCCGGCATCCTCGGCGCCGCCGTTGTGGCATCCGTCCTCAAGACGCGTGGCGAGACGGGGCCGCGCAGCGCCGCCGCAGGCGCTCGGGGCGCCCGGGCGGCCGCCGGCGAGCCATGAACGCGCTATTTCGCGTGGGCCAGCTCCTGCCTAGACTGATCGCGCTATTCCAGCACATCCAGCGAGAAGGAGTCCGCCATGTCCATTACCCATCTCCCGTCCCTGGCCTCCCGCGCCCTGCGCGCCATCGACCGCCTGGCGCCGCCCGCCGCCGCCCATGCCCATTGCGACATCCCCTGTGGCATCTACGACCCGCACCTGATGCAGATCGCCGCGCTCACCGTCGTCCGCATGAACCAGCTCGTCGACGCCCTCGAGCAGGACCAGGCGAAGGCCAAGAACAACCTCACGCGCTACATCGTCGTGAAGGAGGAGCACGCCGAGCTCGTCAAGCGCGAGGCGCGGATCATCTTCGGCGACTACTTCAAGCCGGAGCACGTCGAGAAGCACAAGGACCTGCCCGACCTCTTCTGGAACATCCTCAAGCTCGCCGGCAAGAACAAGCAGGAGCTGAACGGCCAGGCCGCGCAGGAGCTGCTCGCCGCCACCCAGCGCTTCGCCGAGATCTTCTGGGACACGAAGGGCGTGGCAACGAAGAGGCAGCCGTCGAACCAGGCCGTCGGCGGCGAACTCGTGGTGCCGGCGTAAGCGCGCCGTCGACCTTCGTGCGCCATGCGACGCATCGCGCGCACGGCCGCGGTCGCGGCGGGTGCCGCTGCCGCTGCGTTCGCGGCGCGGTGGCTGGCGCATGCCGGCCCGCCGTTGCGCCGCTTCGCCGTCGAGGGCGACAGTATGCTGCCGGCGTTCCGCGCCGGCGACCGAGTGCTCGTCTGGGCGTGGGCCTACCGCTCGCGGCCGCCCGCGCCCGGCGATGTCGTCCTCCTGCGCGACCCGGAGCGGGCGGGCCGCGTGCTGATCAAGCGCGTCGCGGCGCCGCCGCAGGGGGCCCCGCCCGGCCACGTGTACGTCGTTGGAGACAACGAGCCGATGAGCCGCGATTCCCGGCAGTTCGGCGTGCTGCCGCTCTCCACCGTCATCGGCCGCGTCCTGTGGCGCTACTGACGCGCGCCCGGCGCAGGCGGCCGCCGCGATGACCGCGACGCCCGCGGCCGGTGACCTGCGCGCCGTCGTCCTCGCTGCCGGCGATGGGAGCCGCCTGCGCGAGGCCGCCGGCGGCTTGCCGAAGCCGCTCGTGCGCCTGCACGGCCGCGCGCTCATCCATCACGCGCTCGATGCGCTCTTCGCCGCCGGCGTCCGCCACGCCACCATCGTCGTCGGCGCCGAGGGCGAGCGCGTCCGCCGCGCCGTCGACGCGCTGCACCCCTGCGGCATGACGGTCGTGTGCGTCGACAACCCGCGCTGGCCCGGGGGCAACGCCACCTCCCTCGCCGCTGGCATCGACGCCGTCCTGGCGCCGTTCGTGCTCACGATGGCCGACCACGTCGTCGACCCCGTGATCATCCGCGCCGTCATCGAGGAGGCCGCTCCCGGCCCGATTGGCGCGTCGCCCAAGCACCCTTCGCGCGTCGCCGTTGACCGCATCGACGCTGCCGACCCGCGCGCCGACGACGCGACGCGTGTGCGCCTGGAAGGAAGACGCGTCGTCGCCATCGGCAAAGACCTGGAGGCATGGGACGCCGTCGACACCGGCGTGTTC
>Ga0070741_10014580_pt1 | contig 13564 bp, 14 predicted proteins | sample Coa_R1_4_FD_66440 | JGI IMG/M metagenome (GOLD analysis project Ga0070741, IMG submission 66440) | Surface soil microbial communities from Centralia Pennsylvania, which are recovering from an underground coalmine fire - Coalmine... | ecosystem: Environmental > Terrestrial > Soil > Unclassified ... | reverse complement strand
TCGTCAAGTACATAATCCCGAGGTTTCCTTATGGATACGCGGCAGCTGCAGGCCTTCTGCGAGGTGGTCGAGCGGCGGTCGTTCTCGCTTGCGGCGGAGCGGCTCGGCGTGACGCAGCCGGCGGTCAGCCTGCAGGTGCGGAGCCTCGAGAAGCGGCTCGGCGTGCAGCTCCTCGACCGCTCCGGGCGCCGCGTCGTGCCGACCGAGGCCGGGCAGCGGCTCTACCGCTCCGCCCAGCGGCTGCTGCAGCTCGAGGACGAGATCCTCGACGAGCTCGCCGCCGAGCAGACGGGCGCGCTCACCGGCACCTTCGAGATCGGCGCCTCGACCGGCCCCGGCGGCGTCGTCCTCTCCCGCCTGCTCTGCCGCTTCGCCGCCGAGCACCCGGCGCTCCACGTCGCGCTCTCCGTCTTCGACACCCAGACCGTCGTCGAGCACGTCGCCGGCCGCGCCCTCGAGCTCGGCGTCGTCGGCGCCGCGCCGCGCCACCGCGGCGTCGAGTACGAGCCGTTCTTCCGCGACACGGTCGTTCTCGCCTGCCCGCCCGGGCACCCGTTCGCCGGGCGGACGGTCACGCTCGACGAGCTGAAGGGCGCGCAGCTGATCGCGATGCAGGACGGCGCCGGCGTCCGCCAGCTGATCGACGAGAAGCTCCGCGCGGCGGGCCTCCGCCTCCGCGACCTGAACGTGCGCCTCGAGCTCGGCCTGCAGGAATCGGTGGCGAGCGCCGTGCGCGGCGGCTACGGCGTCACGTTCATCTCGCGCTCCTCGATCGAGAACGACCTCGCCGCCGGCACGCTCGAGGAGGCGCGCGTCGACGGGCTCGAGCTCGAGCGCGAGATCTACCTCGTCCGCGCCGCCGGCCGCTCCGAGAGCCGCGCCAGCCGCACGTTCCTCGAGTTCGCGCGCCCGCAGCTGCCGTGATCGTCCGGCACGCGCTCGCCGAGCTGCCCGCCGTCCTCGCCGAGGCGGGGATCGGGCGCCCGTACACCGTCGCGGGCGCCCGCTGGGCGGCCGTCGGCGTCCCGGGCGAGGTCGGCCGCTGGACGGAGGTGCCGTCGACCGGCGTCCCCGTGCCGGCGGGCGCCGACGGGATCGTCGGGATCGGCGGCGGGTCGGCCATCGACACCGCCAAGCACGCGTCGGCGACCGCCGAGCTGCCCGTCGTCCACGTGCCGACGACCTACTCCGGCGCCGAGTGGACGACCTTCTACGGCATCCGCTCGCCCGACCGCCGCATTCGCGGCGGCGGCGCGGGCGCCCGCCCCGTCGGCATCGTCTACGACGTCGACCTGACGCTCGACCTGCCGCCCGACGTCACCGCCGGGACCGCGCTGAACGCGCTCGCGCACTGCGCGGAAGCGCTCTACGTCCGCGATCGAAGCGACGAAGCGGACGACGCCGCTCTCCGCGGCGCCGCCCGCATCGCGCGGTCGCTGCCCGCGGTGCTGGCGGAGCCGCGCGACCGCTCCGCCCGGAGCGACCTGCTCGAGGGCGCCGCCGACGCGGGCTTTGCCCTCGGGCGCGCGGGGCTCGGCCTCGCACACGCGATGGCGCAGGCCGTCGGCGGCGCCTACGGGCTGCCGCACGGCGCGATGAACGCCCTCTGCCTGCCGCCCGCCCTCGAGTTCAACCGACGCTTCGCCGGCCCGGCGATCGCCAGGTTCGGCGACGCGATCGGCGGCGACGCCGTCGAGCGGACACGCGAGCTCGCGCAGCTCGGCGGCTTCGAGCGGCTGCGCGACTTCGGCGTCCCGCGGACCGACCTGGCCGCGGTCGCGGCGCAGGCCGCCGGGCGCGCCGGCAACCGGGCGAACCCGCGCCCCGCGACCGCCGAGGAGATCGAGCAGCTGTACGCGGCGATCTGGTAGCGGCGTCAGCGTTCCCCCCGATTCCCGCGCGCCCTCGCCCTTCTACGGTGGACGCGTGGCCGGGCGCGGCAACCTCTCGTACCGTGCGGGCCGCTTCAGCGCGGCCCACTGGAAGACAGCCACCTTCGGCTGGGTCGCGCTCGTCGCCGCCGCGATGGCGGCCGGCTCGGCGGTCGGGCTGAACAAGCTGACCGACTCGCAGAGCGGCTCCGGGGAGACGGCCCGGGCGCAGGAGCTTCTCCGCAGCGCGCACTTCCTGTCGCCCGCCACCGAGTCGGTGCTGATCGAGAGCCGCGACGGCAAGCCCGTCGCGGGCACGGCGCGCTTCCAGTCCGCGGTCGCGGCGCTCGTCCAGACGCTCTCCCGCCAGCCCGAGCTGACGAACATCCGCTCCCCGCTCGCGCGCGGCAGCGTCCTCGTGTCGGCCGACCGCAAGGCCGCGCTCGTCCAGTTCGACGTCAAGGGCGACGCCGACCACGCCGACGCGAAGATCGCGCCCGCCATGGCGGCGGTCGAGAACGCGCAGCGCGGCAACCCGAGCTTCCGCATCGAGGAGTTCGGCATGGCGAGCGCCACCCACGTGCTGAACAAGGTGGTCAAGCGCGACTTCAGCCGCGCCGAGTACACCTCGCTGCCGGTCACGCTCGCGATCCTGCTGCTCGCGTTCGGAGCGCTCGTCGCGGCCATGCTCCCCGTCGTGCTCGCGTTCACGGCGGTGCTGGGAGCGATCGGCCTGACCGTCCTGATCAGTCAGGCCTACCCGCTGCCCGACTTCCTGAACAGCGTGATCCTGATGATGGGGATGGCGGTCGGCGTCGACTACTCGCTCTTCTACCTGCAGCGCGAGCGCGAGGAACGGCGCGCCGGGCGGGGCGCGCACGAGTCGCTGCTCACGGCCGCCGCGACGTCGGGCCGCGCCGTGCTCGTCTCGGGCGTCACCGTCCTGATCGCGATGGCGGGGCTCTTCTTCGCCGGCAACCCGATCTTCACGTCGATGGGCCTCGCCACGATGGTCGTCGTCTTCCTCGCGATGATCGGCTCCGTCACCGTGCTGCCGGGGCTCCTGGCGAAGCTCGGCGACCGCGTCGACCGGGGCGGCGTGCCGTTCGTGCGCCGGCGGCGCGGACGCGGCCGGCTCTGGGAGTCGATCCTGCGGCCCGTGCTCGCGCGGCCCGCGCTCGCCGGGCTCGGCGCGGTGGCGCTCCTGCTCGCCGCGGCGTCGCCGGTCCTGTCGATGCACACGAAGCTGCCGAGCTTCACCGACCTGCCGCACAACGTGCCGATCATCCGAACCTACGAGCGGATCGTCAAGGTGTTCCCCGGCGCGCCCGCCCCCGCCGTCGTCGTCCTCCGCGCCCCCGACGTGACCGCGGCCCACGTGCAGCTGCAGGTGCGGGCGCTCCGCCGGGAGGCGCTCGCAAGCGGCCAGGTGCGCTCGCCGATCACGACCCGGATCAGCCCGGATCGCTCGACCGAGGAGATCGACCTGCCGCTCGTCGGCACCGGCGACGATCCGGCGTCGATGCGCGCGCTCGCCGCGCTCCGCGGCCGCCTGCTGCCGGCGACGCTCGGCCGCCTGACCGAGGCCGAGTACGCGACGACGGGGATCACCGCCGCGACGCGCGACTTCAACGAGCTGATGAAGGCGCGGCTCCCGTATGTGTTCGCCTTCGTGCTCGGACTCGCGTTCGTGCTGCTGCTCGTGACGTTCCGGTCGATCGTGATTCCGATCGCGGCGATCCTGCTCAACCTGCTCTCGGTCGCCGCCGCCTACGGGCTGCTCGTCCTCGTCTTCCAGCACCACTGGGCCGAGGGTCTGCTCGGCTTCCGCTCGAACGGCGGCATCACCTCGTGGCTGCCGATGTTCCTGTTCGTCGTGCTGTTCGGCCTCTCGATGGACTACCACGTGTTCATCGTCAGCCGGGTGAAGGAGCTCGTCGACAGCGGCGAGTCGACGCGCGACGCCGTGCTGCACGGCATCACGCGGACGGCGCCGTCCGTGACGAGCGCCGCCGCCGTGATGGTGGCGGTGTTCGGGATCTTCGCGACGCTCTCGCTGCTCCAGTTCAAGCAGCTCGGCTTCGGCCTCGCGGCGGCGATCGCCGTCGACGCGACGATCGTCCGGGCGGTGCTCCTGCCGGCGACGATGACCCTGCTCGGCGACTGGAACTGGTACCTCCCGCGCTGGCTCGCGCGCCTCCCCCGCCTGGGCGGGCCCGCGCAGCCTGCGCATAACATCGACTAATCTCAGGTATAGTTCCGGCCGTGGCGGCGGTCGTGCGCTCCTTCGACGTGCTCGTGATCGGCAGCGGGGCCGCCGGCCTCGCCGCCGCGGTGTCCGCCGAGCGGGCCGGTGCGAACGTCGCGCTCGCCACCAAGGGCTCCCTGCAGGCGAACAACTCCTCCAAGGCGCAGGGCGGCATCCAGGCCGCCTTCGGCGCCGACGACTCGCCGGAGCAGCACGCCGACGACGTCTTCCGCTCCTCGCACGAGACCGCCGACGGCGCGCTCGTCGAGACGCTCACCGGCGATGCCCGGTCGGCGATCCACTGGCTCGAGGAGCTCGGCGTCGAGTTCACGCGCGACGACGACGGCGGCTACCGGCTCGCGCGCTGCGGCGGCGCCACCGCGAAGCGCCTGCTCCAGGTCGGCGACCGTACGGGGCACGCGATCTGCAAGCAGCTCCGCGAGGCGTGGGAGGCCGGCGGCGGCACCAGCATCACGAACGCGCCGCTGCGCGAGCTCGAGCCCCTGAACGGCCGCTGGCGCGCGCACGTCGGCAGCGAGCACGTCGACGCCGGCACGGTGATCCTCGCCGCCGGCGGCCGCTGCTACGCGGAGGCCGAGCGCCGCGGCGAGCTCTCGACGAATCATCCGAACGCGACCGGCGAGGTCACGCAGCTCGCGATCGAGCTCGGCGCCGCCTCGCGCGACCTCGACGCCCTGCAGTACCACCCGAACGGCGGCGCCTGGCCGCCGAACATGCAGGGCTACTCGATCCCCGAGACGACGCGCGCCTACGGCGCCGTGCTCCTGAACGCCGAGGGCGAGGAGTTCACCGACTCGCTCGGCCCGCGCGACACCGTCAGCCAGGCGATCTTCGACGAGGTGCGAGCGGGCCGCGGCGTGACGACCCCCGACGGCCGTCCCGCCGTCTACCTCGACACGACGCGCATCGCGCCGGCCGACGCCGAGCTCTCGCTGCCGTACATGCTCCGCCGCTACCGCGGCTCGGGCATCGACCCGCTCGAGGAGAAGATCCTCACGTATCCCGTCCTCCACTACCAGAACGGCGGCCTCGTGATCGACACCGACGCCGAGACGACCCTCGAGGGCCTGTACGCGTGCGGCGAGATCGCCGGCGGCACGCACGGCCGCAACCGCATGATGGGCAACAGCCTGCTCGAATGCGTCGTCTTCGGCCGCCGCGCCGGCCGTGCAGCGAAGGAGAAGGCAACCGCATGAGCACAACCACCACCGACCTCCGGGGGGCGGTCGAAGACGCCGCCGCGCACCTGTACGTCTGGGCGCTGAAGGACATCCCGCAGGACCTGCGCGACGCCCTCGCCGCCGCGCGCGAGAAGGAGACGTCGGTGCCCGGCCGCCGGGTGCTCGAGACGATCCACCGGAACGTGAACGTGGCCGACAGCGAGCGCAACCTCGTCTGCCAGGACACGGGCATCGCCGTCTACCACGCGAAGGTGGGCGAGCACTTCCCGCTGCACCCGGTGCGCATCTACGAGGCGCTGCGCGCGGGCACCGCACGCGCGACCGTCGAGCATCCGCTCCGCTCGAACGCGGTGCACACGATCACCCGCGAGAACACCGGGCCGAACATCGGCTACCGGCTGCCGATCGTGCACTGGGAGTTCGTCGAGGACTGGGACGGGCTCGATGTGAAATGCGTCCCCAAGGGATCGGGCAGCGAGAACATGAGCTTCCTGAAGATGTGCGTGCCCGCCGACGGCGTGAAGGGCATCAAGCAGTTCGTGCTCGAGTCGATCGTCGGCGCCGGCGGCAAGCCGTGCCCGCCCGGGATCGTCGGCGTCGGGATCGGGGGCTCCGCCGACTACGCGATGCACCTCGCCAAGGAGGCGATCATGCGCCCGATCGGCACCCGCAACCCCGACCCGCTGGTCGCGCAGCTCGAGGACGAGTTGTTCGAGCTGCTCAACGAGACCGGCATCGGCCCGATGGGCCTCGGCGGCGACGTGACCGTCCTGCAATGCCACATCGAGCACGCCGACACGCACATGACGCTGAACCCCGTCGCCGTCAACTACCAGTGCTGGGCCGCGCGGCGCGCGTCCGCGCACATCGCACCCGACGGCTCCATCGACTACGACCGCGAGGCCTAGAGATGGCACAACACGAAGTGACGTTCCCCGTCAGCAGCCCCGACGAGATCCTCAAGTTGCGGGCGGGCGACGAGGTGACCGTGCAGGGTCACATCATCGGCATCCGCGACCGCACGCAGATCCGCATCTTCGACCAGGGCGTCGAGCCGCCGATGGACCTCCGCGGCGCGTTCCTGCTGCACACGGCGCCGAACGTGCGCAAGCTGGCGGACGGCCGTTACGAGAAGATCTGCATCGGCACGACGACGAGCGCGCGCATGGTGCGCTTCACCGAGCCGCTCGGCCGGCAGTACGGCGTGCGCGCGATCTGCGGCAAGGGCGGCTTCCCCGACGAGGCGATCGAGCCGATGCACGAGCTCGGGATGGTGTACTTCGCGATCGTCGGCGGCGCCGCGGCGCTCGAGACGACGCAGATCGAGGAGATCGAGGAGGTCGCCTGGGAGGAGCTGATGCCCGAGTGCCTCTGGCGGTTCCGCGTCAAGGACTTCGGCCCGCTCACGGTCGGCATCGACGCGCACGGCAACTCGCTCTACCGCGACGTACAGCAGCGCGCCAGGGCGAAGCTGGAGGAGCTCTATGCCCGTCTCTAGGCCGGAGCTCGGGATCACCCGCGACGGCGGGCTGACGCACGTGCTCGACAAGGGGCTCGGCATCCGCGCGTGGGAGGACGTGCTCGAGTCGAGCGGCGAGTACATCGACATCGTCAAGCTCGGCTGGGGAACGGCGTACGTGACGAAGAACCTGGAGCGCAAGCTCGAGGTGCTGCGGGAGAAGCGCGTCGTCATCGGCGGCACCTTCTTCGAGGCCGTCTACGCGCGGGGAGACCTCGACGAGTACAAGCGCTGGCTGACGTCGCTCGGGCTCGACCACGTCGAGATCTCCGACGGCACGGTCGAGATCCCGCGCGAGCGCAAGCTCGAGCTGATCGCCGACTTCGCGCGCGACTTCACCGTCCTCTCCGAGGTCGGCTCGAAGGACTCCGAGGTCGTCTTCGCGCCGTACGAGTGGGTCGAGTGGATCAAGGCCGAGAAGGACGCGGGCGCCTGGAAGGTGATCACCGAGGCGCGCGAGGGCGGCACCGCCGGCATCTTCCGGCCGTCCGGCGAGATGCGGACGGGCCTCGTCGACGAGATCGCCCACTCGGTCGACTTCCACGACCTGGTCTGGGAGGCGCCGACGAAGGCGTCGCAGGCGTGGTTCATCAAGCACTTCGGGCCCGAGGTGAACCTCGGCAACATCCCGCCCGAGGAGGTCATCCCGCTCGAGACGCTGCGCCTCGGCCTGCGCGGCGACACGCTGAAGGAGGTGCTGCTTGGCAACTCGGAGCCTGCAGCTTCCGCCTGACGTCGAGTCGCTGCCGGCGGAGGCGATCCTGCGCTTCTGCCTCGAGGCGTTCCCGGGCCGCGTCGCGCTCGCCTGCTCCTTCCAGAAGGAGGAGACCGTGCTGCTCGACCTGCTCTTCGCGCTCGAGCCGAAGGCGCGCGTCTTCGCAATCGACACCCACCACCTCTTCCCGGAGACGTACGAGCTCTGGCGCGAGGTCGAGCGGCGCTACGAGACGACGGTCGAGGTGTTCGAGGGGCCGCCGGTCGAGGACGGCCTCTGGGAGACGAACCCCGACCTCTACCTCGCGATCGCGAAGGTCGAGCCGCTCACGCGTGCGCTGCTCGACCTCGACTGCTGGATCACCGGCATCCGGCGCGACCAGTCGCCGACCCGGGCGAACGCGCCCAAGCTCGGCTGGGACGAGGCGCACGAGCTCTGGAAGGCGAACCCGCTCGCCGACTGGAGCGACGACGACTGCTGGGCGTACATCAACGAGCGCGGCCTGCCGTACAACCCGCTGCACGACCGCGGCTACGCCTCGATCGGCGACACGCATTCGACCCTTCCCGGCAAAGGGCGCGAGGGCCGCTGGGCCGGCACGTCCCGCACCGAGTGCGGCCTGCACCCCTCGGAGAGCGCGACGTGAGCGGGTTCGTCCTCTGGTTCACCGGGCTGCCGGGCGCGGGCAAGACGACGCTCGCCAACGTCGTCGCGCCCGAGCTCGAGCGCCAGGGCTTCCTCGTCGACCACCTCGACGGCGACATCGTGCGGACGCACCTGTCGCAGGATCTCGGCTACTCGCGCGAGGACCGGAACACGAACGTGTCCCGCATCGCGTGGGTCGCCTCGCGGCTCGCGCGGGCCGGCGCGGTGGTGATCGTGTCGGCCATCTCGCCGCACGCCGAGGCGCGGCGCCGTGCGCGCGCCATGATCGAGCCGCTCGCGCCGTTCGTGGAGGTGTACGTGGCGACGCCGCTCGACGAATGCGCGCGCCGCGACCCGAAGGGCCACTACGCGAAGGCGTTCGCGGGCGAGCTCGAGGGCTTCACCGGCGTCTCCGCGCCGTACGAGGCGCCCGCCGCCCCGGAGCTGCGCCTCGACACGACGGGCGTGACGCCCGCCGAGTCGGGAGCGGCCGTGCTCGAGCGCCTGGCCGAGCTGAACCTCGCACGGGCGGGCACGCCGTCGTGACGCGGACGCTCTCGCACCTGGACGCGCTCGAGTCCGAGGCGATCCACATCATGCGCGAGGTCGCCGCCGAGCGCGAGCGGCCGGTGCTGCTCTTCTCCGGCGGCAAGGACTCGATCGTGCTGCTGCGGCTGGCGGAGAAGGCGTTCCGCCCGGCGCGCTTCCCGTTCCCCGTCATGCACGTCGACACCGGGCACAACTTCCCGGAGGTGATCGAGTTCCGCGACCGCCGCGTCGCCGAGCTCGGCGAGCGCCTGGTCGTCGCGTCGGTGCAGGAGTCGATCGACCGCGGGCGCGTGGTCGAGCAGACCGGCCCGCGCGCGTCGCGCAACCAGCTGCAGACGACCACGCTGCTCGACGCGATCGAGGAGCACGGCTTCGACGCGGCGATGGGCGGCGCCCGGCGGGACGAGGAGCGGGCGCGCGCGAAGGAGCGCATCTTCAGCTTCCGCGACGACTTCGGCCAGTGGAACCCGCGCGCGCAGCGGCCGGAGCTCTGGAACCTCTACAACGCGCGGATCCGGAAGGGCGAGCACATCCGGGTGTTCCCGATCTCGAACTGGACCGAGCTCGACGTCTGGCAGTACGTGGCGCGGGAGCGGCTGGAGCTGCCGCCGATCTACTTCGCGCACGAGCGGGCGGTCTTCCGCCGCGACGGCATGCTCTACGCCGCGTCGGAGTTCGTCGAGCGCTACCCGGACGAGGAGCCGTTCACCGCCTCCGTGCGCTTCCGCACCGTCGGAGACATGACGTGCACCGGCGGCGTGCTGAGCGAGGCGCGCACGATCGAGGAGGTCGTCGACGAGATCGCGGCGACGCGCGTCACCGAGCGCGGCGAGACACGGGCCGACGACCGCGTCAGCGAGGCGGCGATGGAGGACCGCAAGCGCGTTGGCTACTTCTGAGCCGATCCTCTCGACGGAGCTGCTGCGCCTCGTCACCGCGGGCTCGGTGGACGACGGCAAGTCGACCCTGATCGGGCGGCTGCTCTACGACACGAAGCAGATCCTCGTCGACCAGCTGCAGCACATCGAGGACGCGTCGCGCCGCCGCGGGCACGACTACGTCGACCTCGCGCTGCTCACCGACGGCCTGCGGGCCGAACGCGAGCAGGGGATCACGATCGACGTCGCGTACCGCGGCTTCGTCACGCCGCGCCGCCGCTTCCAGCTCGCCGACGCGCCGGGGCACGTGCAGTACACGCGCAACATGGTCACCGGCGCGTCGACCGCCGACCTCGCGGTCGTGCTCGTCGACGCCCGGCAGGGCGTGATCGAGCAGACGCGCCGCCACTCGTACATCACCTCGATGCTGGAGCTGCCGCACGTCGTCTTCGCGGTCAACAAGATGGATCTCGTCGACTGGTCGGAGGAGCGGTTCGACGAGATCGCACGCGAGCTCGACGCCGTCGGCGCCCAGCTCGGCCTGCGCGACGCGAAGGTGATCCCGCTGTCGGCGCTCCACGGCGACAACGTCGTCGACCGCTCCGAGTCGATGGCGTGGTACGCCGGGCCGACGCTGCTCGAGCACCTCGAGACGGTCGAGATCTCGGCGGACGCGAATCTCGAGGACCGCCGCTTCCCGGTGCAGTGGGTGATCCGCCCGATGGCCGAGGAGCACCACGACTACCGCGGCTACGCCGGGCAGGTGGCGAGCGGCGTCTGGCGCGCCGGCGACCCCGTCGTCGTGCTGCCGTCGGGCCGCGAGACGCGCGTCGCCGCGGTCGACACGGCCGAGGGCCCGGTCGAGGACGCCGTGCCCGGCCAGTCGGTGACGATCCTCCTCGAGGACGACCTCGACGTCTCGCGCGGCGACCTGCTCGCCGACCCTGCGCGGCCTCCCGTCTCGGCGCGCGAGCTGACCGCGCGCGTCGCGTGGATGTCGGAGCGACCGCTCGAGGATCGCGCGCGCCTGCTCGTGAAGCACACGACGCGCACCGTCACGGCGCGCGTCGACGAGGTCGTCTCCGTCGTCGACATCGCGACGCTCGAAGACCTCGCTGCGCCGGGCCGGATGGAGCTGAACGACCTCGGCGTCGTCCGGCTGCGCCTGGCCGAGCCGCTCGCCGTCGACCCCTACCCGCGCAACCGTGCGACGGGCGCGTTCATCCTGATCGACGAGGCCACGAACGAGACCGTCGGCGCGGGGATGGTGGTCGATGCGTCGTAGCGCGCACCCGTACGAGGACACGCACGTGATCGACTCGCGGGCGCCGCGGACGAACCAGGCCGTGGTCGGGACGGTCGCGGTCGTCGCCGTCGCGACCGGCTGGTGGTGGCTGCTCGCGCTGCTCGCGCTCCAGCTCGCCCTCGGGCTCACGCTCGGCCGCCGCTTCTGCCTGCCGTGCCTCGCGTACTTCGAGCTGATCCAGCCGCGCTTCGGCGAGGGGCCGCTCGAGGACTCGCGGCCGCCGCGCGCCGCGAATGTCGTCGGGCTCGTCGTGCTCGCGCTCGCGAGCGCCGCCTACGCGGCCGGCCTGGCCGCGGTCGGCGCCGCGCTCGGCATCCTCGTCGCCGTGCTCGCGCTCCTCGCCGCGGCCACGGGGTTCTGCACCGGCTGCGAGGCGTACAAGCTCGCGTGCCTCCTGCGCGGCCGCCCCTTCGTCTCCTGCCCGATCCCGCCGAGGGCGTGAGATGACCTGGCAGTACGTCATCGCGGGGCTCGTCGTCGGCGTGCTGGTCGGCATGACGGGCATGGGCGGCGGCTCGCTGATGACGCCGATGCTGATCCTGATCTTCGGCTTCGACCCGAGGACGGCGGTGGGCACCGACATCGTGCACGGCGCGGTGTTCAAGTCGTTCGGCGCGTGGCGGCACCGCCAGCTCGGAAACGTCAACACGCGGCTCGCGCTCTGGATGCTCGTCGGCTCGGGGCCGCTGTCGCTCGCCGGCGTGCAGCTCGCAAGCTCGTTCTCGGACTCGGCGCAGTCGACGATGGGCAAGGTCGTCGGCGGGTCGCTCGTCCTCGGCGGCTTCGGCTTCCTCGCGAAGACGTTCCTGCACGAGCGGCCGTCCGACGACGGCTTCGAGCTCACCACCCGCGTGAAGGCGGTCGCGATCCTGATCGGCGGGACGTTCGGCTTCGTCGTCGGCCTCACCTCGGTCGGCTCGGGAACGTTCTTCGGGCTCGCCCTCCTGCTCCTCTTCCCGCTGTCGGCGACCCGGATGGTCGGCACCGACCTGCTGCACGCCGCGCTGCTGCTGTGGGTCGCGGGCGCCGGCCACCTGCTCCACGGCAACGTCGACCTGCACGCGATCGCCTGGCTGCTCGTCGGCTCCGTGCCGGGCGTCCTGCTCGGCTCGCATCTGTCGATCCGGGTGCCGGAACGGGCGCTCCGGGTCGCGTTCGCCTTCGTGCTCGTGCTGTCGGGCGTGAAGCTCGTCGGCACGCCGCACGCCACCGCGATCATCGAGGCCGGAGTCGGCCTCGGCGCGCTCGTGCTCGCCTACTCGCTCGCCCGGGAGGCCCGGCGGCGGCGGTTCGAGCGGCGGGTTCCCGCCTCCGACGCTGCGTAAGATTGCGCGGGCGTGCCCCGCGTCCTTCCGACCGCGATCGTGCTTGCCCTGCTCGCGGCGACGGCGGCCGCCTTCGCGCTCACGGAGCGGGCGAAGCTCGAGCGCTCGCCGATCTACGGCACCCGCATCGTCAACCCGGTCTTCTCGCCCGCTGCGCGGCTGAAGCCGACGGTCACGATCGAGTTCCGGGTGCGGCCGCGGGAGCGGATCGACGTCTGGGTCGCCGACCGGCACGGCGGCAAGGTCGCCGACCTGCTGGTCGACCGCGCCGTCGCGCCGGCCGCGAGGCTCGCGCTCGTCTGGGACGGGCTCGGCCCCGACGGGATCGCGGCGCCGGACGGCGTGTACCACCCGGTCGTGAAGCTCCTGCGGTCGCACCGCACGATCGCGCTGCCGAGCGACCTGACGATCGACACCAGGCCGCCGGTCATCCGCGTCGTCCCGAAGGCGCCGCTCTTTCCGATCATCTCGCCCGACGGCGACGGGCACGCCGACTCGTTCCGCGTCCGCTACACGGTGAACGAGCCGGCGCACGGGATCCTGCTTCTCCGCGGCACCCAGGTGGTGAAGACGCGCACCTCGAAGCTCTCGGGGACGCTGACCTGGAACGGCTTCTACCCGCGCTCGACGCGGCCGCTGCCGAAGGGCCGCTACGTGCTCGGGGTGGAGGCGCAGGACGTCGCCGGCAACCGCTCGCCGCTCCTGCGCTTCGCGATCGCGCAGATCCGCTACGTGACGCTCGCGCGGAGCCGCGTCGTCGTGGCGCCGCACGCACGCTTCGCGATCCGCGTCTCGACCGACGCGCCGACGGTCGCGTGGCGCTTCGCCCGCGCCTCGGGCGTCCAGCGGGCGGGCACGCTCCGCTTCCGGGCGCCCGGCAGGCGCGGCGTGTACCGCCTGTACGTGACGGTGCGCAGCCACAGCGCGGTCTGTGCGGTGGTGGTGGCGTGAACGCCCACACGGCGCAGGCGCTCGGCGCGGTGGGGGCGGTCGGGCTGGCGGTGCTCCTCGCCGCGACGCAGCGGCAGGCGCGGATCGCCGGGCTGGCGGCGTGGGCGATCGGCTGGGTCGGCGTCGCCGTGTACCTCGCCCCGCACGGCCACCACCGCCTGCTGGCCGCGGCGGCCGTCGTCGGCGCGGCCGGCGCCGCTGCCGGCGCCGCGCTCGTCGTGCGCGTGCCGTGGCTGCTCGCCGTCGCAGTGCTCGCCTGCGTCCCGGCCCGCTTCCCGGTCCACGTGGGCTCGACGAAGGCGAACCTCCTCCTGCCGATCTACGCGGTCGTCGCCGTCGCCGCGCTCGCGCTCGC
>Ga0070741_10014579_pt1 | contig 13566 bp, 19 predicted proteins | sample Coa_R1_4_FD_66440 | JGI IMG/M metagenome (GOLD analysis project Ga0070741, IMG submission 66440) | Surface soil microbial communities from Centralia Pennsylvania, which are recovering from an underground coalmine fire - Coalmine... | ecosystem: Environmental > Terrestrial > Soil > Unclassified ... | reverse complement strand
AGCGCGATCCCCTGCTCGTGCGCGAGGCTCCACATGATGTCGGACGCGACGGAGCCGCCAAGATGCGTGTGGAGCTCCGCGAGCCCGCCGTCGAACAGCTCGGAGATCGAACTCAGTCGGGGCCGCCCATTCCCGGCAACTCTGCCGGATTGCCCGATGACGTCTGCGGAACGAGCGGCAGCCCTGACGCCTTCCACGCCTCGACCCCGCCGACGACGTCGCACACGTCGCGGTAGCCGAGCCGGACGAGCGTCGCTGCCGCGAGAACCGACGAGTAGCCGTGGTCGCAGAGGACGATCACACGCCGCGTCACGTCGCCGAGATGCGGATTCCGCCACCTGCCGCCGGGCTCGAGGCGCCACTCGAGCACCGTGCGCGGGATGTGCAGCGATCCCGGGACGACGCCCGTGCGGCCGCGATCGGTGTCCGCGCGGATGTCGACGAGGAGCGCTCCGTCGGCCGCCGCCGCGAACGCCTCTGCGGGGTCGAGGCGCGTGATCCGCTCGCGCGCCTCGCGAAGGAGCTCGTCGAGCGGCCGCGCCGCGTCGTCCATGGAGGTGAGTCTACGATCGCGCCGTGCGCCCCCGCCCGGACCGGCTCGAGCGCCTGCCGCCGCAGTACTTCGCCGCCCTGCTCCGCCGGGTCGCCGACGCCGGCGTGGACGTCGTCGACCTCGGCCGAGGCAACCCGGAGGTCGGACCGCCGGAGGACGTCGTCCACGCGCTGCAGCGTGCGGCGAGCCGGCCCGACGTCCACGGCTATGCCCCGTTTCGGGGCCTCCCGCGCCTGCGGGAGGCGATCGCGACCCGCTACCGGAAGGTGTACGGCGTCGAGCTCGACCCTGACCGAGAGGTTGCGGTCGTGCCCGGAACGAAGACGTCGATCGTCGAGCTCGCACTCGCCACGGCGCAGCGCGGTGACCGCCTGCTCCTGACCGACCCGTGCTACCCCGACTACTACTCGGGTGTCGCCCTCGCCGGCGCCGAGCTCTCTCTGCTTCCGCTCGACCCGGCCGCCGGGTTCGCTCCCGATCTCGACGCCGCTCCGGCTGCGGCCGCCGTCTACCTCAACTACCCGAGCAACCCGTGTGCCGTCTGCGTCGCTCCGGGCGTCTTCGAGTCGGCCGTCGCATACGCCGGGCGAACCGGGGCGGTCGTCGTGCACGACGCCGCCTACGTCGATCTCGTCTTCGACGGGCGCGAGCCGCAGAGCTTCCTCGCGACCGCCGGCGCGAAAGACGTGGGCGTCGAGATGTGGACGATGTCGAAGAGCTACGGCATGGCCGGCTGGCGGATCGGCTTCGTCGTCGGAAACGCCGAGGTCGTGGAGCGGATCAACCAGATGAACGACCACACGCGCTGCGGCGTCTACATGCCGATGCAGGAAGCCGCGATCGCGGCGCTGGAAGGGCCGGAGAGCGCGGTGGACGAGCGGCGCGCCACGTACGAGCGCCGACGCGACGCGCTGCTCGCTGCGCTGCCCGAGCCGCCCGCGTGCGAGGGCACGTTCTACGTCTGGCTGCGGCTTCCGGAATCGCTCGACGTCGCGCAGCTTCTCGTCGACACGGGAGTCGCGCTTGCGCCCGGTGAGGGGTTCGGCCCGAGCGGGCAAGGATGGGCACGTGCGTCGCTCGCCGTCACCGACGAGACACTGGCACGAGGTATCGAGCGTCTCGCACCCGCCCTCGCAGCCGCGTACGCATGAAGATCGGCATCGTCGTCCCGTTCTCCTGGTCGTACTGGGGCGGGGTGGTGGAGCACTCCGAAAACCAGGCCGCGGCGCTGCGGGCACGCGGCCACGAGGTGAAGATCCTGATGGGTCACGACCCGCCGGGCGCGATGACGCGCTTCCTCCATCCTCGCTCGGGCAGACACGGCCAGCTTCCGCCCGACGTGATCCCCGTCGGCCGCTCGGTCGTCGTCCCTGCGAACGGATCGCTGCCGAACATCGTGCTCTCGCCACGGTCGATCGGGCGGATTCGCGAGGCCCTGCGCGTGCACGAGTTCGACATCGTGCACCTGCACGAGCCGTTCACGCCGACGATCTGCGTCGCGACCCTCGCGTTCGCCGAGTGCCCGGCGGTGGCGACTTGGCACGCCGCCGGTGATCTTGCGTGGATGCGTGCGGGTCTCGCCATGTGGGGGTTCCTGATGGACCGGCTCGAAACGCGCATCGCCGTCTCGCGGCTCGCGGCCGAGTCAGCGGAACGCTGGGTCGGGGCCGGCTTCGAGATCGTCCCGAACGGCGTCGTCCTCCCAGCGCACGCGGATCCCGAAGGGCGCGAGCACCATGTCGTCTTCATCGGCCGGCACGACGCACGAAAGGGGTTGCCGGTCCTCCTTCGGGCATGGCCGGAGATCCGCCGGCGGAGCGGCGCACGGCTGCGGCTGATCGGCACCGACCCGTTGCAGTACCGGCTCCTGCACACGCGCATGCATTTCGACGAGGACGGGATCGACGTGCTCGGGATCGTTCCGAACGAGGACCGCTCCCGCGAGCTCGCATCCGCGAAGGTGTTCGTCTCGCCCGCGCTCGGCGGTGAGAGCTTCGGCATCGTCCTGCTCGAGGCGTTCGCGACCGCGACCCCCGTCGTCGCGTCCGACATACCCGGATTCGCAGACGTCGCGACGCCGGAGGCGGCGACGCTCGTGCCTCCGGCCGACGAGAGCGCCCTCGCAGATGCCGTCTGCGCACTCCTCGCCGACGAGGATCGACGGACGGCGATGGGTCGCGCTGCACGCGACGTGGCCGAGCGCTACTCCTGGCACGGCATCGCCGCGCGCCTCGAGACGATCTACGAGCGGGCCGTCGCGTGAACCACCGCCGGCGCTGGCGGCTCCTGATCCCTGTCGCTCTCCTCGCGTTCGCGGGCGTGATGATCTGGTGGCGCGGCCCCAACTGGCACGCCGTCGGCCACGCGTTCACACGGGTGCAGTGGGAGTGGGTCGTTGCCGCCATCGGCCTCAACCTCCTGTCCGTCGTCGCCCGTGCAGCGTGCTGGAACACGACGATCAAGCAGGCGCTGCCGAAGCCGTGGCCGGGGTTCTCGCTCGTCTTCTCCGCGTTCTGCGTCGGCCTCCTCGGCAACGTCGTCATACCCGGGCGCGTCGGCGAGCTTGCCCGCGTGGCGGTGCTTGCGCGGCGTCTGCCGGACCGGCAAGGCACGTGGGGGAGGCTGATCGGCTCTGTCGTCGCTCACCGCATGTTCGATCTCTTGCCGGTGACCGTGCTCGTCGCGTGGGTATTCGTGACAGCAGGCCTTCCCGCCTGGGCGACGACGAGCCTGATCGTCGTGCTCGGCGTCAGCCTCGCGGTGCTCGCGTTCGTCCTGCTCGCGGCCCGGCCGCCTCAGAAGGGAGCGAGCGGGGAGCTCGGCGCTGTCCGCGAGCTGATCGCGCAGGCACGGATCGGCCTCCGGATCATGCGGGCGCCCCTCCCCGCGGCGACGGCGGCCGGCTTCCAGTCGCTCGGCTGGGTCTGCCAGCTGTTCGCGGTGTGGACGGCGATGCGCGCGTTCAACATCGACCAGCCGATCACCGTCGCCGGGCTGGTGCTCGTGCTGATGAACGTCGCCACCATCTTCCCCCTCTGGCCCGGCAACGTCGGGCTCCTCCAAGCGGCGATCGCGTTCCCGCTACGGCCGTACGGCGTCGCCTACGGGAAGGGGTTCGCGTTCGGGATCGGCCTGCAGGCGATCGAGGCTTCCGTGGGCGTCGGCATCGGCCTCGTCTTCCTCGCCCGCGAGGGGCTTTCGCTCGCGACGCTCCGCGAGATGCCGCAAGGAGCAGCGGACGCCGACCGGGAGCTGGAGGAGCCGGAACGTGCTCGCGCTGGCGTGTCCGGCTAGCCTCAAAGGCGTCGTCTCGGCCGTCGAGGCGGCCGCGCTCCTCGCCGACGGATTCGAGCGCGCCGGGGCACGTGCGGTCGCGCTGCCGGTTGCCGACGGCGGCGAGGGCACGGCTGAGGTGATCGGCGGCGAGCGTCACGAGGCGGTCGTGTCGGATCCGCTCGGGCGGCCGGTCGTCGCTGCGTGGGTCGTGCGACGGAACGGAACCGCGGTCGTCGACTCGGCAGCGGCGCTCGGGCTGCCGCTCCTCGCCCCGGACGAACGCGACCCGCTGCGCGCTTCGAGCGCCGGTCTCGGAGAGCTGCTGCTGGCGGTGCTCGCCGCGCAGCCGACGCAGGTGATCGTCGGCGTCGGCGGCACGGCAACCGTCGACGGCGGCGCCGGGCTCAGAACCGTGCTGCCGACGTGGCCCTCGCACGTGCCGCTGCGGGTCGCATGCGACGTTCGCAGCCCCCTCGGCGACGCCGCGCGCGTCTTCGGACCGCAGAAAGGCGCCTCGTCCGAGGACGTGCAGGAGCTCGAGCGGCGGCTGACCGCCGATCGGGCGCTCGAGCCGTTCGCCGACCTTCCGGGCGCGGGCGCCGGGGGCGGTCTCGGCGCCGCGCTGGCATTGCTCGGCGGCGAGCTCCTCCCGGGGAGCGAACTCGTCCTCGACACGATCGGCTTCGACGCGCAGGCGCGCGGGGCGGACCTCGTCGTCACGGGCGAAGGGACGGTCGACGAGACGACGTTCGCGGGGAAGGCGCCCGCTGCCGTGCTCGCGCGATGCCGCCGGCTCGGCGTTCACTGCGTCCTTTTCGGCGGCGTCGTCCGCGCCGGCGAGGCGCGTGCGCTCAGCGGCGACCCGGCTCGCGCGCGGGACGACCTCGTCGAGCTCGGGATGGAGCTTGCGTCAAGCCGGCTCCGGCGGCGCCCAGGCCTCGACCGTCGGCTGTCGTGAGCGGGCAAGCTCCGCGAGACGTTCCACGACCGCAGCCAGCGCCGCCGCCGCCTCCACGGGCGAGCCGAACCGCTGCTCCTCGATCTCCTGCGGCGTTTCCTGAATCGTGTACTTGTGCGTTCCGACGAGCCGGCGCACCATCACGCGCACGTAGCCGTCCACGTCCCATGCGTCGGTGATCATCGACCGCGGCGGGTGCCCCGGCTGCCACGGAGACTCCGAGAAGAAGTTGCGTGGGCGCAAGCCCGCTTCGAACGTCAGCTTTCCCTCCGCCCCCTTCAGCGCCGTCGCGACCTCCGCCTGCCCCGACGGGTACTGCTCGAGCGTCAACGCCTCCCCCTCGAGCCCGAGCTCGTCGCGAAGAGCGGCGAGCGTCGCCTCCGCCCGTCGCAGCTCGCCGAGGACGCGGCTGCGCGTGTCGCCGTCGAGCTGCCCGAAGACCGGGGCGAGGTCGACGTCCTCCGCGCTGATTGCCTGCGAGATCTCCATCAGTCTGCCCCCTCTGCGTCGAGCCTCCGCGCGAGCTCCTCGATTCTGCCCTGCGCGTCCGCGAGCTGCGCGGCCAGGCGGCGATAGAGCTCCTCGCCCCGCTCCCAGAGCTTCGTCAGCTCCTCCAGGCCGACGTCGCCGCGCTCGAGCCGCTCGACGATCTGCTCGAGCTCCGCCTGCGCCTGCTCGAAGGTCTGCGCGCTCAATCGGCGCGGGCTCCGAAGCGGCCGCGGGCCACCTCGACGTCGAGCTGCTCGCCGGCGGCAGGCGGCTCGCGCACGAGCCGGTCGCCGGAGCGGACGATCGCGTAGCCGCGTTCGAGCGTTGCGCGGGGCGACAGCGCCCGGAGGCGCGCATGCGCGGTTTCGAGGCGGGAGGATCGGCGCTCGAGCACGAGGAGCGGTGCGCGGGAAAGGCGCTCGCGCGTGCCCGCGAGGCGGCGGCCGTGCTGCTCGACGATCCGGCGCGCGCCGCGTCCGAGCAGGATGTGTGCGCGGTCGAGCGACGCTCGCAGCTCTGCGAGGTCTGGGACGACGAGCCTGCCGGCGACCGACGGCGTCGATGCGCGCACGTCGGCCGCGAGGTCGCAGAGCGGCGTGTCCTGCTCGTGCCCGACCGCCGACACGACCGGCACCGAGCAGCCGGCAACGGCCCGCACCACCCGCTCGTCCGAGAACGGCAGCAGGTCCTCGAAGCTGCCGCCGCCGCGTGCGAGCACGATCACGTCCGCGCCGTGTGCGCACAGGTCACGAATCGCCGTCGCGATTGCGGGCGCGGCGCGCGGCCCCTGCACGTACGTCTCGGCGACGAGCACGTGTGCGGGCGGGAATCGTGTCGTGATCGCGCTGAGGACGTCGCGCTTGGCCGCGGCGTCGTTGCCCGTGACGAGCCCGACGAGGGAAGGGATGCGCGGGAGCGGCCGCTTCCGCGCCGCGGCGAACAACCCTTCGGCCGCAAGCTTCTGCTTCAGACGCTCGATCGCGGCGAGGTGCGCACCGAGGCCGAACCGCTCGATCGTCAGCACGCGGAGATGGAAATCACCGCGCTGCGTGTAGAGCTCGGGACGCCCGTAGGCATGGACGCGCTCGCCGTCGACGAGGTCGAGTCGCAGAGCGTCGAACTGGCCGCGGGGCATCTGCGCGGCCAAGCAGGCGCCGCTGTCCGGATCCTTGAGCGTGAGGTACACCGTCGCCCACCGCTGCTGGCGGCGGAGCTCGGTCACCTCGCCCTCGACCCACAACGTCGGCAGCCTCTGCAGGTACGACGCGACGCCCTCGTTGAAGGCGCGCACCGAATAGACCTTGCGGCCCTCCACCTCGATCGCCTCGACCTTCACGAGGCCGATCGTACTCGCGCTACAAGAGGATCTCTGCGGCGGTCTCGGGCGTGCAGCCGGCGATCACGAGCTCGACGGCGCGGTGCAGGTCGGCCTCCGAATGCGCGATCTTCTCCGCGAGGATCAGCGGGTAGCCCGCTTCGATGAGCACGTGCAGCCGCCACGATTCGACTTTCTCGCGCTCTGAATACGGTTGATCGGTCGCCTGAGCCATGTGCCGCGCGTGTTCGCCTCCTCCTAGACGAACCCTGCAGGCGAAAGTTGGCTGCGAGCGGCGTTACGCCCGAGCGCCGAGCTCCTCGAGCCGCCGCGCGAGCTCCTCGAGCCGTTGCTCGACCCGCTGCACCGCCAGGTTCGAGAGGTGCTCGACGCGCTCCGCGATCACGCCTTCCGCTTCGCGCGAAAACCGCTCGACCGCCAGGTCGAGCTCGCGCCCGAGCCGCTTCGCCGCCTCCTCGCGCATCGTGCGGAAGGTGGCGTCGAACTGTTGCGCGGCCGCCTCGACGTAGCGCGCCGCCTCGCGGGAGACGACGCGGCGCAGCTGCTCGACCTGGCGGTGCTCGACGTCGCCGAGCTGCGTGCCGATCCGCTGCGTCGCCTCCGCGAGCTCGTGGTCGATCTCCGCCTGCAGCTCCTGCTCGCGTCGCCGCATTCGCTCCGCCGCCTCCTGCAGCGCGCGCCTCCGGTCGGCCGCGTGCTGCTCGAGCTCTGCAGAGGCGGTGCGCGCGACCTCCTGTGCGGTCCGGTCGAGCTCCTCGCGCAGGCGTGCGATCAGCGTTCGATGCTCCTCCATCGCCGTGTCGAGGCGCTCGCCCTCCTCGACGATCCTCGCCTCGCCGTCGGCGGCGAGCTTTGCGATCCGTTGCGTGAGGTGCGCGAGCTCCGCCGCGAGGCTCTCCTGCAGCTGGCCGAGGTCCGCGGTCCAGGTGGACAAGCGTTCGGCAACCCTCCGCTCCGCCTCGGTCAGCGCCGCCATCAGACGCGCGGAGGCGTCGCGTTCGCGCTCGACCACATCGCGCCTGCGTTCCTCGGTGATGCGGCGCTCTTCCTCCGTGTGCGCCGATAGCGCCTCCGCGCGGGCGAGCTTCAGCGCCTGCTCGAGCTCGAGCGCGCGCTCCTCGATCTCGCGCGCGACGACGTCGTCGAAGCGCGCTCGTGCGCGCTCGACCTCCTCCTCGAACGTCCGCGTCGCGGCGCGCGTGCGCCGCAGGAGATGCACGACACCCGCCGCCGCGACGGTCGCGACGAACGCGGCCACGATCGCGACGATCGCCGAAGACGTCATGGCACTAGGTTAGGCGCGCGACGACGAGCGCGCATGCGAGCGAGACGTTCACACACGCGAGGATCCGCAACGCCGCCTCCATCGGCGCGACCGCATCGCTCGACCCGAGCCGTCGCCGCGCATGCCGGACGGGTGTCGAAAGCAGCCGCTGGACGTGCGTCATCCCAGCCGCGAAGCCGGCGGCGAGCACGGCTTCGACGCGCACGGTTCCTGCCTCGGCGAAGTACGAGGTCAGCACGGGGAATGCGCCCCAGAAGAGCGCGAAGCCCCACGTGCCGTGGAGCGCGCCGCCGAACCACTCGAGGTTGTACGCGGGAACGGCGAATGCGCCGAGGGCGATGAACGCGAGCAGGCCCTTCTCGTCCCACGCGAATGCGGCCCACACGCCGATCGCGCATGCCGCGGCGAGCGAGACCGCGCCGAGCAGGACGAGCACGCGCGAGGGGATCTCCGTGCGGAGCGGCCGGCCGCGGAGCTCGTCGAGCACGTGAGCGGCGACCCCGAGCGCGAGCGCGAACGCGGCGAGCGTCCACAACATCCGGCTTGCGCGGAAGTGCGGTGCGAGCGCCGCACCGACGGCCACGTACGACAGGTGCCACGCCGTGTACGGCAGGTGAAGGACGGTCACGTAGTCCCGCCACCCTCCACTGCGGAGCGCGTAGAAGGCGGGCCGCACCTCGCCCGCCGGCGTCAGATCCGGCGTCCCCACGTGACCACGCCCCCGCCGAGGCTGAGCTGCCGCGACCGGACGTCGGCGATGCCCGCCGCGCGCCACGCGTCGTGGCGGCGCTCCTCCGGCCAACCGGCGGCATACCTTCGGATCGAGCCGCCGAGGAACGTTCCGACGTCGCGCCAACCGTGCCCGACGACGGCGCCCGCGGCGGGGAGGCCGACGCGGACGTAGAGCTCCCACAACGGCCGCCACACGCCCGTCGGGACGCCGAACTCGAGCCCGGCGACGACGCCGCCCGGCCGGACGACGCGCGCCAGCTCCGCGAGCGTCGCGGCGGGGTCTTCGACGTAGCGCAGGAGGTAGGTGAAGGTGAGCGCGTCGAACGACGCGTCCTCGAACGGGAGCGCCTCGGCGGATCCCTCGACGAGCTCGATGCGCCCGTTCGCGCAGCGCCGGGCCTCCCCGAGCATCCCGCTGCTCTGATCCACACCGACGACGCGGCAGCCGTACCTCGCAACGAGCGCCCGCGCGACGAGCCCGGTGCCGGTCGCGACGTCGAGGACACGGCTCTCGGGACGCGCGTCGACGCGCGAGACGAGGAAGCGCCGCCAGCGCGGGTCCTGCCCGAACGACAGGACGGTGGCGCACCGCTCGTACGTGGGGCCGAGCGGGGCGAACAGCGCCTGGGCATCCACCGGCGTGAGTCTAAGCTCGGAGCATGGAGCTCGACCGGGTCGCCCGGGCGGCCGGCGCCCACGGCGAGGTGACGGGAGTCCTAGCCGCGGAGTCCGCGACCGGCGAGCGGGCATACCTCGTCGCCCTCGGCGAGGGCGACGCGCGCAGATGGCTCCTGCTCGACACTGACCTCAACGCGGTCGACGACCGGCGTCAGGTACGCGAGATCGCGTCGCTCGTGGCGATGTGCGAGGTCGCAGCCGAGGTCTCCGGAGCCGAAGACGAGGCACGTATCGCGTCGCCAGCCTACCTCGACCGCTTCGGCAGCGCCGAGCTGAGCGGCGCGACCGGCGTCGTCGACGCCTTCGTGTCGGAGGTCGAGGCGCGATACGAGCGTCCGCTTCGGTAGGGTGGTCGCATGGAAGGCGGCGGCTTCGGGTTTCCCTTCGGCGGCGATCCGGAGGATCTCCTCCGCGGCCTCCGCGAGTTTGCGGAGCAGCAGGCGGAGAGCGTGCAGGAAGCGCAGCGCGAGCAGTTCGCGACGCTCACGCTGAACACGGCGGTGGAGCTGACCTCCGCGGCGCTGGCGCAGGTGGATGTGACCGGAAGCACCGAAGAGCAGTCGCTCGCCCTGCGCGACGCGATGCGCGTGCTGTTCCCCGAGGCGGTGGCGCTCGTGAGCGCCGCGCGCCAGGGGTTCATGCGCGAGAGCTGACGGCGGAGTCCTAGTATCCGGCGCCGGTGGCGCTCCTCGACCGCGCGATCGTCCGCGCCCTGCCGGCAGTTCCCAGGCGGCTCGTGCGCGCACTCGCTTCGCCCTACATCGCAGGGCCGTCCCTCGAGGACGCCGTGGACGTCGTCCGGCAGCTGAACGCGCGCGGGCAGGCCGCGACGATCGACGTCCTCGGCGAGGAGATCACGCGCGAAGACGAGGCACGTGCAATCTGCCGTGCCTACCACGAGGTGCTCGCGCGGATCGGCGCCGAGGCGCTCCGTTCGGGCATCTCCGTGAAGCCGACCGCGCTCGGGCTCGAGCTCGACTACGCCTTCTGTCGCGAGAACCTGCGCTCGGTGGTCGAGGACGCGGCCGCGCGCGGGCGCTTCGTGCGGATCGACATGGAGGACGCGTCCACAACGGACGACACGCTGCGCCTCCACCGCGAGCTCCGCGCGGGCGGGCACGCCAACGTCGGCGTCGTCCTGCAGGCGCGGCTCCGGCGCACGCTCGCGGACGCGGCGGGGCTCGCCAACGTCCGGCTCTGCAAGGGCATCTACCTCGAGCCGCCGAGCATCGCCTACCAGGACGCCGAGGAGATCCGCGACAGCTTTCGTGCGACCCTACGCGCGCTTCTCGACGACGGCGCGTACGTGGGAATCGCGACGCACGACGAGACGCTGATCGAGGATGCGCTCGATCAGATTCGCGAGCGCCGGTTGTCGCCGGAGCAGTACGAGTTCCAGATGCTGCTCGGCGTGCGATCGGCACGAGGCGACGAGCTCGTGCGCGACGGACATCGCCTGCGCATCTACGTTCCGTTCGGCACGCACTGGTACGAGTACTCGGTGCGCCGCCTGCAGGAGAACCCCGCGATCGCCGGCTACGTCGCGGCCGACGTCATGCGGCGCCTCGTCCGCCGCTGATCACGACGCGAGCTGCGGCCGAGACCCTGGAGAAGGCGCCGTCAGGATTCGTGGTAGTAGCGCCAGAGGATGCCGTTCCGGCAGCCGTCGACGGCGATCGCAAGCTGCTCCTCGATGTCCCACAGCGGCGCCTCGGCCTTCTTCGCGATCAGTCTCGCGGCGACCTGCGGCGCGCGGCCTGCCGGGATCTTCACGCCGATCAGCGCCGCCAGCCGGCTCAGCCGCACGTGCCGGCAGGCGACCCACTCGGTCATCCAGATCGCCTTGTCGTCGTCCGACAGCGCGACGGGCGGCCGCAGCCGGCCCGTGTCCGTGTCCGCGGCCAGCGTCGAGGCCGCGCCGAAGGCACAGATCGCTGCAGCCAGCACGAGCAGGACCCCTGCGCGCATGCCGCCCCAGTATAGGAGGCCTTCAGACCGGCAGGCTGAAGCCGCCGTCGACGACGAGCACGTGCCCGCGCACCATCGCGGCGTCGGGCGAGCAGAGGAACGCGACCGCGCCCGCGACGTCGTCCGGCGACACGAGCCGCCCTGCCGGATTCGCCGCGCCGACCCTGAGCATCTCGTCGCGGTTCGGGAAGTGCTCCAGTGCGCCCGTCTCGACGACGCCGGCGGAGACTGCGTTGACGCGGATCCCCGGCGCGAGCTCCACCGCGAGGTAGCGCACGAGCGCCTCGAGCGCCGCCTTCGACGTCCCGATGAGCGAGTAGTTCTCGAGCACGCGCTGCGATCCGAGCGACGAGATCGCGACGATCGAAGAGCCGGCGTGCATCTGAGGCGCCGCTGCACGCGCGAGGGCGAGCAGCGCCCGCGCGTTCGCGTTCATCGTCCAGTCCCAGTGCTTGTCCTCCGTCTCGAGCGCGCGACGGACGACGCCGGTCGCGGCGTTGTGCACGAGCACGTCGAGCGGCCCGAGCGCCGCCACCTGCTCGAGCACGCGCTCGGAGCCGACGTTGCCCCGAACGAGCACGACGTCGGCGCCCGCCGCGCGCAGCTCGCCGGCCGTCTCCTCGGCGGCGGCGTCGTTTCGGAGGTAGCCGATCGCCACGCGCTCGGCGCCGTCGCGGGCGAAGCGAAGCGCGATCGCGCGCCCGATGCCGCGCGACCCGCCCGTGACGAAGACGTTCAACGCCGGGGCGGCAAGGGACGGTCGGCAGGCGCGGTGCTCGGCACCTGCGCCCAGCCCGGCCGGGTGCGCGGCTCGCGCCCGCCCTGTTCCGCCTTCGACGATGCATGCCCGAGGCGATCGAGGAGCAGGATCTGCTCCTCCGCGTACCGGCGGACCTCGTGGTCGTCCGGAAGGTCGTCGACGAGCTCGCGCACGCGCGCGCGCAGCTGGTAGGCGAAGTGCGGCGTTGCCGGCCCGACCAGCGCGTCGACGTCGGCGCGTGAGGGCTCGCGTTCCATCCCCTCAAGCCTAGTGCCCCGTCGCTAGGGTCGAGCGGTGGACCGCCGGATGTCAGCCGTCGACCTGATGCTCCTCGGCACGGTCGTCCTCTGGGCGCTGAACGTGACGGTGACGCGGTACGTCGTCACCCACGGCTTCCGCCCGCTCGCGTACGCGACGATCCGGTACTTCGGAGCGACAGCGATCTTCTGGGCCCTGACGTGGCAGCGCGAACGCTCCTTCCGCGTGGCGCGCGACGACGTCCGGCTGGTCGTCCTCGGAGGCGTGCTCCTCTTCCTGAACCAGCTGTGCTTCGTCACCTCGATCCACGAGACGTCGGCGTCGAGCGTGGCGCTCATCCTCGGCGCGCTGCCGATCTTCACGGGCCTGATCGCGTCGGTCTTCGGGATCGAGCGCCTGAGCGGCCGCTTCTGGCTCGCCGCGGCGCTCGCGTTCGCCGGCGTCGGCCTCGTCGCCGCGGGCACCGGCGGCTTCTCGAGCAACGTCGGCGGCGACGCGCTTGCCGTCGGCACGACGGTCTTGTGGGCGGGCTACGCCGTGATCGTCTCGCCGCTCATGCGCCGCTACTCACCGTTCCTGATCAGCTCGCTGATCCTCGGCATCGGGTGGCTGCCGCTCGCGCTCGTGAGCATTCCACAACTCGCCGGCCAGCGCTACGCCGGGTTCGACTGGAAGGTCTGGCTTGGGCTCGCGTTCGCGATCGTCGGTCCGCTGTTTCTGACGAACCTGCTGTGGTACACGGCGATCGACCGCGTCGGTCCCTCGCGCGCGAACCTGTTCACGAACCTGCAGCCGTTCATCTCGGTCGTGTTCTCGCTCCTGCTGCTGTCCGAGACGCTCAGCCGGTGGGAGATCGTCGGCGCCGTCGCGATCGCCGGTGCGATCGCGCTCGAACGCTTCCGCCGGCGCGCCGCGGTGGTGGTCGCCGAGTGAGCGTTCGCGACCGCCTCGCGCGGCAGCCGGCGGGGTACGACTTCACGATCGGCCGCGTCCTCACGATCTACGCGGGCCTGATGGTGACGCTGCTGCTCGCGGCGCTCGACCAGACGATCGTGGCGACCGCGCTGCCACGGATCGTCTCCGATCTCGGCGGGATCACGCAGTACTCGTGGGTGTTCACCGCGTACATGCTCACCTCGACCGTCTCCGTCCCCGTCTACGGCCGTCTCGGAGACGTGCACGGCCGCAGGCCGCTGATGCTGATCGCGGTGACGATCTTCCTCGCCGGATCGGCCCTCTGCGGCGCGGCGCACAACATGACCGAGCTCGTCGT
>Ga0070741_10014578_pt1 | contig 13566 bp, 12 predicted proteins | sample Coa_R1_4_FD_66440 | JGI IMG/M metagenome (GOLD analysis project Ga0070741, IMG submission 66440) | Surface soil microbial communities from Centralia Pennsylvania, which are recovering from an underground coalmine fire - Coalmine... | ecosystem: Environmental > Terrestrial > Soil > Unclassified ... | reverse complement strand
GGGACCGCCGTCATCCTGCACTACTTCAACCGCATGGTGAACGTCTTCCTCACCGAGGTCCCGCTCCCGCCGGGAGTCCCGAAGATGATGCTGCGCCCCGTCATGCGGGTGCTCGGCCGCGGCATCCAGGCGGCGGCCGGCCAGCCGCATCAGCCCGGCGCGTCCCTGGACCTGCTGCCGGCCGCGTCGCTGCCCCGCGACGTGTCCTGGGCGGCCAGCAGCCCGGTGGTCGCCGACGCCTTCGCGCGCGCCTGCGGCGCCGTCGAGGCGGCCGCCGAACACACCGTGCCGTCACCGGTCCGCGACCTCGTCATGACCGAGCTGGGCAACTGGCACGGCGAGCCGCGCGGCCCGAGCCGCGCGTGGGCGGACGGCCCGGTCGCGACCCTGCCTGCGGCACACCGCCCGGCCGGGCGGCTCGCGCTGCTCACCGCGCTCGCCTCCTATCAGGTCGACCGCAAGGTCGTCGACGAGTTCCGCGCCCGCGGGGCCAGCGAAGGGGCCAGCGAAGGGGCCAGCGAAGGGGCCAGCGACGCGGCGCTGATCGAGCTGACGTCGTGGGCCAGCCTCGCCGCTGCCCGCCGCGCGGGCACGTGGATCTCGGCCGGGGTCAGCGCTTCCTGATCAGCGCTTCCTGATCAGCGCTTCCTGATCAGGCGCCGCCGGTAGCCGAAGCTTCCGGCGGCGGCAAGTATCGCGACCCCGCCAAGCGCGAACAGCGAGCCGTCCTGGAGTCCGGCGGTTCCGCCGCCTCCGGTGGCCGGCGGAGCCGTGACCGACGAGGTGTGCGTCACCGTGACCGTCACCGTCGGGGTCACCCTGATGGTGGGCGTCACCGTCGTGCGCGGGGTCACCGTCGTGCGCGGGGTCACCCTGGAGGTCGGACCAACCGTGGCAGACGGAGTCGCGGTGGGGCTGCCGGCCGATGTCGGCGGGGCAGAGCCGCTCGCCGAGGGGAAGAATGTCGTCGCTGACGCCGACGGCGACGACGAGGACGTGCAGCCGGCGACCGCGGCGGCGCCCAGCGCCGCCGCGATGGCGCAGCCGGCCGCGTTCAGCATGACGCGAAGCGCGGTCCCTTTAATGGGTATGCGCACGCTTTTCAGGTACCCCATCCGCCAATTGTGAACCCAGGCCGACGGGCGGAGGATGATGTTACCAACGACACGCGGCGAAGGGTCGGCTCCGAGTGCGCGACGCGAAGTGGCGGCACATAGCCGGATTCCGCGTGGTCGTGTCGTGGCCGCAGGAAGGGCTGGCCCCGCCGCCCAGCGGCCATGCGAATCGACTGGCGCGGGTCGCCGGCGTAGCCGGCACGCTGCTGCTGGTCGTCGGGCTGTCGCTGGTGGGCTTCGCGGTGGTCGCGCAGCGGCACGCGCCGCAACCGTCCGCCGGGGCGGCCGGCTCCACCGGGTCGGCGGACCGCCCGGGCCAGCCGCTGAGCCGGTCGGTGCCGGTGCGGGTCGACATCCCCGCGATCGGCGTGCACTCGAAACTGCTGCACCTCGGGATCAACGCGGACGGCACGATCCAGGTCCCGTCCATCGAGACCAGTGCCGGCCTGGCGGCGTGGTACAAGTACTCGGCGACGCCGGGTCAGCTCGGCACGTCGGTCATCGAGGGCCACGTCGACGACCGCAGGGGTCCCGCCGTGTTCTTCCGGCTCGGCGCGCTCCGTCCGGGTGACGCGATCGACGTGACGCTCGCGGACGGAGTCACCGCCGTGTTCCATGTCACCGGCGTGCGCGAATACAGCAAGTCTCGGTTCCCCGCGGGAACCGTCTACGGCCCGGCGGCCTTCCCCGCCCTGCGCCTGATTACCTGCGGCGGCGCTTTCGACAGCGCGACCGGGCACTACCTGAGCTCCACGGTCGTCTTCGCGTACCTGGTCAAGGCGCGGGAACGCCTACCATGAACGCTCCCTGGCTCTGCGTGGTAGCGATCGAGCCGATCGCGGTGGTGGCCGGCCCGGCCGCGGCGAGCGCGGTGATGTGGTAGGCGGCGGTGAGCCCGTCCAGCGGCGACCGGGTCCACGCTGTCCCGCCGGCCGATGTCCACGCCGCCGGCGCGGCCTGCCCGGGCGGTCCGAACTCGCCGACGGCGGTGAAGCCGCGGGCGCCAGCGATCAGCGCGGTGAACGTCGTGCCCGGGCCCGGCGCGGCGAACGGCACGCGTCGCCAGGTCGCGCCGCCGTTCGCGGAGAACGCGGCGAACGGCACCACGCCGTCCCTGGTCGTCGCCTGACCGAGCGCGACCATCCTGCTTCCCTTGACCGCGACCTGCTGAAGCACGGCGGATGATGCCCCGGCCGGCAGCGGCAGCACGATCGTCGTCCAGGACCGTCCGTTGCTGGTCGTCCACACCGCGGGCTGGCCGTCGCGCGAGCCGGCCGACACGAACCCGTGCGCGTCGGCGGCGACCGCGAACACCTGGCCGCCGGTCAGGCCACTGGCCTGATGCCACGAGGTCAGGTCCGCCGACCACCACACGCCGCCGCGGCCGCCCTGGTCGCCGCCGGCGACATACCCGGCCGGTCCCGCCGCGACGTCGACCGCGGGCGCCCCGGCCAGATCCTGCGCGATGTTCCCGGCCGCTGGCTGCCAGGTGACCGCGTCGGCGGAGGTGAACACGAGCGGGCCGGGCACGCCCACCGCCAGCCACCCGTCCGGCCCGCGGGTGATGCCGGTGAGCGCGGCGAGGTGATCCTGCCCCGAGGTCAGCGCCGCCGACGACATCAGCGCCCACGAACCGCCGTGCTGCCTGCGCCAGATCGCCGGGTACCCGTTCGCGCTGCCGACCGCCACTTGCACGTCGCCGGCCGCGGCCATCCCGTTCACCGCGAGTTCGGGGACCACGGCGCCGGGGATGCTCGCGAGCGGCACCGAACGCACGCTGCCGGCCGGCTTCGCTTCCAGCAGCACCCCCTGCTGGCCCACCTCGCTGGCGACGGTGGATCCGGCCGCCACCACGGTGCCGCCAGCGGTGACCGCCGGGCTGAGCGCCGATTCGCCGGTCGCGGCGCCGAGCGAACCGGTCGGGGCCCACCCCGTGCCGGTCCCGCTGCCGGTGTAGGCGACGATCGTCCCCGCCGCGTTCTGACCGGTCACCGCGAAGCCGCCGGTGCCCCCGGCGACCGCCGTGGGACGCCAGCCGCCGGCCGCGTCGATCGTTCCCGCGTACTGCCAGTGCTGGCCGTTCGGAGAAAAATAAGTAACCCCATCTGGCCGCACCGCCAGGAACCCCGCGGCGTCGGACGCGAGCCCGACGATGCCGCCGGCGGGGAGCGTCACCCGCGTCCACGACGAGCCGCCGTCCGTGCTCAGCCATACGGCCGCGTACGTCACCGTGCCGCGGGCGACGGTGCCGGCGATCACCGTGGCCGGCCCGTGCGCGGCGGCGGAATAGACGTCGCGCAGCGTCTCCCCCGGGCCCAGCGCCAGCCGCGGTTGCCGCCAGCTCATCCCGTCTCGGGAGACCCACAGCCCGTCGGCGCCCCCGGCGGCGAACCCGCTCGCGGTGGCCGTCAGGACCCGCACCTGGGTGGCCGTGCGGCGCGGCGCGATGCCGTGCGCCGCGGCCAGCGTCCAGGTCAGTCCGTCGCGGCTGGTCCAGATCGCCCGCGGGCCCACGGCCAGCCAGCCAGCCGGCCCGCCGGCGATCCGGGTGGCCGCGCCGCCGAGCGGCGATTCGCCGTCAGCCAGCGCCCGGACCTGGGCCAGCCGCCAGCTCGCGCCGCCGTCGCCCGACACGTAGAACTGCTGCCGCACCTGCCCGTCGCTGAGTTCGGAGCCCGCGGTGACGATTGTCCCGTGGTAACCCGCGATGCCGTCGATCCGCTGGAACACACCGCGGCCCAGCTGGCCGGAATACATGCCGATGGTCCGGGGCGCCGACGGGGGCGCCGGCTTGCTCGCCACCGTGTGCCTCGCCTGGCCGGACCGGGGACCGTGACCGGTCAGCAGCGTGACCGCCACGGCGGCGACCGTGCCGAGCACCGCGGTCGGCAGCGCCACCGCCGCCACGCGGCGACCGCGGCGCGGCGGTCGCGGCGCCGTCACGTACTCCTGGGTTACCAGGACGGGAGCGGCGAGCGGCACGGGAACCGCACGAGGGCGCGCGTGCCGTCCCTGGTACTTCGCCTGCGTCCGCCATCTCGCGACCGGGCCCGGCTGCTCGGCCCACGGCTCGGGGACATCCCATTCGAAGCCCGACTCGAGCCATAGCCGCTGCGACCGCTGCCAGGGCGAACGGCCGGGCTCCGGCGCGGCCATGCTGGGCTCGAATCCCGGACCTCCCGGCCTGCCGTGCACGGCAGGTGTATCGCCGAGTTCACTGTTCTCACTCGACAAACTACTGTAAGTATCCATGGCAGGCGTCAGTCCATCTCGCTCGCCTGTCTAAGTTGCTCACTGCGCGGGATCGGTCCGCCAGTGCGATGCTACACAAAGAGGTCTCTTCGCTACAAGAGGTCATTTACCGGGCATCCGAACGACAGTGGTGCTTGTTCCGGGACAGCCAACCACTCCCGCGCGCAGACTGAAGGGTGTGGATCCAGTTGTGCCGCTTCCCGATCCCGCGCTGGTCGTGCTCGTCGGGCCGTCCGGGTCCGGGAAGTCGACCTGGGCGGCCGGGTGTTACCGCCCGGACGAGGTGGTCTCGTCGGACCGGCTGCGCGCGGTGGTGGGTAGCGGCGAGCACGACCTGGACGCGTCGGCCGACGCGTTCGCGCTGCTTGACCACATAGTGGCGGCCAGGCTGCGCCGCCGGCTGACCGCGGTGGTCGACACGCTCGGCCTCGACCCGGAGCGCCGCCTCGGCTACCTCGCGCTTGCCCGGAGCAGCGGCCTGCCCGCGGTCGCCGTCCTCGTCGACACCGATCCGGCGGAATGCCGCCGCCGGAACCGGCACCGCGACCTGCCGGTGCCGGCGCCCGCGCTGGAGGGCCAGTTCCGGCGGATGAAGGCGGCCGCCGCGGAGCTTGCCGCCGAAGGCTGGGACCTGGTCACCACAGCGAAGCAGGCTCAGCTCGAGGCCTCGCACACGCCGGGCGCGCGGCTGGCGGCCAGCCGGCAACGCGAGCAGCCGGTCCGGATGGGCCTGGTGCTGCAGTTGTCGCGTTTCCCCTGGGATAGCAGCGACCCGGCGGGACCGGCACGGTGGCTGGCCGCGGTGGCCCGCGCCGCCGTCGAGGCCGGCTTGCGGGGCATCGCGCTGATGGACCACCTGATCCAGATCCCCCAGGTCGGCCGCGCCTGGGAGCCGATCCCCGAGCCATGGGTCACGCTCGGGATGCTGGCCGGCCTGGAGCCGAGCCTCCGCCTCGGCACGCTGGTGACGCCCGTGACGTTCCGCGCGCCAGGCATCTTGGCCAAGACCGTGGCCACGCTTGACGCGCTGAGCGGCGGACGAGCGTTCTGCGGCATCGGGGCCGGCTGGTGGGAGCGCGAGCATGCCGGCTTCGGCCTGCCGTTTCCGCCGGCCCGGACCAGGCTCGATGACCTGGAGTCGGCCATCGAGACGCTTCGCGCGCTCTGGCAGCCCGGCACCAAGCCGTACCACGGCGAGCGGGTCAGCCTGCCAGAAACCACCTGCTACCCGAGGCCGGCGTCGCGGATCCCGGTCATCGTCGGCGGCAGCGGCGAGAAACGGACGCTGGCCATCGCCGCCAGGCTCGGCGACGGCTGCAACCTCCCCGCGGACCTGGGCACGCTGGACCGCAAGCTCGCGATCTTCCGCCAGCACTGCCTGGCTGCCGAGCGCGATCCGGCCGAGGTGGAGGTGACCGTGCTCGACGTGCCGGTCATCGGCAGGGACCGGGACGACGCCGCGTCGATCGTGGCGCGACTGCGCGGCCGGACCAGCGCGGCCGCATTCGCGCGGCAGCATCACGCCGGAACCGCCGACGAGCACATCGGCCGCTACCGGCTGCTGGCGGACCGCGGCGTGACGACCGTGTTCGTCTCCCTCCCCCATCTGACCAGCCCAGAGGACGTGCTGCGGCTCGGTCCGATCGCCGCTGCCTTCGGCTGAGCAGCCGGGGTGCGTAGCGCGCCGTGTGGGGCGCCGCGTGGGCGCCGAAAAGAACTAATCGTTGCCGTTTGGTCACAGGTTTGCGTAGTTGTCGGGATCTGCCCGTAGGTGTGCGGTAGTCCCGGCTAACGTGTTGACCCATCCGGAAAACCCCGGATGTCTTCCACTTGGGGAGGAAATGGTGAAGAACGTACGCAGACGAGTGGGTGTCGGCGCGACCCTCGTCTTGGTCGCAGGGAGTACGCTCGCGCTGGCGGCGCCGACTGTCGCGAGCGCGGCAGCCCCGAAGGCTCCGAAGGCCTGCACGATGGCGCCGCGCAGCGGCCACATCGCCGGCATCGTGCTCGCGGAAGGGCCCTGCCCGTCCGTGACCGCCGGCATCAACAACCGCGTGAGCGCCAGCGACCTGCTGAACGCCAGCGACCCGGCCGTCGGGACGCCGCCGCTGCTCTACCACGGCGGCCCGGTGATGATGACGCAGTCGACCGGCCCGCTGACCGTCACGCCGATCTTCTGGAATCCGGCCGGTCATCCGATGGCGAACGCCTACAAGAACGTGATCGACACCTACATCACCGGCGTGGCCAGGGAAAGCGGCCTGACCAGCAATGTGTTCTCGGTCGCGACCGAGTACTTCGGCACCAACGGGCAGATCAAGTACCGGGTCAAGCTGGGCTTCCCGATCGATGACACGCACGCCCTGCCCCCGAGCGGCTGCACGGTGGCCAGCAAGGACACCGCGAACATCTACGCCGACGGCACCGGCTACAACGCGTGCCTGGATGACGCTCAGCTCCAGGCGGAGATTGACGCAGTCACCGCGGCCCGCGGCCTGCCGCACAACCTCTCCAACATCTACGTGCTGTACCTGCCGAAGCACGTCGAATCCTGCTTCAACCCGGGTTCGACGACGACCGCGGCCAACGCCTGCACGATCAACTTCCAGCCGAGCGCGGCCTACTGCGCATACCACAGCGATGCCAACAGCAACGCCATCTACGCGAACATGCCCTTCCCGGTCTATGGGTCGGCGACCGGGTTCACCTGCGGTACCGACGGGAACTTCGGCGAGATCGAATCGCCGAACCACAACCCCGACGCCGACGTCGAGATCAGCCCGTCAAGCCACGAGTTGAATGAGGCGATTACCGACCCGGACACCGTGACCGGATGGTTCGACTCCAGTGGGTTCGAGAATGGCGACGAGTGCGCCTACACATTCGGCCAGACGCATGGCGCGCCTGGGCAGTTCTTCAACCAGGTGATCAACGGTAACCATTACATCACCCAGGAGGAGTTCAGCAACCGCGACTTCGCCCTCACCGGCGGAGGATGCGTGCAGGGCTCAAGGGACGAAGCCTGACCCTGATCAGCGGCTAAGGGCCGCGGTTCCCGGGATTTGCTCCCGGAAACCGCGGCCCTTGTCTTTATTCTTATGCTTTGACCGCGACGACCTTGAACGAGCCGGTGGCGTGACTCTGGCGCACGTTTTCGCCGGTGAACTCGTACAACGGCCAGCCGTTGAATGTGATCTGTCCGTGAATAGTGCCGAACTTCCCGCGGATCTTGACACCGCGGGGCACGATCGGCATGCCGCGCACTTGCGGCCAGATCGCGGCGCACGGTCCGGTGCAGGCGCCCGGCTTGCCGCGCTTGTCGCCGGTGAACGTGTACACCACCAGGCCACGGCCCGCCACCAGCACCGGGCTCTTGACGCCGCGGATATGCTGCGCCTTGAACACGACCCCTATCGTGGGAAGAATGCGCGGGGCGCCGAATGCCGACGACGCACCCCACAATGACCCGGCCACAAGCGCCGCCGACATCGCGCCAAGCACACCCGCGCGCATTCCAGCACGTCCGGTACGTCCAGTACGTCCAGTACGTCCAGTACGCATGACCCGCTCCCTCCTGTGCTTGTTCCTCAGCCTTATGCGGAGAAGGTCAGACTATCGATGATGCGTCGGCCACGCCCTTAAAATCACCGCTCGTCGGCAGCTTCAAGACCTTTCCGCTGCAAGAACGACTCAATGTCGAGTTCGAGATGAGCGTCCTCTATTTCATGACACAAGGAAACAAATATCCCCACAAAACCAGCAATCAGCAGCGGGATGTCGGAACTGCGCTGCATCGCTCCGCTGCCGAGCAACTCTTGGATGAGGTCATACTGACCGGGCGGAACCGCCTCGCGGTTAATCTCATACGTACCGATTTGTTCCGTGAGGGAAGCGACGGCGGCCCCGAGCGCCTGGAGGTCCGCGCCTGCGTCCGGATCCCATTCTTCGCGGTAGGCCAGCGTCAGAAGCCCGACGATGCGCCGGTCTATTTCGGCTCTGTCCATGCTCGCTGATTATGCCAGATATGATCAGGATTCTGTCGGTATCAGAGGTGCCTATGTTTCTCATGGGGCTAGTGAGGATTTCGTTTTGGCATGCCTGCCGCCTTACCCTACGCGTCCTTACGGACCGCGCCTGCCGCGAGACGCCGCACACCCTTTGCCCCGATGCCCGTGTCGGTCGGCGGCCGTCGCGCCGGGGCCTGGCGCCGCACGCGGCCTGTGACTGGAGTGCATTGTGCGGCTGCCGGTATACAAGCGCACCAGCGGCATGCTAACAACGTGGACGATTTCCCCCTTGTGGAGGATCGACCCTCGTAACCGAGGGTCCCGCTACCACGAAGGGGCAATCGACCACGTTATCCAGGCCTCAACGCCGCCTGCTGACCGCCCAGCGAACTCCCGGGAGTCCGCGGGGACCGCTGAACGGCAAGGGCATGCTGGAACAAACCGAGCATTGCGGGCAGCCAGCACGGCAGCCGACTCTGAGACACCGCCAACCGGCGCCGGGCGCCGGGCGGCGTCCGCGTCACGGGAGGTGTGCCAGGGCGAGCCAGCCGATGACGGTCTCGCAGCGGGCCGGGTCTCTGGTGAGGCCGGACTCGATACTCCACATCCAGTAGCTGAGCACGTGCAGCAGCGTCCACGCCCGGGTCAGTTCGGCATCGAGTTCTGCGGCGTGCATGAGCGCCGCGAGCCGGTACCGCAAGCCGGACGGGCCGCCCGCCTGATGGAGCCGGCGCCACAGCAGTGGCGCGAGGCCGAACTCGACTGCGCCGCTCAGCGCCTTGGGGTCGATGACCAGCCAGGGCTCGCGCTCCCCCGCGAGCACGTTCGAGTAGTGCAGGTCCCGGTTGACCAGCAGCGCACCGGCCGCCGGTGCCAGCGCCTGCGCGAGCTCGACGGCCTCGTCGAGCAGCGGCCGCGGGAACGGCTGGCCTGCCGCCCGCCACCGGCCCGGCAGCTCGGCCGCGAAGCGTTCGGCCCACGCGCCGAGCGAGGGCAGCATGCGTGCCGCGGCGGCCGGAACCGGTACCGCGAGCCGCCGCAGCAGCCGCCCGGCGACCGGAACCGCGACACCGAGACTCTGGCAGTTCAGTGACCGTCGCGGGTCGAGCCGTTCCAGCAGCATGGCGCCGATCGCCGGATCCGCCTCGATCAGCCGGGCCGCCCCGTCGCCGTTCCACACCGAAAGCGCGACCGCCTCGGTGCTGGTCTCCGCACAGACCCAGGACACCTTGAGTACGTAGTCCTCGCCATCGCGCGTCACCGGGATCACTATGCCCAGGTAGCCGTGCATGGGCGGCCCGTCGGGCAGCAGATGCCACCGCTCGCACAACTCGCTGACCAGTGCGGGGAGGCCATCCAGCCAGTCCCGCGCTACCTCGCCCTCGCGGGCGAGCGTCTCGTCCGCGAAGCGCTCCGGGACGGTGACCGTCACGCGTTCGGCCACCCCCAGCCGCTGGTCCCCTGCCATCACCTTTCTCCTGCCCCTCACCGTTGACGCTGCTGTCTCCTGTGTCATCCCGACCGAACACTTTCCAACACGTGCCGGGCCGTGCTGCGATGAACGCTTCGGCCGATCCGGGCCGACCTGACCCAATCTGAGCCATCGTCGTCGCGATTCCCCTGGTCATGCGCCGGCCCATGATTTCGGGCCGCTCGACCACGTGATTAACCGCCCAAAAAGCACCATTATCAAATACAGAAATCGGCTCGGGTACGTGTCCAGCAAATGGACACAGCCGAGCGGGCGAGCCTGTCTCTTGCCGGGCAGCACAGGGCGGTCCGGCGAACAAGAGGAGAGGATCATGGAGGGCTATGGCAGGCCAGCGACGGCGTTCCGGAAGAGCACCTTCTGTGCCTCGGGTGGTGTCAACTGCGTGGAGGTGGCGTTCGGCACAGAGGACGTGTGCATCCGGGATTCGAAGAACCCGGACGGCCCGACGCTGAAGTTCACGTCGGACGAGTGGGCGGCGTTCATCGCGGGAGTGAACGCCGGCGAGTTCGGCCAGGTAGGAGGCCCGGTAAGAGGCCCGGTAGGAGGCCAGGTAGGAGGTCGGGTGCGAGATCTGGTGCGAGGCCCGGTCTGAGGCTTGGCACCAGTCTGACCGGGGGCGCCGCGCCAGGTGGGCGCGGCGCCCGCCCCTGTCTCCGGATGCGTCCAGGATCACGTCTGTCATCCCCGTGTCGCGAGATCGGCGAGGAAATCACGCGATCGCTCCGCGTCGAGTGCCCGGTTCAATGCCTCCTCGAAAGCATTCCTATAGCGATCTACTTCGCGAGCGTGCTGCACAAATTGCACCCGGTCGAGCAACTCCACCTGGACGACAGGCGGGTCTTCATCGCCGAATTCGAAAATATGGAATGCGGAATCCGCGGCCGGCCTGCTACCGGCATGAAAAGGAACAACCCGAATGCTGACGCCGCTACTGCCAGCGGCTTCGGCCAGGCGCGCGTACTGCTCGCGCATGACCGATGGACCGCCCACCGGACGGCGGAGCGCCGCCTCGTCGAGCACCACCACCATGCGCAGGCCATCCCGGTCGAGTATCCGCTGCCGGGCGCCCCGCAGCGCCGCCCGCCGTTCCACCGTCTCGAGCGGGACGTCGCCGAGGTTCGCGATCAGCTCCCAGGCGTACCGTTCGGTTTGCAGCAGACCGGGCACCAGATTGGGCTGGTGGGTGCGGATCAGTGTCGCCTCGTCCTCCAGGATCAGCTGGGTCTCGAACGTCTCGTCGATGATGTCGGTATACGGGTACCACCAGCTTCGCTCGCCCAGCTCGCGCACGTTGCCGAGCAGCGCTTCCCGCTGGTCTCCGGTGACCTGATACAGATCCAGCAGTTGCCTGGCGTCGCCGACCCGGAGCGCGGCCTCGCCGTCTTCGATCTGCCGAACCCGCGACACCGGGCAATCGAGAGCCTCGGCGGCCTGCTCCACAGACCGCCGGGCGCTGCGACGCAGCTGGCGGAGCTGCGCGGCGACAGCAGCACGTCGCCGCGCAGTCCGTCTCCCCCCCTCCATCAAGTCCCTTCCCCTTGCTCAATCAGGCCACAGCGAGCCTAATCGGCAAGTTGCATTCGGCAAGTCGAAGTTTGCAACTATCCGATTGCGAACGCGCATTTCCGACAACAGCTACGACAAGTGTCGCGGCGGCACCGTCAGTGACCAGCGCCGTCAGCCGCCTGAGGTCTGATCCGCAGGGCCGTAGGGGGGGCGAAAGGCCCTGCAAACTAAACACATTTGGGGCTAGCTGTAACCTTCGTGACGATTCGACGGTCTGACTCTAACACTGCAAATTGCATTTAGGAAGAGCTGTCGATAAGATAGAAGCACTGAGTTACCAGGTTTGCCTTCGGCGAGTTCCTGGCCCCGCCGGGCTGATGAAGCGGCCGCTCACCACGGTCGGCTGGCACGAGGAAGCGGGTTGGTAAGGGGAAGCTGGGGCAGATGACAACGGGTGGCAGGAGTCCGGTTATGCGGCGCCGTCGGCTAGCGGCGGAGCTGCAACGACTGCGCACCGCGTCGCGCCGGACCCTGGAGGAAGTCGCCGACTACCTGGAGTGCTCGCCGGCCAAGATCAGCCGGATCGAGAACGGCCAGGTCACCGTCCGGATCCAGGATGCCAGGGACCTGCTCGACCTGTACAGCGTGGAGGGCGACCGGCGCGAGGTGCTGCTGCAGATGGTGCGGCAGTCGCGCAGCAAGGGCTGGTGGTCGCCGTACGCGGACCTGCTCGACGAAGGCGCGCAGACGCTGCTCAGCCTCGAGGACGAGGCTTCCGCGATCCTCATTTACGAGACCAACCTCGTGACGGCGCTGCTCCAGACCCGCAGCTATGCCTGGGAGATGCTCTCGGCGTGGCACGACGTGCGGCTGGACCTCGTCCAGCGCAAGGTCGAGCTGAAGATGGCACGCCAGCAGATCCTGACCCGGACCGACGGCCCGCCGCGGCTGGATGTGGTGCTCGACGAGTCCTCGCTGCGGCGGACGGTCGGTACGCCCGACGTGATGTCCGAGCAGTACCTTCGGCTGGTGGCGGCGGCCGATCAGGCCAACGTCACGCTCCGGGTGCTGCCGTTCGAGGCGGGATCGCACCAGGCCATGGGCTTCCCGTTTCAGATCTTCGAGTTCGCTGGCGACGACCCGCACATCGTGTTCGTCGAGCTGCTGAGCGGCAGCGAGTGCTTCGAGAGCGCGGAGGAGGTCGGGCGCTACCGCGCGGCGTTCAACCAGGTGAGCGACCGGGCGCTGGATCCGGCGCGGTCACGGCGGTTCATCGAGCTCCTGGCCGCCTCCGCCGGCCGCATGCCCAGGAGCAGCTAGGCTCTAGTATCAAATCTCTCCGGCGAGGCTGTCGTATCCGGCGCCGCACCGATCGTCTGTAGTTACGAGAGCGATCAGCCATGGAGGAAGCCATGTCCACGACGGATAAGCCCAACCCGATCCCCGCGTCGTACCGGCGGGTCACCCCGAGCCTGACGATCCGGGGCGCCGAGAAGGCCCTCGAGTTCTACCGCGCGGTGTTCGGCGCGACCGAGCGCATGCGATTCCCCGGCCCGGGCGGGACCATCGCCCACGCCGAGATCCAGATCGGGGACTCGGTCATCATGGTGGACGACGAAGACCCGCAGCGCGGCACCAGCGGGCCCCCGACCGGAGGCCTGCCGGGCAGCCCGGCGTTCCTGTACATCTACGTCGAGGACGTCGACGCCGTGATCGCGAAGGCGGTCGAGCTCGGCGCGGAACTGCGGCGCCCGCCGCAGAACCAGTTCTACGGTGAACGGGACGGCTACATCATCGATCCCTTCGGCCACGGCTGGACGATAGCGTCGCATGTGGAGGACGTGTCGCCGGAGGAGATGGCGCGCCGGATGGGCGAGCTGTTCGGGTCCTAGGGGTAAGCGATGAAGTACGTCTTGCTGTTCGTCGAGACCGAACAGTTTTCCGCCGATCTGGCCGCGATGAGCGACGAGGACCGAGAGCGCGCGTTCGCCAAGGTCGGCGAGTGGTGCGCGACCCATGCGGACAAACTGCGCGGCGGCAACAAGCTGGCACCGGCGGAGACCGCCACGACGGTGCGGCTCGACCGCGGTGAGCCCGTCATCACGGACGGGCCGTTCGTCGAGGGCAAGGAAGTGGTCAGTGGCTACTTCGACATCGAAGTGGCCGACCTCGACGAGGCGCTGCGCATGGTCAG
>Ga0070741_10014577_pt1 | contig 13567 bp, 15 predicted proteins | sample Coa_R1_4_FD_66440 | JGI IMG/M metagenome (GOLD analysis project Ga0070741, IMG submission 66440) | Surface soil microbial communities from Centralia Pennsylvania, which are recovering from an underground coalmine fire - Coalmine... | ecosystem: Environmental > Terrestrial > Soil > Unclassified ... | reverse complement strand
GTGTCGTCGCCGGCCGGTGCGCGCGAGCGCACGGCAGAGCCCTCGCGATGGCCGCTGCGCACAGGCGAGCCGGAGCAGCCGGCGAGCATCGCCGCCGTGGAGAGCAGGATCAGGAACGCCGCCGCGCGTCTCATTGCAAAGCCGTCGAGGTCTGCGCACCCGGATTCGCGGACAGGCTCTCCGCGGCCACGCCTTGCGCGATCGCATCCGCCAGTTGCGTCACCGCCATCGCGTAGCGGGGGCTCTTGTTGTAGCGGGTGATCACGTAGAAGTTGTCGAAAGTCAGCCAGGATTCCGGATCGCCGTCCTCGGTCTCCAGGGCCAGCAGACTGGCCGGCGCACCCGGCGCCACCAGCGTCTGCGGCGTGTAACCCGCGGCCACGAACTGTTCGACCGGCATCGACGGTGGCGCGCCCGCGTATTGATCCACCGCATCCGGATCGGGATCGCGTGCCGCCTGCACCGCGACCGGTGCGCCCGTCCGCCAACCGTGTTGCACGAAATAGTTGGCGACGCTCGCGAGGATATCGGGCAGGGAATTGTTGAGATCGATGCGGCCATCGCCGTCCTCGTCCACTGCGAAATCGCGGATGCTGGAGGGCATGAACTGGCCCCAGCCCTGCGCGCCGGCGTAGGAGCCTTGCAACGTGTCGATCGGCCCAGCGAGTTTGCTCGGCGGCAATTCCAGCAGCGTCTTCAGCTCGCCGCGAAAATAATCCGCGCGCGGCGGGTAGTGGAACGCGAGCGTGACCAGCGCATCCAGCACGCGATAGTGCCCGGTGATCCTGCCGTAGTCGGTCTCCACGCCGAGGATCGCCACCAGTATCTGCGGCGGCACGCCGTATTGCGCGCTGACGCGGTCCAGCAGCGCGCGATTCTCCAGATAGAAATCGACGCCGTTGTCGATCCGCACCGGATTGACGAAGATCGGCCGGTATTCGCTCCAGGGTTTGCTCTCCGCCGGCCGCGTCATCGTGTCGATGATGCTCTGCTTGTATTGCGCGCCGTCCAGCAAACGGGTGAGTTGCGCGGTGCTCTGTCCGGTTTCGGCAGCGACCTCGCGCACCAGCGCTCCCTCGCCCGGGTGCGTTTCCGCGCGCGCGATTCCGTACCAAGCGACGCACGCACAAAAAACAGAAATCAGAACCGGTTTCATCATGCGCGCGAAGCGTAGCACTTGTTCATCGCGCCGCTGCCGGCGGTTGATCCGGCAGACGCGGCACGCCGTGCTGGTCGCGTTCTTCCACGGCGAATACGCCGGTGTCGGCCGTGTCGCGCGCGGTCACGATCGCAAGCTGTCCGCGACTGACGCGCAGCGCGTTGGCATAGCAACGCAAGGCGTCGGCCTGATTACCGAGCGCCTGTGTCGCTTCACCCATCGCTTCCCAGCCATCCGCGTTTTCCGGTTGCAACGCCAGCGCGCGTCGCAGCGCATCGCGCGCGCGCGCCGGCTGACCGCTGCGCAGATACAGACGGCCCAGCGCGCTCAACAACGCAGCGTCGTTGGGGTGCGCAGGCAACCAGGTTTCGGCTGCGCGCAAGCGTGCAGCGGGATCGTTGTCCGCCAGTTCACCGTATGCCGCGATCAATTGCGGCGACCACTCGCGTTTCAGCGTGGTTTCGATTTCATCCAGTGCCGCCGCCGGCGAGCCGACGCGTGCCGATGCCCGCGCATACGCCAGCAGCACGTGCGGAGTCTGTCGTTGCGTGCGCGACAACGCATTCCACAGGCCTTGCAACGATTGGGCATCCTCCGCGGTGGACAGATTCGCGGCCAGCACGCGCGCTTCCAGCGCGGCGTATCTTTTCGCGCCCAGCGCATTGCTCTTGCGCAACGGCTCCAGCGCGATGCGCGCGCGCCTCGGCTGATTCGCGGCCAAGGCCGAGAGCACCAGTTCATGCCAACCCGAAGGTGGCAGGCGCCCGGCGTCGGCTTCCGGGATCAGGAGCGCCAGCGCTTCTTCGGCCCGGTCTTCACGGCGCAGCATGCGTGCACGCAACATGCGCGCGGCTTGCGGCGAGTATTGCGCGGCGCCGTCGAGCAATTCGAAGGCGCGGTTCGATTCGCCGCGGCGGTGCGCCGCTTCCGCGGCGGCCAGCAGCGCGGGAGCGCGCAGCGGCGGATGCATCGCGGCGCGTTCCAAGGCGCGCCCGGCTTCCGCGTTGCGGCCTTCGGCCATCGCTACCAGACCGTCGCGCATGCGCGTGCGGCTGACCCGCCGGTGCCGCCGCGACAGCGCGCCGAACGGCCAGCGCAGCAACCACCAGGCGAACGCGACCGCGATCCACAACGCGATCAGCAGCAGCAGTGCGCCGACCACGGTGGCTTCGATGCGCCAGCCGCGGATTCGGATCAGCACGTAGCCCGGATCGGCCGCCAGCCAGTTCCACGCCAACGCGCCGATCAGCGCGGTCACGATCAGCAACAGCAGCCAGCGCCACGGCTTCATGGCTTGCCCGTGGTCACGGCGGGCGCAGGCGCGATCGTCTGCATCGCGTGCGAGGCGCGCAGCGCCCGCAACTGCGCCAGAGCACCGCCGAGCTGCGGCGCAGGCGTCGCAGTGCGCACGTTCAACATCTCTCGCAGTTGCAAACGCGCGGCGCGCACTTCCGGCGCATCCGTATCGAAGCGCGCCGCGAGCAACGCATCGGCGCGTTGCACGGCGGTGCGGAAACCGGTTTCATCGAATGCAAGCAATGAGGCCTGCGCCTGCGCGAGGCCCAGCGCCAGCAGTTCGCGCGCGATGCGTGCATCCGCTGCGGGCGCCGACGCGCCGTTATCGCGCTCCACCCGCAACACGCTGCTCAGCGCGTGCCAGGCCCGCGCCAGTACGCCGTTTTCCTGCGCGTGCGGTGGCGATTCCGAACCCGCCAACGGCAGGGTCGACGCCTGTTCGCGCAGCGAAGCGAGCGAATCCAACGCATGCATGCGCGACGGCGCGGCAGCGGCAGCCAACGCCGCGCGTTCGTTGGCGATTGCTGAACGCACGGGCTGGTAAACCTGATCGGAAACTTGTGCCAGCGCTTCGTCCGCCAATGCGTACGCGCGCGCTGCGGCGTCGGCATCGTGGAACAGCATCCAGCGCTGCTGCCCGGCGCGCAGCAGAAATTCGGCGTCATCCAGCAGCAAGGCATCGCGGCCCTGGAACTGCTGGTTGGAAATCTGCCCGATTGCCGTTTCCAGATTGCGCGTGCGCTGATCGAGCGCGTTCTGCGCATCGCGTTCGGCGCGCAGCTCGCTTTGCAGGTCGTCGATCCGGTTTTGCAAGGTTTGCAGTTGAGAGCGAGCGGCAGCCGTTTCGTGTTCGGATGCAGCCAATCGCGCTCCGAGTGCGGACACTTGAGCATGTTGCGCACGCTGAGTCCCGTTCCATTGCCAGACGCGCCACGCGCACGCCGCCGCCACGATCAATGCAAGCAACGCCAGGATAGAGGCGAATACCGTCGCGGTGCCGCGCGCCGCGCGGCGGCTTCGATCTGTAGCATCGTCGGTCATGGCGGGCATCCTAGCCGCTGCGAGCGCCGCTGCAAACGGCGGCTTTCAGCGCCGCCCGTGCGCCGCCACGATTGCGGCGATCAGATCTGCATCGTGTGCGGAAGCCGCGCGCAGCACATGTGCGAAACCGGCGTCTTTCGCAGCTCGTTGCAAACGCGTGCTGCTGGCGATCGCCGTGCCGGCGAGCAGCTTGAGGCGTGCGGTCTGCGGCAACGCTTCCAGCAGATGCCGCAAGGTTTCGACACTCGACAGCGGCACGTACAGCGCCGATCGGCTGCGAAGCAGCTGCTCGAAATGCCGCCGGTTCAGCCGGGCCGGCACGCGCTCGTAAACGTGCGCGAGAGTGACGCGCGCACCGCGCGCGGCGAGTTCCTTCTGCAAAAGCTCGCGTCCGCCCGGCGCACCGACGATGCCCACCGACAAGCCGCGCACGCGTTGCAGTTCAGGCAAAGCAAGCATGCCTTCGCTGTCGAAGCGCTCGGGAAACGCAACTTCCTTCAGACCTGCGCGTTTCAATGCCGCGGCAGTTCCCGCGCCCGGCGCAATTACCCGTGCATGGGTGCGCAAGGGCAGCAACTTCGCAGCAAAGCGCACCGCGGCCGGACTGATGAAGATCACGAAATCGCAGCGCAACGCTCCGCGCGCGGCTGCGCGCGCCGGCTTTGGATCTTCGATGGCGCGCAAACTGGATCCTGGCAACGAAAGCGTGGTCCCGCCCAGCACGCGCACGCGTCGCACCATCGCTGCGCCCGTACCGGCGGCCCGCGTGATCGCCACACTCGCGCCTCGCAACGGTTTTGCGGATTCGCTTTTCACATCGAGATGCTAACCGAGCTTGTCGTCCAGAAGCGGGCGCGACAAACTGGCGGGGTGAACGATCATTCCGACGCCGCTGCACTGTTGCAGGCGCATATCCTCGAACACATCCCGCTGGCGCGCGCGATGGAGCTGAGCGTCACGCGCTACGACGGCGCACGGCTGGAAATAACCGCGCCGCTGACGCCCAACATCAACGACAAGGGCTGCGCCTTCGGCGGCAGCCTGGCTTCGCTGATGACGCTGGCCGGCTGGGGTCTGGTCGAATTGAACTTGCGCGAGCGCGGTTTCGTTTGCGACATCTACGTCGGCGATTCGATCGTGCGTTACCGCGAGCCGTTGTGGGGAGAGCTGCGCGCGACTGCACGGTACGCCCGTGAAGACGCCTTCCATTCTTTCCTGGAAGCGCTAGTCAAGCGTGGCAAGGCGCGCATCGATGTGATCTGCGCCGTGGCCGGCGGAAAAGGCGATGCGGCCACCCTCGATGCGGCGTTCGTCGCAAAGTCGAGATGAACATCGCACGACACCATGCGCGATGGTGCACAATCGCACCGTCGTTTGCAGGGAGGTTCATCATGCGCCGCGCCATTCTCGCTTCGATCTGCGGATCGATGATCGTGCTGCTCGCCGGTTGCGCCAGCCTCGGCATGGACAACAAGAGCCTGGCTCGCGATGAAACGCTGGGACAATACGGCTCGGCCTTGCGCTTCGGCGATTTCGCCAGCGCCTGGCAGTTCGTCGATCCGAAGGTGCGCGAGGCGCACCCGCTGGATGCGGCCGCCAAGGCACGCTACAACCAGGTCGAGATCGGCGCCTACCAGACCGACGGGCCGATCCCGGTGGATGAAAACACCGTACAGCAGGTCGCGCAGATCAGCCTGGTGGTCAAGTCCAGTCAGGCATCGTACGACATCGTCGACCATCAAACCTGGAAGTACGATCCCGCGAGCAAGCATTGGTGGCTGGAGACGGGATTGCCGGACATCACGCCCCAGCAGTGACCGGCGGCAAGCGGCTCGCGTGCGTCGTGCGCATCGCGGATAATGCGCGGCCGTCCTCCCGCACGCACTTGCCATGAACGAAATCCTCGCGCGCATCCCGCAGTTCATCGCGCATCACCCGCTGTTGATTGCGGCGTTCGTGGTGATCGTGCTGGCGCTCATCGCGCTGGAAGGATCAAAGCGCTTCCGCGGTTTCAAGGAGCTGACGCCGGCCGGGCTGACGCAATTGATCAACCGCGACAACGCGCTGGTGATCGACGTTTCCCCGCAGCCGGATTTCGAAAAAGCACACGTGCCCGGCTCGCGGCACGTGGCGCAGAACCAGTTCGATCCGGAGAACAAGGAACTGAAAAAGGCGCGCGAATTGCCGATCGCGGTGGTGTCGCGCAACGGCACCGAATCCGAGAAAGCCGCGCGGCGGCTGGTCAAGGCCGGCTTCACGCGCGTGTATGTGCTCTCCGGCGGCATCGAGGCGTGGCGGCGCGCGGATCTGCCGTTGGCCAAGGGTCGAGGTTGATGCGCGCGATGCCGGGGCATCGCGCGCATCAGCCGAGGGTGAGCCATGGATGGCGATCGGAGTGCGCGCCAGAGATGGCTGCTTGCGAAGGTCGGGCGCAGGCCCGCGCCTACAACTCTTCCGTCGCCGTCACCTTCGCCCGCCGCATCAGCCACGCGACACCGCGCAGGTCGGCCAGACCCACCCACAAGCGGTCCAGCATCCCGTATTTGGAAACGCCGCGCGTGCGATGGCGGTGACCAACCGGCACGCTGACGCTCTCGAATCCCGCGCGCTTCACCAGCGCCGGCAGATAGCGGTGCATGTGATCGAAATACGGCAACATCAGAAAGGTATTTCGTTCGAACAGTTTCAGGCCGCAGCCGGTGTCGGGCGTGTCATCGCGCAGCATGCGCGAACGCACCCCGTTGGCGATCCTCGAGGAGATGCGCTTGTTGAAGGTGTCGCGGCGGGTGGTGCGCCAGCCTGCGAACAGCTTCACGTTGGAGTTGGATTGCGCGCGGGTGTCCAGCAGTTTCGGGATGTCGGCGGGATCGTTCTGGCCGTCCCCGTCCAGCGTGGCGATCCATTCGCCGCGCGCCGCGTGCACGCCGTTCCAGATCGCGGTGCTCTGGCCGCTGCGCTGCAGGTGCCGCACGATGCGCAATTCGGGGATCTTCCCGCGTGCGGCTTTCAGCACGTCCAGCGAATCGTCGTCGCTGGCGTCGTCCACGTAGACGATCTCGAACGGCACGCGCCCGCGCAACGCATTGACGATCTCGTCCAGCAGCGGCGGAATGTTGTCGCGCTCGTTGTACACCGGCACGACCACGGACAGCTCGGGCATGGCGCAAGCCTGAAGCGAATCAGCCGCGATTATCGCCGATGCAATCTCCGCGTGCAGTCGCGGACTACAGCTCGCCTAACGCCTGCTGTGGCGGGCCTTGTAGCGCTTCGCCCATGCTGCGCTCCACCTGCGCGAAGCCGCGCGCATCCGCGCCCAGCATCAGCAGCGTGCCCTTGCCCATCGGCACTTCGCGTCCCTGCCAGCCGCTTCGCTTGAATTCGTGCGCGCCCGCGATCGGATGATCGACGAAATACATCGCGGTAACCGGCTCGTCGCCGATCCGGAACACCATGTGCACGGTGCGATAAGGGCCGAGGTCGCAGTCGCGCACGAACACCGCATCGGCGGGCATCGCGTGCAGGGTCAGGCCGCGTGCGGCGAAGTTCTCGCGCAGATCGGCCTGGCTCACCGGCTGGATGCTGGCCAGGGAAAATGCTTCGTGATGCAGATGCGCCACGCTGATCGCGGGCAAGGGATCGGCACCGGCGTCGCGGTTCCAGCCAAAAATTCCCACAGCGGTCGCCAGCACCAGCGAAGCGGCCAGCGCCAGCCCGATCCGCCAGCGGTGGGCGGACGCGCGCGCGCGCGTAGCGTGCGCCAACAGCACCCGTTCGGCCAGTTGCTCGGGTGCTTCGACAGTCATCGCAACCTCGATGCGTTTTTCCAGCCGCTGAGCGCGCCACCAAGCCTCGGTGCAGCCGGCGTGGCAACTGTCGCGATGCGCCATGAAATCCGCGTCGCGCGCGCGCGGTTCGGCGGCGAGACGGCGGCGGAATTCAAGACAGTCCATGCGCGGACTCCTTCACATGCGTCGAGCCGCCGTCCAGCGCGGCGCGCAGTTTCTGCCGGGCGCGGAACAACTGCGTCATCACCGCGCCGGGTTTGCAGTGCAGCTCGCGCGCGATCTCCTCGCACGAAAAACCGCCCAGCACCTGCATCAGCAGAGGCTCGCGGTACTTGGGCTCCAATTGCAGGATCGCAGCGCGCACTTGCGCGTCCGTTCCGGCGCGCTCCGGATCGATGCCGGTCGCGTCGTCGGCGATATCGTCGTCAAGTTCGCTCATGTCGAAACGCTTGCGTTCGAAACCGCGGGCGTGCTCGCGGCGCAGGATCGTCAGCAGCCAGGGTTTGGCGGCGGAACCATCGCGCAGCGAACCCAGCGCGCGCCAGGCGCGCAGCAGCGTTTCCTGCACCAGGTCCTGCGCGCGCGCGTCCTCGCCGCACAGCCAGTAGGCGAAACGGTAGAGATCGCCCGCGTGCGCGCGGACCAGCGCATCGAACTGTCGTTGCCTGGCACTCACCTTGAGCATGACCGGCCCGGCATATTTCCGATTGCAGTCGCCTGTAAGAAAGACGGCGGAGGCGCCGGCTCCTGCGAAAACGGCTGTGCAGAAGCGAGCGTGCTTGCGATTTCAGCGCAGCTTTTCCAGGATGCCTTCCAGTTCGTCCGCGCTGTGGTAATGCACGGTGAGCTTGCCGCGACCCCCGCGGCCATGCGCGATCTGCACGCGCGCGCCGAGCTTTTCGGAAAGCTCCCGTTCCAGCGCGGCGACATCCGGATCCATGTTGCGCGCTGCCCGCCGCTTGTTCGAAGGTGTCAGTTGCGCGAGCCGGACACGTTCTTCCAGTTCGCGCACCGACCATTGTTCGGCCGCGCACTTCTCCGCCAAGGCGATCGCACGTGGCGTGTTGCCAAGCGCCAGCAAGGCGCGCGCGTGGCCCATTTCCAGTTGAGCGTTGTCCAGCAATCGGCGGATCGGGTCCGGTAATTCCAGCAGCCGCAGCAGATTGGCGACCGCGGCGCGCGAACGGCCAACGGCGTCCGCGGCCTGCTGTTGCGTCAGATCGAATTCTTCGATCAGCCGGTGTAGCGCCTGTGCTTCTTCGAGTGCCGACAATTCTTCGCGCTGGATGTTTTCGATCAGCGCCATCGCCAGCACCGCCTGCGGCGCCACGTCGCGTACGACCGCGGGAATTTCGCTCAATCCCGCCTGCTGCGCCGCGCGCCACCGACGTTCGCCGGCGATCAATTCGTAGCGGTCGCGGCCGATGCCGTGCACCACGATCGGCTGGATCAAACCCTGCGCCTTGATCGAGGCGGCCAGCTCCGCGAGTTTCTCCTCGTCGATTCGACGCCGCGGTTGATAGCGGCCCGGCGCAATCGCGCTTAGCGGAATGTTGCGCAGTTCTTCCGCACCACTAGACGCTTCTTCGGCATCACCGCCGCCGAGCAGCACGTCCAGATCGCGCGAACCCAGACCCCTTCTTTTTGTCGACATGCGCGCGCCCTCAACCATTCGCCGCGACTGCCGCCGCGGGCGGCGCGGCTTCGCGTTCGCGGCGGATCATCTCGCCGGCCAGGCCGAGATACGCAATCGCGCCGCGCGATTCGCGGTCATAGAGATTGATTGGCTTGCCGTAGCTGGGCGCTTCTGCGAGACGCACGTTGCGCGGGATGATCGAGCGCAGCACCTTGTCTCCGAAGTGTTTCGTGAGTTGCGCGGACACGTCGTTGCCGAGATTGTTGCGCACGTCGAACATGGTGCGCAGCAATCCTTCGACTTCGAGTTGCGGATTGAGCCGCGCGCGCACGGCCTTTACCGTGTCCAGCAGCGAGGTCAGTCCTTCCAGCGCGAAGTACTCGCACTGCACCGGGATCAACACGCTGTGCGCGGCGGCGAGCGCGTTCAAGGTCAACAGATGCAGCGACGGTGGGCAGTCGATGAGGATGGTGTGGTAGCGATCGCCGAGTTTCGCGAGTTGTTCCTTCAAGCGCGATTCGCGCGCGATCGCATCCATCAGTTTCAATTCCGCCGCCGTCAAATCGCGGCCGCCCGGCAACAGGTCGTAACCCGCTTCGGTCGGGACGATCGCAGTTTCGATGCCGGCTTCTTCCAGCAACACTTCGCAGCCCGCGGGGTGCACATCGCGCTTGTCGATGCCCGAGGCCATCGTGGCATTGCCCTGCGGATCGAGATCGACCAGCAGGATCTTGCGCTGGATTTCCGCCAGCGCGGCAGCCAGGTTGACGGCGGTGGTGGTCTTGCCCACTCCGCCCTTCTGGTTGGCGATGGCGATGATGCGCGTCATTGGCGTGCGATGCCGGTTGACCGAACGCGAAGGTTAGCATCCCGCCGATTCTGATGGATCGCTTCCGCAAATCATCCCGTTCGGCGGATTTCAACCGCATGCCGCTCGGCGTCCAGTCCCGGCACGGCCAGCTCGTGCACGGCTGCGACGCGGAAGCCGCTCGGGATTCGCGTCAGTTCCGCTGTGTCGATATGGCCTTTCAGGGCCAGCCACACACCGTGCGGCGCCAGCGCCTGACCGCCCCACTCCAGCATCTGACCGAGGCTGGTGAACGCCCGCGCGGTAATGCAGTCGAAGGTCCCGTCCAGCTCCTGCGCGCGCTGTTGCAGCACGCGCGCATTCGGCAGCGGCGATGTCCGCACCACCTCGCGCAGGAAACGTGCCTTCTTGCCATTGCTGTCCACCAGCGTCACCGCGATCTCCGACCGTGCGATCGCCAGTGGCACACCCGGCAGACCCGCGCCGCTGCCCAGATCGGCCAAGGTCGATCCTTGCACGAAGGGCAGAATGCTCAAGGAATCCAGCAGGTGCCGCACGACCATCTGTCGCGGCTCGCGGACCGCGGTCAGGTTGTAGGCGGCGTTCCAGAGGATCAGCAGATCGAGGTAGTCCAGCAGCTTTTGAATGGCGCCGACCGGCAAGCGCAGCCCCAAGGCCGCAAGGCCGTCCTCGAGCTGTCGTTGCAGGGTAGATCGATCCAACGGAATGCTCTTGTGAAAAGTGTGGACCGGATGTCCGTTTTTGAACTCGCAAGATGCAAAGCCGGGCGGCAGCTCAGACGTTTTCGAAGGAGCAGTCAGGGATGATTGCATAAGAAATCGCGGCCATGGACGACCGCTTCCGGACTCACCGGAGCACGAACTGCAGACAACACCGCTCAAGCAACCCCGGAGGAGCAATCATGGACGATTGCGCAATAAGGCAAAGGCCCGCAGTTCCGTTGCGGGCCTTTGCGGTCTCCCTACGCGATTTGTGCGATAAGCTGCAAATCAGGCGGCGAGGTCGAGCTCCACCCGCGTCACCAGCACACCGCGATCGCGCAGCGAACCGTTCAGCGCCTGTTTCAGGCGCAGGTTGCGCGCGCGCACGTCCTCGCTCGCGTCGTTGGCGACTTCCGGCAACGCACCCAGCACGCGCGTGCGGATCATTTCGTCGGCCCGGTCGATCACCGCGTCGGCGCGTTCGGGATCGAGCACCTGCCACCAGACGCGTCCGCGCAGGGTTTCCGCCTGCGAATGACCCTCCACGTTCACCCGCTCCTCGATCGCCAGCGTATATCCGCTGATGCTGATCTTGTGGGCGATTCGCTCGATCAACGGCACCACTACGTGCATGCCGGGGGTCAGCGTGCCAGCGGGTTTGCCGAGCCGGCGCAAGGTATAGACCTGACCTTCAGGAATGCGCTTGATGCAGGCAGCCGCCAGCACGACGATCACGGCTAGCAGCGAAAAGATGGTGAGAGCTGAAAACATTGTCCTTACAACCAGTTGGGAGCTTCTTCTACATTGGTGCTGCGGAGTCTCCTGCAGCATTCGGATCGGACGGGTACTTAATCCTAATTTAACGGCTCATAACCTGACCTGAATCGGGCTGCTTGTCAAGCGCCCGTAAAGACCAAGGCAAGCAAGCGTAAATGCTGCAGGATTTGTGCCGCCAAGTCTTGGAAAGTGTGCAGGGCTCATCAGTTCAGAACGCCGGCTGACCCCCAGTGCGCCTTTCAGCCGGAATACAATGCGGGTTTGCCGCGTTTCGGTCCTCCGTATGAGCTATCCCGCCACCCGCATGCGGCGCATGCGCCGCGACACCTTCTCGCGCGCGCTGATGCGCGAGACGGTGCTGACCTCTTCCGACCTGATCCTGCCCGTCTTCGTCCATGAAGGGGCTGGCGACCTGCGGGCGGATGTGCCTTCGATGCCGGGCGTGCAGCGGCTCTCGATCGATGCCTTGGTGAAAGTGGCGGAAGCGGCTCAGCAGCTCGGAATTCCGGCGTTGGCGCTGTTCCCGGCGCTGGATGGTTCGGCCAAGAGCCTCGATGCGCGCGAAGCCTGGAACGAACAAGGGCTGGTGCAACGTGCCACCCGCGCCTTGAAACAGCGCTTTCCGGAGCTGGGCGTGATTTGCGACGTGGCGCTGGATCCGTTCACCACGCACGGACAGGACGGCTTGATCGACGAGACCGGCTACATTCTCAATGACGAAACCGTCGAAGCGCTGGTGAAACAGGCGCTGTCGCAGGCGCATGCCGGTGCCGATTTCGTCGCGCCTTCGGACATGATGGACGGTCGCATCGGCGCGATCCGCTCCGCGCTCGAATCAAACGGTTTGATCCACACGCGCATCCTCGCCTACGCGGCGAAATATGCGTCGAGCTTCTATGGCCCGTTCCGCGACGCGGTCGGCTCGGCCACGGCGCTCGGAAAAGGTTCGAAGCACACGTACCAGATGGATGTCGCCAATTCAGATGAAGCGCTGCGCGAGGTGCAACTCGATCTCGAGGAAGGCGCGGATGCGGTGATGGTGAAACCGGGGCTGCCGTATCTGGACGTCGTGCGGCGTGTGAAGAAGCGATTCGGCGCGCCGACTTTCGTCTATCAGGTCAGCGGCGAGTACGCGATGCTGAGAGCTGCAGCCCTGAACGGCTGGCTGGACGAACGTGCCTGCATGCTGGAGGCGCTCACTTGCATCAAGCGCGCGGGCGCCGACGCCATTCTCACGTACTTCGCGATGGATGCGGCGCGCGCGCTGCATGCGATGGAAGCGTAGCCCGGATGGAGGCGCGCAGCGCCGCAATCCGGGTGAACGGAGCGATTTACCCGGATTCCGCTACGCTGCATCCGGGCTACGCCGAACGCTCACCCCACGAACTTCCGGTGCGCGTGTATCGACATCAACACGCCGAATCCGCACAGCAGCGTGACCGCCGAGGTGCCGCCGTAGGAAATCATCGGCAGCGGCACGCCGACGACGGGCAGCAGCCCCGTGATCATGCCGCCGTTGACCATGACATAGACGAAAAAGCTCATGCCGATCGCGCCGGCCAGCAGTCGCGAATAGGTATCGCGCGCATTGGCCGCGATCCACAGGCAGCGGCCGACGATGAAGGCGTACAACGCCAGCAACAGCAGCACGCCGATCAGCCCGAATTCTTCCGAATACACGGCGAAGATGAAGTCGGTAGTGTGCTCGGGCAGGAACTCCAGCCGCGATTGCGTGCCGTGGTGCCAGCCCTTGCCGAACACGCCGCCCGAACCCACCGCGATCATCGACTGGATGATGTGCCAGCCGTTGCCGAGCGGGTCGTTTTCCGGATGCAGGAAGGTCAGCACGCGCTGGCGCTGGTAATCGTGCAGGAAATGCCAGGCGACCGGAGCCGCGCCAGCCAGCGCGCCGAGCATCAGGCCCACGCGCCACCATGCGATGCCGGAGAGGAACAGCACGAAGATGCCGCTCGCGGCGACCAGCAGCGCGGTGCCGAGGTCGGGTTCCTTGGCGATCAGCGCGGAAGGAATCGCGACCAGCAAACCGACGACGAAAATATCCTTCCAGCCCGGCGGCAACTGGCGTGGGTGCAGGTACCACGCGATCATCATCGGCATCGAGAGCTTCAGGAACTCCGACGGCTGGAAACGGATCACGCGCAGATCCAGCCAGCGATTGGCGCCACGGCCCTCGCCCAGCGCCGCGACCACCAACAGCAGGAACGCGCTGATCGCGTAGAACCACGGCGTCCAGGTGCGGAGCATCGTCGGTGGAATGCGCGAGATCACGATCATCAGGATCGCGCCCAGCAAGAAGCGCGCGGCCTGTCCGCCGATCACGCC
>Ga0070741_10014576_pt1 | contig 13567 bp, 16 predicted proteins | sample Coa_R1_4_FD_66440 | JGI IMG/M metagenome (GOLD analysis project Ga0070741, IMG submission 66440) | Surface soil microbial communities from Centralia Pennsylvania, which are recovering from an underground coalmine fire - Coalmine... | ecosystem: Environmental > Terrestrial > Soil > Unclassified ... | reverse complement strand
GCCGGTGCAGCAGCTGAACCACGCCTGCCCGAGGATCGCGGCGGTGCGGCCCTGCGAGAACACCGTGTAAGGGGCAGGATTCGCCTCGTCGAGCGTCGCCGCCGACTTCGTGGACACCGTGTCGAACAGGTTCTTGAACGCGGTCAATCCAGCGATCGACTGCGGGGAGTCGAGCGTGCCCACCCACTTGTGCGCGTGCGTCGCCGCGATGGATCCGCCGTAGTCGAACACGAAGGCGAGGGCGCTGTACCAGTCGGTACCGGGGATGTACATCGGCACGAAGCCCTTGATGTTCTTCTCCATCGTCCCGACCTTCTGAACGTCGGCCACGAGCTGCGCGAGGCTGGTCGGCGCCTTCGCAATGCCGGCCTTCTTGAAGAGGTCGGAACGATAGGTGACGACGCGTGAGCCTGCGTAATAGGGAACGCCGTAGAGCTTGCCGCCGTACATCGCGGACTTCGCGAGGCCGGCGAGCCAGTTCGCCGAGTTCGGGAACTGCGACTTCGCGGACGTGAGATCGGCGAAGGCGCCCGACGCCATGTAGGCGGTCATCTCCGTGTTGCCCATCTCGATGACGTCGGGGGTGTTGTTCCCGGCGATCGTCGCGTTGAACTTCTGAAGATGGTCGCCCCAGTTCTGGTACTGGACGTCGACCGTCCAGCCCGGATTCTGCTGTTGGAACTGCTGGTTCGCAGCGGCGACGACGTCCGGCCAGCCGGACTGTGCGTCGACCTGCAACCAGACCGTCAGCTTGTTGGCCTGCGCTCGCCCGGTCGACGCGCTCGCGGTCGTCGCCACGACCGCACACCCGACGGCGAGAGCGGCCGCCACGACAAACCGTGCTCTCATGCAAGTCTCCTCGAGCCGCCGACGCTCGTCGCGGTGTGGCCCATCCGAGCGCCGATTGGTCTATACCAGTTGGCCACGCGCGAACCTTGGCACACCAGACCACCGGTGTCAAGCGTGGTTAGCCCTGAGGCCGGTGCAGCTCGGTGACGATCCGGTAGCGGTCGCCCCGATACACCGAATGGACGAACTCGACGGTGCGGTCGTGCTGATCGAGGCTCGTCCGCTCGAAGAGGAAGGCAGGCGAGTGGAGCGGCACGCCGAGCGCCTTCGACTCCTCCTCGTTCGTCACCGTCGGCTCGATCGCCTGGGTGCCGCTCGCGATCGTGATGCCGTACCGCTCGAGGAGCAGCTCGTAGAACGAGCCGGCCAGGTCCTTGGCCGCGAGCCCGTGGACGAGCTTCTCGGGAAGGTGAAGCGTCTCGATCGCCATCGTCTCGCCGTCGGCCAGGCGAAGGCGCTTGATCACGAGGATCGGCTCGGAGGGCGAGACCTGCAGGAAGCGGCCGAGCCGGGCCCCGGCGAGGATCGTCTCCATCGACAGCGTCCTGCTTCCCGGCACCATGCCTCGCCGGCGCATGTCCTCGCTGAACGAGGTGATGGTGAGCTCCTGCGAGATCTTCGGCTGCTGGACATACGTCCCGCTGCCTCGCCGCCGGACGAGGTAGCCCTCGCGCGCGAGGTCGTCGAGCGCCGCCCTGACGGTCAGGCGGGAGACGCCGAGGTCGGCGCTCAGCTGGCGCTCCGACGGGATCGCCGTGCCGACGCCGAGCTGCTGGATGAGGTCGAGGACCTGCCGGCGCGTATGGCTCTGCTTCGTCACCTTCTGCGCGCTCATCGCCGGCGGACTATAGCCCAGTTTCGCAAAATTGGTCAATGCCATTGCGAACGCGGCCGATTCCCGGTATAGACTGCATGCACGTGGCCGGCATCGTGCTCGAGGGAGTCCGCAAGGTCTTCGCCGGCGGCGTGATCGCCGTCGACGACGTCTCGCTCGAGATCGAGAGCGGCGAGTTCCTCGTCCTCGTCGGGCCGTCTGGCTGCGGCAAGTCCACCTTGCTTCGAATGATCGCGGGCCTGGAGGACGCCACCGAGGGCACCATCACCATCGACGGGCGCGACGTCACCGAGCTCCCGCCTCGCTCCCGCGACGTGGCGATGGTCTTCCAGAGCTACGCGCTGTATCCGCACATGAGCGTGCGCGAGAACCTCGGCTATGGGCTGAAGGTCAGGAAGACGCCGAAGAAGGAGGCGGAGAGGCGCGTTGTCGAAGTGGCGAAGCTGCTCGGCCTTGCGGACATGCTGGACCGGAAGCCTGGAGCGCTCTCCGGCGGCCAGCGGCAGCGCGTCGCGATGGGCCGGGCCATCGTGCGCGAGCCGAAGGCATTCCTCATGGACGAGCCGCTCTCGAACCTCGACGCGAAGCTCCGCGTCAGCATGCGCGCGTCGCTCGCAAGCCTGCACTCCCGCCTGCGGACGACGACGATCTACGTGACGCACGACCAGGTCGAGGCGATGACGCTCGGCCAGCGCGTCGCCGTCCTCCGCGACGGGAAGGTGCAGCAGGTGGACACGCCGCAGGTGCTGTACGCAGCGCCGACGAACCTCTTCGTCGCCGCCTTCATCGGGTCCCCCGCGATGAACCTCGTCGAGGCCGAGGTCTCCGACGGCGTCGTGAGCTTCGCCGGCCAGCGCATCCCCGCGCGCGCGCCGAGGCAGGGTCGCGTCGTCGTCGGCATCCGGCCGGAGTCGCTCCAGGACGCCGCCTTCGCCGACCCTTCGCTCCCGCACATGGACGTCGACGTCGAAGTGGTGGAGGAGCTCGGCGCCGAGACGCACGTCATCTTTCCCGTCGATGTCGCACCTGTCGAGGTGAGCGGCGCGCGTGAGACGGACGAGGAGGAGGTCATCCTCGGCGAGGCGCGCACGCATTTCACTGCGCGCGTCCATCCGCAGACGGCGGCGCAGCCGGGGCGCCCGTTGCGACTTGCGATCGATCCGTCGCGCTTCCATTACTTCGACCCGGACACCGGAGAACGCCTCGTCGGCACTGCTGCGCCGAGCCTGGCTTCTGTCTAGCGCCGTTGTCGTGACGGCGGCCTTCGCCGCGTCCGCATCGGCATCCCCCGCGGGCGAGGTGATGATCGCCCCGCTGCGCGGCGCACCGACCTCGTCCCTGCTCGCGCGCGTCGCAGCGGGACAGGTGGGCGGCGTCATTCTCCTCGGCGGGTGGTCGAGCCTCCGGGCGACGGCGGCAGCGGTTGCCCGGCTGCAGCAGGTCTCCTGCACGCGCCGCGGGACGCCCCTCCTCGTCGGCGTCGACCAGGAGGGCGGGGCGGTGCGCCGCCTCACCTGGGCAGCGCCCACGCTCGCGGCGGCGTCGATGAGAACGCCGTCTGTCGCGAACGCACAGGCAAGGGCCGCGGCGCGGGCGATGCGAGCGGCTGGGATCGCGATCGACTTCGCGCCGGTCGCCGACACGCTCTCGACGCCTCGGAGCTTTCTCGGAACGCGCTCGTTCGGTTCCGACCCGGCGACGGTCGCAGCACTGGTGCGCGCATTCGTGCGCGGTCTTCAGGGCGGCGGCGTCGCAGCGACGGCGAAGCATTTCCCCGGCCTCGGAAGCGCCGTCGCCAGCACGGATGACCGTCCGGTGGCAATCGCACGCAGCGCGGCGTTCCTCGATGCCCGGCTTGCTCCGTTCGAGGCGGCAATCGCCGCGGGAGCAAAGCTCGTGATGGTTTCGAACGCCTCGTATCCGGCGCTCGACCGAAGCGGCACGCCGGCGGTCTTCTCGCACACGATCGTCGGCGAGCTGCTGCGCCGAGAGCTCGGCTTCGACGGCGTCGTCGTCTCGGACGCGCTCGACGCGGGCGCCGTTGCGCACGTCGCCGACGAGCCCGGACGCGCGCTCGCCGCCGGTGTCGATCTCCTCCTCTACAGCCGGACGTCCGCGAGCGAGGCGGGATACAGCCAGCTCGTCCGCGACGCGGCGACGAGCGCGTCCGTCCGCGGCGAACTGGCCGCCGCCGTCCGACGGATCGACGCGCTGAAGAGCTCCCTCGGACTCGCCTGCTAGACGCCGAGCCGGTCGAGAGTCGCTTCGTCGCGGCGCCAGCGCGGCCGCACCTTGACCACCAGCTCGAGGAAGACCGGATGCCCCACCAGGGCCTCGATCTCCGGCCGCGCGCGCGTCCCGATCTCCTTCACGACCGCGCCGCCCCTGCCGACGACGATTTGCTTCTGCGACTCCGTCTCGACGAGGAGCAGTGCACGGATCGCCCTCTCCCCCATCTCGTCGATCTCGACCGAGATCGCGTGCGGCACCTCGTCCCGCGTCAACCACAGCGCCTTCTCTCGAATCAGCTCAGCGACCTGCGCCTCCTCGGGGAGATCGGTTCGCTGCTCGCGCGGGAAGTAGAGCGGCCCCTCGGGCAAGAGCACGACGAGCTCGTCCCGCAGCGCCGGGATGCCGTCGCCGGTCTTCGCGCTCACAGGATGGAGCGCATGGAAGTCGCCGAGCCTCGCCGCCGCCGTCATCTGCTCTGCGATGTGCCCCGCCTTCAATCGGTCGACCTTGTTCAGCGCGATGACGACGGGGACGCCCAGCGAGAACACCCGCGAGGCGATGAAGCGGTCGCCTGCGCCGATGCGCTCGCGCGCCGACAGTACGAACACCACTCCCTCGACGTCCTCGAACGAGGCGTCGACCGTGTGCTGCATCCGTTCGGTCAAGGCATCGCGCGGTCGCTGGAACCCGGGCAGGTCGGCGAGCACGAGCTGGTAGTCGTCTCCGTTTGCGATGCCGAAAATCCGCCGCCGCGTCGTCTGCGGCTTGTCGGAGACGATCGCGACCTTCCCGCCGCATAGCGCGTTGACGAGGGTGGACTTGCCGACGTTCGGGCGTCCGGCGACGGCGACGAAGCCGGACTTCACCCGGGCAGGTCCCAGGTGTCCGGCAGCAGCTCGTCGGCGGCGTACTCGCCGAGCGAGCCGTCGACCCGGCGGAAGGTCACGAGCGGGATGCGCCACTCGTGCAGCCACTGCCGGCAGCCTCCGCACGGAGACGCGGTGATGCCGATTGCGGCGATGTCGCCGGGACGGGCACCCGCGGTCGCGGCGGCGGTAATCGCTGACTTTTCGGCGCACACGCCCAGCGGATAGGCGGCGTTCTCGACGTTGACCCCGTCGAACACACGGCCGTCCCTCGTCAGCACGGACGCGCCGACGCGGTACTTCGAATACGGCGCGTACGCCTCCGCGGCGACGGCCTGCGCGCGCTCGAGCAGCTCCTCGCCGGTCACGTCAGGACCTGGAAGACGACGAGCGTGACGAGCGCGCCGAGTGCGCCGCCGTACAGCACCTCCATGCGTGAATGGACACCCGCCTCGACTCGCGTCTGCGCGACAAGCAAGGCCATCACGAATGTGAGCGACGAGATGAGGAAGCGGTGGCGGTCGTCCGAGACGTTCGTCGCCGCCATCCAGCCGGCAAAGGCGATGCCGGCATGCCCGGACGGCAATCCACCGCGTAGCGGCGTTCCGCTGCGGGTGAGCGCCTTCGTCGCGATGACGACGAGGATGACGAGGACGAGGGCGACGAGCGTGATTTCCGCCGGTGCGTCCCGGACGCGGTCGAGGACCCGCGCGGTGCGGTGCGCGATCGCATGCGCGAATACGAGATAGCCGACCGCGATGGCGGTGACGGCGGCGATGAGAACGGCGCCGGCTGCGATGTCCTTCGCGAGCTTGGCGTTGGGATCGAAGGAGGTAGTCGAGACGTCGATGGTGCCTTCGATGGCAGAGTTGACCATCTCTGCGACGAGCACGAACGCGATCGCCATGAGCAGGAGGATCAGCTCGTCGCGGCCGACGCCGAGGGCGGCTGCCGCAGCGATAACGACGATGGCGATGACGAAGTGGATGCGCAGGTTCCGCTGCGTGCGGAGGACGTGGATGATCCCTTCGAACGCGTAGTTGAAGCTGTCGAGCAGCGTCGGAGCACGGCCGGGTGCCGGCGGCGGCGACTGCGGAGCGCGTTCGCGAGGCGGCGGGGTCGTCACCGTCACCGGTGCAGCGCCTCCCGCTCTGCCATCGCGTCGCCGTGGTCGTAGCCGACGAGGTGCAAGACCGCGTGGACAATCGGCACGCGCCATTCATCCCCGACCACGTCCGGGCAGACGACGACGTCACCGAGCTGGCGCGGCAAGCCTTCCGGCAGCTCATCGAGCCCGTCGACCGGGAACGCGAGCGCGTCGGTCGCCTCGTCGATGCCGAGATGCTCGCGCTTGAGCGCGCGGCTCTCCTCCTGGGACACGAACGCGAGGCCCACCTCGCCCGACTGGACGCCTTCGGCCTCGAGGACGCGGCGAACGAGCTCTGCCGCGCCGGCCTCGTCGACGGCGACTCCGGAGCGGTTCTCGACCTCGACCTCGATCACCGGCGGCGGGTCGTCCCCGTCTCCTCCGAATGACGCTTGTACGCCTCGACGATGCGTTGCACGAGCTTGTGCCGCACCACGTCCTGGTGGCCGAAGTGGACGAACGAGATTCCGTCGATGGAACCGAGGATGTTCTGAACTTGGATGAGCCCGGAGGCCTGTTCGCGCGGGAGGTCGACCTGGGTCACGTCCCCGGTGACGACGACCTTCGAGCCGAAGCCGAGGCGCGTGAGGAACATCTGCATCTGCTCCGGCGAGGTGTTCTGCGCCTCGTCGAGGATGATGAAGCTGTCATTGAGCGTCCGGCCCCTCATGAAGGCCAGGGGGGCGACCTCGATCGTCTGGCGCTCGAGATACGTGTTCAGCCGTTCCGGGTCCATCGTGTCGTAGAGCGCGTCGAAGAGCGGCCGCATGTATGGATCGACCTTCGCCGCGATGTCACCGGGGAGGAAGCCGAGGCGCTCACCGGCCTCCACGGCCGGACGCGTGAGGATGATGCGCCCGACCTGCCGCTCGGAGAGGGCGGCGACGGCGAGCGCGACGGCGAGGTACGTCTTTCCGGTGCCCGCCGGCCCGATGCCGAACGTCAGCGTCGAGCGGCGGATCGCGTCCACGTAATGCTTCTGCGTGACCGTCTTCGGGGTGATGCGCTTTCCGCGGTGGGACCAGATCACGTCCTCGAAGATGTCGCGGACGTCCTCCGCCTGATCGATCGCGTTCAGGATCGTGTCGATCGTCCCGGCCCCCACCTCCTGCCCGCTCTCGACGAGGTCGACGAGCTCCTCGACCACAGCCCGCGCCTCGGAGACCTTGGCATCGTCGCCGTCGAGCGTCAGCCGGTTGCCACGGAGGTTGATCGCGCAGCCCAATCGGTTGCGGAGAGTCTCGAGCACGCCGTCTCCGATCCCGGCCAGCTCAGCGGCGACCTCGTTCGGAACCTCGAGAACGTCCTGCACACGATCAGTGTAGGAGGACGGCCCCCCGGCGTCCTGCGCAGTCAGGCAGCGTGATGAGAGGCGAGGATCGGCTGCGGCGGCGTCGCGCTGCGGTACTCGTCGAACTCGACCAGCGTGAGGCCGACGAGCGTACGGCAGGCCGTGTCGTCGCATTCGCAGAAGAACTCCCACAGCTCGGCGTACGAGCCGTTCGTCGCCAGCCGGCGGATCGAATCGTTCACCTCGCGAAAAGCTCCCGCAGCTTCCATCTCCGCCTCTCCCGATCCGCTAGACTCACGACCGCAACAACACGTCTCTCTGGACGTGATAAGTAATACACGATAGAGATTTCATATGTCAAGTCTCGAGCCGCAGCGGGGGTGGACGTTCCTGACGAACCACGCGCAGGTCCTGCTTTGCCTCGCCGAAGACCCGGACATCCGGCTACGGGACGTGGCCGAGCGCGTCGGCATCACCGAGCGGGCGACCCAGCGGATCCTCTCCGAGCTCGTCGGCGCCGGCTACGTCGAGTCGGTGCGGGTCGGACGGCGGAATCGCTACACCGTCGACCGGCAGCAGGCGATGCGGCACTCCGCCCAGCTCGGCTACGAGATCGGCGCCCTCCTCGAGGCGCTCGGCAAGGAGGGCTGAGACCGCCCCGGCAGAAGCTACGCGAGCTTTTCGCGCACGATCTGGCTGACGGCGGAGCCGTCGGCGCGGCCGGCCACCTGCGGCATGACGTCGGCCATCACGCGTCCGAGGTCGGCGATGCTCGTGGCTCCGACCTCGGCGATCGCGTCGTCGACGATCTCCTCGATCTCCTCCTCGCTCAGCGGCGACGGCATGAACTCCTCGAGGATCGCGAGCTCGCGCTCCTCCGACTGCGCTTGCTCCTCGCGGCCTCCGGCGCGGAACGCCTCCGCCGCCTCGACCCGGCGCTTGCGCTCGCGCTGCATGACCTGCAGCTCCTCGTCCTCGGAAAGCGGACGTTGCAGCTCCTTCTCGGAGCCCTTCAGCGCGTTGAGGATCAGCCGCAGAGCGTCGCGGCGCTCGGCGTCTCGGGCCTTCATGGCCTCGCGCAGCTCGCCCTCGATCGTCTCGATCCGGCTCACGCCATCCTCCCGCCAAGCCCTCCGCCGAGCACGTGCCAATGCAGATGGAAGATCGTCTGGCCGGCTCCCGGCCCGGCGTTGACGACGACACGGTAATCGCTGAGGCCTTCACGTGCAGCCACATCGGCGATGAACTCGAGCATGCGCTTGTCCTCCTCCGCCGAGAGCTCGCCGATCTCGCGAAAGCTCGGGATGTGGTGCTCGGGGATGACGAGCAGATGGACCGAAGCCTGGGGATTGATGTCGCGGATGGCGACGAGCCCGTCGGTCGAGGCGATGTGGTCACCCTCGGCGTAGAGCTTGCAGAACAGGCAGTCGTCAGGCAGCGAGGATCCCCTCCTCGGTCACGCCGGCGCCGCGCACTCGAACGAGCTCGCCGACGGGAGCCTCGACGAGCCACGGCGAGTAGTCATCGCCGTAGCCGCGGCCGGGACGGTCGACGAGGACGACGTCCTCTCGCCCCACCTTGGACGCCCAGCGCGCCCGGCAGGCCGCGTCGGAGAAGGCCCGCAGCCGCTCGCTCCGCTCCCGCTTCACGGCGGGCGGCACCGGGTCGTCGTGCGCGGTCACGGTGCCGGGGCGCGGCGAGTAGGGAAACACGTGGAGCTTCGTCAGCCCGGCCTCGCGCGCGACGCTCAGCGTGCTCTCGAACGCATGCTCGTCCTCGGACGGGAAGCCGACGATGACGTCGCTCGTCAGGTTGAAGTCCTCCCGTAGTCCCGCGAGACGGCGGACGTAGGTTGCCGCCGAGTACCGGCGGCCCATCGCGCGCAGCACGCGGTCGTCCCCGGACTGGAGGGGAACGTGCAGGTGGCGGCTGACCGTCGCCGTCTCGCACAGCGCCGCGACGAGCTCGTCGTTCACGTGGTTGATCTCGATCGAGGAGAGGCGCAGGCGAGCGAGGCCCGGGGTCGCGCCGGCCTCTCGCACGAGCCGTGGCAAGTCGTAGCCGGCGGACCGGTCCCGGTAGCAGCCCAGGTTGATGCCCGTGAGGACGACCTCGCGGTGGCCCTGGCCGACACGGCGACCGACCTCGGCGAGCACGCTCCCCGCGCTGCGGCTGCGCGACGCACCCCGCACAACCGGGATGACGCAGAAGCTGCACGAGAAGCTGCAGCCGTCCTGCACCTTGACGAACGCGCGGACGCGGTCGAGGTGCACGTCCGACTGCACGCACCCGATTGCACCGACGTCTCCCGCAACGAACGCCGGCGTCTCCTCGCTCGGACGCCCGACGACCACCACGTTGTCGGGGAGGCCGGCGAAAGCCGCGCTCTCGAGGTTGGCGCCGCAGCCGGTGACGTACACACGCCGATGCGTGCGCGCGGCGCGGGCCGCCGCCTTGCGCGACTTCGCGACCGCCTCGTTCGTGACGCAACAGGTGTTGACGACCGCGACTTCAGCGTTCTCGGATTCGGCGTGCCCGTCCGCGAGCAGCGCTTCACGCACCTCGTGGGCGTCGACGTGCGAGACCTTGCAGCCGAGGAACTGGACGGAGAAAGTCGTCACTGCCGGAATTCGAGCAGGTCCGCAGCCCAACCGTCGCGAACTGCTCGGGCGACCCGTTGCCAACCGGCCACACGTGGCTCGTCGCGGTCGAGATAGCCGGACGTGATCGCTCGTCCCACCGGCACCTTGGGGAGCAGGCCCTCCACCACTTCGAGCGCGATGTTCATGACGGCCAGGTCGGCCGGGCGGACTTCCTCGAGCACGTCGATGTCGACGCCGTTTTCGGCGGCGTTCGCGCGCGTCACACCGAGCGCGACCTCGTCGATGTCGAACGCCCCAACGGGCGTGAAGCCGAGCTTGGCCGCCGCTACCGAGAGGACGCCGGATCCGCAGCCGACGTCGAGGAGGCTCGTCGGCTCGACCTCCTGCAGCAGCTCGAGGCAGAGGCGCGTCGTCGCATGGGCGCCCGTTCCGAATGCGCGGCCCGGGTCGATCACGACCGGGACCGTGCCGACGGGATGCTGCTCCCACGGGGGGCCGACCCATAGCTTTCCGATCGTGACCCCGCGGTGGAACGCACGCCACGCGTCCTCCCATCCGTCCTCGACGTCCTCGCCCTCGAGGACGTCGAAGCCGAGCGGGGGCTCGTCCGCATAGACGGCGAATGCCCCGTCGAGCTCCTCGACGCCCTCCGGGAAGAGGTGGAGGAGGAGAGCGAGCTCGGCCTCGCCTCCGACGATCACGTAACGCTTCAGCGGAAGGCGCTCTTGATCTTGTCGAAGAAGCGCTCGTCCGGCTTGTAGGTCCGCTCGTCGGCGTGCCGGTCGAATTCCTCGAGCAAGCGCCGCTGCTCGTCGGTCAGATGGCGCGGGACGACGACGTTCACGAGCACGCGCTGGTCGCCGCGTCCGTGCCCGTGAAGCACGGGCATGCCTTTGCCGCGGAGCACCACGACAGAGCCGGCCTGCGTCCCCGGGTCGAGCTCGAGCTCTTGGTCGCCGTCGAGGGTCGGGACCTTGACCGTCGCGCCGAGCGCGGCCTCGGTCATCGTCAGGTCGACGGTCGAGTAGATGTCGTTGCCCTCGCGCACGAAGCGTGGGTCGGTTCGCACGTGGACGCGCACGTATGCGTCCCCTGCGCGCGCGCCGAGGACGCCGGCGTGCCCCTCGCCGGTGAGGCGGATCTGCTGGCCGTCGTGGATGCCGGGTGGAATCTCGACGTCCAGCCGGCGCTCTTCGACGATGCGGCCGGCGCCCTCGCAGACCGAGCATGGCGTCTCGATGCGCCGGCCCGAGCCTCCGCACGCCGGGCACGTCTGCGTGCGAACGAACTCCCCGAAGACGCTGCGCGAGACCTGCTGCAGGCGGCCGGCACCGCCACACGTCGGACAGGCCGTGATCTCGCTGCCCGGCTCTGCGCCGTCGCCGCCGCAGCGCTGGCACGTCACCGCGACGCGGAACGGAACCTCGCGGACGGCGCCGCGGGCCGCCTCGACGAGTTCGATCTCGACGTCGGCGCCGAGATCCGCGCCGCGCGACCGCACGCGGCCCGTGATGAGATCGTCTCCGAAGAACGCGGCGAAGAGGTCGGAGAGGTTGCCGAAGTCGAAGTGTCCCGGCTGGAAGCCGCCGCTGCGCAGCCCGGCGTGCCCGTAGCGATCGTAGAGCTCGCGCGTCTCCGCCTTCGACAGCACCTCGTAGGCCTCGACGACTTCGCGGAAGCGCTCCTGGGCATCGGGCGCGTCGGAGACGTCGGGATGCAGCTCGCGCGCGAGCCGCCTGAAGGCCTTCTTGATCTCCCCCTCGTCCGCGCTGCGCGCGACGCCGAGGAGCTCGTAATAGTCGCGCTCCGTCGCCGCCATTCAATCGAGATTAGCGGTCGCTGTAGACCGACTCGGCGAAGCGGGAAAGCTCGCTCGCGGCAGAACGGACGGCGCCGACCGCCTTCTCGTAGTCCATGCGCACCGGACCGATGAGGCTGACCGCTCCGAGCACCCGGTGCATGACGCCGTACGCAGCGCCGACGAGCGCGATCTCGTGCAGCGCCGGATGGGCGAGCTCGTGCCCGACGCGGACGAACGGGCCGCGCGCGTCGAGACTCACGTCACCGAGCACCTCCAGCAGCGCGACGCGCTTCTCCACGAGCTCGAACAGGCTTCGGTAGGCCTCGAGCTCGTCGCTGCGCACCTCGCCGAGGAGGTCGGCAGCGCCCCCGACGTACAGGCGCTGCTCGGCGGAGACGAGCTCCGTGAACGCCGGCCGGAGCGCAGCGAGGAACGCGCGCTCGCGAGCGCTCAGTCCCTCGTCCTCGAAGCGGCGGCGCAGAAGCGTCGTTCCGAGCTGCAGGCCGGAGACCGTCTCGTTCAGGTACTCGTTCGCCCACTGCGCAAGCCCGGAGTCGACAGGCTCGTCGAAGTGGAACAGCCGCTTGGTGACGCCGCCGGCGGAGGTGATGACGACGACCATGACGAGCTCCGGCTGCAGGAGCAGCACCTCCGCGCGAACGATCGTCGTCGCCTCGAGCGGGGGCGCCGAGACGAGCGCGAGCAGGCGCGTCACCTGCGAGAGCATCTCCGTCGTGGCCTGCAGCGCCGACTCCACTTCGGTGCGGGTCGTGTGCAGGTCGAGCGGGAACTCGGCCGGATGCGGCGCGAGGCGGCCGAGCAGCTCGTCGGCGTAATAGCGGTACCCCGTCTCCGTCGGGATGCGGCCCGCAGACGTGTGCGGATGCGTCAACAGCCCGAACGACTCGAGCGCACCGAGCTCGGCGCGTACCGTCGACGGGCCGACGCCGAGGCGCGAGCGTTCGACGAGCGTCTTCGAGCCCACCGGCCGACCGCTCGCGACGTACTCCTCGACTACGAGCCGAAGGATCTCCCTCTGGCGAAGAGTTAGCTCCATTTTGCAGGACATTTTAGCGGCGTATGGCGGCTCGCAGGCGATTCCCTAGCCGAGGAGCTCTGCCGTCACGGCGCCGCCGAGGAAGCGTCCGCGCGTGGTAAGCGTCAACGTCCGGCGATCGTGTCGCACGAGGCCGAGCTGCTCGACGCGCGCGAGACCCGTGGGATCGAGCGCGCGCTCGAGGCCGGCCACTGGCAGCGGATCGTCGAGGCGGAGCCCGAGCAGGACGCGCTCGCGTGCGCGCGTGTCATCGTCGAGCTGCTCCACCTCCCGGTCGTAGTCACCGACGAGGTAGCGTGCGAGCTTCGGGGTGTTCCGACGGCGCTCGCGGTCGATCGTCGAGACGGCGCCGACGCCGAGACCGAGGTAATCGAGACCGAGCCAGTAGCCGAGGTTGTGCTGCGCGCGCCTGCCGCCGCGGCAGAAGTTCGCGGTCTCGTACCAGCGGTAGCCGGCAGCGGTGAGGATCGCGACGACGCGCTCGAAGTAGTCCTCCATCGCCTCAGCCTGGCGGGCGAGCTCCTCGCCGTGGGCGTGTGTGAACCGCGTGCCCGGCTTCGCCTCGAGCTCGTAACAGGAGAGATGATCCGGCTCGAGCTCGAGCGCATCGGCGAGGTCCGCCTCGAGATCGGCAACGGTCTGCCCGGGGATCCCGTAGATCAGGTCGAGCGAGAGGTTGTCGAAGCCGGCCTTGCGTAGGTGGGCGAACGCGCAGCGGACGTCGTCGGGCTGCGCGCCCCGCTCGAGAACGGCGAGCAGATGCGGTCGAAAGCTCTGCGCGCCGAGCGAGACGCGATTCACGCCGGCGTCGCGAAGCGCTCGGGCCAGCTCCGCCGTCACCGTCTCCGGGTTCGCCTCGACCGTGACCTCGTCCGCCGGCGGGAGC
>Ga0070741_10014575_pt1 | contig 13567 bp, 8 predicted proteins | sample Coa_R1_4_FD_66440 | JGI IMG/M metagenome (GOLD analysis project Ga0070741, IMG submission 66440) | Surface soil microbial communities from Centralia Pennsylvania, which are recovering from an underground coalmine fire - Coalmine... | ecosystem: Environmental > Terrestrial > Soil > Unclassified ... | reverse complement strand
GTTGAATAGCATTCACCTCTTGTGCGTCTATAAGAATCCTCATCGTGCTTGTGCGATCACGAGCTCTTTCGCGTGTTCCAGCGCCGCGATGGCCGCTTCTCGGCTAACGATGGAAACTGGTCGAGAAACTCATCAAGAGTGTGTCCAGCTTCCAGGTAGTCGAGCAGGTTCTTGATATTGGTTTGCGATGCCATCGGTATCCCGGTGGTGAAGCGCTGCTCTTTACGCGCCGCAGCACTTCTTGTACTTCTTGCCGCTGCCGCAGGGGCAGGGATCGTTGCGGCCGACCTTATCGCCGCGGACGACCTGCTGCACCGTCTGCATTTCGCCGGCGCCGGCCATGCGCGCCTGCTCCAGCTCGCGGCGCTTGCGGCGCTGGAAGGCCTCTTCCATGTCATCCATCGAAGTGACGGCTCGCGCGCGTCGCGGCTGCTGACCATTGCCACCCCCGCCCGCCGGAACTCGCACCCCAGGTCCGCCTGCAAGATCGCCACCGCCCCTTCCATCTCCGGGAGTCGGCTCGGTTGGACCATAGCCGCGCTCGATCACCTGCATCAGGTAAAGGTAGCGGACCGTGTCTTCCTCGAAGCGCGCCATCATGGCTTCGAACATGTCGAAGGATTCGCGCTTGTACTCGATCAGCGGATCGTGCTGCCCGTAGCCGCGCAGGCCGATGCCCTCGCGCAGGTGGTCCATGGAGAGCAGGTGGTCCTTCCACTGCTGATCGAGCACGCTGAGCATGATGATGCGCTCGTGGTGGCGCATCGCGTCCGGCCCGATGAGGCGCTCCTTGGCTTCGTAGCGCTCCTTCAGCTTGTCGAAGATGGCATCGCCCAGCTCCGGGCGGTTCAGGTTCTCCGGCGCGACACCCTCGGCCGTGATGTCCACGCCGAAGCGAGTGAAGATTTCGTTCTTCAGCCCGGAGACGTTCCAATCGTCGGGGCGCGCGTCCTTGGCGGCGTATTTATCGAGCAGCCCGCCGAGTATGTCGCGGACATAATCCTCGAGGATCAGCTCTTTCTGGTCGACGCCTTCGAGCAACTGGCGGCGCAGGCCATACACCGCCTGGCGCTGCTTGTTCATTACGTCGTCGTATTCGAGCAGATGTTTGCGGGCCTCGAAGTTCTGCCCCTCGACCGCCTTCTGCGCTGCCTCGATGCGCTTGGTGATCATCTTGGATTCGATCGGCACGCCCTCGTCAAATCCCAACCGCTGCAGCAGGTTCGACACCCACTCCTTGGCGAAGATGCGCATCAGGTCATCTTCCAGCGAAAGATAGAAGCGCGATGCGCCGGGATCGCCCTGACGGCCGGCGCGGCCGCGCAACTGATTATCGATGCGGCGCGCCTCGTGACGTTCGGTGCCGAAGATAAACAGTCCGCCCAGGTCGATGACCTCGTCGTGTTCAACGTCGGTCGCCTGCTTGTGTTTCCGATAGATCTCGTTCCACTTTTCGGTGTCGACCTTGTACTCGACGCCGCCGTAATAGAAGTACGAGATGCTGGGATCGTCGGGCTTGACCATCACTTCGCCGGCGACCGGCTTGAGCGCCTGCGCAATGCCCCTCTTCAGGCACTCCTGCTTGGCCATGAATTCGGGATTGCCGCCCAGCAGAATATCGGTGCCGCGGCCGGCCATATTGGTGGCGATGGTGATTGTGCCCTTGCGCCCAGCCTGCGCTACGATCTCGGCTTCCTTCTCGTGATACTTGGCATTCAGCACGACGTGCTTGACGCCCTTCTTCTTCAGCAGCTCGGAGAGCCTCTCCGACTTTTCCACCGACGTGGTGCCGACCAGCACCGGCTGTCCCGACTGCGCCAGCTTTTGGATTTCGTCGGCAGCGGCAAAGTATTTGTCCTTTTCCGTCCGATATACCACGTCCGGATTTTCTTTGCGCAGCAGCGGCTTGTTGGTGGGGATGACCACCACTTCCAGCTTGTAGATGTTGTCGAACTCGGCCGCTTCCGTCTCCGCCGTACCGGTCATGCCGGCCAGCTTTTTGTACATGCGGAAGTAGTTCTGGAAGGTGACGGTCGCCAGGGTCTGGTTTTCGCGCTCGATCTTGACGTTCTCTTTGGCTTCTACCGCCTGGTGCAGTCCGTCGGACCAGCGGCGGCCCGGCATCAGGCGTCCGGTGAACTCGTCGACAATCAGGACCTCGCCATCCTTCACCACGTATTCGACATCGCGACGATAGAGCGCGTGCGCCTTGATCGCCGTCTCGACGTGGTGCTTCAGGTCCCAGTTTTCCGGATCGGCGATGTTGCCGATACCGAGCAGCTTCTCGACCTTTTCCCAGCCCGGATCGGTCACGGTGATGGTGCGGTGCTTCTCGTCGACGACGTAGTCGCCGGTGAGGACCTTGTCCTCGCCCAGGCCGCGCTCGATCTCTTCACCCAACTCAAGCTGGGGGATGATGCGATTGACCTTGTAATACTTGTCGGTCGATTCCTCGCTCTGGCCGCTGATGATGAGCGGGGTGCGGGCCTCGTCGATCAGGATGGAGTCGACTTCGTCGACGATGGCGAAGTTGTGGCCGCGCTGCACGCAATCCTTCAGATCGAACTTCATGTTGTCGCGCAGGTAGTCGAAGCCAAACTCGTTGTTGGTACCGTAGGTGACGTCGGAGCCGTAGGCCTCTTTGCGCTGCGCGTCATCGAGGTCGTGCACGATGACGCCGACGCTCAAGCCGAGGAAGGTGTAGAGCTTGCCCATCCACTCCGAGTCGCGCTTGGCCAGGTAGTCGTTGACCGTGATGACGTGAACGCCGCGCCCGGAGAGCGCGTTGAGATAGACCGGCAGGGTAGCGACCAGGGTTTTGCCTTCACCGGTCTTCATCTCGGCAATCTTGCCCTGGTGCAGCACGGTGCCGCCGATGAGCTGCACGTCGAAGTGCCGCATGTTCAGCACGCGCCGGCCGCCCTCGCGCACCACCGCAAAGGCCTCGGGCAACAACTCGTCGAGGACCTCCTTCAGCGCCTGGTCTTTCTCGTCGGGGTCTTCGATAGGATCGATGCGCTCGCGAATGCGCCGGCGAAATTCTTCGGTTTTGGCGCGGAGCTGCTCGTCGGTGAGCTGCTGCATGGCCGGTTCGAGCGCGTTGATCTCCTCGACCCGCGGCTGGATGCGCTTGACCTCGCGTTCGTTACTGGTGCCGAAAACTGCGGCAACGACTTTATTAAACAATGCTGTGTTCCTTGATGGATATTGGATGAATCTCCGCCGCGAGGGCCGGCAACAGACACTCCCACTCAGTAGAAGGCTACCATATTCGATGAACGGAGAAGACGCGGGTCGCAGAAGGAGCAGGGGCGCGGCAGGGTCGTGCGACGGCGAAGATGGAGAGCCACCCATGGGCTCTCCATGCAATCAACTTTAACTCCCGAGTCAGCGCTCGCCGGCGGTCTTGGCCTTCGCTGCCTGTGCCGCCAGCTGCTGCTCGTGCTTGTACTCGGCGATTGCCTTGCTCAACAGTTCGGGCTGATGCTTCTCGGCAATAGCGACGGCGGTTTCCAGACTGGGCATACTTACCAGATCGCCGGGACGAATCACGCCGGATCCCGGATCCCCTGGCCCGGGCTGCTTGGAACGCGCGTAGCCTGCCACTTTCGACATCACTCCCGCGAACCACTTCTTCGCCGCATCTTCCTGGTCGAAGAAGCTTTGCGGCACGTAGGTCAATTGCCCAATCACATCGATACGGAACGGGGTGTGCAACCATTGTCCCGATCGCAAGAGCTCTTGAACCACGACGTAAAAGCTGTAATTGCGATCGGCAGGCAAATTGGTAAACGAGATAGAGAGCTGGTCAGCGTACCAACTCAACTCATAGTTCAGCGTGACTTCGGCGTTGGGGTCGAACTCCCGCTTTTGCGCATTTGCCGGAAGGGTTGCGTCTTCCATGCCGATAAACCCAGCCACGCCTGCTGGAGCTTTGTTAAGGACGATGACCTCGTTCTGACCACCGGCTCCGAGTATCGGCTGAATCGTGCCGCTACCCGATGCGCTACCGCCGCCGCCCTCCAGATTGACACTTCCGGCGACTGCCTGCGCAGCACTGACGCCGCGGCTGATCAAGTTGCCGACGTCCATCCCACCGGCGCCAACCAAGCCCGCGCCGCGTGCCACCGCACCCGCCCTGGCCTTATCGCCGGGTTTGAAGTGGTAGCGCACCGGCACGTAGTAGTCGTAGGTGACGGCCTTGATTTTCATCCCGCTTTCCGGACTGGCCGCGGAGACCGCGCCCTTGCCGTCCTGACCAGGATCCGGGCTCGGTTGACCTTTGGTGTCATTCTTTCCCGGATATAACTGGATCTCCTGCAACACCCAATTTTGCTGGGTAGAAATGGCGAGCTTGAGGAAGTCGGGATCGCTGTCGTCGGTCTGGTAGGTGGTGGCGTAGTAGCGGTCATAATCGGCGCCGTCGTGACGATTCGGATCGGGCATCATGGTTCGCAGCCAGATTTGATACTTCACCGGTACGTCGCGATGAATCGGCTGGGTTGAGATTGACGCTAATGCCTCGTGTTTCTGCGGCACACGGGTCGCCGTTGCGGTGATCGTGTCACTCAGCGCCACCTTGCTTGTCACCGTCACGGACGAGGAAGCCTGCGGCGCTCGCGTGGCCGAGACTTCGCCCTTCACCGTCTCGCTGCGATCGGGTTCGGTGGAAAGATGGCGCAACAGATTCAGAAGCTGCACCACGTTCATGTACCCGCTGCTGATCAGCAGCTGCACATAATCCTGTTCCGATTGCTTGTTGGCGGCCTCGGCTTCCTCGGCACTCAATGTCCAACGCCAAGACCCGCCCTGGTCTCCAAATGGAGCGTAGTACGTGCCCAGCGGCGTTCCCGGCGGAGCAAACCAGCGCATGTTCATCGTCGCCTTCTTGTCGGGATTGGCTGGATCAGCATGCGCGTTCAGGTACGACTCGGTGTACTCGAGCATGTCGTATGCGCCAACGGGAATCCCAGGGAAGGTGTATTGCGGGAACAGGCCTCCATTGTGGGGGGCGGCAGACTGCAGCCAAATGACGTCACCGGCCTGGTAAATCGTACGCGCCAGTGAACTGGCTCGCATGCTCTTCACAAAAGCGGCCACCGGCTTGCACAGCGCTTCGCGCAGTGTCTGTTGCCGATCGCTCGTGGTCCGGTACTCCGCCGCTTCCGCCTTGATCGCGATCAGGTAATCGTGAATGCCCTGTGCGATGGCAGCCAAACTCGGCCGGTAGTCGAATGTAGCGACGTCGGCCGACGGCAGCTGGGCGCGTATCGGCGCACCATCTTCCGGTATGCAATAGAGAGCGTTCTGGCAGTAGTAGTAGTTGAAGCCATTGTATGGGTCTTGCTGGATTTGGTAATTACACGGATCTGACGCGAGGCCGCTTACCATGGCACCGATGTTGTTGGCGTTCGTGCGCACGTCCTGCTGCCGGTTCTGGAGCTGCACCCAATCGACGAATGCGCCGCTCTGAATCTCCTTCACGTAGTCACGTACCACCCCCAGGTCGTAGTTAATCTGACCTATCGTTGTCGCCACAGCGCGCACGTCGTTGATGCGTTCCCTCAGCTCCTCACGCGATTCCAACTGCTCGAACCGGCGATTAATAAGATCGATCATGTATCCGTCGTTGGCTCCATTGCCGAATATCCCGAAGGCCTTGATGATGCTGGCAGCGAAGCCGATGATCGGGATGAACTGGCAGATGGTCGCCGCAGCCTGAGCGACATCTGCCAGCATGTTGACCAGATCTTCGGAGAGACCGAGCGTAGCCAGTGCACTGATGTCCTGTAGGTCGCCAACGGAAGGCAACATCTTCCATACGCCGTCAAGGTTCAACTGCTTCAGGGCACCGACCACCGCGCTGGCGTTCACCGGCAGTCCGCCGCCGGGTGCTTTGTAGAGCGGCAGGTCGGCGGGTGCCGAGGTGCTTACATTGCCGTTGCTGTCGAGGTATAGCCCGCCACCGAGATCGATTCCAAACTGAGGTAGGTTTGCCATAGTTCCTCCTGAGCTATCTCGAGGCACGGCTGGGTGGCTGGAGGGCGCGCGGGGAACTCCCTGGCGGGGACCTGGAAACAACAGCAGCAATCAGTACTCAGAGGCGCCGTCCGCCTCAAGCAACCTTCGCCCCAGAACAACAGGAGAAACCTCGGTGGCGTCAGACATTGACAACCGCACCGCGGAAATTGCGGAATATAGTGATGCGAATTGGATATGAAGTCAAGCTCGATGGGACAAGATTCGCGAGTGTCTGAACAGATGTGTAGGCCGGGCCCGACTGCTACTCCCATGTGTCTGTGGAGTTCACGGGCCGGCCTGTGGCCCGACCCTCCGAATGTTGTCGTTCCGCTGCCCCTAGCAATGCGGCGCTATCGCAGCTGCTTGTGCAATCGTCACTGTGCCTTGGCGCTGTCGGCTTTTTCTTCGCCGAAATCCAGTTCCGGGCGATCCAGCGTCTCCTGCCAGTCCGGCGCCTGCAATTCGAATGGTGTCTTGTCCAGCGGATCGAGTTCCGGCAGGGATTGCGCGGGCAAGGAGCGATCGAGTTCGGGGAAGCGGCGCGCCAGCGGAAACACACGGCGTTCCATCGAGCGCAGCATCTCGTCATAGGCTTTAACTGCGCCGCCCAGCCGCTTGCCTAGCTCCTCTATGTAGCCGGTCATGGTGCACAGGCGTTTGTAGAGGTCTTTGCCCGCATCGCTGATGCGGCGCGCACTCTCAGCCAGGTTCTTCTCGTTCCATCCATGCGCCACCGCTTTGAGCAACGCAATCAGGGTTGTCGGCGAAGTGACGATCACGTGCCGGCTGATGCCGTATTCGATGAGCTCGAAGTCTCCGTCAAGGGCGGCACGGAAGAAGACTTCGCCGGGCAGGAAGAGCACGACGAACTCAGGGGTGGGCTGGAATTGCGCCCAGTAGGACTTCGCCGAGAGTGCGTCGATATGGTGGCGGACCTGGCGGGCATGATCGACGATGCCGGCCCGGCGCGCGGGCTCGTCGCCGGCTTCCAGCGCGCTGAGATAGGCAGAGATGGGCGCCTTGGAGTCGATAACGATGTTCTTGTCGCCGGGCAGCTTCACGATCACGTCGGGACGGAAGCGGCCGTCGGAGGTGGTCGCCGTCTCCTGCTCGGTGAAATCGCAGTACTCAAGCATGCCGGCGAGCTCGAGGACGCGATGCAATTGCAGTTCGCCCCAGCGGCCTCGCGCCTGCGGCTCGCGCATGGCTTTGACCAGGTTGCCGGTTTCGGTCTGCAGCGCGCGTTGCGTCTCCAGCAACGACTGCACCTGCGCGCTCAACGTGCCATAGGCCTCGCTGCGTTTCTGCTCCAGCGTCTGGATCTGCTGGTTCATCCCGGCGAGCGACTGCGCGATGGGATCAACCAGGCTTTTCACCGCCTGCTCTTTTTGCGCGAGATCGCCGGCGGCCAGCGCCTGTTCGGTTTGCAGCGTGCTCTTGGCGAGGCGGAGAAAGTCGTCGCTATTGCTTTGCAGCGCGGAGGCGGCCAGCGCCTTGAAGTCGGACTTGAGCTGCTCGGCTGTGTCTTGCTGGAACTTCAGCTTCTCTTCTGCAATTTGGCGCTCGCGTGCGAGGAGCTCTTCATGATTGCTGCGCTCGGTGGCGAGAGCTTCCGCATGGCTGCGCCGTTCGGTGCTCAGGACGGCTTCCAACGCGGACTTGGCTTCCGAGAGTCGCCGGATTTCGCCGGCCTGCTGCTCTCCCGCCGTTCTCGCCAACTTCAGCTGTTGCTCCAGCTCCCCGTTCTGCCTTACCAGGAAGGCGGCCTTCGCACGGCAAAAGAGGAGCGAAACCAAACCGCCCGCGATAACGCTGACTGCGGCGATGACGAGCATTTCGACCATATTCATGGGAGGGCCCCGAAACTGCTGACCCATTGTATGGCGACCGGCCTGTGGAAGAAAAGGCGAAAGGTGGACGCGAAAGTGCCGTCGGTGGTTCGTAATTGATGCGGGTGTGCAGCCTGCAAGCGAGCTCAGGAGGAGGTATGGGACAACGAACGGTTCAGCGCGCTCTGCCTTTAGCTTCCCGCCCCCATTACCAATGGAGGCGGCTGGTTCAGCTCCACCCAATAGCGCTGAATCGCCTGCACCAGGCGGGCCACCTCGGTCGTATCGCCCGGCTTCGTGAGGTAGGAATTTGCGCCCAGATCATAGGCAGCGTTGACGGTGGCCGGGGTCGCGTCGGTGGTGAGCACGACGACGGGGATGCGCCGCACTTCGGCGCGGGTGCGCATCCATTGCAGCAACTGGAGACCGGTCATACCGGGCAGCTTCAGGTCCAGCAGGATCAGCGCTGGCAACGGATGCTGCACGCGGTCGCCGTAATCCCCGACGCCCGCCAGATAGCCCAGCGCCTCGTCGCCGCTGCGGAGATGCACAATCGGGTTTACTACTCCGGCCTTGCCGAAGGCGCGGCGCAGCAGGTCGGCGTCGGAGATCTCGTCTTCGACCAGGAGAATCGTTGCCAGTTCATGCAGCGTCATGACGTCTCAACGAGCGCTCACGGCTATGCCACCATGCAGCTCAGGTGGTTGATTTAATGAGAGCCAGTATTTTTCGAACTGCGACGCCAGATCGTCCAGTCCCGCCAGGGTTCCCGGTTTTGCCAGATAGGAGTTTACCCCCAGGTCGTACGCGCGATTGACATCGGCCGAGTGGGTTGACGAAGTCAGCATGATCACAGGCAGACGCCGCAGCGGCGTTTGTTGCTTGCGAATCCAATCCAGCACTTCGAAGCCGGAGCGGCGGGGCAACTTGATATCGAGCAACAGCAAGCCGGGCAGGGGATAGGCGACACGGTTTTCGTAAGGGCCTTGGCCGGCCAAATAGGCTACGGCATCGTCCCCATTGGTCAACCTGATCATCAGAACGTCCGTTTGCAGTTTGTTGAACGCGCGCTGAATCAGCCGCACGTCGGAGGGGTCATCCTCGACGAGTAATACGAGGCGTTCGCGCATCACCGGGTTTCCTCAGCTGGCGGAAGGGCACGGGGCAGCGATATCCAGAAGGTGCTTCCCTTGCCTAAAGCAGATTCGACGCCGCAGCTCCCATTCATGCGAGTCACCGCGCGTTTCACGATAGCCAGCCCGATGCCGCTGCCGGGATACGCTGAGCGGTCGTGCAGCCGCTCAAAGACATTCCAGATCCGCTGCTGGTGCTGGGGATCGATTCCTATCCCATTGTCCTTGACGTTCACGCGCACCAAGCCATCGCGCTCCTCGGCCCAGACCTGAACTTCCGGCGGCTCGCTCTCGCTGGAGAATTTTAGCGCGTTGGAGATCAAGTTGAAGAATACGGGCGCGAGTACCTGCGAATAGCCCGCAACGTACAAGTTGCCGGGCACCTCGATCTTCAATGCCGGGTTTCGCGCAAGGTCTCCTTGACGGACAGCTTCCTTCAGGACGTCCGCTAGTTTGAGCGGCACGAGCGGCATGTTGATGCGGCCAACGCGGCCGTAGTCGAGCAGGTCCTGCACCTGGGAATTCATGCGGGCGGCGGCACTGATGATCTCGTTCAGGAAGTCGCGGGCCTCGTCGTTGAGCTGCGCGCCGTAGTCCTCCTGGAGCGCGCCGGCGAAGCCGGAGATCGCCCGCAGCGGCGCGCGCAGATCGTGCGATACGGAGTAGGCGAACGCCTCCAGTTCGGCATTGCTCTGCTCGCGCTCGCGCACGCGCAGTTCCAGCTCTTCAGAATGCTGGCGCAACTGGTCGAGCAGCTCCTTGCGTTCGGTCATGTCGCGCGTCAGCTTGGAAAATCCGTATAGCTTGCCCTCTTCGTCGCGCAGCGCAGTGACAACGATGCTTGCCCAGAACTTCGAGCCATCCTTGCGATAGCGCCAGCCTTCGCCTTCGAAATGTCCGGTCGCCGCGGCGGTGGCCAACACGTGCGACGGCAGTCCCCGCTCCCGGTCCTGCTGACCGTAAAAGCGCGAGAAATGCTGTCCGATGATCTCTTCGGCGCTATAGCCTTTCAGGCGCTCGGCGCCCTGGTTCCACGACTGGATGACGCCGTCGCAGTCCATGTAGAAGATGGCGTAATCCAGCACCTGCTCGACCAGCAGGCGGTATTTCTGATCGGTGCGGCGGCGCTCGGTGAGGTCCCGGGTAATTTTGCCGAAGCCGATCAGCCTGCCTGCGTCATCACGTATGCGGGTAATGACGACGTTGGCCCAGAAGCGCGAGCCGTCCTTGCGCACACGCCATCCCTCATCCTCAAAGCGGCCGGTTTCGCCGGCTACCTGTAGCTCGTAGGCCGGCTTGTTGGTGGCAAGGTCGGGTTCCGTGTAGAAGACGCTGAAGTGCTTGCCGATAATCTCCTCGGCCTTATAGCCCTTCAGGCGCTCGGCGCCAACGTTCCAGGAGGAAATGATTCCGTCAGGATCAAGGACAAAGATGGCGTAGTCGACCACGGCGTCGACCATCAGCCGAAACACTTCCTGAGAATGGATCGTCGAACCTGTAAATTGCTGTGTCGCTGGAATTTCGCTGGACACCACTGGGGAGTTCCCCATCGTTCACCCCGCGATCTTGCATCGATTTTAGCAGCAAGCTGAGTAGAACGCGTTTTAGCCGCAAGGCGGCCCCGCAATCTATCGCGATACGAGATTTCGCGCGGGTTCCACTCTACTGGCTCACGGCAGTCCAGCTCGCATCGGGATTGTAGGCGTCCATGCCGGCGGCGGCCTGCGCGGTATCGGCTCCCAGATCTTTCTCGTACACGGTTCCATCCTGGTTGACGATGAGGGTCATGACGCCAGTGGACTCGTACTCCGCCGGATACGCCACAAATGCGAAGCCTCCCGTCATCTTGCCATCGTTCATGTAGTCTTTCGCGCCACCTGGGGCATCGGGTCCCTGTTTAGCCAGCATGCGGAAGTAATAGCCGTGGAAGGGAGTATGCGGGCCGGCTCCCTGCATTCCCGCCTGCGCCAGCAGCGGACCGATCTCCGGCTGCCCATGTTCGACGGCATGGTAGAGGCCGTCATGCTTGCCGGGCTGCGCGGCGAAGTAGGGCGCGTACTGGCCCGCTTCTCCCGGATGCGCTCCGGCGTAATGCTCTTTTTCGGCTGCCACCAGCTCGCGGCAGACCTCGATCGCCGACAGCTCGTTCTTGCCGATGCGGCGCAGCAGGATCTGCTGCTTGCCGGCCGCGGTGTCGAACGACCAGCGCCCATTCTGCTCGGTCAGAGGAATGGGAAACGGCCAGTTCTCCGCCCCGATGTAGAGAGTGACGACGCCGTCAGGCTCCTTCACGAGGCGGTGCGCTTGCTGGTACTTCTGCAGGAAGTGCTGCCTGTCCTGCGCGTCCTGCTCAGGATCGCCGGAAGCGACCAGTGTCTTTCCTTCCGTCCCGAACAGATGCAGCAGCTCGGCCTCATCGCCGGCCTTTACGGCCGTGAGCAGCGCGTGCGTCGCCTGTCCGGGGGATGCGAAGCTCTGCTGCGCTTCTGTCTGCGCCATCGTGGGGAGCGCGAACAAACTCACGGTCAGCAAGAGAAGAATCGTCAACGTAGTGGAGTTATTTTGTGCGTCTTTGATCATCGCTCGAATTCCATCCATTACAAATCGCGGAACGCCGACCAAGCTTCGATCGACGCCCCTCGATCGGCATGCCGTCTAATGGCGGCTGCCGCGTCCGGCTTCGGCGTGCGCCGCGCCCATGCTGCGGCCTCCACGCTCGGCATAGCCGCTGGTCACGCCGCCATGGGCGTATCCGCTAAACGCGCCGGTGTGGACGCCTGTCTGCCCATGCGGCGATCCAAAGCCGCGATTCACCGGTGGCTCAACCCGCTGCGGTGCAGCCGCACGATAGTTAGGGGCAGCTCCCCGGTAGCTTTCCGGCGGGCGTGAAGCGCGGCTGGGCTGTACCGGCCGGACCGCTTCTGCGCGATAGGGCGTGGGCCGCCCCACCCCGGGACGATAGCCTTGCTGCGCGTACACGCGATGATCGAAGAAGGCGGCGCCGTGCGGCACCCAGGGCTGACGATTGTAGTAGAGCCGGCGCGCGCCCCAGTCCAGCCGCCATGCCGGCCATCCCCAACCGAAGCCGCGCCAGAAGCCGATGTTGATGCCTACGCCAAAGCCGAAGAACGGACGAGGTACCCAGATGCCGCCGTAAACAAAGCCGGGCCATACCGGGATGGGCGGGCCATAGACCAGCCACGGATCATAGATCGGCACGTAGACCACATTCGGGTTCGCCGGCTGAATGACGATCTGCGGTCCGCTCGTCGTTATCACCTGCTGCGGCGTGTTGTTCAAATTGCCGGCGGCACGGGCCTTCTCCCGCATGTCCTGAATGGCGCTCATCACGTCCTGCGGCTGGTTGTAGTAGGCGTCGCCCAGCGACTGCGTCCACGACAGGTTCTGGTTCATGTTGGCCAGCACCGACGGGAACTGCACGAGCGCCTTGATGCTGGGGTCCCAGGGCTGCTGGTCCACGGCATCCGCGAGCGCCTGTCCCTGCAGGCCCTGGTTCGCTTCCAGCCAGCGCTCCGCCTCGACAACCTGGGTGGGGTAAGTCGAGGCCGCCAGGATCTGCGCCACCAGCGAATCCGGATAGAGCGCGATCGGCGCTACGAGCTGTTGCAGCTGATCGGCCGACATGGGAGGCGCCTGCACGGGCGCCTGGTCGGCCGGCGCCTGGTCGGGCGGCGCCTGATCGGAAGGAGGCGCCTGGTTGGGAGGAGGTGGCGCCTGTTGGTACTGCGCTGCACACATCATCGGCGCAGCCAGTAATCCGAGAACCACAAGCAAGACTGCTGTTGCCGCTTTCATAATTGTTGAAACCCTATTGTTGAAACCCTGCTTCCACAATTTTGATGTGGATCGCTCGCCCGGGACGCGTGTGCACAGCCGGTTTTACGCGAAGATGCAAGCCGCAGTTTTCTTGTTTCGGCTTTACTTTGTTGTCTTTGGATTGAGCTTTGCGTCGACCGTGAATATTTGTAAACCGCGGAATGCGCGATTCACTCGTCGCGCTTCGTTTTTCGAACGAAACCGCAGCCATTGCGGTTTGTCTGTCTGTCAGCTCTGGCGTAAAGCGAAGGGCGAAGAGCGAATGGCGAAGGGCGAAAATCAGTCTGCCGCAGTGTCGCTGGTCTCATACGCTGCCGGAGTCATGCTGCGCACCGGCAGCCATGCGGCCAGCGCGGCCGCCAGATACATGGCACCCACGATCCAGAAGCCGTACCGCAGGCCATCGCGATGCGCTGCCTCGCCCACGAGCAATGCGGTACAGATTTGCAGCGCATTGGCGAGGAAGGAGAACGTATTCTGCACCCGCCCCATGAAGTGGCGCGGCACCAACTGCATCATCTCGCTGGAGAGGGCGATTCCGCCGACACCGCGGCTGGAGCCCATAACGAAATAGATCGGGACGGCCAGCACCAGCCAGCGCGACGACGGCAGCAGGAACAACGCTACCGCGATGATGCTCATGGTCAGCGTCACGGAGACGTTGGCGCCGTGGCGGCGAATGAAATTGGCTGCATAGAATACGGCAACGAAGGCGCCCACCGCCCAGCCGGCGTTCAGCCAGCCGTA
>Ga0070741_10014574_pt1 | contig 13568 bp, 12 predicted proteins | sample Coa_R1_4_FD_66440 | JGI IMG/M metagenome (GOLD analysis project Ga0070741, IMG submission 66440) | Surface soil microbial communities from Centralia Pennsylvania, which are recovering from an underground coalmine fire - Coalmine... | ecosystem: Environmental > Terrestrial > Soil > Unclassified ... | reverse complement strand
TTGCTGGAGCTGATGCGCGCGCATCGTCCTGAAGCAGTTGCGCATCTGGCTTTCGTGCTCGACCCGCTGCGCACCGGCGTGACCAACAAAAAGCAGATGTGGCTCATCAACGTGGCCGGCACCAGCCGCGTGACTGAAGCCATCGCGGAGCATAACCGCATGTTGGGCGGGATAGATAAATTCATCTTCCCCAGCAGCGCGCTGGTCTATGGGCCGGAGCTAAGCAAGCCGGTTACGGAAGATGCTCCGCTTAACGCTCAGAGCCTGCCATACGCGCTGCACCAGCAGGAAGCCGACAGCACGGTGCAATCGCGTACCAAGAGTATGAAGTGCAAGACGTACATTCTGCGTCCGCACGTTTATGCCGGCGCTACGGTGCAAAACTATCAGCTCGGCGTGCTGCGCGGCATTCCCGGCGGCAAAGGACGCCTGGCTGAACGCCTGCGCCGCCAGGGCAAACGCCTGCCGTTGTGGCTGCCTTCGCGTGGCGACTATCTTGAGCACAAATTCCAGTTCGTGCACATAGATGATGTCGCCCGCCTCATCGCGCACATCCTTCGCAGCAAATCCTCTGACCCTAAATTGACTGTGCTCAACGTAGCCGGACGCGGCGATCCGCTGGAACTGCGTCGCTGCATCGATATTGCCGGCATTGAAGTCCAGCGCGTTCCTGCCAAAACATTCTGCAAGCAGGCGGTGCGCTTGCTCTGGGACTTGGGCGTCTCGGATATTCCACCGGAAGCTCTTCCCTACTTGCTCGGTTCAAGCACCATGGATACCGCCCGTCTCCGCGTCTTTCTGGGCGAACACTACCGCTCAGTGATTGAATACACGTGTGAAGAGGCGCTGGCGGAGAGCTTCAGAGGACTAGGCGAGAAGGCATCAGTCGGCAAGACCTGACAATCCTCTGTCCAATGCTCCCACCCCTCTAAGGGTATCCCATTGATCCCAGATTGGCGTAGGGTTCACACACCCAAGCTTCTGTCGCACAGGGTTTATGGCCGTATCGGTCAGATAGAGCGCGATCTGCACCCCCAACCGCTTCCCCCACCCTCCTGGTCTCAACTATGATTCCAAAGAGCTTAGCTGCGGTCATCCCAAGTCGATCCCAGATGTTCCGATCTTACCGATAAAATAGGCCATCCCCATGACGTCCTCGTTGAAAGTAAAAGGCCTAATGCATTCGACCGAACGGTGACCGACCGGTCGAATCTTCTTTTGCATCATCTTTGGGGTTGCTTTGGCTGTTAGCTGTTGCCCGATTCGCTGACCCGCTAATTTTCAAAGAGCATAGACCCACTGCTTTCCTCACTAGAAGGAAAATAGTTTACTTTACCATTTGTTCGCCCATTTGTCAATGAAATTCTTTGGTCTTTTGAGGCTTGAATAGCTTCCAGAGCTAGAGTACTCTTACTCACCCCCCCTTACATTGCTTCCTTTCCTGGAGGACTTACGATGCACAAAAGAATTGCGATGTTCGCAATATTTTGTTTGGCCATGGGTGCATGCGCAGTGGCGCAGAGCAACCCACAGAATCCGCCTGCCGATAGCCAACAGACAACCAGCGCGTCCGCCGACCAATCGACCAAGGCCACGGACAATACTAAGCCTGCAACCGATGCGGCCAAGACCGCCGCAAACGATACAGCCAAAGCCGCACCCGCCAACACGTCTGCCGCAGACCACACTCCGGTGAACGGGATCAAGATCCCCTCCGGGTCGAAGATCTATGTGGCGCCCATGGACGGCTTCGAGAATTATGTGATCGCGGGCATCATGAAGAAAAAGGTCCCGGTTGCGATTGTGGCCGATCGGGACAAGGCCGAGTACGAAATCAGAGGCGGGTCGGAGACGGAAAAAGCCAACTGGGCCAAGATGTGGTTCCTCGGCTCTGACCATTCCAACGATCAAGCCAGCATCGCTGTCCTGGAGATCAAGACCGGCAACGTGGTGTTTGCCTATTCGGTCAACAAACATAGCTCGGTCCGGGGCAAGCAGAGCACTGGGGAAGCTATCGGCAAGCACCTGAATGAAGCTATAGGAAAGGACTAGGAGGACCCATGAGAAAACTGATCATCGTGCTGCTGGCAATGACTTGGGGCGCCGCGGCACTGGCGCAGGATAATAAGCCTCAGGAATCCAAGCCGGCTGAGACCAAGAGCGCGGCCAACAAGAAGATCGCGCCGAACTCCAAGGTATTTCTGGCGCCCATGGGCGGTTTCGAGAACGACCTGAAAACCGCGATCGAAAAGAAGAAAGTCCCGGTAGTGCTGGTGGCGGACAAGGCCCAGGCAGATTATGTCATCACTGGAACCTCGGAGACTGAAAAAGCCGGAACGGCCAAGAAGGTGATCATGCTGAACTGGCACTCCAACGAGCAGGCCAGCATCACCCTTGCCGACACCAAGAGCGGCGAGGTGGTTTTCGCCTACTCGGTCAACAAGAATAGCTCGGCCCACGGCAAGCGCAGCACCGCCGAGGCCTGCGCCAAGCACCTGAAGGATCAGATTGAAGCTAAGTAAGAGCCAGCTTAAGCAAACGTCAATGATTGGCGCAGCGCGTCAGTAGCCGTACTGCGCCTAATCATGGGATCGAGGAATTAATGTAGATTTAGGTTAGTAACGTTGATTCAGCAATTTCTATATTTTAGAGCTACATCTACGATGTCTTTCTATTCTTTCACCGCCACCGCCAGCCCATCTCTCAGCGGAATAATTGTGGTAAAAAACTCTTTCATCGCGTACAGGCGCTGATTAAATTCCTGAACGGCTCGCGTGCTCTCTTCTTTCGGATTTGTCTCGGTCACGCGGCCATACCAAAGCGCATTGTCTGTGATAAACAATCCACCGCGACGAAGGCGCGGAGCCACCAGGTCCAGCACTCGCGGATAGTATTCTTTATCGACATCGTTAAAGATGATGTCGAATTCCTGCTTCTGCGCAGAGAGTTGCTCCAGCGCGTCACCCACTGCAATGTGAATTCGGCTTGCCATGCCGGATCGCTGAAAATAGCCGCGCGCTTCTTCGGCGTTTTTAGGATCGCCATCGGTATAGAAGACCTCTCCGTCTGCGCCTACAGCCTGTGCCCACCAGATCGTCGAGTATCCAATGGCCGAGCCCATCTCAAACACCTTGCGCGCGTTAGTAAGCTTTGCGTACTGGTAGAGCACACGGCCAACAGCCGGTCCCACGATTGGAATGTCGCGCTTTGCGGCCTGCTGCTCCATCTCCTGCAAGACCGCGTCCCGCGCCGGCAGCAGTGAGAGCATGTATTCGTCAACAGCGGCGTCGGTTATTACAGGCATTTAAGGCTCCTCTACATAGGTGATTGCAATCGGGCCGATTTTAGTTTCTTTTTTGAAGATTCTAGCTTTCGTGGAGTATGTGATCTTGATCTTACGTGATGCTATCCACTCCGCCTGCGCCACAAATCGCGTTGCACCGTGGTTGTCATCGGCAATGAAAGTATTACCTGCTTCATTGGGAAGGGGTTTAGAAGCAGGAAGAATACTGAGTTGAAAGTTGTCCCTTGTGGTCGCTCCACAATTCCGGTCAAAGCTTACGTACTTCCATGCTTTATCCGGCGAAAGATGCTCGGCGGGAGCCTCATTTGAACAGCAGCCGCCGAGACTGACACAAAGACCGATCGCTAACAACAGCTTTTCCATATCTTGAAATTCGGGACCGAGTGACTGCCAGAGTTTGCGCAAAACGCTTAGGCAATCGCCTCTCCCGGCTTCATCGTGATCAATTCCACGTTCACGCCTCGCGCTTTCAGCTCTTTCTGGAACGCCTCCGGGGTACCGGTAAGCAGCGGGAACGTGGCATAGTGAATGGGGATCACGGCTTTGGGCTTGAGCAGGGTGCATGCGTATGCCGCTTCTTTTGGCCCCATGGTAAAGAGATCGCCAATGGGCAACATGCACAAATCAGGCGCATAAAGCTCGCGGATAATGGCCATATCGCCAAATACGCAGGTGTCACCGGCGTGATAAATCTTGAGGCCATTGGCAAACTCAATGACAAATCCGCACGGCTCGCCGGGGGTAAAAACTGTCGCGCCGTCCTCGAGCGTATTTGAGTGGTGCGCGTTGACCATAGTGACCTTAATATCCCCCACCTGCTGTGTGCCGCCTTTGTTCATGGGAGCAATCTGCTTGATGCCTTTTTTTTGCATGTACATGCACAGCTCATACATTCCTGCCACGGTTGGCTGATGCTTGGTCGCCAGCTCCACCGCATCAGCAAAATGGTCGCTGTGGCAGTGCGTGATGAGCATGTAATCCAGTTTGGCGATGTTTTTTTTATCGGCAGGAGTTGAGGGATTGCCACCCACCCAGGGGTCGATGATGAAAGTCTTGCCGCCAGGAGTATTAATGAGAAAGGTTGCGTGTCCGAGCCAAGTGATTTTAATGCCGTTCAGGTTCATAAGTCTCGATCCTTTAAATGAATTTTGAACTGGTATTTAAGTACTTAGTATTTGCAATCGTTGCGACTGCCATTTTCCATGATTCAAGACAAGTCAGTGTGATGCCGTGTAAGTGATACACGGCAATCCAGCACTCGCAAAAATGGAGGGGAACGATTAGCTAAATACCAAGTACTCAATACTATTGCCCGCTACTCTGCTTCCATCCCTTGTATCCCCCGACCAGCGACATCACATTCTTGAACCCCATCTTCTTTAATGACTGCGCTGCCAGCGCTGAACGTCCGCCTCCGCCGCAGTAGCAGACGATTGGCTGCTCTTTGTCGGTGGTAATGGAGTCAATCTTATATTCCAGTTGTCCTCGCGGCAGCGGCTTAGCGCCGGATATTGCGCCTTCTGCCACCTCGTCCGGTTCGCGAACATCAATGAGCGTAAAATTTTCCTTTGCCTGCTGCATGCGCTTCAACTCAGCCGGATCAATCTCTTTAATCTCGCGTTTGGCTGCATCAACTAACTGCTTGTATTCAGGGAGTGGCATTCGTGTGGCCTTGCCTCGTGAAGGAAACAGAGAATTCTAAAACAGTGACCCGATTCTTACCACCAAGCCATAGCAACTTATCGCGAGTAGTTATTGCTAAATTGTTTGACTCACAACAGCAGTTCTGCTACCGTGCGCTCCAATGTCCACGCCAAAGCCAGAACCGCCAGGTCCGCCTTCAGTGCGTGAACGGCTGCTGGAATCAGGCAAGATTCTGTTCTCGGTTCACGGCTTTGAAAATACCTCCACAGCCGCCATTGCCAGCCAGGCAAACACCAGTGAAGCGCAGTTGACCCAGCTTTTTGGCAGCAAAGAAGGCCTTCTTGAAGCGATTTTTGACCAGGGCTGGCAGAACCTGGAGTTTATTTCTCAGGCCATAAAAGACTTGCCCTCGCCTGCGGACAAACTGCGCACGATCTTTCAACTTGTTTTGCAGGCGTTCGAACGTGATCAGGCACTTAAAGAACTAATGCTGTTTGAAGGCCGGCGCATTCGCAGTGCCGGCTCCGGATCTGACATTCTTGTGACCTCCGGTTATCTGCGATTCAGCGCCGCAGTAGAACAAGTAGTGGCCGATCTAATAGCCGGCACGCCACTCTCGCAGAAAGTTTCTTCCGGTGCTCTGACCTCAGCACTGATTGGAATGTTTGAGAGCATGCTTCGCGACCAGGTTCTGGCCCGCCGCGCCAACTTTCATTTCTCATCCACCAATGACGAAATCCGCATTATTTTCGATCTGATTGTCTCCCGCCTGCTGATTACTGCCAGAGAAGGTCCTAGCAGCTCGTAGCCATGCAGCAACGCACATTCAAGCAGCGTGAGCCTGTCAACTCAGGAGGTAGCAGCTGATACGGTTTTTTTGTACAATCCTCCATCCCCATGCACTCAAGTATGGAAGTACTTATCTCGCGCCAGCAGATTGAAGAAGCTGTGGCCCGCCTGGGCCAGGAGATCACACGCGACTTTGCCGGCGAATCAGTGATCCTGCTGGGCGTGCTCAAGGGCGCATGTCTTTTCCTGAGCGATCTCGCAAGGCAAATCGAACTGGACGCCACTTTTGATTTCATCGCTGTGCGCAGCTACGGAACACGCAAAGAGAGCGCCGGCGAGGTCCAGCTCATCAAAGATGTGACCACCCCGCTGGAAGATAAGAACGTGATCCTGGTGGAAGATATTTTGGATACCGGCCTGACCTTCACGTTTCTGCGCAAGCTTTTGCTGGCGCGCAAACCACGCACATTAAAGTTCGCCGCACTGCTCGACAAGCCTTCGCGCCGCCAGATGCCGGTGGAGGCCGAGTATGTCGGCTTCAAGATTCCAGACAAGTTTGTAGTCGGCTATGGGCTGGATTACGCGGAGCGTTTTCGTAACTTGCCAGACATTTGCATCTTCTCTGAAGACGCGGGAAAGTAGTGGTACAATTCGTTTCGGATGTCACAGGTTCTGTCAGATCCCCTAGTCAGCGCTCAGAACTGGCAAACGGTTGCCGGCTTCATTGACCATACCCTACTCAAATCAGAAGCCACCGCACAGCAAATTGTTCAGCTATGTGAAGAAGCGGCCAGCTTCAACTTTGCCGCTGTCTGCGTAAATCCCTGGTGGATCGGCCTGGCAGTCTCGGTTTTGCGCGGCACCCCGGTCAAGATTGCTACTACCATCGGCTTCCCCTTGGGTGCAAATCACACCACAGTCAAGCGCTTTGAGGCCGCTGAGGCCGTCCGCCTGGGCGCGCATGAGTTGGATATGGTGATGAATGTTGGCGCACTCCGCTCAGGCGATCGTCAGGGCGTGCAAAATGACATGATTGCTGTTGCGGAAGTTGCGCATGCCAGTGGAGCGATTGTTAAAGTGATTCTTGAAACTCCATTGCTAACCTTGGAAGAAAAAATCCTTGCCTGCCAGCTCAGCCTGGCCGCCAAAGCCGACTTTGTAAAAACCGCTACCGGCTTTTTCGGTTCGGCCACACCAGAAGATGTCTCACTGATGCGAGGCGTGGTTGGCAATCACGCTGGAGTAAAGGCCTCTGGCGGCATTCGCACCGCAGCCAGCGCAACCACTATGATTGAGGCCGGCGCCAGCCGTCTGGGCGCCAGCGCCAGCGTTGCAATTATTCGTGAACTTGGCGCACCTGAGTTTATTCCACGCGCAAAAAGCTAGGCACGAACGCGACGTATACCACAACGTTGTCGACCAAACCGCCATCTGAAGAAAAATCCAGGAACCAATCAGGTTCCACTGGCGTATCACCTCTGTAACCGGGTTATGAGTATTTTCTTTTAACCATTCCCCTGCTTCGCCGTCACAATTGATATACGAAATGTTTTTAACGGAGGCAAGAATCGCAAGATGCGCAAATACTTACTTGCAGTTATAGTTCTGTCTTTTTCCATTGCGAGTTGGGCCCAACGAACAAGCGACATGAGCCATGAAGGTTCCTCAGGCGATGTTTACATCGGCTACTCTCTTCTAAACGGCGAAACTCTTTCTCACGGCAGTGGATGGGAAGCTGCTTTAACCGGGAACCTGCATGACTGGCTTGGCTTAACGGCTGACCTTAGCGGGAATTACCATTCCGACGATCTTGGAATCCACCAACGGGAGTACAACGTTCTTTTTGGCCCGCAGCTCTCCACTCGCTATGAAGATGTTCATTTCTTTGTGCATGGGCTGATCGGCGTGGCCCACTTCAGTCAGAACGTTGGACCAAGCGATACTGCGGCAGCATGGGCCCTGGGTGGCGGCGCTGATTATGACTTCAGCCGACAGTTTGCGGTCCGTATATTCCAGCTCGATTATCACGGAGCGCACATCTTCTCCTCTACGCAAAAAGACGCGCGCTTTTCCTTTGGTTTGGTTTACCGTTTCAGATAACGCCTTCGATACCCAAATACCTAGCCGCTCAGAATTACTTTTGAGCGGCAATTTTTTTGCTCAGGATTATTACTGAGCGGTGATATTTACCCCGCAACTCTCACAGCACATCCGCTTACTGTATTATCAATAGTGAACCTCATGGTTACCTCTCCGCAATCCCAGCGCATGGATGTTGAGTCTCTTCTGGTTGAAGTTGCAGACGTGCTCAACACCACGCTTGATCTGGACACTCTGCTGCAGCGCGTTGCTGAAGTGGTAAAACGGGTTATTGATTATGAAATCTTCTCCATCCTTTTGCTGAATGAGCGCGCCCAGGAACTGCGTTTCCGCTTTCAGATCGGTCACTTGCCGGAAGTCGCTGAGCGTATTCGCGTAAAAGTAGGCGAGGGAGTGACCGGCCGCGCGGTCAAAGAGCGGCGCGCTATCCTGGTGGATGACGTCAGCAAAGAAACGGACTACATTGCGGCCCTTCCGCGCATTCATTCTGAGCTGGCGGTGCCGCTGATCAACAAAAATCGTGTCATCGGGGTCATGGATCTGGAGGCGCGCGAACGCGCATACTTCAAGGAAGAACATGCGCGTTTGCTCTCACTGATCGGTTCCCGTATCGCCGTCAGCATTGAGAATGCGCGGCTCTATACTCGAATCGTCCGGCAGGCGGGTACGCTGTCGCTGCTAAACGATATCAGCCGCGACCTCACTTCCATCCTCAATCTTGACCAACTGCTTAAGCGCATTGGCGACCTGCTATCCAAGGTGATCGATTACCAGATGTTCTCCATCCTTCTGCTCGACGAGAGCAAGCAGAAGCTGGTGCACAGGTTTTCTGTGCGCTTCAAGGAGAGCATTCAGCTCAAGCATGACATTCCTATCGGCCGTGGCCTGGTAGGAGCTGCCGCGGTAACCAAAAAGCCGGTGCTGGCCCCAGACGTCGCTCGTGATCCGCGCTACATCAAGGCAAATCCTGAAACACGCTCAGAGCTTTGCGTGCCTCTTATTTATAAGGACCAGGTGATTGGCGTGCTCGATCTGGAGCACACACGCCGCGGCTATTTCACTGAAGATCATTTGCGCACCGTGAGCACGCTGGCAGCACAGGTTGCGATTGCCATTGAGAATGCGCGGCTCTATGAGCGTATTGCCCGCGAGGAGCAGCGCATGGAGCGTGACCTTGCGATGGCGCGTGAGGTGCAGCACCATCTGTTACCTCCCACCACGCCCAGCATGCCCGGAGCTGAAGTTGCGGCGCGCTTTAAGCCTGCACATGCCATTGGCGGCGATTTATACGATTTTCTTGATTACACGCTGCCGCGCGCCTGCATTGTTGTGGGCGATGTAAGCGGCAAAGGCGCGCCTGCAGCGCTTTACGCGGCGTTGGTCAGCGGCATTCTGCGCAGCCAGGCACGCGATGAACCTGGCCCTGCGGAAATGCTCAACGCAATCAATCACTCTTTGAACCATCGCCGTCTGGATGCGCAGTATCTTGTTCTTACTTGCGCCCTGTGGGATGACGAAAAACGCATTATGCGCGTGGCCAACAGCGGCCTTCCCCGCCCCATTTATTGCCACCAGGGCCATGCTCATATGCTTGAGGCGGCCGGCCTGCCTTTGGGCATGTTTGAGGATGTCTCCTATGACGAGGTCACCATTCACGCCAAGCCAGGCGATGCATTTGTGTTTTTCAGTGATGGCATTGTGGACGCTAGCAACGCCAAAGATGAGCAGTTTGGCCGCAACCGCGTGGAGCACGTAATCGACAAGAACGCCGGAGGGTCAGCCCAGGAGATTGTGGATGCCATCTTTAAAGCGGCAGAAGATTTCTCTTCCGGCTGTGAGGTTTTTGACGATGAAACCGTTGTGGTGCTGAAGGTAAAATAATTTTTCGCGGTTTATATCTCTACCAGGAAAACACGATACCTGACGGTATTACTCCTTTAAAAAGCACCTGATTTGACGGTCCTCAGCCTCTCACATGAGTTAAAAAACGGTATTGCATGGCATAGATACGCCTAAACCATCCTAATAACCAAGCTTAAGAAACTTTAATCAGAATCTCGTGACGCTTTAATCCTCTCACTGCATTCTAATTGTGAGCTGACATCGCCTTCCGGGCAGGTTGTGCTTCGACACCAAGAGAGGACTTGTGTCGATACCTGAATCCTACTGCGATGTGCGCACAGGTTCCCAAAAGACAACAACATAAGGGGCCATTGCCACCCTGGTCAGCAGTTTGCTGCGCCGGCGGTTCTCCGTCTGCCTGCAAACAGGTTCGATACTAAGGAGCGCAGCCAAATGAGCCGCAAACACCAGGAAGGATTCTTCCTGTCTGAGAAAGCTTCGCCTGCCCGTCTTCGTGAGGCAGAAAATGCCCGTAAAAATCGTGCTGAGATCTTAAAGGCCTATTCCACCGGCCAGGTCTCGCGTCGTGACCTCATTAAATGGGGTCTCATCACAACCGGTGGCGTGTTGGCCCCGATTCATGGTCTCAATCCGTTTGTTAAAAGCGCTTTTGCCCAGGTTCCAACAGGCGCGCCGCCCAGCCCGGGGTTGAATGGATTGGCCTTTACCCAGCCTATGCTTCGCTTTGAAGTGCTGGACCGCAATCCCATTTCTTCATTGAACCCCGCGCCAACAGCAATGGCCAACCAGACGTTACAAGCGGTTGCTCCGGCACTGGGTGGAGGTTTTGGCCCAATTGAAGGCCGTCCTCCGGGACAGGATTGGGCACATCAGCGCTTTGATGAATTTGCTCCACAGGTCGCCATTGAGGCTTGTCAGGAAGGCGCCAAGGTCAACACCAAAAATGGCCAGAGCATTCATCCCAAGTTCCATCCCAACTTGCCCGATCAGGGGCCGCTGGCATTTTGGACCTTTAACGGAACCATTCCTCCCAAGTTGGCGATTGGCCGCTATGGCGAGCCGATCCTTTTCCGCCATCACAATAAGCTTCCTGCAGATGTAACGCAGAACGGCGGCTTTGGACGCCACACCATCACCACGCACGAGCACAACGGACACCATGGCGCGGAGAACGATGGTTTTACCGGCGCGTTCTTCTTCCCCGGACAGTTTTACGACTATCACTGGCCCATCATTCTGGCCGGACATGACAGCATCAACGTGGACGCGACCGATCCTCGTGCCGGAAGCCCAGCTGACAACGGTGGAATCAACAAAGTCCCTGGCGATTGGCATGAAACCATGTCAACCCATTGGTTCCACGATCACATGTTCAGCTTCACTTCGCAGAACGTGTACAAGGGCAACGCTGCCATGTTCAACATTTACAGCGCGCTGGATCGCGGTGACGAAACTGTAAATGACGGCGTGAACTTGCGCCTGCCCAGCGGCTCTTCCAATGGCAAGGGTTGGGGTAACCTGGATTATGACGTGAACCTCATGCTCGCCGACAAAGCATGGGACGCCAACGGCCAGCTCTTCTTCGATATCTTCCAGCTTGATGGATTTATCGGTGACGTAATGACCGTGAATCTCTGCTACAAGCCGTTCTTTGAAGTAGAGCGTCGCAAGTATCGCTTCCGCATCCTGAATGCCAGCGTTTCCCGCTTCTTCAAGCTGTCATTGAGTGATGCATCTCCCATGATCCAGATTGCCAATGACGGTAACCTGCTGCCTCAACCTGTGACGCTTACGCAGTTGGACGAGCAAGGTATCGCCGAGCGGTATGACATCGTCATCGACTTTTCACGCTACAACGTCGGCGACAAAGTCTGGATGGTAAATCTCTGCGAACACCAGGACGGCAAAAAGCCTGCCGCAGATCGCAGCCTTGCCGATGCTTTAAATGGCAAGTCTTCTGATCCCTGCGTCGGCAAGTTCCTGGAGTTCCGCATCACCAAGAACCCTGCCCATCCTGATCAGAGCCAGGTTCCGGCACAAATGATCCCCAACCCCGATCTCTCTAATATTCCTGTGGTGCGTGAGCGCACTTTCGAGTTCGGCCGCGGCGCCACAAATCCCAACGATCCGACTGACCAGGATCCCTGGGGCGTTAAAACTGATCTGGGGACCATGCTTACCGCCGACTATGGCCGTGTCGCTGCCGCGCCGCAGCCAGGAACGCGCGAAGTCTGGACGCTCATCAATGGTGGCGGTGGCTGGGACCATCCGGTTCACATCCACTTTGAAGAAGGCCAGATTCTTGCCCGTAATGGCAGCGCATCGAATGTGCCCGCATGGGAACGCGGCCGCAAAGACGTCTATCGTCTGCGTCCGGCAGGAACCGTAACCCTCACCATGCAGTTCCGTGAGTTCTATGGAATGTTCATGGAGCACTGCCACAACACCGTGCATGAAGATCACGCCATGCTGATTCGCTGGGAACTGGATCGCGGCCTGGTTCCGATGCCCACTCCAATTCCAACGCCTCAGGGTGTGGGCTACATCGCTTCAACCACGCTGCCCACGGCCTACAATCAGCCTGCAAGCAATTCCAAGTCCGGCTCAGGTGGCGGCTCGGGATCAGGATCAGGTAAAGGCAGCTCTGGTGGATCTGGTTCCGGAAGCTCTGGTTCAGGCGGCTCAGGTTCCGGTGGATCGGGCTCTGGCGGCTCTGGCAAGGGCGGCGCAGATCTAAATGTTTCCGGTGGCGGTAGCGGCTCCGGTTCAGGCAAAGGTTCCAGCGGAGGCAGCGGTTCCAGCGGGAGCGGTAAAGGCTCCGGCGGTGGAAGCGGCTCTGGAAAAGGCAAATAAACTTTTACAACTAACAGCGGCGGGACGCCCGTCTTGGGAATTAGCCCGCCGCTTTTTTCAAGCTAACGTGGTATCCGGGACCAAAAGGAACAAACACCATGCGACGGAATGGTTGGGCTATCCTGGCGGCAATAGCCGCTTGTATTTTCTCTGCTGCAATTTATCTGGTAGTGGGCGTAACTCCTGCCGCTGCCGATAACTCCTACTGGGGCGCAAATTATTTTCCTAACGTTGCACTCATCACCCAGGAAGGAAAAACTCTCCATTTTTATAACGACATGCTCAAGGGCAAAATTGTCCTTATTAATTTCATTTACACCGAGTGCGGCGACACTTGCCCGCTGGAAACCGCCAAGCTTGCCCAGGTTTATCGACTGCTGGGCCCACGCATGGGCAAAGACATCTTCTTTTATTCAATTACAGTTGATCCCAAGCACGATACGCCTGCGGTGCTCAAAGCTTACGCGGCAAAGTTCCATGCCGGTCCCGGATGGTACTTCCTTACCGGCAAACAAGAGGACATTGACACCGTTCGCAAAAAAATCGGCATGGCAGGACGATTGGATGAAGATCCTGTCACCGGCCATACCAGCAGCTTGACGCTCGGCAATGAACCCCAGGGACAGTGGATGCAAGACAGCTCGTTTGACGATCCGCGCTTTATTGCCACCATGATGGATAACTGGCTGACGCCCGGCTACAAGAGCGCAGCCAATACCTATCAGAACGTGCCGAAGCTTGATCCTTCAACTGCCGGAGCCGGGCCGTCAATGTTCCGCACACGTTGCGCTGCCTGCCACTCCATTGGCGGCGGTGATGGCGTAGGACCGGACCTGCTTGGCGTAACCAATGTTCGCAGCCGCGAGTGGCTCACGAAATACCTTCTTGCTCCAGATAAAGCTTTAGCTGCAAATGACCCAGTTGCGGTAGCCCTCTTCAATAAATACAACAAAGTAAAAATGCCAAACTTGCACATGCCATCAGCCGACGTGCAGTTGCTGATCGACTATTTGGA
>Ga0070741_10014573_pt1 | contig 13569 bp, 16 predicted proteins | sample Coa_R1_4_FD_66440 | JGI IMG/M metagenome (GOLD analysis project Ga0070741, IMG submission 66440) | Surface soil microbial communities from Centralia Pennsylvania, which are recovering from an underground coalmine fire - Coalmine... | ecosystem: Environmental > Terrestrial > Soil > Unclassified ... | reverse complement strand
TCCGTTCGGGCCTTCAGGCGTCAACGTAGCGCAGTCGCTCATGCGTAGCCTGAGAAGCTGTTGCTTAAAAGCAGAACCTTCTTCTATGAAGCTGTCTGCTTTAGCTGACAGAGTGATCACTGACGGTTTCTCCCTCTGCAACAGGCTGCCCGGTGGCTTCGGCCAGCGCCTCCGCAAGCGTCGGCGTCGGGCGCTGCTTGAGCGCCTCGCGCCGCAAAACTTCGGCCTGGCGCGGATCGATGATGTCCGGCCCCAGGATGGGCAGCGGGATGGCTTCGTTCGGCCCGCTGCCGTACCAGGGCGTACTGGCCGGGACGGCCAGCGACTGCTTCTCGATCTTCTTTTGCAGCGCAATCAGGCCGTTCAGCAGGGCCTGCGGCGTGGGCGGGCAGCCCGGTACGTACACATCCACCGGCACATACTTATCGATGCCGCTGACCACGTTGTAGCCCTCCTTGAAAGGGCCACCGCCCGACGCGCAAGCGCCCATCGCCAGCACATACTTCGGCTCCGGCATCTGGTTGTACAGGCGCACAATCGGCACGACCATCTTCTTGGTGACCGTGCCGGACACAATCATCAAGTCAGCCTGGCGCGGGCTGGCGCGCATGACCTCCATGCCAAACCGCGACAGGTCGTAACGGCTGGCGGCAGTCGCAATCATTTCGATGGCGCAGCAGGCCAGACCGAACAGCAGCGGCCAGACCGAGCGACTGCGGCTCCAGTTGTAAAGCTGGCTGATACTCGTGATCGCCACGTTCGACTGCATCTCCTCCGGCACTGGAATGTCGGGGTTGTGCAGTTCACGAAGGTTGACTCCACCGTTCGTCATGCTTTGTTCTCCTCGGTTTCTTCGTACCACTCCCGCAAAATCGCACGCAGTAGCTCCTCACTCGCAATCGATGGCTCATCAGCGAAATTGGGGAGCGCGACGATCCAATCCAAGAGTTGTTGCATTCCCACCTGGTTGACATCCACGCCCGGGTGAGCCTCCATCAAGGCCAGCACGATTTCGTAAGTTGGTTCCCAGTAGATGGGGTAATTATGGCTTCCTTCCGTGAATTCGTCCATCGATTGACGGCGCTCAATCCAGCGTCAGAATATCGCTCATCGGATCAACGGCCTTCCAGCCTGTGCGCTGGCAAAACAGCCGAAGCACATCGTTGGTCGGGCGGCGCACACTCAGCGTTTCAACCGGGTCGCCCTCGCCGACGATCAATTCCACTAGCCCATTGTCCCGGTTCAACTTGACGACAGCCGGGTCGGAAAAGTCCGCGTCCGGGCACAATTCACCAATGACGGACAGCACCTCCGCCCGCGATCCGAGCGGCTGCGATTTGAAACCCGCCGGAAGCTGGCAGACCGACTTGACCTCTGGCGGTAGTTTCGTCAGGACAACAAGCTGTGGCATCATATCCTCTCAATTCCATTACCATTCAATTCTGACTGTGCCTGACGCTGCAATCACAGGATCAACTGTCACTAGCGGAACATTCAATCGTCGAGATACGCCTACGATGATGCGGTCGTGCATTTCGGGCACTCGGTTATCCTTCACGAAATCCAGCACGTCATCCGCCTCCAAGCTAACGAAGCGAATGTAAGGTTGCGCTTTCAATTCGTTGTAGACCTTAACGAAGTCTTCAAACAACTTCCATTTCTTGTCAGCGTAAAACAGTTCGGCTATCACGATTGCCGGAACGATCATTTCAGTTTCGCCGCGTTTTGCGGCTTCAAAGACAGCCGTAGCGCGATCACTCAGTTTGCCTGGCTGAGTTAGAGACCAGATCAAGGCATTAGTATCGATGACATAAGCAGGCTCAATTGGGCTTGTAGTCGTCAAGTTCCTGCTCCCACTCAGTGGAAAATTCCTTGATTCCAGCTTCAAGTTCTTCTGCATTCAGATCAAGATCAGGTCTCGCAAATCGGCCTAACAGGCTGATGGCGTGTTCAAATTCACCCGCCGCCAAGCGACGTTTTCGTTCAGCGGTTATCATTTCCAACGACAATGGTTGGAAGTGATGGCCCGCTTCGGACGATTGCAGATAGTTCACCAGGGCAACACGATCCGAAGGATCAAGCTGATCAACCATGCGAATAACCTGATCAAGGGTTACATTACTCATCATATTCCCTTTCGCGTCAAATTTGATCATCGTCTATTCCAGGCAGGATCGTAGCTAAATCATCCTCGACATCCAACCCGTACTGTGCGGCTATCTTCGCAAGATGTATGCCGAAGACACCTCGCATCTCGCCTAACGCTCCGGTAAATACCCAATTTGCCCAATGTCCTCGATGACCACCGTATCTAACGATTTCGTTAGAGGGGTCTGAAACTGTGTTTAGGAATTTCCTACATGAAATACGCATAGCGCGCAAACTTATCGATAATTCGTCTGAAGAATCCAAATTGCCAAGTTCTGCGGTTAGAAAACCTCGAATCTGCAAGACAGATTGCACACAATGATCGGGGCTTTCCATCTCAGATGGCGCATAAAGTACACGGCGATCCTCCAAGAAAGCAAGTATTCGTCGTGCTTTAGTTACGTCAACTTCCGTTGGATTCCAAGATATGCCAAATATTGGACAACTAATTCCAGTAAGACGATTGGCAATCTCCGTGAACTTCATAGCTTTGGAATCTCGTCAGCACCAATCAATGATCGCCTAATCCCATTCATCCAGATCAATGTTCTCGCAGTCCTCTTCAATCGCCTGAGCCATCTTTTCAAGGTCGTCGGTAGGGATCAAGCCAATAAAACGAAACAACGATTCTCCTGGTACACCCTGCGGCGTCGAGAGTCTCTGTGCGTACTCAAGCACCTGGCGCTGCTTGTCCGTATCGAGGCGATCAAGCTGATCGAGTATTTGCTGTTTGAGCGAGATGTCAACCATTTTGCCCTACCCCACCAACTTATCGGTGTCGATCTGTGCCCGCTGCAACCGCCCGCTGTAGTCCACGTAGACCGACTTCCATTCGGTGAACGAGTCGAGCGCGGTCTGCCCGGCCTCGCGCATGCCGTTGCCCGTGCCGCGCGTTCCGCCGAAGGGGAACTGAATCTCAGCGCCTGTCGTGCCGTGATTGATGTACACGATCCCGGTGGTCAGGTCGCGGATGGCCCGGAATGCGGCGTTGACGTTCTCCGTAAAGATGCTGCTCGACAGGCCGTACTTGACACTGTTGTTGACCTTGACCGCTTCTTCAAGCGTCGCCACTTCGATAATTGACAGCACCGGGCCGAAGATTTCTTCCTGCGCAATGCGCATGTCGGGCTGTACGTTGTCGAAGAGAGTCGGCTGGTAGAAGAACCCCTTGCCCCCGTTCTGACCCCGGCCCGCGATGGCGCCGCCACACAGCAGACGCGCCCCTTCACGCTTGCCGATCTCCACGTACTCGTGGACGGTCTGCCGTGCCCGCTCGTTGATCAGCGGTCCCACGTCCACGCTCGGATCGATGCCGTAGCCGAGCTTGAGCGCTTTGGTGCGTTCAGTCAGCGCCTCTATCAGCTTCGGCCTGATGCCCTTCTGCACGATCAGGCGGCTGGTGGCCGTGCAGCGCTGCCCGGTGGTTCCGAACGCGCTCCACAAGATGGCCTCAATCGCCAGGTCGAGATTCGCGTCGTCCATGACAATGATCGCGTTCTTGCCGCCCAGTTCCAGACTGACCTTCTTGCCGCGCCGCGCTGCCCGTGCATACAACTCGTACCCGACTTCGGTGCTGCCCGTAAAAGAGATCACGCGGATGTCAGGGTGGTCAGCAATGGCGCTGCCTGCCACGCTGCCCGGCCCCAGAATCACGTTGATCACGCCCTCCGGGATGCCTGCATCAGCGAAGACGCGCACAAATTCCGCGCCCAGCTTGGGCGTATCGCTGGCGGGCTTGAAGACTACTGTGTTGCCCGCTACCAGCGCCGGGAGCGATTTCCAGCTTGGAATGGCAATCGGGAAGTTCCAGGGCGTGATCAGCGCCACAACGCCCACCGAGTCGCGGATTGCCATGCCGAATTTGTTGGGCAGTTCGACGGGCGCGGTGTAGCCCAGCAATCGGCGCCCCTCGCCGCCCATAAAGAAGGCCATGTCGATGGCTTCCTGGATGTCGCCGCGCGCCTCGGCAATGACTTTTCCCATTTCCTGCGTCAGCAGTTGGGCCAGCGCTTCTTTGCGCTCCATGAGCAGTTGGCCGACGCGGTACAGGATTTCGCCCCGGCGCGGCGCAGGGGTCAGCCGCCAGCCGTCGTAAGCGCGTTTGGCGGCGTCAACGGCAGCAGCCACGTCCTCTGCACCGCTCTTGACGACGGGCGCGATCAGTTCCTCCGTCGCCGGGTTGATGCTGTCGAAAGTTTCCCCGGAAAGGGCCTCGACCCACTTCCCGCCGATGTAATTGCGGACAAGGTCAGCCATTGCGCGTAGACTCCTACCTGCGAGGACAAATTAGAGGCGTGCCTATTCTACCGCCGCGCGCGAACCGCAGGCAAGCCGATCCATCTTGGGTTGACGAGCATTTTGCTCACTGGCATCATTCTAATTATCGGGATTACGGGATCGATTGTCAAGTTTATCACAATCGGCCTTTTGACGGCCCATTGATTGCATGTATAATTCTGAACATACTTAAAATATTGTTTGAGCAATGCGCCTAAAAATTACGCCATCCATACTGCCAACGCCGGCTAAATTCAATTTGAAGGAAGCTCTGGTTGCCACGATGCCGGACAATCAGGTTTCGATCCGCACCCTTGAGACCATCAGTGACTTTGAACGGGCCGAGGTGGTGCAGCGCCACATCTGGGGGATGCAGGACGCCGCGCAGGTGATCCCGCTGCATGTTTTGCTGACGGCGCAAAAGAATGGTGGACTGGTGGCGGGCGCTTTCAATGACTATGGCGAGATGATCGGTGTCCTGTTCGGGTTCCTGGGCTTTACGCCGCAGGGCAAGCTCAAACACTGCTCACACATTATGGGCGTCCTGCCCGGTGTTCGCCGCCAGGGCGTCGGGCAAGCGCTTAAACTCTTCCAGCGTCAATATGTGCTCAACCAGGGCCTTGATCTGATCACCTGGACGTTTGATCCACTGGAAGGCGTCAACGCTTCGTTGAATATTCGCAAACTCGGCGCGATTACTCACAAGTATTACCCCAATCTGTATGGGAGCAGCATGGTCGATGGCCTGAACAGTGGCCTCCCGACAGATCGCTTTGAGGTTGAGTGGTGGATTGCCAGCCAGCGAGTGCGCCAGCTCGTTGATGGGGAGCCGTGCTTGCGGCCCGGCCACCGCGCCCTGCTCGAAAGCGGGGCCGCCCTGGTCAACCATACCCATCTGGACACCGAAGGTGCGCTGCATCCGCTGGATAGCGAGCTGGACGTGATGGCTGCCTGCGTGCTGATCGAAGTGCCTGCCGAGTTCCAGGCGATCAAAGCGGTCTCGATGGATCTGGCGCGAGCCTGGCGGCAGCACACGAGAGCGCTGTTTATGCACTATTTTGAAAGAGGCTATACCGTATCGGACTTTGTGAGTGACCGCGATGATACACGCCGTCGCAACTTCTATGTGTTAACCCGCATCGAGGGCGCACTGAGCGATGGACCGAGTCAGACCGCTTCAACTCCGCCCTCAGCGCTCCGTCGTTAGCGAGCAATCAAAGGAGGTGGTTCACGGGTCGGGAAGTGTTCTAGTCGGTTCTTTGCGCATTTGTTCACACCACCAGTGGCACACTTTTGACCTGGCCCTACACTCTTGTATAATCGCAGGCATTACGCAGTGCATGAATTGAGCGTTTGTTGGATCGGGGTCGGGCTGCCCGCCGTAGGGCGCGGCAGTGAATCGATAGAGATCAGCATACCTTTTTTGCTCAAGAGGAGACGTGGAGATGAGGACGCTTAAAGTATTGGCCCTGCTCGTTGCTGTGGCAATTGTCGTGCAGGCGGTCGGAGTCGCTCCGGTTCAGGCACAGGGTAATGTGATCAAGATCGCATCGCAAAGCCCGCTGTCGGGTGGTCAATCCGTCCTGGGTGTGGGCCTGCGGAACGGCACGGAACTTGCCATTAACCAGCTCAAGAAACCCATTGAAGATATGGGCTTCAAAGTTGAATTCGTGCCGTTTGATGACCAGGCCAAGCCCGATGTCGGCGTCGCCAATGCCCAGAATATTGTGAATGACGCGGCGATTCTGGCCGTGATCGGCCATTTCAACTCCGGCGTCGCCATTCCATCGTCCGAAGTCTATGCCAAGTCCGACCTGGTGATGGTGTCACCGGCCAACACCAACGTCAAGGTCACGGATCGCGGCCTGCCCAACGTCAATCGCGTATGCGGGCGCGATGACGCCCAGGGCGCTGCTGGCGCAAACTATGCTGTGAAGGAACTCAAGGTGAAGTCCGTTTATGTGCTACATGACAAGACGGCTTACGGCGAGGGTGTTGCCACTGCCTTCCGTGATGCTATCAAGAGCATGGGCGTGGATGTCCTGGGCTTCGAGGGCACTGAAGAGAAGTCGAACTTCGACGCCATCCTGACTCCGATTGCAGCACAAAACCCCGATCTGATTTACTTCGGCGGCATCTACGACCAGGTGGGCGTGTTTCTGAAGCAGGCCCGCGACAAGGGCATCAAGTCCCAGTTCATGGGGCCGGATGGTTGGGACAGCCCTGACCTGGCGAAACTCGGCGGCGACGCGGCAGTGGGCGCCATCTATACCAGCACTGCCGGCCCGATCTCCGTGTATCCGGCAGCCAAACAACTTCTGACGGACTACAAGGCGACCTACGGCATCGATGCGACCCCTTACGTGCCCGAATCGTACGCCGCAACTCAGATCGTGTTGCACGCCATTGAGACGGTTCTGAAGGCCAACGGCGGCAAGATGCCCACCCGCAAGGAAGTGTCCGAGGCAGTCCGCGCTACGAAAGACTTTGACACGGTGGCGGGCAAGATCACCTTCGACGCTCACGGCGACCCCGTGTATGCAGCCTATTACGTGCTCAAAGCCACGTCGGCTGACCCGGCCAAGTGGAGCGAGAATCCGGTTCTCCAGACCACGACTGCGCCCTCCCCGCTGACGGCGCAGGCGATGGCCTCGGCGACGATGGCTGCCACGTCAACCAAGTGACCCGGCCTGTGCAATCCAAACGTAGCTGAGTTGTCGGGGGGAGGCATTCGTCTCCCCCTGACCTCCATATCAAGGTTGCAAGGAGTCGCCATAATATGCCCGCCGCGCAACGTGCTGCGAACTGGACACTGACCTATATCCTCAGGCCGCTCGGTCAGATCCTGCTGTTTATCGTTATTTCCGCCCTTGTAATGTCCTTCCTCGCCATCCTTGCCGGGATCATCCTCCAAACGCCCTGGCATGGCATCGATTTACTTAGAGTGCGCCCTCGCATCGATTTGCTCAAACAAATCTTGACCCAGTTGCCCAATACGCTTCTGGACGGCATTACTATTGGATTTGTTTACGCCGTGATTGCCCTGGGTTACACGATGGTCTACGGGGTGCTCAAGTTTATCAACTTCGCCCACAGCGAAATCTTCATGGTTGGCGGCGTTGTCGGCTTCGAGGTGATGATCCGCTTGCGCGACGCTAAACAACTGGCAACCTTCCCGCCAGTCTTGCTGGTGATCCTGATGATCATCAGTGCCATGGCGGTTTCCGGTTTGCTGGCCTTTCTGGTAGAGCGCATCGCCTATAAGCCACTGCGCAATGCGCCTCGACTTGTGCCCCTGATCTCAGCCATTGGCGTTTCTTTTTTCTTGCAAGACTTTGTGCGTGCCCTCGAAGCGTTGGGGCGGAATGAATTTAATATGGGTTACCCGACGAGCGAAGTGGCCGCTCTGAATGTGCGCTATACCGTAACGCCTGGCGTGCAGATCAGCACCACAGCCATTATCATCATCGCCAGCGCTGTTCTGATGCTGCTCGGCCTCAATTTTTTCGTCAACGCGACCAAGCTCGGCAAGGCGATCCGCGCTGTATCGCAAGACCAGGCCACAGCCAGCCTGATGGGGATCAACGTCAACCTGATGATCTCGCTGACCTTCCTGATCGGCGGCGCGCTGGGTGGGGCGGCGGGGGTGATGTTCGGCCTCAAGACCACCAACATCACGCCTTATGTTGGCTTTATCCCTGGTATTAAAGCCTTCACGGCTGCGGTACTGGGCGGCATTGGCAATATTACGGGCGCGCTGCTCGGTGGAATCGTGTTGGGGTTGCTGGAAGCATTCTTTTCATCGCTGTTGCCCTACTTCCCGGCGCTTGGCACGGGCTACAGCAACATCTTTGCCTTTGCTGTGCTGATCCTCATCTTGATTTTCCGCCCGACTGGTCTGCTCGGCCAGCGTGTAGACGAGAAGGTATAGCCCAATGGCCGTTCAAACGCGCGCTACACCTGCACCGGTGGGCACTCTACAACGACAGTTCGGCCCGGCCTTGTTGGGCATTGCGCTGGTCGGCGTATCCTTTTTCGTGCTGGTGGCGATTGACCGAGGCATGTTGTTTTTCCCGGTCTGGTCGTCTATTGCCTACCCCGCGCTGGCCGTCTCGCCTTTTGTCGTCCTGTCTCTCAGGATGCCAGTGCAGCTCAAGGCGTTCCTCATCTTGCTCGTGGTGCTGGTGCTTATTCCATTCCTGGGGATGGAAGATACGTTCTACCTGGAACTCGCCATCCAGATTGGTATCCTGGCAGCGCTCGCGCTGGGCCTGAACATCGTGATCGGCTTTGCGGGGCTGCTCGACCTGGGCTACGTGGCGTTCTTTGCAGTGGGCGCTTACCTGTGGGGCATCTTCTCGGCCAGCCAGGCAGATACTATTGTCAAGCTCAACCATGCACTGGCTTCACCAGAAGCATTCTGGCTCTTCCTGTTTGGCGGCATTGCGGTGGCTGCTGTTTTTGGCATTCTCCTCGGTCTGCCCGTGCTGCGCTTGCGCGGCGATTACCTGGCTATCGTCACGCTCGGCTTTGGCGAAATGATCCGCGTGCTGGTCAGTAACCTGGGTAACGTGTCCGGCGATCCGGATAAGGTCATCAACATTACCAACGGCGCGCAGGGGCTGCCGGGTATCGCCTCGCCGCCGCTTCCGGCCTTCGTCTTTGACGCTGTTGCCGGCCTGACCAATCTGCTCGGTCTGCACGTCCCCAATATCCAGGCCCTCACCTACCAGTTGTTCTTCTACTTCCTGGTACTGCTGGTCGGCCTGCTGGCGGTGCTGATGATCTCACGGCTTGACGATTCGCCGATTGGACGAGCCTGGACAGCCATCCGTGAGGACGAAACGGCTGCGATTGCGATGGGCGTGCCGCTGGTGCGAATGAAACTGCTGGCCTTTGCCACCGGGGCCTCGTTTGCGGGCGCAATGGGCGTCATCTTCGCCGCCAAGCAAACCTTTGTCAGCCCGGAGAGTTTTAGCTTTGACCAGTCGATCTTTATCCTGTCCATTGTCATCGTCGGCGGCATGGGCAGCATTCGAGGTGTGATTCTGGGCGCGGTGGCGGTCACGCTGTTGAATGTGCAGACGCTGCCCAATCTGTCGATCATGATCAACAGCCTGAGAAATAACCCGCAGGTGAGCGAGGGTATTCGCGCCCTGGTCAGAAGCTGGCCCGCCCAGCTTGAACCCGCCAAGTACCAACGTTTCGTGTTTGGTATCCTGCTGATCATCATGATGATCTTCCGACCCGAAGGAATCTTGCCCGCCAGTCGCCGCAAGCTCGAAATCCAGGAAGCAATGAAAAGGGGCGAGGCTGCACCGCCCGACCTGGTGGAAACGCCGCCTGCCCCCGCCATCACGGAGACCGGAACAGGAGAAACCCCTCATGCTGCTGGAAACTAAAGGCGTCACCAAGCGTTTCGGCGGCCTGACGGCAGTACAGAACGTCGATTACGTGGTTGAGCCGCGCACGATCAGCGCCATCATCGGGCCGAACGGCGCGGGCAAAACCACGTTTTTCAATATCCTGACCGGAATCTACAAGCCGGAAGAAGGGCGTGTGACGTTCAATGGCCGGAGTCTGATCGGGCTGCGCCCCGACCAGATCAACGCGGTGGGTATTTCGCGGACGTTCCAGAACATCCGGCTCTTCGGCAATATGACCGTGCTGGAAAACATCATGGTCGGGATGCACTCGCGGCTCAAGATCGATCTGCTGGAAACGATCTTGCGTATGCCCTACTTCAATCACCAGGAAGAACGGGTGCGCAAGAAAGCGCGGGAAATTCTGGAATTCGTTGACCTGACCGGCAAGGCCAATGAACTTGCGCGCAACCTGCCCTATGGCGACCAGCGGCGTCTGGAGATCGGGCGGGCGCTGGCGAGCGACCCCAAGCTCATCCTTTTGGATGAGCCGACGGCGGGCATGAACCCTCAGGAAACATCCGAAGCCATGCAGTTGTTCCGGCGCGTGCGGGACGAACTGGGGATCACGGTGCTCCTGATCGAACACGACATGCGCGTGGTCATGGGCATCTCAGAGCGGATCATGGTGCTGGACTACGGGCAGAAGATTGCGGAAGGCTCCCCCGACGAGGTACGCCGCGAACCGCGCGTCATCGAGGCATACCTGGGCCGGGGCAGCGCTGCCCAGGCGGTATAGGGAAAACAGCATGGCACTTCTCGAACTCGACAACGTGCATACCTATTACGGCCACATCCATGCGCTCAAAGGCGTATCGCTGGAAGTGAACGAGGGCGAAGTTGTGACACTGATCGGCGCGAACGGTGCGGGCAAAAGCACCACGCTGCGCACTATCAGTGGGCTGGCGCGGCCCCGCAGCGGCGCGGTCAGGCTGGATGGCAAGGCCATTCACCACCTGCCGCCGCACGAGATCACCAAACTGGGCGTCGGGCACGTCCCGGAAGGGCGGCGGATTTTCCCACTGCTGACGGTCTACGAGAATCTGGAAATGGGCGCCTTCACCATTCCGGGCAGGGACGTGGCGCGCCGTATCGAAGCGACGTTTACGCTCTTCCCGCGCCTCAAGGAACGCCTGAACCAGTTGGGCGGCACGCTGTCCGGCGGCGAACAGCAGATGCTGGCGATGGCGCGCGGTCTGGCGCTTGAGCCGCGCATTTTGCTGCTGGATGAACCTTCCATGGGCCTGGCCCCCGTGCTGGTCGATGCCATCTTCGACATCATCCAGGAACTGCACGCCAAAGGCACGACGATTCTGTTAGTGGAGCAAAACGCCCGCCTCGCCTTGCAGGTCGCTGATCGGGGCTACATTTTGCAAACCGGGAACATCGTGCTGACCGATTCCGCCGAGCAGTTGCGCAGCAGCGAGGTCGTGCGCAAGGCGTATCTGGGGGAGTCGTAACTTCTATAGACCGTCAGAGAATGTTTTGGAAAATTCTAGCTACCGGACACTGAACAAAAGTTCGGGAAGTTGACGAGAGGGATAGGGTCGAATAGATGTAAGAGACCCCCTGGAAAGATGAGGATTAGCAATAGATGGCGATAAGATCGAAACAGACACTGGGATAAGACACGAACGATGAGACGGCGAGCGTACAGCACGGCTTTGAGCGACGCGGAATGGAACATCTTGGAAGGGTTGGTTCCCGCCCCACTGCCGGGCGGACGGCCCATTAGCTGGAGTCGGCGCGAAATTGTGAGTGCGATTTTATATGTGTTGCGGACGGGCTGTCAGTGGCATTTGCTACCCCACGATTTTCCACCCTACAAGACGGTGTTTGACTATTGGGGCCTTATGCTAGTCCAGGAACTTTCTTAAGGTGTAGGATCGGGGTAAGCTTTGGGCATGGAAAAACATGCAGTGAAACTTACCCCCAAAGAACGGGAACGACTGATAGCCATCGTAACCAAAGGGCGGAATAAGGCGGCGTATATCCAACGAGCCCATATACTGCTGAAGAGTGACGAAGGCAAGACCGATAAAGAAATCGGCAACCTGCTGTATATCAGTGAGCAAACCATCCGACGCACCCGCCTCCGGTTCTGGGAAGACGGCCTAGAAGCGGCCCTGGAAGACAAGGTACGAGCGCCACGGAATGGGAAATTGAAGGAGCGGCAACAAGCGTATTTGGTGGCATTAGCCTGTACGAACCCACCGAGTGGCCGGGAGCGATGGACGGTGGAATTGTTGGTCGCCCAGTTAGTGGCGGATGGCGTTGTCACCTCCGTGGCACCGGAAACGGTGCGGTTGGTGTTGGAAAAAACGAACTCAAGCCTTGGCGGGTCCGAAGCGGGTGTATTCCCAGGCTGACGCCCAAGTTCCGGCAACGGATGGAACATATCTTGACGCTGTACCAGCAGCCGTATGACCGGAAACGCCCGATGGTGTGTTTTGACGAAAAGCGCCTGCAATTGTTGAAGGATAGCCGACCCTCTCTGACGATCCGTCCTGGGCACAGCCGCCGCCAGGCCTATGAATACAAACGCAATGGAACGCGCAATCTGTTCATGTTCGTCGAACCCAAAGCCGGACGCCGTACCAAACAGGATTTTGCCTATGCTATGCGGTATCTGGTCGATACCTTGTATCCGGATGCCGAATGCATTCATGTCGTGCTGGACAACCTCAACACCCATACTTACCTGGCCTTGGTCGAGACCTTCGGCAAGCCCGAAGCCGACCGGCTCTGGTCGCACCTGTGCTTTCACTTCACGCCGACTCACGGTAGTTGGTTGAACATGGCCGAAATTGAACTCAGCCTTCTGTCCCGCCAATGTCTCGCTCGCCGGTTGCCCGATGAATGGACATTGGCCCTGGAAATCATCGCCTGGGAAAACGCTCGCAATGCGGCCAAAGCCCAAATCCATTGGGCCTTTACGGTAGAGGATGCTCGCCATGTCTTCCCTGCACTCTACCCTACACCTTAAGATGGTTCCTGTACTACACACCCCGAACCAATCCTTATCCACTGCTTTCCACTGACCGCCTGTCCACAATACGTACCAGATCCTGTTAATCACCCGTCGGTTATCCGCACGTTTGCGTCCCGGCCCCTTGCGCTCCGTCTCCTTCGGCAACACCCGGCGCAACCGTCTCCACAACGGACGCGGCACTCGAAAATAATCGACATTCTTTGGTTTTTCGTTATGATTCTCGTCCAAGATGTATCCGTCCTGATTGTTGTGTGGCTACTTCAATCTGAACGCGATACATCTTCTTTTTCAACCTTTTCATCAATTTACAGATAGATACTTAGCCCCGTTGGGACGTAGGGCAATCTCGACATCACCCTTGAAGGTTTCTTTGACCCAGGCTTGAAAGTCCAGACCTTCGTAGGCTCCGTCGGCCAAGACCTTTTGCAGACGACTCCACAAGGGCGCAGGCAGGGCGGGCAAGAGCCGTTTTGGGCCTTCACGCTCGCCGACATTCGCGGCGTGAGCGATGCCTTTGAGCAGGTTCCCCAGCGTATCTACCAGAATGTGGCGTTGGCGTCCATTGACCTTTTTGGCCCCGTCGAAACCATGTTCTCCGCCCACTTCAGGAGTCTTCACACTCGGGCTGTCCACAATCGCCAGACTCGGCTGCGCTTCGCGCTTGGCTTGGCGGCGTACCGGTTCGCGTAACGCCGTCTGGATGCCTTCCCACGTCCCATTCCCGCACCA
>Ga0070741_10014572_pt1 | contig 13570 bp, 11 predicted proteins | sample Coa_R1_4_FD_66440 | JGI IMG/M metagenome (GOLD analysis project Ga0070741, IMG submission 66440) | Surface soil microbial communities from Centralia Pennsylvania, which are recovering from an underground coalmine fire - Coalmine... | ecosystem: Environmental > Terrestrial > Soil > Unclassified ... | reverse complement strand
CCAGATCGAGCACTGGCGCGCGACAGAGCCCCTGCGCTACAACGACCGCAGCGACGCCATCCTGCCGCAATACGCCATCGAGCGGCTGTGGCAGATCCTGCGCGACCGCGGCCAGCTGGAGGACACGATCGTCGCCACCGGCGTCGGCCAGCATCAGATGTGGTCGGCGCAGTATTTCCGCTTCAACACGCCCAGGCACTGGCTGACCAGCGGCGGCCTGGGGTCGATGGGCTTCGGCCTGCCCTCGGCGATCGGCGCGCAGTTCGCGCGTCCCGATAAGCTGGTCTTTTCGATCGTCGGCGACGGCGGCTTCCAGATGTCGATCCCCGAACTCGCGACGGTGGCCAGCTACGGGCTCCCAATCAAAATCATTTGCATGAACAACGGATACCTGGGCATGGTTCGCCAGTGGCAGGAACTGTTCTACAACAATCGCCTCAGCGCGGTGACGCTTGACTGCTTCCCCGATGCCGAGAAACTGGCCGCCGCCTATGGATTCAAAGGCCGCACGATCGAGAAATCCTGGGAACTGACCCCCGCGCTCGAAGAGGCGGTGCGCGAGCCGGGTCCATACCTGCTGAATGTGAAGGTGTCGCCCTACGAAAGCGTGTATCCGATGGTGCCCGCCGGCGGCGCGATCAACGAAATGGTCCTGGCGCCGCCGCAACCGGTGGCGGTGCCCAAGTAGAGAAGCCAGGAGCCGGAAACAAGAAGCCAGATATATGATGCAAGTAATCTCATTACTCATGGAGAACAAACCCGGTGCGCTGCTGCGCGTCACCGGCCTTCTCAGCGCCCGCGGATACAACATCGAAAGCCTGACCGTCGCCCGCACGCTTGACCCGGCCCTCTCGCGCATGACCATTGTGGTCGACGTCGAGCCTGCGCTCCGGCAGCAGGTTATCAAGCAGATGAACAAACTGGTGAACGTCCTGCAGGCCACCGATCTTACCGAGACCCCGGCCGTCTGCCGCGAGATGGTGCTCGTGCGCGTCCACACGTCGCAGGAATCCCGCACGGCCGTACTCAAAGAAGCGGAAATCTTCGGCGCTCGCGTAGTGGATTCGTCGGTGGAAGGATTTGCGCTCGAAGTCACCAGCGATCCCGAAAAACTCGACGAGTTCATCGACGTCATGCGCAGTTACGGAAACATTGGCGTCACCCGCTCCGGCGTGGTGGCCGTGTCGCTCGAAGCCAAGAAGCTTAAGCTGCAGCCCCCGGTTCCCACCAAGGCTGCCAATCTGGAACCCACGAACGGAGTTGTGAATGGCTAAACGCTACTACGAAAAAGACGGAAGTCTCGAGAACCTGAAAGGCCGCACGTTCGCGATCATCGGCTACGGCAGCCAGGGCCACGCCCATTCGCTGAACCTGCGCGATTCCGGCGCGGACGTGATCGTCGGCCTCTACCCCGGCAGCAAAAGCTGGCAGAAGGCCGAAGCCGCCGGACTGAAAGTCATGTCGACAGCCGACGCCGCGAAGGCCGCCGACACGGTCATGATCCTGGTCTCCGACCACATTCAGGGCGACCTCTACGAGAAGGACATCGCCCCGCATATGACTCCGGGTAAGACGCTGATGTTCGCCCACGGCTTCAGCATCCACTTCGGCGTAATTAAGCCGCCGGCCGGCGTCGACGTCTCCATGATTGCTCCAAAAGCCCCGGGCCATCGCGTGCGCGAGCTGTTCACCGAAGGCGTGGGAGTACCTGCCCTGGTCGCTATTCATCAGGACGCCTCCGGGAAAGCCCTGCCGAATGCGCTTGCCTATGCGCTCGCGTTGGGCTGCCTCAAGGCCGGCGTGATCGGCACGACGTTCCGGGAAGAGACGGAGAGCGACCTGTTCGGCGAGCAGTCTGTCCTCTGCGGCGGCACCAGCGCTCTCATCCGCGCGGGCTTCGAGACACTCGTCGAAGCAGGCTACGATCCCGAGATCGCCTATTTCGAGTGCCTGCACGAACTGAAGCTGATCGTCGACCTCATCTACGAAGGCGGCCTCAGCTACATGCGCTACTCGATCTCCGACACTGCCGAATACGGCGATTACACGCGCGGCCCGCGCATCGTGACGGAGCAGACCCGCGCCGAGATGAAGAAGATCCTCTCCGAGATCCAGTCGGGCGAATTCGCACGCAAGTGGATCGAAGAGAATAAGACCGGCCGCAAGAACTTTCTGGCCATGCGCGAAGAGGCTCGCAACCAGCCGATCGAAAAGGTGGGCGCCGAGTTGCGCGCGATGATGCCGTTCCTCAAAAAGAAGAAAGACGTAGGCGTACCGGAAGACCAGGCCTCCAAGCCTGCCCAGGCGTAGTTTATATGAAAATCTTCACGTTCGATACCACTCTCCGGGACGGCACGCAGGGCGAGTCCGTCTCTTTCTCCGTGGATGACAAGCTCATCATTGCGCAGAAACTGGATGAGCTGGGAATCGATTATATTGAAGGCGGCTGGCCGGGTTCCAATCCGAAAGACAAGGAATTCTTCACGCGCGCCGCGCAGGAGCTGAAGCTCTCGCACGCGCGCCTCACCGCCTTCGGTTCCACGCGCTTTGCCAAGAACCGGGTCGACCAGGACCGCAACGTGCAGGCCCTGGTCGAATCCGGCACGCCCGCAATTTCGATCTTCGGCAAGAGCTGGGACTTTCACGTGAAGCGCGCGCTCGGTATCACGCTGGAAGAAAACCTCAAAATCATCGCCGAGACCGTCCGCTACCTGAAGGATCACGGCAAAGAAGTGATCTACGATGCCGAGCATTTCTTCGACGGCTACACGGCGAATCGCGACTACGCCCTGAATACGTTGGAAGCGGCGAGATCGGCCGGCGCCGACGTGCTTTGCCTGTGCGATACTAACGGCGGCACTCTGACCGGCCGCCTCACCGAGATCTTTGCCGACGTGCGCAACCAGTTCGACGGAGTGCTGGGAATCCACACGCACAACGATTCGGATGTGGCAGTAGCCAACGCCGTGGCGGCGGTTGAGCATGGCGCTACCCACGTACAGGGCTGCATGAACGGCTACGGCGAGCGTTGCGGCAACGCCAATCTCTGTTCGATCATCGCCAACCTGGAACTGAAACTGGGCCACACGACGGTCGGGCCGGAGAAGCTGACGAGCCTCACCTCCGTAGCACGATTCATCGCGGAATTGGCGAACCTCCCCATGCGCAATGACCAGCCCTTCGTAGGCCACAGCGCCTTCGCGCACAAGGGCGGCGTCCACGTGAGCGCGGTACTAAAGGACTCGGCAACCTACGAACACGTCACGCCGGAAGCGGTCGGCAATCGCCAGCGGGTTCTGGTGAGCGATCTGTCCGGCCGGGGCAACGTGCTTTACAAGCTGAAGCAGCACGGCCTTTCCGACCGTCTCTCCGAAGATGCAAGACGCGAGTTGCTCGAGCGCATCAAGCAGATGGAGTACCTGGGCTACGAACTGGAAGCGGCCGAAGGCACTTTCGAGCTGCTGGTTCGAGAAGCGCTGCACCCGGGCCTGAAGTTTTTCGATGTAGAAAGCTACGAAGTAGCCACGCGCATGTCCGGCCAAGGCTCGCACTCGGTTGCGACGGTAAACATTCGCGCGCAGGATGGCGCCCACTCGGCCACGGCAACCGGTCATGGTCCGATGAACGCGCTGGACCTCGGTCTCCGAAAATGCCTGTCACAGCTATACCCGCGCATTTCGGATGTGCGGCTGACCGACTACAAAGTGCGCGTGCTCGACTCGAAGAAGGGCACCGCCGCGAAGGTGCGCGTGCTCGTCGAGTGGACCGATCACCGCAAGAGCTGGTCTACGGTAGGGGTCTCGGACAACGTAATCGAGGCAAGCTGGAATGCGTTGCTGGATGCAATTAAGCTGGAGCTGATGCGCCTCACCGAGCACGACGTGACGGTGGAGAAGGCCGTTGAAGACTACTGCTGGGGCGTCTAGTTGCTAGCCGCCTGCGATTAGAGCACCACCACGGGATGATAAAGGTTCGGCAGGCAGGCCTCGCCGATCGCGACCAGTTCGCCGTCTCGCGTTACAGCCTTTACATGCCGTGTCCCGGCGTTTATCCGGAACGGCGACGCGGGGAAGTTCCGTCCTTGCCGGATCTGCGTCACCAGCGGCCCGTCCACCACAACTGGCGGGAACGCCGGCAGCAACTGCGCCGCCGGAATCAGCGCATCAGCCAGCCTGCCCTCCCCCGCCAGTTCTTCCAGTTGCGCGATCGTTCGCGCCTGCTCGATCGTAAAGTCACCCGACGCCGTCCGCCGCAGCTCCTGCAAATGCGCGCCGCATCCCATTGTCTGGCCGAGTTCATGCGCAATCGCACGCAGATAGGTGCCGCCCGAGCAGTGCGCCCGCACCCGTGCCAGCGAGCCTCTCACCTCCAGCAGCGTCAACTCGTACACGTGCACCTTCACCGGCTCCAGTTCGAATGCGACCTGTTGCCGCGCCAGTTTGTAAGCGCGCACGCCGTCCACCTTCTTGGCCGAGACCGGCGGCGGCGTCTGCATCAGTTCGCCGCGGAACGGCCCCATCCGGTCTTCCAGTTCCGCTGGGTCGATCTCCGGAGCCGTGTCGGCTGACGCCGGCGTGCCCGCGCGGTCGTAAGTATCGGTGGAGAAACCGAAGCGGATCACCGCTTCGTAGATCTTGTCGCTGTGTGTATAGAACTGCGCCAGCCGCGTGGCGCGGTTGATTACGAGCGGCAGCACACCCGTCGCGATGGGGTCGAGCGTCCCCAAATGGCCGATCTTCTTCGTGCCCAGGATGCGCCGCGATTTGCCGACCACATCGTGCGAAGTCCAGCCCTCGGGCTTGTCCACCACAATGGCGCCATCCACTAAGGCATGCCCTCCAATTGTTTCAGCACCGCGACGATCACGTCTCCGACGACCTGGAAGCTATGAGCGGAAAGCTTGTCCATCGTGTCCGCGGGCGTGTGCCACGGCGGATAATCCAAGTCAATCACGTCCGCTGCGTTGACGCCCAGGCGGCGGAAGGGCATATGATCGTCGTCGGTGGCCGATGCCCGCGTAGTGAAATACCTGCCGTAGCCGAGCTTCTCGGCCGTCTCCCAGATCAGCTTTAACAGGGCCGGCGCCGAATTGCCGTCGTACAGGATGTCGAGATCAGCGTCGCCGACCATATCGATGTTGATCAGCGCTTTAATGCGCGGCAGAAATCCCTCGGCGGCCCACTTCTCGGCCAGATGGCGGCTGCCGTACGTGTTATCCGTCCCGGCCCATTGTAAGTTGAAAGCCTCCTCGCCGTCGAGCCAGACCAGGTAAATATCGTCCTTGTGCGGCATCCGGTCAAGCACATTGGCCATTTCGAGCAGGAAACCGGTGGATGAACCCGCGTCGTTGGCGCCCACAAACCCCGGCAGCACCTTGGTGTCGTAATGTCCCGAGAGCACGACTGCACGTCCCGATGTGCCCGCATACCGCGCAATGATGTTCTTCATCGGCACCTTGCCCTGCGGCGTCTGTGCGGTGAAATCGTCCTGCCCGACGGTGCACTTGTGCGACTTCAACTGGGCCAGGAGATACGACTGCAGCTTCTGAATAGCTGCCGACCCGGGCGGGCGCGGTCCGAAATCCACGGCTTTGCCCGTGTATTCGAGCGCGCGCTTGCCGTCGAAATCCTTGGCGCACGCGGTGAGCGTGAGCAGCAGCATCACGATGCCGATTTGCGTGCGTTGCATATGTAACCTAACGTAAAGTTGCGGTCCCGGTCGAGAAAATCGAGTAAGGGCAGGACCAGCGCGGGAGGCACCAGGAAAATCGCGGCCGGAAGGAAGCAGAGCCACTTCGCGCCGCCTGAGAAGAATTGTAACCCGTTCAACAGGCGCCGCGAGAGCAGGCGGAAGTAGCCGCCCACCGGCTCGATCTCGATCGCCGTGAAGCCGGCCTTTGCGAGCAGGTACTGGAGGCCGTAGCGCGTGTAGCGGAAATAATCGTGCGGCGCCTGGTGGACCTCCCACTCGTGCGGCGCGATCAGCAGCAGCCGTCCCGCCGGCGCGAGGGTACGAGCCAATTCGCGCACCACGCCCGCCGGATCGGGCACGTGTTCCAGCGTAACGATATGGATGGTGGCGTCGAACGAATCCGCGCGAAAAGGCAGCGCGGCGAGATCCGCGATGGCATCCAGCTTCGCGTAATTCCACGCTGCGTCGCCGACCGCGAGATCGACGCCGCAGTACCGCTGCGTGCCGAAAAGGCGGGCGTATTGGCCTTCGCCCGCGCCGGCATCAAGTACGCGCGCGCCGGCCGGCAGCGATCGCGCGAAGGCCGACACGCGATCGTGGATGGCCGCCTCGAAGTGGAGCACATGCCGGCGTAGAAATCCCGGCAGCATGGCGGCCAGGCGGTTATATCTCATGCGCGCACACGAGCCTCGATCATGATCGTGGAGCCCGCGCGAAACGCCGCTTCGGCGATCGTAAACGGCACGGAAGCCGTGAGCAGGCCGAGGTACAGCAGGTCTTTGGCAAGCTTCCCCGCCGGACTCTCGTCGACCCTGCGGACGCGCCGCGCCATCGGGTCGAGCCCGGGCGCCAGGCTGCTGGCCATTCCCGCCGGATTGTCACGCAGGGAGAAATGCTTCCGCCGCAGCACCTCGAATCCGCAGGCTTCGAGCAGCGCTTCCAGATCGCGTGTCCGGAAGTCGTAAAGGTGACGCGGCACGTCAAGCCCGTTCCACGCGCGTCCCAGCAGCCGATACTGCCAACAGCCGGCGTTCGGCACCTGCACGATGAGCCGTCCTTTGGGCGCGAGCAAGCGGGCCGCGGCGCGCAAGTACGGCCGCACGTCGTAAAGATGTTCGAGTACGTGGAACATTGTGATCGCGGCACAACTCGCGGGCGGAAGCGGCGCTGATTCGAGCGACGCGCGGATGGCGGGCACGCCGTTGATGCTCCACGCCACACGCGCCGCATCGGCCGAATTGTCGAGTCCGATAACGCGATGCCCGCGCTGCGCGAGCAGCCGCAGAAATAGTCCGCCACCGCAGCCTACATCCAGAACGGGACCGCGCGCGCCCGAATCGGCGAGTGCACGTGCAACAAAGCTCACGTGATCCCGCAGCACCAGGCGGCGCCACAGTTCTTCGAGCGATCCGGCGGTCGATTCATCCGGCGCGAACCAGTAATTGGCCGGATAGTAAGCGTCCAGTTCGGACGCGGCAGGCGGCGGATCAAGACGCAGCAATCCACAGCCGGCACACGCCACCACTTGGAACCGCCGGCGCGTGGTGCGATAGAGCCGGTCGGTGGCGGTGAACAGAACCTGGGTTTCGGCGCAACTGCAGACGGCGCAATTCACGGGAACATTCCAGGGTAGCAACTCCTGAAAGGCCTCCCTCGTCGTTCCGGCCGCGATACTAAGGTCTACATCCTCCCCAACTGCCGCAGCAACCCATTTTTCCAGGGAAGCCGCGCCATCGTTCGCCGCGCCGGGCGGCACAAGATCGCAACGGGGATGGCGGAACGTAGCCAGCACACGCGGCACTCGTGATTGCCCTTGGCCTCGACATGCCGGCGAACGACCTCCTTGCGCCTGCGCGCAGTTCCGTCACATTCATCTATTCCTCCGACACCTTAACCAGTAGTTTGCCCTGGTTAGTGCCGTCGAACAGCTTGTTCATTGCCGTCGGCGCATTGCGGAGACCGTCCACCACATCGATGCGGTATTTCAGCTTGCCGGCCATCAGCCAAGGCACGATCTTAGCCGCAGCCTCGGGAAACCGTGCGGCGTAATCCAGAACGATGAAGCCCTGCACGCGCCCGCGCCGGACCAGGATGTTGTTGAAGTTATAAGGTCCCGGAACCGGCTCCGAGGCGTTGTACTGCGAAATCAACCCGCACAGCACGATGCGCGCGTTCAGATTGATGCGCGCCAGCACGGCATCCATAATCTCACCGCCGACGTTCTCGAAATCGATGTCAATGCCGTTCGGACAAGTCCGCGCCAGTCCCTTCGCAATCTTCTCCGTCCGATAGTTGATCGCCTCGTCGAATCCCAAGTCGCGCGTGATCCACTCACACTTTTCGTCCGATCCGACGATGCCCACCACGCGGCAACCCGCAATGTTCCCCATCTGCCCGGCGATCGATCCCACCGCTCCGGCCGCGGCCGAGACCACCAGCGTCTCGCCCGGCTTCGGCTGGCCGATGTCGAACAACCCGAAATACGCCGTGAAGCCGATATGTCCCATGGCGCCGAAAAATGCGGTCAGCGGTATGCCGGGGATCCGCGGGAGCTTCGTCCATCCCGCTGCATCACCCGCGTAGATCTCCTGCCATCCACCCAAACCATGCACGATATCGCCGGGAGCGAAGCCGGCGTTACGGGACTCCTCGACGACGCCCAGCGTGATGCCGCGCATTACGACACCCAGGGGCAGCGCCGGCAGGTAGCCGTCGACCGGCTCCATCCAGAAACGATTCGTCGGATCGAGCGAGAGATATAGAATGCGCACCCGGATCTGCCCGTCAGCCAGCGCGGGTACCTGCTCCTCGGTCCAGGAAAAGTCCGACTCTTTAGCGCGACCCTGCGGCCGTGCCGCAATTCGCCACTGATGATTCACTTCGCACCTCCGCTTCGCGCCGGAATATTCGCCGGGCGCGTGATACGAATCCCTCTGGAAAATGGCGCGAGCGCGGGCTTCGAAAGCTCGACGCCGGCCTCACGCTGCCAGCCGATCCACTGCTCCTCGAACAGGGCAGCGCACCCATCGACGCAGGCGCCGGCATCCGCCCGCAGTGTAGCGCGGCCGCGGCGGACGCGTGTCCACCACGTGCACGATCGCGTCCGCCCGAAAAATTCCTGCTGCGAACCGTTATTCCGTCTCATATCGGTAGCAAAGCTTGGCCGTCGGCGCATTCAGCGGCGCGATCAGAACGGGTGTCCCCGCAAAGCCACGCTCGTTCCAAAGAACCTATCGCCGCAAACTGCAGCTAGCCTAAAGGGCTGGCGCTGCTGATCTGGCCGAATGCCGGGGTGCCGACCGTTGCGTCTGGCGATTGCCGAGGAGAAAGTATATCACTAAGGTGGAAAAGATTCGACGACGATTCTCCTGGAAAGTACGGGGAGCGCGTTCCCACCAAATGGAGAACGTTCACACGTCATCGCTGACGAATAGTTGTCGTAAGGCATTCGTCATCCCAGATACCGCTTGCTCACGGCACGGAAAATTCCGGCCACGCCGGCGAGCATCATTGCCAGCCCGAACATTCGCACTTGCATTAAGGCGCTGTTTTCAATCGAATTCTCTTCCCCACTTTCACAGGGAATCCAGCAGCGCGAAATCCCCGCGGCAGAAGATAAATGGTGCACGCGTGCACTACCATAGAGTTTCCGGATCCAGGCGAAATGCAGACGCCGGAGAAAAAGTCACGCCGCGAGTTCATGGCCGCGACGCTCGCGGGAACCGCGGCTTGCGGTCGAAACCGGCCGCCGAACATCCTGCTTGCTCTCGCCGACGATCAGTCGTGGCTGCACACACATTGCATGGGCGATGCGAACGTGCGTACGCCGAACTTCGATCGGATCGCGCGGGAGGGTGTGCGCTTCGATCATTCCTATTGCGCGAGCCCATCCTGCACGCCATCGCGTACTTCGATCCTCACCGGACGGCACATGTGGCAGACCGGCGAAGGTGGCGTGCTCTACGGCACGCTTGACCCGCGAATCCCGCTGTTTCCACACCTGCTTGCCGATGCCGGCTACCACACCGGTTTCACGGGCAAAGGCTGGGGACCGGGCGAGTGGCAGCCGGGCGGACTTGCACGGCATCCGATCGGCACGGAATACAACCGGCGCACGCTGGCCACCCTGTCCAGCGGCATTTCCGATGGCGACTACGCCGCCAACTTTCAGGACTTCCTGCACGATCTCCCCGGCGGCACTCCATTCTTCTTCTGGTTCGGATGCCGCGAACCGCACCGTCCGTATGAAGATGGATTCGGCGCCCGGCAGGGTAAACTGCTCGACGGCGTGCGCGTGCCGCCGTTCTGGCCCGACGCTCGAGAGGTTCGTTCCGACATCCTCGATTACTGCGCCGAGATTGACTGGTTCGACCGCCAATTGGGCGCGATTTTGGCGATTCTGGAGAAGGCCGGAGAACTCGACCGCACTCTGGTCGTGGTTACCAGCGATAATGGCATGCCGTTCCCGCGCGCTAAGGCGAACCTCTACGACTGGGGTGTGCGCATGCCGCTCGCCATGCGCTGGCCGGGGCAGATTCCGGCGGGAAAAGTGCGGGACGATTTCGCCAGCCTCGTCGATCTCGCGCCGACGTTCCTGGAGGCCGCGGGCATTGCGCCACCAAAGGGGACCAGCGGCACAACCCTCTTGGCCGGAGGCACGCGACGCGATTGCGTCTATACCGCGCTGGAGCGCCACACCTGGTGCCGTCCCGATGGCGCCACTTATCCGATGCGCGCCATACGCACGCAACATTTCCTGTATATCCGCAATTTCAAGCCGGATCGCTGGCCCACCGGCGGTTCGGATTTCGTCTCTTCGAACAAGACGTTCCACGGAGATGTCGACGAGGGCCCGACCAAGACCTTCATGCTGGCGGAAAAGGACAGATTCCCCCGCCAGTTCGAGCTGGGTTTCGGCAAGCGTCCCGAAGAGGAACTCTACGATCTCGCACGAGACGAGTTCCAGATGAACAACGTGGCAGCGGACGCGAAATACGCCGACCCCAAGCGCAAGCTGTGGGCGGCTGCGCCAGTATCTCAACGAGACCGGCGACCCTCGGTTGGCCGGCCAGGATCCGTGGCAGGGCTACGTCTATCGGCAGACCATCGGCTTCGGAGCGACGTTCAACCGCAGTCTGCCCGAATCCGTTCGGCGGGAGGCGGCCGGACGGGATTCACACAAGCCGGAATAGTGGTGCTGGGAACGGAAATGGTGGTTCAGATCTGCTTTCTGCCTCCGCATATTCGAAGGGCTTCGGTCTGCGATGTGACCCGTCATCGGGCCGCTGAATTCTGCAACATCCGTATCAAATCAGGACTGAAATAGTTTCTACGGCCACGTCATTTCTCTCTTGACATCCAAAACAGACAACCGCATCCTGTTATTTAATGTAAGCAGAAGTAAATACAGTTATGATAGCTATCAGAGGCTGATCCAGGTGAGCCGTTCCGACGGCACGCACGACGACTATACCTACGATACCTACTCCGTTGGCGCGGGCAACGGTTATGGGACCTCAGCATTCACCTCGCAATATGCCTGGTAGCGGCTGGCTGCGGTGGCCTTCCAGGGCATACCGGGGACCACATTCACGAACATGTACAAATACACGCCTGCCGGGCTCGTGGCGGGCAAGCGGCTACGGGTTACACGCGGGACGTCGTCTACGGATCTCGAAGTGGACTACGCATACGACACTGAGGGTCGCACGACATCGGTCACGTATCCGACCAGCGAGGGCGTAGTGAACATCAATGGCGTGCCTACCGTTGTTTCGGCTGCTGGGCCGACCTACGCCTATACGTACGATAGCATGGGCCGGCTCAACACGATGGCGCAGGCGCTCGGCCCAGAGTATCAAACCGAGTACGGCACCCGACCGCTGCCAGCAGCGATTGTCAACGGGGTGAACTATGGTCCGGCAGATGAACTGCTGTCTATTGTCGGCGACAGTGGATACCTGGGCGAGACGCGGACCTACAACAGTCTCCTGCAGCTGACCTCCGTTGCTGACGGCAATTATGGCCTGCAATTCTCTATGCAGTACACCTACCCGACGGATGGCACCAATATCGGCAAGACTCTCAATCAAACGAATGTGGTGAGCGGCGAAGAGGTCCAATACGAATATGATTCGCTGGGGAGAATGACGTCGGCGCAGACGACTGCTGCATCGCGAGGAACTGCTTGGGGATACAGCTATGTTTATGACTCCTTCGGCAATCTTTCGGCGAAGAATGTGACGTTGGGGAGCCCCTCGGCAAGCTGGGCAATGGGTGCGGATGGCGCCAACCACATTTTCGGCTACACGTATGATGCGAACGGAAACCTCACCGGATCGAATTCGCCGGGGCCCCTGTATAACTACGACGTGGAGAACCGGTTGACCGATTATTTGCAATATGACATATCGGAATCGTATGGCTACGATCCGTCGAACAAACGGATCCAGAAGCAGCTGGCGGAGATATTGAGGAGATCCATTTCTATGGTGCAGCCGGAGAACGGATCGGTGTTTACCTCCTCGGCACCATCAATAATGGGCTATTCTGTGCGCAGAAGACGGCGAATATCTACTTTGGCGGCAAGCGGATAGGTCGCGTGTCAAGCGGCCTGACAAGGTTCGTCTATTTGGACCGGCTGGGGTCGGAAACGACGGGTCTGTATCCGTGGGGTGAGGAGAAAACGACCACGCAGCAGAATACAGAGAAGTTTGCGACCTACTTCCGCGATAGTACGAATCTCGACTATGCGGTTCAACGATACTACTCCTCCATCATGGGCAGGTTCCTGACACCGGACCCGGCCGGAGTACGCGCGGTGAGTCTCGCAAATCCTCAGAGTTGGAATAGATACTCCTATGTAGTAAACGACCCTGTCAATCTGACTGATCCAACGGGAGAAATCACTGAAGGGCTCACATGGTTTGAACAGTTGGCGTCGTACCTAGGCTACGACCTTTACGCAAAGAAAGGGAAGAAGGGCCACAAAGGTAAGAAAAAGGGCTCCTATCCGGAAAGTGTAATTAGCCTTCCAGCGGCAACGGTAGCCCGGCGCAGCAGTGATAGATCGCCGCGATGAAAATCGCGGCGCTGCGGAATCCGAAGGACCGGTGACTGATCGACTTGATCTTGTTATTCATACCCTCAACAGCTCCGTTCGAAAGCCGGGTTCGGGTCCAGGCGAGGACCCCGTCCAGGTGAGAGCGCAGCATGGCCATGAACTTCTTAAATGACTCCAGCTTCGATCGCATGGCCGCATTCATCCACTTGAGCAGATGTTGCTTGGCGCGCCATGGCTGCTTGTAAGTCCAGAACAGTTGGAACGATTCCTTCAAATACCAAGCGCGCACCAGCGGCGAGTTCCATCGCACTAGCGTGGAAAGGCGCTCCTTCTGGCCGTCATTCAGATTCCACGGATTCTTCAGCAGCAGCCAACGCGTTCCTTTGAAAGCGACTCTCTGTTTGGAAGTGAGTTGTCGCCATAATTCGCGGCGCGCCGCCTCCACGGCTTCATGCAGGTGCTTGACGATGTGAAACCGATCGAACAGGATCTGCGCGTTTACCGCGTGCTCGCCCACCAGCTTGGCGTATGCCGCCCACATGTCCATGCACACCACACGCAGTGTTTGGCAGCGCCGTCTGCCCGGTTCTTCCGTGAAAAAAGGACGCACCGCCTCTTCGGTCCGGTCGTCTCCCACCCACAGCAACCTGCGCCGCTCCAGATCGTAAACCACGGTGAGATAGACCTGCCCTTTGCGCCGGCTTACTTCGTCGATTCCGATCATATGGACCGGCGGGCGGGCGCGGTGCTTCAGCCCATACGTCACCGCCCGCTTCACAATCGTGGCCACGGTTTTCCAGTTCAATCCGTACTCGC
>Ga0070741_10014571_pt1 | contig 13570 bp, 10 predicted proteins | sample Coa_R1_4_FD_66440 | JGI IMG/M metagenome (GOLD analysis project Ga0070741, IMG submission 66440) | Surface soil microbial communities from Centralia Pennsylvania, which are recovering from an underground coalmine fire - Coalmine... | ecosystem: Environmental > Terrestrial > Soil > Unclassified ... | reverse complement strand
TGCGCGATCACCGCGTCGTAGATATCGCGAATCGCTATGGCACGACGGGAAATCTTGATTTTGCGAACGTCGCTGTTTGGAATTCAAACGTCTTCCTGCAGATTCCACCGCGGCAGAAAATTTCGTTCATTCCGATCGTTGCGGGTTGGATAGGCAAAGGTGGTAAGATCGGTGGCCTGGTGATGAACGACGGAAAATGGTTCAACATCGGCTCGCGTGCTGAGTACCTCGACGTGCATCGAACAATTTTACGAGAACATTGGATTCCTTATTACGTCAGAACGGGTGAATGGCCCCAGCGCGTCGCGAAATCAGCGGTGGTCGATCCGAGTGCAGAGTTGCTCGGCTGCTCGGTTGTTGGAGAAAATTGCCAGGTCGGCGAAGCAGCCCTCCTTGAAGACACAATTTTGTGGCCAGGTGCACAAATTGCTTCCAAAAGTCAGCTCCATGGTTGTATTGTCCGCTCCCAAAAAAGGGCCAGTGGGATCCATCGTAACAACGACATCTAGCATGAGGACCGAATTTCTTCTCCGGCGAACGCGGATGCATTTTCCGCTGCTGGATCTAACCGACATAAAAATTCGCCCGATCGAAAAGGGTGGGTCCGATCGGAAATTTTACCGGATACGTTGCTCGGAGAACCAGAGGCTGATCCTGGTGAAATACAATCTGGAGCGCGAGGAAAATCGGCATTACGTCGAAATCGCGAAATTTCTTGAGGTTCACGGGATTCGAGTCCCGAAAATTTATTTTCACGATGCATCGGAAGGCCTCATCTGGATTGAGGACATGGGTGAGCTGGATCTCTACGGTTATCGAGGCGACAGCTGGCTCGTGCGGCGGGCGTTTTATGAATCAGCGCTCGACGAGATCATCAAGCTTCACAGTCTGCCAGAGTCCGTTTGCTTGGAAATGAAGGAACATTTGTCCGCCGAGTTCGACGCTGCGCTTTATCGCTGGGAACAGAGATACTTTTTCAACAATTGCCTCGGCCGTTATTTCACAGTTAGCGAAACAAAACGCAAGGAGCTCGCAGCCCTTCCCAGTTTGCGTGAAATTGCAAGACACCTGGCCAGCTTGCCAAGGGTCCTGGTCCATCGCGATTTTCAATCGCAAAACATCATAATTCAGAATGGGCAGGCTAATCTAATTGATTTTCAGGGGATGCGGCCGGGGTTGGCTGCATATGACCTGGCATCGTTGCTTTTTGATCCGTATGTCGAGCTTTCAGACGCAGAGCGAGCGGAGTTGACTGGTTATTACCGACAAAAACAGACGGACAATGGGCGGACAATTGATCGACAGTTTGACGAGACACTGCACTTGTGCGCGATGCAACGCCTGATGCAGGCGCTGGGGGCTTATGGCTTTCTGGGCTTGGTCCGCGGGCACGAGCATTTTCTGCGATACATTCCAAGAGCTGTGCGCTCACTGCGCGAGATCGTGGCGAAGATTGACGACCTCAGGCCGCTCGCTTCTCTTCTCGCCGGTCTGGGCTAGTCCGACCTAAGCATATAACCGGAGAGCTCGGGCGCGTCCTGTTTTTTCTGGAGCAAGTTTCCATCCAAACGCTGCAACCCATGGGCACAGCAATGTCATCAAACCGGCTACAGAAATCACCACGCCCGGAAACGGAGCCGGAGATGGCAGACATCGGTAAAGCAACGCCACTTGCCCAGACTGCCCAGGCAAATGCGCGGAGCACACCACGCAATGTGGCAGTTCCCAGCTCGCGCCATAATAATGCATGTTTCGCGATGAAGATCGCTGGCTGCGCGATGTTCCGCACAACCTCAGTCCAGCGGCGCAAAACGAGCAACATCGCCACGGCAGCTCCGACATTGAGAATGGGGAATCCCATTCCTGCCTCCGCTACGTCCGCCGGTCGGCTCGCAGTTTCAGCGGCAATAGAACGCGCGGCTGCTGGCGCTATCCCAAACCGACGAAAGGATTAGTGCGCCGCTCCGTTCCAATTAGCGTTGCTGGTCCGTGTCCGGGGAGCACGGTAACTTCATCGCCTAGCGGGAATAATTTTTTCCTGATCTCTTGTACTAACAGATCGATATCTCCGCCCGGCAAATCTCCGCGGCCGATACTGCCGGCAAACAGCACATCGCCGCCGATAAGTAAGCGATCCTCGGGCAAAAAGAAACAAAGACTCCCTGGGCAATGCCCTGGAACTTCCAACACCTGGAATTGCGCGCCCAGAAAATCGCGGCTCGGCGTTTCTTCGATAAGAAAATCGGGTTTCGCAGGCTCAATTTCGAGCCCGAACCCGAAGCTGCGGAAAAATCCCCGGTCGGAAATCATTGGCGCAGTGAGCGGGTGACAACCGATTGGACATCCAAACTGCCGCTTAATGCTCGCAACATCCTGCACGTGATCGATATGTCCGTGTGTCAGGAGCAAAGATTTAAGATCGACACCGAGGGACTGGACCCATTCACACGAACCCTCAGGTGCGTCGAAAAGAATCCAGCCGTGTGGCGCCTTGAGCAGGTAACAATTCGTTTCAAAAATGCCGCCGCAGAATTTCTTGTAATTCATCGGATTTGGATTGGGGCGGGATTTGGCTACAGCTGAAGCTCGGAGCTTTTACGAATATTTGAATGTTCCCGACTGCGGATTGTCTCATTCCTACCTACATATCGATTTTGTGTCGTTGTCTTGCGCTTCATGCTGAAATCTGCGAACCTAGCTAACCCTTCTTTTCACCGATGAGATCATCTTTGCAACGATCATTGGCGCTTTGCGCCGTCCTGTTAACGGCCACAATCGCGGCTCCGCCAGCCATGGCCGCGTCGAGAGAAACAGTCGCCATGTCGGTGGGCCGACTCCTGGAGGAGGGCCATTACACGCGTCAAAAGCTTAACGAGGAAGTTTCCAAAAAATTTCTACAGACATATCTGGAGATGCTCGACTTCAGCCATCTCTTTTTTACTCAGAAAGATGTCGACCAGCTGAATGCGAAATATGGCAGTTCGATGGCCGGGGACGTCTTGCTCGGCAATCTCAAAGCTGCTTACGAAATTTACGCTCTCTATACCAAACGCGTGGATGGTCGAGTCGCTAAAATAAAAGAGCTGTTGAAAGAGCCGGTCGACTTCAAGAGCAATGCGACGGTCGAGTTGAGCCGCCAAAAGTCGCCGTGGCCCAAAGACGAGGCGGAGGCAGATCAACTCTGGCGCGGTCGGATTACCAATGAGCTGTTACAGGAACACTTGAGCGAACATCCTATTGAGCCCGCTCCGCAACTGGTGGCACGTCGCTACGATCGTCTTGCCAAGAACGTCCATGAGGAAGATAAGGACGAACAAATGAAGCTCTTTCTTGATGCGCTTGCTCAGGCATACGACCCGCATTCGGAATACCTGAGCAAGGCGGACATGAAGAATTTCAGCATCAACATGGGCCTCTCGCTGGTGGGTATCGGCGCCATGCTTCGTTCAGAAGACGGCTATGCGAAAATCGAAAACCTCGTTCCTGGCGGGCCGGCGCAAGTCGATGGAAGGCTCAAGGTAGGCGACCGGATTAGTGCCGTGGCCCAGGGCCAGGGTGATTATGTCGATGTTCGAGAAATGCGGTTGGACAAAGTTGTCGAGATGATCCGTGGCAAGAAAGGCACACACGTGCGCTTGCTTGTGATTCCTTCGGATGCAACAGATCCGTCTCGCCGAAAAAATGTCGACCTGGTTCGGGATGAAATTAAACTGAAAGACCAGGAAGCCCGCGCCGACATCATTATTAGAAAAGACGAGAACGGCGATCAGATAAAACTCGGATGGCTTACGCTGCCTTCTTTCTATGCCGACATGGACAAGCATCAGAAAAGCACAACGCGCGACGTGCTGGCTTTGCTCAAACGACTGAAGAAGGAGAACATCGCCGGCCTAGTCATCGATCTACGACGGAATGGTGGTGGCTCACTGGAGGAGGCGCTCTCACTTACGGGCCTGTTTTTGAAATCTGGTCCGATCGTTCAGACGAAAGATTATAACGGAAGCATCAGGGTCTCGGCCAATCCCGATCCGGGCATCGCTTATTCCGGGCCCATGGTCGTGTTGACCAGCCGCCAAAGCGCGTCCGCGAGCGAAATCTTCGCCGCCGCTCTCCAGGATTACGGTCGCGCCGTGATTGTCGGGGACAAGAACACCTTCGGCAAAGGCACTGTTCAGACGATTCTTCCCATTGGCAGGTTCGCTTCACTGCTGGGCAGCCGTTCCGATGAAGACGGTGCGCTGAAATTGACGATCCAGAAGTTTTATCGAGTTGCAGGCGGCTCTACACAGCTTCACGGCGTTGCCTCGGACATTGTTCTGCCGAGCCTTAGCGATCTTCCGGAATACGGCGAAGGCGCGCTAAAGAACGCTCTGCCGTATGACGAGGTCCCGAAGGCGCGATACACGAAGTGGTCCGACAGCCATTCCTTGTTTATCGATCAACTGCGGCGACGCTCGGAGGAACGCATTAAGAACGACCCTGAATTTCATTACGTGATGGAGGATATGGCTCGTTTGCGTCACAAACTCGACGAGAATCGGATTTCGTTGAACGAAGATGCGCGCAAGAAGGAGCTTCAGGATGATAAGCTGCGCAAGGAAACGCGTTCGAAGGAGCGCCTTGCGCGGAATCAGGAAGAGCCTCGCATTTACCTGGTGACGCTGGATACGGTTGATAAACCGAATCTCCAATTGATCATGTATCCAGGAAAGTTGGCCGAGGCGAAGAAGAATGGCGTTACTCCAAAGGTTGATTCCGAAGCCGCTTCGGACTCGAATACCGATTTGATCGGTGGCGGCAACGCCGATGATGACACTAAAACGCCGGCGATCGATCCGGAGCGCGACGAAACGCTCAACATCTTAACCGATCTGGTCGATCTCTCCCGCGGGCCGAAAACGGCCAGCGCGAATAACGTTGATAAGACGGCGCCCGAACGGCGGCCGTAGCGGATAAGCTAACGCTTTCTTTCTTCTTCTGTAGTGGCAGCCGTCCCGGCTGTTCAATTTCAGTAGGGGATGGCCTTATCGCCACCACCATGGTGGCGGAGGCGGGCGAAACCTTGGGACGAAGCGCGGATCTCGAAATCTAACAGGGGTCGACGGAAACGTAGGCTCCGATTGCCCAAGGTAGCGCCCGGTTGGCGTCCTTCCATACACCGTGACCGGGGTGCCAACACTCACGGCATTAAAGAACGCAATCGCGTACTGTTGCGGCATGCGGACACAACCATGCGACGCCGGATATCCAGGTAAATATCCGGCATGCATTCCGTCCGCGCCGCTGAACCGCATGAAGTAATGCATTGGTGCGGGAATAAATTTTCCTCCAGACGGTATCGCCATGTCCGCATCGGCGTCGGCAACAATCGTATTCCCACGGGAATCGACAATCTTGCCGTACAGACTCGAATAATGTGTTCGTTCCTTCTCCAAAATTTTGAACGAACCCCTCTCGGTGAGATGCCCGTAGCGACCGCTGGAAATCGGTGAGACCAGGACGACGCGTCCATTTTGAAGCAGGTAAGCCATCTGTTCTTGCAAGTCGATCTCGACTGAAGTTTGTGCGCGTAATGAAATGGCCGCGCACAAAAACGCCCATACCGCAATCGTTATCCTCACATTGCGTTTAAACCCACGTGATGCGAGAAAGTCGCAACCGCGAGATCGCGCAGCCTTTTTGTGGCGGCAGCCGCGTCGGCTGTTTGCACTTCCCCGCCGCAGGCGACACGCCTGCCTCTCTAGTTTAGCTACACCGCGATCGGCGCTTTGATCGATGGATGCGGGTCATAGCCGACAAGCTCGAAATCCTCGAACTTGAAGTCCTGAAGGTTCTTTACGGCCGGATTTAGGTTCATCCGCGGCAAGGCTCGCCATTCTCGTGAAAGCTGTTCGTGCGCTTGTTCGAGGTGATTTTTGTAAAGATGCAGATCGCCAAAGGTGTGGACGAAATCGCCGGGTGTAAGATCTACCACCTGCGCCACCATCATCGTAAGCAGTGAGTACGAGGCGATATTGAATGGCACCCCGAGAAACAAATCGGCGCTTCGTTGGTAAAGCTGGCAGCTCAGTTCGCCGTCGTTCACGTAGAATTGGAAGAGGACGTGACACGGCGGCAGCGCCATGCTGTCAATGTCCGCGACATTCCAAGCGCTGACGATCAGCCGACGACTGTCCGGATTATCTTTTATTTGCTTTATCACTTCCTGAATTTGGTCAATGCCCCATTCTCCGCTGCGAATACGCGCCCCTGTTGATATTGCCGCAACCGGTTCAGATTCGAATTCGTTAACGTCAAAAAGTGTCGGCTCATCTCTTTCAGAATTTGCGACTTTTCGCCGTCGGCTTCTTTTTACCCAGTGACGCCATTGCTTTCCATAAACGGGACCAAGTTCCCCAGTTTCCTTGTCCGCCCATTCATCCCAAATTGTCACCCCATGTTGCTGCAACCAGCGGACATTTGTTTCACCGCGTAAAAACCAGAGCAGCTCATATACGATCGATTTGATGTGCAGCTTTTTTGTGGTGAGCAGCGGGAATCCTGGCCCATCCGGGCGTAAATCAAACCGGGTTTGCGCACCGAATACGGATAACGTTCCCGTGCCTGTGCGATCGGTCCGCGGTCGACCTTTCTTTAGTACGAGTCGGAGCAGGTCGTGATACTGTCGCATCCCCGAAATTTATCGCGTCAAGTGCGCGCGTGAAAAAGAAATTTGTTTGACGCGTCGTCTTGCATGATTCGGTTTTGTAGAAGGCAGGCGTGCCGTTTGAATCATCCTCGGATTGCTGCCGAGCGGCTTGCCTCTGCAGATTTGAGACTTTGCATGGCTGGCACGAGCGAGCGGCTAAGCGTGCCGTGCTGGCGCACGAGAAGCGATTGTAACCTGCGGAATCGAGCCGAATTGGCTCAGTTTAGACGAGGTCGCCCGGCGCGTAAATCGCAATAATGCTTCATAGGGAATGACTTAAGTCGAGGCAGTCCAGTTGGCTCAGGGTTTGCTAATGCATGGAGAGGTTTAATTAAGAGTATCCCCACGGCGAGTCCGTTCGTTGGCGAACTCGATTCAGAAAGGAATTTTCAATTATGGCTAAAGTTTTAGGTATCGATTTGGGCACCACCAACTCCTGCATGGCCGTGATGGAGGGTGGCGACCCGGTGGTTTTGGAGAACAGCGAAGGTGCGCGCACGACGCCGTCGATCGTCGCGTTCACGAAGAGTGGCGAGCGATTGGTCGGCCAGGCCGCGAAGCGTCAGGCGGTGACCAATCCGCAAAATACAGTCTCTTCAATCAAGCGTTTCATGGGACGCAAGTTCGACGAAGTGCATGAAGAGCAGAAACGCGTGCCTTACAAGATTGTGAAGGCCGCCAATGGCGACGCGCATGTGCAAGTGGAAGTGAACGGCCAGCTAAAGACATTTTCGCCGCCGGAAATTTCCGCCATGATTTTGTCGAAGCTGAAGGCCGACGCGGAAGCGAAGCTGGGCGAAAAAATCGCGCAGGCGATCATTACTGTGCCGGCGTATTTCAACGACTCGCAACGCAACGCCACAAAGGACGCGGGCAAAATCGCGGGCCTGGAAGTTTTGCGCATCATCAACGAGCCGACCGCGGCGTCGCTTGCATACGGGCTCGACAAGAAGAAGGACGAGGAGATTGCAGTTTACGATTTAGGCGGCGGCACGTTCGATATCTCGGTTCTGGAGATCGGCGATGGCGTTTTCGAAGTGAAAGCGACCAACGGCGATACGCACCTCGGCGGGGACGACTGGGATGCGAAGGTCATGGATTGGATCGTCAGCGAATTCAAAAAAGACACCGGCATCGATCTGACAAAGCAGCCGGATGCGATCCAGCGAATCAAAGAAGAAGCTGAAAAAGCGAAAATCGCATTGTCGAGCTCGCAGGAATACGAGATCAACCTTCCGTTTATCACAGCGGACGCGAGTGGGCCGAAGCACATTCAGAAAAAACTGACCCGAGCGAAGCTGGAACAGCTCACCGAGGACCTGGTTCAGCGGACTGTTCCGCCTGTGAAGGCATGTCTCAAGGACGCGCAGGTCAGTGAAAAAGACATCAACGAGCTGGTTCTCGTCGGCGGCATGACGCGCATGCCAAAAGTGCAGCAGGAAGCGCGCGACTTAATCGGCAAGGAGCCACACAAGGGTGTGAATCCGGACGAAGTCGTTGCGGTTGGCGCAGCCATCCAGGGCGGCGTGCTCAAAGGCGAAGTCAAAGATGTGCTGCTTCTCGATGTAACGCCGTTGACGCTTGCAATTGAAACCGCGGGCGGCGTAGCCACACCGATGATTCCGCGCAACACCACGATCCCTACGCGGAAGTCTCAGATTTTTTCCACCTACAGCGACAACCAGCCGGGTGTGGAGATCAAAGTGCTTCAGGGCGAGCGTCCCCTGAGCCGCGACAACAAAACGCTCGGCACATTCCATCTCGATGGGATTCCGCCGGCGCCGCGCGGCGTTCCGCAGATTGAAGTTACGTTCGACATCGACGCCAACGGCATTTTGCATGTCTCGGCGAAAGATCTCGGCACCGGAAAGGAACAGAAGATTTCCATCACGGGCAGTTCCGGACTTTCGAAAGACGAAGTCGAAAAAATGCAGCGTGAAGCTGAAGCGCACGCCGAAGAGGACAAAAAGGCCAAGGAAGCGATCGAGATCAAGAACAACGCCGACATGCTCGCTTATCAATGCGAGAAACAGTTGAAAGAGCTGGGCGACAAGATCTCGGGTGACAAGAAGAAGCAAGTCGAAGACGCCATCGCCGCGGTGCGCGATGCGGTTAATCGCAACGATGCGGATGCGATGAAGCGGACATACGACGAGTTGCAGAACAAGTTCCAGGAAGTCAGCGCCGATCTTTACAAGCAAGCGTCAGCCCAAGCCGGCCCACAACCAGGGCCGCAACCCGGACCTGAAGCAGACGGGCGTCCAGGGGCTGAACAAGGCGCAGGCAAACCCGAAGGCGATGTCGTCGACGCGGAATTTGAAGTCGTAGACGACGACAAGAAGAAATAACCGAAACAATTTGCCGATGGCTCCGGAAAATTTTCGGAGCCGCCGGCACAACAACAAACCAAAGGAGTGATAACGACAACTTATGGCAACAGTTAACGTAAAACCGCTTGGAGACCGGGTGCTGGTGCAGCCGCTCGAAGAGCAGGAAGTAAAAAAAGGCGGGATCATAATCCCCGATACCGCCAAGGAAAAACCACAAGAGGGGAAAGTGGTCGCTTTAGGCACCGGAAAAATCGATGAAAACGGAAAGAAAATCGATTTCACGGTGAAGAAGGGCGACAAAGTGCTGATCTCGAAATACGGCGGCACTGAAATCAAGATCGACGATGAAAATTATCTGATCATGCGCGAGGACGATATCCTCGGCATTATCGGCTAATCCCGTCACGCAACTCTCAACCGACAACTATCAACTTAAAATATGGCAGCTAAACAATTACAATTCGATGAAAATGCGCGGCACACGTTGCTGCGCGGTGTCGAGAAACTGGCGAAAGCCGTAAAGGCCACACTCGGTCCCAGCGGTCGCAACGTCATTCTCGACAAGAAATTCGGCAGCCCCACGATCACCAAGGATGGTGTGACGGTCGCGAAAGAAATCGAGCTCGAAGATCCGTATGAAAATATGGGTGCGCAGCTCGTCCGCGAAGTCGCTTCCAAAACCTCGGACGTCGCGGGTGACGGCACGACTACGGCGACGATTCTTGCGGAATCCATTTACCGCGAAGGTCTGCGCAATGTCACTGCCGGTGCAAACCCGACTTCGTTGCAGCGCGGCATCATGAAAGGTGTCGATGCAATCGTCGAGGACCTGAAGAAACTCTCCAAGAAAGTCAGCGATCGCACCGAGATCGCGCAGGTCGCGACCGTCTCGGCTAACTGGGACAAGACGATCGGCGAAATCATTGCCGACGCCATGGATAAAGTTGGCAAGGACGGCACGATCACAGTCGAGGAAGCGAAATCGATCGAGACCACGCTGGACGTGGTCGAGGGCATGCAGTTCGACAAAGGTTATCTGTCGCCCTACTTCGTGACCAACGCGGAGGCGATGGAAGCTGTGCTCGAAAACGCGTACATTCTTATTTACGAGAAGAAAATCTCGAGCTTGAAGGACCTTCTTCCATTGCTTGAGAAAGTCGCGAAAGCCGGCCGTCCTCTCCTCGTCATCTCTGAGGACGTGGAAGGCGAAGCGCTCGCAACCCTCGTCGTGAACAAATTGCGCGGCACCTTGCAGGTCTGCGCGGTGAAAGCGCCCGGCTTCGGCGATCGTCGCAAGGCGATGCTGGAAGACATTGCCGTGCTGAGCGGCGGACGTCTGATCAGCGAAGATCTCGGCATCAAGCTCGAGAACATCAAGCTCGAAGATCTCGGCAGGGCCAAGCGCGTTACCGTCGACAAGGAGAACACCACCATTGTCGAAGGCGAAGGCAAAAAGGCCGATATCCAGGGCCGCGTCGCCCAGATCCGTCGTCAGATTGAAGAGACGACCAGCGATTACGATCGCGAGAAACTGCAGGAACGCCTGGCGAAACTGGCGGGCGGTGTTGCAGTCATCAACGTCGGCGCTGCGACTGAGACCGAGATGAAAGAAAAGAAAGCTCGTGTCGAAGACGCGTTGCACGCCACGCGTGCGGCGGTTGAGGAAGGCATTGTCCCAGGCGGCGGTGTCGCGTTGCTTCGCGCGCAAAAGGCGCTCGATAACATCAAGGGCCTCGAAGGCGATGAGAAAGTCGGCGTGGCGATTGTCCGTCGCGCGATTGAAGAGCCGACGCGTCAACTTGCTGACAACGCGGGCCGCGAAGGCGCGCTCGTTGTTGAGGAAGTGAAGAAGCGCAAAGGCAACGAAGGTTACGACGTCGCCAACGACGAATACACCGACCTGGTGAAGGCGGGTATCGTCGATCCGACCAAGGTCACGCGCAGCGCGCTGCAGAACGCTGCGTCCATCGCGGGCCTGTTGCTCACCACCGAAGCATTGGTCACGGAGATTCCTGAAAAGGAAAAAACTCCTCCAATGCCTCCGGGCGGAATGGGCGGCATGGATTACTAAGCCGAAATCGAAACGACAATTAACAAACAGCCGAGCTCGCAAGGGTTCGGCTGTTTTGCTTTACTTAAGTGAATATCAACTTACAGCGCCCGGGACTTTTCTGACTGCGCCGGTCTAGACGACAACAAACGGCAGATTCAAATCTCTCCCAACGTCTCTTTCAAGACTGGATAATCAGTGATGCGACCTTCCGCGCCGAACATTCGCTGGATCTTCTGCGATTTTGCCTTTTGCACACGTTCAGCAAGATCTAAGTCGGCCTGAATACGGACGCCCGTGCCTAACTCCTCAAACGCTGGATTCTCAACATCCGAATCAAAAAGATATGTAAAATCCAGATCGTGACCGACGATTTCGTCGGGTCGTTCAACTTCTTGCCGAAAATATTCAGACGGCATTGTGATATCGGTATGGTAGTATCCAAAGTATTCGCAAAAATCTTTGTTTTGAAGATTTCCTGGTAAGGTAATCGGACATTTTAATCCGCGCGGATTGGCGCCCACGCGATCGAGAGGCAGCAAATGTGTCGCCTTACCAGAAATTGCCTCAGATGCGCTATTGATTGTTTGCATAGCCAGCTTAAGCGCGACTCCTAATGAGTTCACCTTGAAGTCAGGCCATCCCTCTTCCGGCAATCCCAATTTCTTCCACATCTCCTCGGCTGAGCGACCGAGTTCGTACGATTTTACCATATGGCCCACCGAGTTCATCGAAAACCCAATCCCTCCAGGGATTCGATGATCATTCCACCACCGCTTGTCGCCGTGCGCGGAAAAGTAGTTTACACCAGCTCTCCAATGAATCACCGCATCCTGTTTTCCGGGAACGCGCAAGAACACGTCTTCCAGCAAGATTTCGTCCATGTCATCCCTACCCAGATATAAGTGACACAATCTTCTCGCGATCGTCTTGACCGTGTCGTCCGGCACTGCCTTTGAGAGCTTTTCTGACATCGCAAGAATTACGAAGCCGCTTGCGTCACCATCAAAGGCTTTTCTCCTCCAATCATGCCTGGCGCTTTGTATCTTTTGGCGAACATGTTCGTCTGACTCGTTCAGATCTCTTTCGGACAAAAAGCAATAGGATAACCCGCCGAGTTTCGCCGCAATCTTACCAAACAAACACGGCTGATATTGTGACAACCACTTGCCAAGGATGTCGGCTAACTCCTCATCCTTCGAGGCACCAAAAAGAGCAGACGCCGTTTTCTCCACTTCATTTGAAAATGGACTCGCTTTGCGAAAAGAGTCTTCTTCCAGCGCCTCCAGCAGCTTTTTTATCTTTTGTGCCATGCCCTAACCACTTTCCTCACATCCAAATAGTTCGACATGACCTTTTGCGCCGGAAGCAATAAACGAAAATCGCGGTTTTTGTTCTTTGATTTCACGTAACAGCAAAGTATCCGGGTAACCTCGCGAGAAAGAATCCGCTCAGCCGCTCGTTCAGGGTTCGTGTACCGATATTTTGTTGCGCACGGATCAGTACCTCGCCCACCTTTCTTAGGTTCGTTGGAAATAACTCAGGCACGGACAATTCCACCATCCATAACACCTGGTTCGCCAAAGATCGCAAGACTTCAAGCATTTTAGGATCGACGCGATTGTGCTGCCAATCGCGGATTCGCTCTAAATGGGAACAATATTGCTCGAGAGTGATCAGGATCGGGCGCACGACGAGCAAATTGCGGCGCGCATAGAAATTTAATCGACCTGCCCAGATGTTCTTCCTTAGCTTGGCTACTCGTGATCGCAACAGAAGCAAATAATCGATGCCTATTGCTTCTGCTCTGATTGGACTAACGCGTACTTTTTTTGGGACAGTGGAGATGACGTGAGCGACGCACTGTGTAGATCCAGGAACAGCAGATCCCGCACCACCTTGATCGTGCTTTCCGCCGACTGGGTGAACTAGATGCTGGGTTTGAAAATAGTGGCGCGTAACGCAGTACAGAGGCCCCCAGTTATCATCGTGCCCGATGTACATGCTTACCCATGATTCGCTTGGTATGTATCGCGTACCTGGGCCGATCTCGAAGTACGATTGTTCTGCGCTTGGCACCCACGTATCTGAATTGAACGTGTGTCCGAATATTGGAATCCCGTGATATTTATCCACGTCCCGCGTTGTTTGAAATGAGATGATTGATGGATATCCAGACTCGATGCTGCCGTACACGTATTTTTGGAATGGAGGAGGCCTAATATTCAACTTCTCCGCGCGGTAATCAGCGGCGAAACATCTGGCGCCAGCAGCTTTTAGAAGCTTAATCATTTCGGCCAGTTCAAGTCCATCACCAGGGCGGCGTTTCGGCGGCTTAATTCCCAAAATTCTGTTCATCTCTCGGTAGGACATTTCTCGTCCACCGAAGCATGAGGCGGCCGTACGGATTGCCACATGCGCACAGGAATTGGTTATCCCATTCTGCTGGGCATAAAGATGCCCTTCGATTCGGTACACCTTGTTACCGACGCGCACATTCCA
>Ga0070741_10014570_pt1 | contig 13571 bp, 13 predicted proteins | sample Coa_R1_4_FD_66440 | JGI IMG/M metagenome (GOLD analysis project Ga0070741, IMG submission 66440) | Surface soil microbial communities from Centralia Pennsylvania, which are recovering from an underground coalmine fire - Coalmine... | ecosystem: Environmental > Terrestrial > Soil > Unclassified ... | reverse complement strand
ATCGCATCGCCGGCGCGGGCGGCCTCCTCTCGAAACACGATGCCATGGTCGCCGCGGAAGCCGGTGCCGATTACGTCATGTTCGGCGAACCCGATGCGCACGGCCATCGTCCGCCCTTCGATCAAATTCTCGACCGCGTGCAATGGTGGCAGGAAGTTTTCCAGACCCCGTGCGTGGGCTTTGCCGTCTCGCTCGACGACGTCGCGCCGCTCGCACAAGCCGGCGCGGATTTCGTCGCGCTCGGCGATTTCGTTTTCGACGGCGCGCGCGCGGTCAACGATGTCGTCGCCGAAGCCGCCGCGCATCTGAAGATCGCGGAGACGGCGCCGTGAAAGGCGCCGCCGGAATGTTGCTCGCTGCGGCGCTCGTGCTGCCTCACGCGGCCTTCGCGCAAGCGCAAAAGCCGCAAGCCAAGCCCGCGCCGTCTCCGTTCACCAATGCCCCCTCCGGAGTCCAGATCGGAACGCCGATCGGCGAAGCCGACCTCGCCTACGGCGCTTACCAGAACGGCCGCTATCTCACCGCCTTTGCGCTCGCCATGAAGCGCGCGGAAGCGCTCGCCGATCCGGTCGCGATGACGTTGCTCGGCGAGCTTTATGCCAACGGGCTCGGCGTCGCGACGAACGACCAGAAAGCCGCCGATTGGTACAAGCTCGCGGCCGATCGCGGCGACCGCAATGCGATGTTTGCGCTCGGGATGTTCCGCCTCGTCGGACGCGCGGGGCCTGCGGATCGCGCCGAGGCCGCCAGACTGTTCCAATCCGCCGCCGATCGCGGCCACGCGGCCGCAGCCTACAATCTCGCCCTCCTTTATCTTGAAGGGCAGGTCTTCCCGCAGGATTTCGCGAAGGCCGCGCAGCTTCTGCGGAAGGCTGCGGACGCCGGGAACCCGGAAGCGCAATACGCGCTCGCGACCATGTACAAGGAAGGCCGCGGCGTCGAAAAAAACATTTCCGAAGCGGCTCAGCTTCTTGCCGCATCGGCGCTGGCCGACAATCTCGACGCCGAAGTCGAGTTCGCGATCATGCTCTACAACGGCACCGGCGTGACCAAGGACGAAAAGCGGGCCAGCGAAATCATGCGCAAGGCCGCGCAGCGCGGCAGTCCGATCGCGCAGAACCGGCTCGCCCGCGTGCTCGCCTCCGGCAAGGGCCTTCCGGCCGACCCGGTCCAGGCGATCAAATGGCACCTCATCTCCAAAGCCGGCGGCGCGACCGATCTCTGGCTCGATGAATTCGCCGGCCAGCAGCCGCCGCAGGTGCGCGCGGAGGCGGAAAAGGCGGCGAAGCCGTGGCTCGACGCCATCGCCGCCTCGCGCTCTTGACGGCCACAGCGCTGCCGGGGCACATCAGCGCCCGAAACGTCAAATCCTCACAAACGGCGGACATCCATGGCCAAGATCAATGGCAACGAAATCCGTCCGGGCATGGTCATCGAATATCAGGACTCGCTCTGGGTCTCGGTGAAAACGATGGCGGTGAAGCCGGGCAAGGGACCTGCCTATAACCAGGTCGAACTGAAGAACCTGATCGACGGGCGCAAGCTCAACAACCGTTTCGGCTCGGACGAGCGCGTCGAGCGCGCGCGGCTGGAGCAAAAGGATTATCAATATCTCTACAAGCAGGGCGACGCGCTGGTGTTCATGGACAATGACACCTACGAGCAGCTCGAATTGCAGGAAGATTTCGTCGGCGAGCGCGCCGCGTTCCTTCAGGACGGCATGCAGGTGACGCTCGAAATGCACGAGGAGCGCCCGATCAGCATCAAGCTGCCGGATCAGGTGACGCTCGAAGTGGTCGAGGCCGATCCGGTCGTGAAGGGCCAGACCGCCGCATCATCGTACAAGCCGGCGAAGCTCGAAAACGGCCTGCGCGTCATGGTGCCGCCTTTCATCACCTCGGGCGAGAAGATCATCGTCGACACCAACGAAGTCGCCTACATCCGCCGCGCGGAGTAAATGCTCCGCTCCGCCCTCCTCAACGTGATGGCGAAGGCCGCGCAGAAAGCCGCGCGCGGCCTGAAACGCGATTTCGGCGAAGTGGAAAATCTGCAGGTCTCGCTGAAGGGCCCCGCGGATTTCGTGTCCGCCGCCGATCATCGCGCCGAAAAAATCCTGAAAGAGGAATTGCTCACCGCGCGTCCCGGCTATTCCTTCCACGGCGAGGAAGGCGGCCGGGTCGAGGGATCGGACAAGACGCATGTCTGGTACGTCGATCCGCTCGACGGCACGACCAACTTCCTGCACGGCATTCCGCAATTCGCGATCTCGATCGGGCTCGAGCGCGACGGCGTCATGGTCGCAGGCCTCGTCTACAACCCGGTCAGCGATGAGATGTTCACCGCCGAGCGCGGCAAGGGCGCGTTCCTCAACGACCGCCGCTTGCGGGTCGCAGGGCGAAAGAAACTGAACGAAGCAGTCATCGCCTGCGGCCTGCCGCATCTCGGCCGCGGCGACCTCGAACTGTTCCGCCGCGAATTTGCGATCGTGCAGGAGCAGGTCGCGGGCCTTCGCCGTTTCGGCGCGGCCGCGCTCGATCTTGCCTTCGTCGCGGCGGGGCGCGTCGACGCCTATTGGGAACGCGGATTATCGCCGTGGGACATGGCGGCCGGCACGCTGCTGGTGCGCGAGGCCGGCGGCTATGTGACGGACCTCAACGGCAACGACGCGATGTTTGCTACCCGCGGTATCGTCGCGGGGAACGAAACCATGCACGACGCGCTTCTCCGCATGGTCAAAAAGGCCGCCTGAAGCGCCTTTTACGCGCGGTTTCATTTCGCGCCGCCTGTGCCATATTCAGGCAGCTTTGCTGCTGTATCTGACGGGCGCTCAAGGGACACCGCATGGCTCGCGACACCGATCCGTTCAAATTGTCATCGCCGCGCATTTTTCTCGTGCGGATGCTCGTGTTTCTGATTCTGTGCAGCCTGCTCTGCGTCGTTCTCTACAAGCAGATCCTGACGGCCTTCCTCGCCAATCCCGGCCTCAATGCCGTGATCATCGGCGTGCTCGTCATCGGTATTCTGTTGTCGTTCCGGCAGGTAATCCGGCTTTTCCCCGAAGTCGCCTGGGTGAACGGTTTCCGCCTCGCCGATCCCGGCATCGCGGTCGATCGCCCGCCGGTGCTGCTCGCGCCGATGGCGTCGATCCTCGGCGACCGCGTCGGGCGCATGTCGATCACCTCGCAATTGATGCGCGGTATTCTCGATTCCATCGCCGCGCGGCTCGATGAATCGCGCGATCTCCTGCGCTACATGACGGCGCTGCTCGTCTTTCTCGGCCTGCTCGGCACGTTCTGGGGCTTGATCGAAACGGTGAGCTCCGTCGGACGCGTGGTCGAGACGCTGAAACCCGGCGGAGACGCCGCCTCCGTGTTCGATACGCTGCGCGAAGGCCTCGCCGCGCCGCTCGGCGGCATGGGCATTTCGTTCTCCTCCTCGCTGTTCGGTCTCGCCGGCTCGCTTGTTCTCGGCTTTCTCGACCTGCAGACGAGCCAGGCGCAGAACCGCTTCTACACCGACCTCGAAGACTGGCTCTCGACCACGGTGCGCGACATCGGCACCGATCAGCCGGCGGCTGTGCCTGCGGCAGCGGCACTGCCGGGCGACCTGCGCGTCGCGATCGACCGGCTGAAGGAGGTCATCACCGACACCGGCTCGAACCGCGCGGCGACGACTGCGATGGCCAATCTCGCCGAAGCGATCCAGGGCCTGGTCGAGCACATGCGCAACGAGCAGCAGATGATCCGCGAATGGGCGGATTCGCAATCGGAGATGCATCAGGACATGCGCCGCCTGCTCGACCAGCTGATGCGCGAGAAGACCTGACATGGCCCTGGCGCGCGGACGCCGCGAGCGCGGCATCGACTACTGGCCGGGATTCGTCGATGCCCTGTCGACGCTGATCCTCGGCATCATCTTCATGCTGACCGTGTTCGCGGTCGTGCAGTTCTATCTGACGCAGGAGATGAGCGGGAAGGATACCGCCCTCTCCCGCCTCAACGCGCAAATCCGGCAACTCACCGATCTTCTTCAGCTTGAAAAAACCGGCAAGACGAGCCTCGAGGACACCATCGCCACGCTGCGCTCGACCCTTGCCACGGCCGAAAGCGAGCGCGACCGCTTCAAGGGCCTCTACGAAGGCGCCGGCAGCGGAGCTGCGAGCGCTCAGGGACAAGCCAACGAACTCGCCGGCAAGCTCGACAGTGAAAAGCAGATTTCCGCCCGCGCGCTCGCGCAGGTGGAATTGCTCGGCCAGCAGATCGCGGCGCTGCGGCGCCAGCTCGCTGCGCTCGAAGCGGCCCTCGATGCCTCGGAAAATCGCGAAAAGGAATCGCAGGGCCGCATCGCCGATCTCGGCAATCGCCTGAATGTCGCGCTCGCCCAGCGCGTGCAGGAATTGTCGCGCTTCCGGTCGGATTTCTTCGGCCGGCTGCGCGCGATCCTCGGCAACCGGCCCGACATTCGTATCGTCGGCGACCGCTTCGTGTTCCAGTCCGAGGTCTTCTTCGATGCCGGCCAGGCGGTGCTGAAGCCGGAGGGACGCGCCGAGATCGACAAAATCGCAACCGCGCTGCTCGACCTCGAAAAGCGCATTCCCTCCGACATCGCCTGGGTGATGCGCGTCGACGGCCATACCGATGTGCGCCCGATCGCGAGCGCACAATTTCCATCGAACTGGGAATTGTCGGCCGCCCGCGCGATCGCGGTCGTGCAATATCTGATCAGCAAGGGCGTTTCGCCGCAGCACCTCGTGGCGGCGGGCTTCGGCGAATTCCAGCCGCTCGATCCGGCGCCGAATGAAGACGCCTACCGCCGCAACCGCCGCATCGAATTGAAGGTCACCGAGCGCTGATGCCCGCAGACGTCGTCGTGCGCCCGATGCGTGCGGAGGATCGCGCACCGGCGCTCGATCTGTGGGTCGCCGCATGGCAGGACGCCTATCCCGCCATCGATTTCGCCGGGCGGCGCGACTGGATGGACGAACGCTTCGAGGAACTCACCGGACGGGGTGCACATGCGCTTGTCGCCGCGCGCGAAAGCGAGATTGTGGGCTTCGTGATCATCGATCCTTCGAGCGGCTATCTCGACCAGCTTGCCGTCGCCATTGCATACCAGCGGCGCGGCATCGCCGGAAAGCTGCTCGCCGAAGCGCGGCGTTTGTCGCCGCGGCAGATCGAGCTCGAGGTCAATGAGGACAACGACCGCGCCATCGCCTTCTACCGCAAGCATGGATTTCGGATCAGCGGCGCAGGCGTCACGCGCCTTTCCGGCGCGCCGACCCACAAGATGACCTGGCGGCCCTTTTAGGCCGCCTGGAATTGCAGCCGCGCGAGACGCGCGTAGAGCCCGTTCGCGGCGGCGAGCTGCTGGTGCGTGCCCTCTTCCACGATGCGGCCCTGATCCATCACGAGGATGCGGTTGCAGGCGAGTACGGTCGCAAGGCGATGTGCGATCACGAGCGTGGTGCGGCCTTTCATCAACCGTTCGAGCGCGCTCTGCACCAGCGTTTCGCTTTCCGCATCGAGCGACGAGGTGGCCTCGTCGAGCAGGAGAAGCGGCGCGCGGCGCAGGATCGCGCGCGCAATCGCAATGCGCTGGCGCTGTCCCCCGGACAGCATGACGCCGCGCTCGCCGAGCGGCGCCGCAAACCCGCCCGGCAGCCGGCGAATGAATTCGTCGGCGGCAGCCATTTCCGCGGCCTGCGTCACCTCGGTATCGCTCGCATCCGGGCGGCCGAACCGGATATTGTCGCGTGCCGACGCGGAAAAAATCACCGGCTCCTGTGGAACGAGCGCGATCTCGCGCCGCAGCTCCTGCGGATCGAGATCGGCCAACGGCACGTTGTCGAAGGTCACGACGCCGGAGGTCGGATCGTAGAAGCGCAAAAGCAGATGAAAGATCGTGCTCTTGCCCGCGCCCGAGGGGCCGACGATCGCGACCTTTTCGCCCGGCGCGACCTTGAACGAAACATGGTCGAGCGCCGCGCTTTGCAGCCGCGTCGGATAGAAGAACGAGACGTCCTTGAATGAAACTTCGCCGCGCGCCGGTTTCGGCAGGGCTTTCGGCTGCGCGGGCGCGGCAATCGCTGCTTTCAGTTTCAGGATTTCAAACAGCCGCTCGGCGGCGCCCGCAGCCTGCGAAACCTCGCCCCACATCTGGCTGAGTTCGCCGAGGCCGCCTGCGGCGAACACGGCATAGAGAACAAACTGGCTGAGCTGGCCCGCGCTCATGCGCCCGGCGATCACGTCCTGCGCGCCGATCCACAGCACCAGCACGACGCTTGCGAACACAAGAAAGATCGCAATCGCGGTCAGGATCGCGCGCGCCTGTGTCGAGCGAAGGGCCGCGGTGAACGCTTCATCGACCGCCGCCTTGAAGCGGCTCCGCACCATCGTCTCGTTGGTGAAGGCCTGCAGGATGCGCACGGCCCCGATCAATTCGGCGGCGTAGGCGGACGCATCCGCAAGCGAATCCTGCGCCGCGCGCGAGCGTCGGCGCACCGCGCGCCCGAAGGCGACGAGCGGCAAGACGATAACCGGGATCGCCACCAGCACGAAGGCGGACAGCCGCGGGCTGGTCACGACCATCATCGCGCTTGCGCCCACGAACAGGACGAAGTTTCGCAGCGCGACCGAAATCGAGGAGCCGACCGCAGCCTTCACCTGCGTCGTGTCGGCCGTCAGCCGCGACATCATTTCCCCGGTCTGGGCCTGGTCGAAAAAAGCCGGCGACAGGCGCGTGAGATGCGCGAACACGTCGGCACGCAGATCCGCGACGATCCGCTCGCCGAGCGTCGTGACAAGGTAAAACCGCAACGCACTCGCGCCCGCGAGCACCGTGACCACAGCGAGCATCAGAAGGAAATAGCGATCGAGCAGCGCATGGTCGCCGCCGAATCCGAAATCGATCATCCGCTTTACCGCGAGCGGCACGGCAAGAGTCGCGAGCGCTGCGATCACGAGCGCGATCAGCGCCGCAAGCCCACGCGGCCAGTAGCGGCGGACATAGGGTACGAGCAGCAGCATCGGCCGGAGGGCCGCACCCCGCCCCGCCGTCTCGCTCACCCGTTTGTCCAAATCGGAAGGCACGCGGCCCTTCGCTCAAACTGTGGTTTTCGGCGCATCCGCCGCGTCGGCCCGCCCCTCACATGCCGCGCAAGCCCCCGAAACGCAAGCCGGCCGGGCGGGTCTGGCGCTACGGCTTGTGCCTGCGGCGGGCGTGGGTTATAGACCCCGCGAATTCCCGACATCCCGGCAGGACCGCGCGCCGCCCGCAGGAAAGAACGCCATGAAGTCCGACATTCATCCGAACTATCACACCATCAAGGTCGTCATGACCGATGGGTCCGAATTCACCACCCGCTCCACCTGGGGCAAGGAAGGCGACACGATGCATCTCGACATCGATCCGAAGTCGCACCCGGCCTGGACCGGCGGCAGCCAGCAGCTCGTCGATCGTGGCGGCCGTGTCTCGCGCTTCCAGAAGAAGTTCTCGGGCTTCCTCAAGGGCGACGGCGAAGAGAAAAAGAAGAAGTAAGATTTCGGCGCCGGCCCGGAAATGCAAAACCCCCGCGCGAGCGGGGGTTTTCGTTTGCCGCGATCGTGAAGATCAGGCGCCGCGCTGCTCGAACGCCGCCTTCAGAAGCCCGAGCTGCCGGCCCACCGGATTGCCGGATTGCGCCGGCGCCTCGCTCGGCTTGCCGTGAATGGTCGCATCGAGCCGCACCACCGTTTCATGCAGCTTGCGCGACCGCCCGATCAGATCGGAGAGCGTCGGCGGCAGCATCGCGAGCGTCTCTTCGCTCACCGGCGCGCCGACCGACAGTTTGACCTTGGTTTTTTCCTGGTTGACCTGCGCGAGCGACATCTCGCCTTCCTTCACCGCGCGGTGCAGGAGAAGCCAGGACGCAAGCTGCATCAGCCGCGTGGTCAGCCGCATGCTTTCGGTCGCGTAAGAAAGCGCCGCCGTGCGCCCGAGCGCCTTGGATTCCTGCCGGCCCTTGCCGTCGAGATAGGCCGCGGTCTCCTCGACCAGCGCCATACCGTCGCGAAACAGCGTCGAAAACGCCTGCGACCCCGCGAGCCGCTCCTGAAAGGAAACCGGCCCGGCATCCTGCATCGAACGCTCAGACATACGCCACCTACGCCTCACCCTACTCGCCGCAGGATAGTCGTCATGCTGCGGCCGCGTAAAGGACGCGCTTTAAGAACTTGTCAGCATAGTTGCCGGGCGTGGCGCGGCGGCCATGTGATCCGAAATGGGACAGCACGCCTGACCGGTCAAAAAAAGAGCCGCCGTTGCCGGCGGCTCAAGTCATAACAGGGAGGCGTCAAACAGAGTGGACAGGAGCCACTCGATGTCCAGAAGATGGACGATGCCAGTAATGACTGGGAAAGCTTAACTTTACGTAAATTGAGAAATAAATTCGAAATATCGCCGATGAAACTGCCGTAGATGCCGGGGATTCTTGCGTTGTCGTTTGGAGCGGTAAAATCGCGTAGCTTCAGTGTGGTGCTGTGCGCCGCGCTGGTGGCGGGGTGCAGCGGAACAAGTGGATTGAGCTGGGGCGGCAGCAAACCCGACGCGCCGGAAAACCCGAACCCCGTGCCGGCAAACTACCGCACGGAAATCCTCAATCAGTTGCAGGTCACGCTCGACGATCCGTCCGGCATCCGCGAAGCCTTCATCGCCGAACCCACGCTCAGACCGAGCGGCAACGAAACGCGCTACATCGGATGCGTGCGTTACAACCCCAGAGACAAGGACGGGAAATATCTCGGCGTGCAAAACAAGGCCGCGTTCTTTTACGGCGGCCATCTCACGACGATGCTCGACGCCACAAAAGAGCAATGCGGAACGGCCGCCTATCAGCCGTTTCCCGAACTCGAAAAGCTGTGCCGCGTTTCAGGCTGCGCGCCGGTCCGGCGGTAGCGATCCTATTTCTTGAAAAACTGGTCGGCCGCCTGACGCGAGGTCTGCTTCTTGCCGATATCGGCCTCGAGGCGCGCAATCTCCTCGCGCAGCAGCGCGATCCGGTCGTTCAATTCCGCGACCGAAAGCAGCGTCAGATCCTGCCCGATTTCGTGGGCGATTTTCTTCTTCGGCCGGTCGTCGTCGATCATCGACATGGCAGGCCCTCCATCCGGCAAATTTTAGTGGCGCGGCGCCGGGTTGTCACACCCGGCGCCGGCATTTAAACCAACGCCCGACAGCCGGATCGGCTCCCCTTAAAATCACATTGGACATCGACATGGCCGACATTCCCGCCCGCATGACCGCGATCGGCATCAAGGAGCCGGGCGACGCGACGATGCTCGTGCCGCAGGAGCGTCCCGTTCCCGCGCCGGATGACGGCGACATTCTGGTGAAGGTTGCGGCTGCGGGCGTGAACCGTCCCGACGTCATGCAGCGCAAGGGACTTTATCCGCCGCCGAAAGGCGCTCCGGATATTCCGGGCCTGGAAATTGCCGGCGAAGTCGTTGCGCGCGGCAACCGAGTGACGCGGTGGAAGGCAGGCGACAAGGTGATGGCGCTCGTCGTCGGCGGCGGCTACGCGCAATATTGCCTCGCGCACGAAAGCCATGCGCTGCCGGTCCCGTCAGGCTTCTCGATGGTCGAGGCCGGCGCCGTTCCGGAAACCTTCTTCACGGTCTGGCACAATGTGTTCGAGCGCGGCGCGCTGAAGGCTGGCGAGACGCTGCTCGTGCACGGCGGGTCATCGGGCATCGGCACGGCTGCGATCCAGCTTGCCAAAGCGTTCGGCGCCAAGGTCATCGTCACCGCGGGAAGTGCGGAAAAATGCGACGCATGCCACAAGCTCGGTGCCGACGTCGCCATTAACTATAAGTCCGAGGACTTCGTCGAGAAGACCAAAAGCGCAACCGGCGGAAGCGGCGCCGATGTTATTCTCGACATGGTCGGCGGCGATTACATCGAGCGCAATTACGAAGCCGCGGCGGTCGAAGGACGCATCGTCCAGATCGCATTTCAGGGCAGCCCCAAGGCCAATGTCGATTTCAGGCGCATCATGCTGAAACGCTTGCACCATACCGGCTCGACCCTGCGTTCCCGCTCGGTCGCGGACAAGGGCGCGATTGCGAAGGCGATCGGGGAGAAAGTGCTGCCGCTTCTTTCGGCGGGCCGGGTGAAGCCCGTGATCGACTCCACTTTTCCTCTGGCCGATGCGGCCAAAGCCCATGCCCGGATGGAGGAAAGCGGCCATATCGGCAAGATCGTGCTGGTCGCGTGAGCATCGTGCCGCCGCTCGACCAGCAAAATCGCGATTCCGCCGCCCAAATGTGGCGGGCGGAACCCGCTTGCCCCCGGCGCCCCTGCCCCCGCCGCGAAAACGGCGTAAAGCTGATCCGTTGGTGAAGGCTGTGGGGTCGTCGCGGGGCCGCCTGAGGCAGGACATGCAGGGGGCTGGTGCCGCCGGAGGGTATTGTTTGCAGGTCTTTCGTTTTTGCGCCGTGGTGGCGGTCCTGATCGGGCTTGCCCTCGCCGCCATGCGTCCGGCTTTCGCCGTCGACGCAGTGGCGGTGCGCACCGACGCCCCCGCGATCGACCTGACCGAAGCGCTCGAATATCAGCGCACCGAAAACGACCGCATCCAGGTGTCCACCGCCCCCGGGCCGGACGGCATCATCCGCCGCATCGAGGTGCGCGGCCGCGAAGGCCAGACCAACTGGGCCGTGTTCGCGCTCGCTAATAACGGGGACGAGCAGATCGACCGGCTGATCGTCATTCCGCATTATCGGATGGTCGGCTCAGGCATGTTCTGGCCCGACCTCGGCCTCTCCCGCATCGTCGGCATTACGCCGAGCTCGGGCGAACGTCCTGACCGGCAGGATTCGCCGGCCGCCGACATTTTCCGCATCACGCTCGATCCGGGCACGGTGATCACCTACGTCGCGGAATTGCGCACGCCCTATCTGCCGCAATTCTATCTGTGGGAGCCGGACGCCTATAAAGACAAGATCAATTCCTTCACGCTCTATTACGGCATCGTCATCGGCATCGCCGGTCTGCTTGCTCTCTTCCTGACCATTCTGTTCGTGGTGAAGGGCAGCGTGATGTTCCCCGCCGCAGCGGCGCTCGGTTGGGCGGTGCTCGTCTATATCGGCGTCGATTTCGGATTCTGGGGCAAGGTATTCGACATGTCGGCGGGCGCCGAGCGAATCTGGCGCGCGTCCGGCGAAGCGATCCTCGCGGCGACGTTGCTCGTCTTTCTCTTCGCCTATCTCAATCTCGGGCGCTGGCACGTTCGCTATGCGCATATCACCATCGCGTGGCTCGGCGTGCTGGTCGCGCTTGTCGCGCTCGCCTTGTTCAATCCGCCGATCGCCGCCGGCATCGCGCGCTTCTCGCTCGCCGCCGTCGCCTTCGCGGGCTTTGCCCTCGTCGTCTATCTTTCGACGCAGGGTTTCGACCGCGCGGTGCTGCTCATCCCGACCTGGCTCCTGCTCGTCGTCTGGGCGGTGACCGCAGGCCTGACGATCGGCGGCATGCTGACGAACGACATCGTCGGCCCCGCGCTCCTTGGCGGGCTCGTGCTGATCGTGATGCTGATCGGCTTCACCGTGATGCAGCACGCCTTCGCGGGCTCGATCACGCACGGCATCGTCTCGGATGTCGAACGCCGCGCACTCGCGCTCACGGGCGCCGGCGACATGATCTGGGACTGGGACGTTTCGGCGGACAAGGTCTTCACCAGTCCGGAGACCGAGCATCTGCTCGGCCTGAAGCGCGGCACGCTGGAAGGCCCTGCCGCCGGCTGGCTCGATTACCTGCATCCGCTCGACCGCGACCGTTTCCGTGCCACCCTCGATAGCGTGATCGAACAGCGGCGCGGACGGCTGGTGCAGGATTTCCGGCTGCGCACGCCGGATGGGCATTACCTGTGGTTCGCGCTGAAAGCGCGGCCGGTCGTGGGATCGGACGGCGAAGTGGTGCGGCTCGTCGGCACGCTCACTGACGTCACCGAATTCAAGACTTCGGAAGAGCGCCTCTTGCACGACGCGGTGCACGACAACCTCACCGGCCTGCCGAACCGCCAGTTGTTCCTCGACCGTTTCGAAGCGATGCTCGGTTTTGCGAAATCCGACACCGGCATGCGCCCGACTGTGATGGTGGTCGACCTCGACCGCTTCAAGCAGGTCAACGATTCCGTCGGCATGGCGGTCGGCGACTCGATCCTGCTCACGCTGGCGCGCCGCCTCACCCGCCTGCTCAAGCCGCAGGACACGCTCGCGCGGCTGTCGGGCGACCAGTTCGCGCTGATCCTGATTTCGGAGCGCGATCCGAGCAAGATCATCGCATTCGCCGAAACGATCCGCCGCGCGCTGCGCGCGCCGATCACGTTCAACGACCGCGAAATCTTCCTCACCGCCTCGATCGGGCTCGCGCTCGCCGACAACCAGACCACGCGCCCCGAGGAAATCCTGAAGGATGCGGAACTTGCGATGTATCACGCCAAGCGCATCGGCGGCGACCGCATCGAGGTGTTCAAGGCCGCGATGCGCGAGCGCAAGACCGACCGCCTGACGCTCGGCTCCGAACTCCGCCGCGCACTCGAACGCGGAGAGCTCACCATGATGTATCAGCCGATCGTGCGGCTCGAAGACCGCACGGTCGCCGGTTTTGAGGCGCTGGCGCGCTGGGACCATCCAAAGATGGGCCGCATGTCCCCGTCCGAATTCATCTCGATCGCGGAAGAGAACGGCCTGATCGTCGAGCTTGGGCTGTTTGCGCTCGAGCGCACCGCGCGGCAACTCAACATGTGGCAACGCGCGGCGCGGATGCAGACCGGGATTTTCGCCAGCGTGAACGTGTCGTCACGCCAATTGCTGCGCCAGGACCTGATCCACGACCTGCGCTCGGTGCTGTCGCATTCAAGCGTGATGCGCGGCACGCTCAAACTCGAGCTGACCGAATCGATCGTGATGGAAAATCCCGAACTCGCCACGCAGATGCTTCTCCGCATTCGCGAGCTCGGCGCAGGGCTGGCGCTCGACGATTTCGGCACCGGGCATTCGTCCCTTGCCTACCTGCAGCGCTTCCCCTTCGACACGCTCAAGATCGACCAGTCGTTCGTGCGCACCACGAACAAGGGCAAGCGGCCGATCATCCTGCGCTCGATCATCGCGCTCGCGCACGATCTCGGCATGGAAGTCGTCGCGGAGGGCGCGGAAAGCGATTCCGACGCGGTCGAGCTTTACCAGCTCGGCTGCGAATACGTGCAGGGCTTCGCATTCGGCGAGCCCATGACCGCGGAAGCGGCGACGAAGCTTCTGACGACCGAGCGGATGGAAGTGGCGCGTTAGCGCGTCAGGCGTGGCCGACGTCGCTCGACAGCATCCCGAGATCGATGCCGATCTTTTGCATCGCGCGTTCGTATTTCTTCGACGTGTCTTCGCCGAAAATCAGCTCGGAATCGGCCGGACAATGCAGCCAGCCATTGCCCTGGATTTCCGTCTCCAGTTGCCCCGGCGCCCAACCCGCGTAGCCGAGCGCGAGGATGGCGTTCGCGGGGCCGTCGCCGCGCGCAATCGCTTTCAGGATATCGAGCGTCG
>Ga0070741_10014569_pt1 | contig 13571 bp, 23 predicted proteins | sample Coa_R1_4_FD_66440 | JGI IMG/M metagenome (GOLD analysis project Ga0070741, IMG submission 66440) | Surface soil microbial communities from Centralia Pennsylvania, which are recovering from an underground coalmine fire - Coalmine... | ecosystem: Environmental > Terrestrial > Soil > Unclassified ... | reverse complement strand
AGGCTATAAAACTTGTTTATGGTCCTAGACAGGACTCATATGATCATCCTTATGACAATTTTAAGAAAGTAGCTCTCATGTGGGAAGCTATTATGGGTGTGCCTTTCACGGTTCATCAAGTAGCTTTAATGATGGTTGCTTATAAATTAGCTCGGGAAGCATTTAAACATAAGGAAGATAATGATAATATAGTAGATGCTATTGGATATTGTATAACTGATTTTCGTTGTTACCAAAGAGAAGCCGGAAAGGAGTAATAATGCTAACTGGAGAAGAAAAGAAAGTAGTAGACGAACTTAAGACAAGTCTTATGAATTTTATGGTTTTAGTTAACCTTAAACAAAACAAAGCTCTACAAACAGGAGAATTAACTTTAAATCCACAAACAAGAAGCGGATTCAACCCGGAATCTGCTAATATGTGTATAGGACTAATGGCTGATTGTTACAAGATTAGATTCGGTCTAGAGCAGTTTAGTGAAAGAATGACAACTTCAGTTGAAAGGAAAACAGTATGAGTATTAAATTTAGTGCTGAAAAGATTATGTCAATTCCATTCGTAGCCGATCCGGTTAATTATTTTGAACCAGGCGGTTGTGGTTGTGCTTGGGGTGTAGCAGCTATAGCTAGATTAGACAAGCCTCTGCTTGAAGAGATTAACGATCACGGAAGTCTAACTTCTGTAGATAGAGGAAACATTGTATGCCAATTCCCTAAAGTAGCTGAAATTCTGGATTTAGCTGAAGCTTGGCTGATGAAAAGGCATTTAGATAGTCTATATGTTTATCAAGAATACGATTCTAATAGAAAAGTCGGCGTCTGGAAAGAGAATTTTGCTAAACGGTATATTGAAGAATTGATGCCGCTAACCGAAAAGTCTCAACTTAAGGAGTGGATGCTTAAGGAACTAGATAAACTAGGTGTTCTAGATACTTCTCCTGCTTTATGTACGAAATCATAAATGAGTCTTTATGCCCTTCCTGTAAAACCGGGAAGGGTTTTTTAAAAGTCTCGTTAGGTCAGAGATACTTAATCTACTGCATATGTTGCCGGGAGATTGTTTTGGTGTATACTGGAGATCAGGAAGTGAGGTATGAACATGATTTTGGGTCCATTATACAAGCGGTCGAAAACTGGCGGAGTTTTAGAATGGCAAATAGAGGTAGTGGATAATCAATTTAGGACTATCTCTGGGCAACAGGGAGGCAAGTCAGTCACTAGCGAGTGGACAACATGTTCCGGCAAGAACATTGGGAGGGCTAATGCAACAACTTCAGAAGAACAGGCTCTGTCAGAAGCCAAAGCTAATTATAAAGCCAAGATTGACAAAGAACGGTACTTTGAAGATCTATCTCAGATCGACTCCGCTACATTCAATAGCCCCATGCTGGCTTTCGAATATGAAAAAGTCACTACCAAAAGACCTTTAATTTTTCCAGCGTATTCACAACCAAAATTGGACGGAATGAGGTGTATTTGCCGGAAAGACGGGATGTGGTCTAGAAACGGCAAACCTATTGTCTCGGCTCCTCATATCAGACAAATTCTAGAACCGTTCTTCACAATGTGGAATTTAGAATTAGATGGAGAAATATACAACCATAAATTCAAAGATAATTTCAATAAACTCATAAGTTTGGCTAAAAAGACTAAACCTACTAAAGAAGATTTAGAAGAATCATCTAAATATCTACAATATTGGGTCTATGATTTTAGAGATTCTTCCGGCTCTAGTTTTACTCGGGATAATTTCGACCTTAGGCTTAATTTCTTAATTAGATATATTGCCGGCAAATATGAGCCTATTGTTAGGCTATTATGGACTGATAAAGTATACAATCAAGAACAACTAGATAAGCATTATAAAGAATACCGGAAAGATGGTTTTGAAGGTCAAATGATAAGATCCGCCGGCGGAGTTTATGAATTTTGTAGGTCTAATAACCTTCTAAAACGAAAGGAAATGATGGATGAAGAATTTATTATTCTTGATATTTTGGAGGGTCAGGGAAATAGGAGCGGCATTGCTGGCGCCATGGTATTTGAAAGAAACGGAAATAGGTTTAATTCTAGTATTATCGGCTCTCATTCTTACTGTAGAGATTTATTGCTTAATAAATCAGATTACATTGGTAAATTGGCTACAGTTAAGTTCCAAAACCTAACGCCAGACGGGGTTCCGAGATTTCCTGAAGTAATGGCAATTCGCGACTATGATTAAACTAGCTTTGTTTATTTTTCTTTGGGTGTTTATTTGTTCTATATTGGGATTCTTCCATTTAGGTAATGTTTTTATTATTCTGATATTTGGAGCATTTTACGGCTTATTGGTTGCCAAGGAAATACAATGAATTTAGAATTACAGGACTATCATTCCGACAGTAGATTACCTGGAGTAGTAATTCATACTCCTACTAAATATAATAGCGATGATGGAGAATTCATAGAATTAGGAAGACTAAATGAAAATTGTAATTTAGAAACTAATTCTCTTTATGGTTTTAAAATTAAGCAGATAAGTACTTCAATTCTAGAGCCGGGAGCTATTAAAGCTTGGCATTTTCATAAGAAACAATGGGATTTATGGTTTGTTTGTGATAAGATGATAGTAGGATTAGCTACTTGGTCTGATATTAATCCAGGTGTAAGGAAATGTAGGTATGTTCTTGAGAATCAATTTATTTTAATTCCTCCGGGTTTGTTGCATGGAATTAGTAATCCTTATAACAACCGCCGGCGATTGATTTACTACACAACAGAACATTTCAATCCTAAAGACGAATTTAGACTTCCTCATAACGCTTTTCCGGAATTTAATTGGGGTATTATACATGGTTAGTACAATACTCACAGACTGGTGGAATAAAGAGAAGTATTTTGATAACAATCAGTCTAAAATGGTTAATACTTACATAAACCTTCATCATACTCCTAAATTTCTAGTCGGAGGACAAGAAGGACCTTGGATGTATCCTACGGTTGGCCCTGTAATTAAGACAAGGATATTAGAAAAGGAGATACTCAATTTCTATAAAGAAGATTATGATAATTTGCTTAAAAAAGCAGCGAAAACATATTTATTGATAGCTAAATTAGAGCAGAAAATACTTGAAGAAGAATTTATAGAACATGCAGACAAGTGAGAAAGGCAAAAATTTTATTAAAGGATACGAGAAGTATTCTTCGGTTCCTTATATAGATGCAACCGGCAATTGGACAGTAGGCTGGGGGCACAAAATAGGGAAAAATCCTCCTTCATTTAAATGGATTTCACCGGATCAAGGCGAAGCTTATTTTAATAATGATTTAAAAATAGCCGAGAATTGTCTGAATAAGTTTAAATTGACACAAAACCAGTTTGATGCGCTAATGTCTTTTACATTCAACTGTGGAGTTGGAGCATTTCTTAGAAACATAGCCCCTTTGTTAAAGGAAGGTAAATTAGATGAAATTCCTGCGGTATTGGTCAAGTTCTGCCATGGAGACGGTAAAGTCCTTCCGGGTTTACTTAAAAGAAGACAAGAAGAAATTAGAATATTTAAAACAAATTGAAAAGTCCAATTTACGCTTATTGAAATTAACTAAAAGAGTTTTGAAAATGCTTTCTAATGAGGAGTTAAAGCAACTTAATGTAGAATACACTACAAAACGAACATCGGAAAGCGGCTTAGCTATGATAATTAGAGCAGAAATCTATTCGAGGATGGAAGAAGTATGACTGATAGATCTATAGACTCAACCAAGACTATTAAAGAAGTTTGGGTAGTTTTAGGATTGAAAACTAAAACTCAAAAGATAGGGCAAATTATTGCCATTAAGGACTCAGAAGCCAAGGCTACTGCCCTGGCCGAGTCTTTATCTATTGATTGTTATATTGAGAAACACTCAGTTAGTTAGCTGGAGGCAATAAAGCTTGCAAAGCTTGGTTGTTTTGATCAATACTTGCTTGAAGAGTTGTTAGATCTCCAGATTCTACTTGTGCTGCTTGTGCTTGAGCCGCTGCTGCCGCTTGTTGAGCTGCTGTAGCTGCTGCTTCTGCTGATTGGGCAGTTTGTTGAGCTGTTGCTACTAATTGTTGAACTTGTTGAATTAAACTAGCTTGGGTTGCTAGACTTGCTTGTACATCTGCTAATGTTGCCATAATACTCCTTCCTATCGATATTAAAAGACAAACGTCACGAACTAGATCACAAAATATGTAACGTAGACTTGAAAACATACCTTTACCATATTATTCTACCTATAGTTTATAACATATCCAGGAGACAAAATGAAGTATTTTTCATTATTACTGGCTTTATTCTTAACAATTTCGCCGGCGAATGCTGGAGTTCTTGCTAAATTAATTCACAGTCATAAAACTGAAACTTATGATAACTATCTTTCACCATATGGTGAAACAAGAGTCTCAGTAAATTCTCATACTGATTATATTTATGAAGAAATAGACACAGTTGCCGGCGAAGTACAGACAAAGACAGTTACTTTGCCTTATAAGATTAAGCATATCCGGGATGTTAGACCATTCATAGAGAAACATCCAATAATCGTAAAACTCTACAATGTTTTCACTATTGGTGGATCAATAGTAGGAACAACTATGTATCTAGGGAAAAACTAAAAATGCCAAGAACTCATAATTTGCTTTATCAAGACGGTTGGTTAGAAAACGAACTTAAAGCTAAGACTGTTCTGACAATAGCTAGAGAGCAGCAATGTACTCCAAGCAATATTCACTATGCTCTTAAGAAATTAGCTATTACTAAAACTGTTCAATCTAGATGGTTTAATGGAGTTAAAAATGAAATTCGTTCTGAAGTTTGTCAGAAGAATAGAAATAAGGTTTACCGGCGGGTTTTGCTACTTCCAAGTAATACCTGTCTAGATGTTAAAGAATTACTACTTAAGAAGGCTATTGATAGCACTACTGAAATAGTAGCTATTGAACGAGATCCGGCAATTGTTCCGGAATTGACCGAAAACCTAACAAAACTAGGATTTAATAATTTCATTGTAGTCCAAAGTGAATTAGAGTTTTCTAATCTAGATGGGCAGTTTGATTTTGTGTTTCTAGATTTGTGTGGACAATTAAGTCCTGGAGTTGTTAATTGGCTTTGTACTCAGGTACAGAAAAAGATATTTGCCGATGATTGTAAGATAGCAATAGCTGTCAGCCATTATTGCCGGGAAGGTCATAAATTCTATCTAAAGCTTAAGAAGACTTTTAATGGGAAAAAGATAGTTAAATTCTCTACTGCCGGCGGGTTTAGCGATATTCAGAAAGAACAGCATAATGTGATAGCCTTAATCCTTACGGCAATATTTGGAGAATTTAATAGAAATTGGATGTATAAATCAGAAGGTAAAGCTGCTACAATGCATGTATTCAGTTTTACTGCCAGACCAAGAAACTTAGGTTTGCTTAAAGTAATACAATTTCTTGAGCGGGAAACTAACCGAATTCCGGAAAAGATTACTCCTGGTATAAAAGCTGCCCTAACAAAACAACAAAACCGACAATCAGTTCCGGAAACACCGGATAAATTAACAACAGTTTTGGAGGATTTAGTATGTCAGGTGAAAAACCAGCAGCAACAGATAAACGAATTGGCGGTTGTGTTATTGCAGTTTGTGACTGCAAACACAAATTTCAAGATGAAAAATACGGAAAAGGAATGCGAATTAAAACAAACTGTAATTTAAAGAAAACTCGCTGTACTGTTTGTGGAAAAACTAGCTAATGAATAAAATAGATGGTTGGAATAGGCAACCAGAAATTGTTAAGGAAGCCCACGTCAGGACTAGAGAACAACATAAACAAGACAAATGTATTGGAGAAAACCAGAAGAAGACCAATGTTATGTGCGATCATTGGTGGAGTAATTATCTTAAATTAATTAAGGAGTGGAGAGATTTAGGAGGAATATGAAGAAATTAGCTATAGTTTTGTCTTTTCTTTTACAATTGCCGGCAAACGCTGATTCCGGATTTAAGTCTCAAACTAATCCTGAGTTAACTAATTTAAATCAACTCCGGCAAGTCGTTTTAGACAAAATTAAGAAAAACCAAGAACAATTACAACAAATTAATCAAGGATTAGACCAACTTAAGGTAGAGAATGATGGAATTTCTAATAGCCTTTTCGGAAATTCTGCTCTTTCTGGCCCTTCTGGGGTTTCCTTTAGCAATACTACTGTTTCTAATAGTCCTGTTCCGTCAGTTGGTAGATCGTTAAAAGGAGCAGTTAGTTCCTTAGTTGTAGGAGATTTATTGGCTTCTTTAACAAAACAAGCCCTTGCCGGCAATGCTGTGAACGAAAGAGTAACTCATTTTGAAGCTTCAATTCAGAAAGCTCTAGCCTATAGTAAAGATGCATTTAATTATGTGATACCATATAGAGGATTCGGTCCTTCTAGCGAAGCCGGGGACGTTATTACAGACGAGAAACTGAAGATCCATGATTTAGCCTCGGCAAAATATGCTCAGCAAAAGATAGGAGACGATATCCATTCTTCTCTTACTGCTGCTCTATTTGAAGTAGCTATGGGAATAGGAAACAACAATCAAGAACAAATATCCGCCGGCAAAGATCAAATTAAAAATTTAGTAGGTAAAGACATACCTATTGAAGATACTTTAAATGTTCAGGTAGAAATGCCGGAAACTATTGACTGGGACGTATTAGAAAAAAGTAACCAAGAACAGGATTTGATTAAAAAGGTTATAGACAAAGACCCTGTTATTAGTGATATCCTAGCAGCAGTACATAAATACAACCATCGAAGTAAAGGTTCCATGGTTGCCTCACATATAATCATGCCGGCATTGGGAGCAATGTCCTTAGCTCCATCCTTAGCCGGACCAGCAGCCAAAGGGGCCTTATTAACTTATGTGATGTTAACAGGAGGTCCGGAAGAGTCTAAACTACTTAAAGAACTATATCTAGATAAAAGACTAGAGTCTAGAATCCAATTAATTCATGATGAGGTTCATTTAGTAATAGATAATTACCAACTATCTATTTTGACTAAAAATTCAAGCCTTTATTTTCTATCCCAATCCCTTATGAACGAGATGAACAAATGACAGAACTAGGTTGGCATATTATTCAAAATGGGAATAAAATGTCTTATAGGAAAGATTTCACAATAAGAGAAGGACAAACTGTAAGAATATTTAAAGAACCTGTTCCTTGTAAAAGAGGGTTCCATGCTTGTAAAGATCCTTTTGAATGCAGTTGGTATATAGTAGTTGAACTCAACTCATATTTATGCCGAGTTGAGGTTGGCGGAATAATCCGCGAGCAAGATACTAAATTTTGTGGGCAAACTCGGAAAGTATGGTGGATGAGACATTATTTGTCTTTAATAAGAGAATTTTGTGCCTCCGATCCTAATGAACTTTACTCCAGTAGTGGAAGAGTGTATCATTGCACAAAATCAAGACCCAAAACAGTTAGAGAATTTAATAAATGGTTATGGGAAGTTAAACGACTGCCGGTAACTAGACCTCAATATAAAATCTGGTTAAAGGAGCAAAAGAATGCTAGAATTAAAAGCTCCAGAGTATAGTTTCAGTTCTACTCTTGATAAGTTGGTGGGTTATTCTAATGCTCCTCTTCTATTTCTCGCCGGCGGGATTTCATTATGCCCTGATTGGCAAGAAGAAATGGCTAATCAATTAAAAGACTCTAAGATAGTAATCTTCAATCCAAGAAGAAACGACATGACTAACAACTATCAGGAGATTGTTAAGCAGATTAAATGGGAGAAAAACCATATAGATATAGCTACTATGGTTTCTTTTTGGTTTCCTAAAGAGTCTATTTGCCCTATAACTCTCTTAGAATTCGGAAAAGTCCTGGTACAACAAGATAAGAAGATGTTTGTCGGTATAGAGGATTCTTATGTTAGAAGACTAGACTTAGTGGAACAGTTGGCTTTGCATCGCCCGGAAGTTCATTGGGTAAACAGTATCTCTAAACTAGTAGATCAAATTAAACGCCATGTGTGTGAAAGTTAAGTACTATTCAGAATCTGGTGCCGAGAAAGCTTTAAACGATCTTTTCCGGAAAGGTTATTCAGGTATTCACTACTATCTATGTAATGACTGTAGAAATTATCATATCGGACATTGGTCTAAAGCCCATAAACAAAACGATTTAAAAAGGAGAAGAAAATGAAAGCAACTCCGGAAATGAGAGAAAGGTTTAATAAACTACAAGAAAGTACTGAAGGTAAACAGAGTGAAGACTGGACTTTAGATGAAATTATTGCCTTAGCAGAACTTTGGAGAGATACATGTCTATTAAACGATCTTCCAGAAGAAGCAGCCCAATGGCAAGAGTGTATAAATAAACGATTAGAAGCTAAAGAATTGGAGAAGAACTTAAATGGCTAGAGTAATTTGGAGACTAGAAGAAGCGGTTTCTTTAGTTAGGGTTTTACAACCTTTAGCTTTAGAAAGCGGGTTGGCTTTATCGATTGGCGGTAGTGTTTTAAATTCTGGATTTAGTTGGAAAGATTTAGATCTAGTAGCTATGCCGGGAGCCTATGAAACAGAAGTTAGTTTTGTTTCATTAATAGCTAAATTACAAGAATTAGGATTTAAATCTACAGACATTAATCTAAGTCATCCCGGAATTGCTGTACATAAATTTGAATCAGAATCCGGTAAGAAAATAGATCTTACTACTCCGTTTTTAGATAAAAGTAATGTTCCTGATTGGAACAAAACTCCTAAAGAAGAAAAGAAGTATAGAATAGATTATTCAGTATAATCTATTTTAAAACCCGCAGGTATAATCTTTCCAGGTAGTTTGGGAAGATTATGCCTCCATTTTTCAGATATAGTTATCCAAGAGACTCAGCACCACCGGATTCTAACTATGCTCTTTACTCAGCATTAGATCCGGCTTTGTCTAATGGAAAATTATTAACTCCTGGAACATCCATCTCAATAATCGTTTCTGGAAATACAATTACAATTAATAATATCGGTGGTGGAGGTGGAGGAGCACCAACTAATGCTACTTATATTACTCAAGCCGATGAAACTGGAACACTTCCTGATTCTCAACCATTAGAAGCATTAGCTACTGGACTTCTTAAGAACACTACCGGAACTGGTGTTCTTTCTATAGCTTCTGCCGGAACAGATTACTTTCCGGCTAGAACTATTACTTCTTCTGATTCTTCTCATATTTCGATTACTAATGGAAACGGAGTTTCCGGAAATCCTACAATAGATGTAGGAAATAATGTTGTACTTAAAAATGCTGCTAATACTTGGACTACAGGAAGTCAAGACTTTTCAGCAGCTAGTGTAGTTTTACCTAATAATCAATCTTTGCCGGGCAGTCCTACTACAACTACCCAATCTCCTGGCGATAATACAACTAAAATAGCAACTACAGCTTTTGTTCACGCAGCTATTTTAGCAAGTTATAATCAGACAGTACAGAACAATGGAAGTGCTTTAGTACAAGAAGGGATTATTAATTTTGCTGGAAGCGGAAATATTGGTAAAGACGATTCCGGAAATGGAAGAACAACAATATTTTCAGTTAATCCAATAGAATTCGGAATATTAGGCGGAGGATTATAAGTTGTTTGGTACTCTCCAACCAAAGGTAGCATTGCCTGGTAAAGTAGCTCAAGGAAATGGTATATTAGTTAGTTCTTCTGGATTAACTGCTACTGTTCAAATAGATACTACTTTAGTTGCTGTTAAGAATGCTAATAATCAGTTTTCTGCTGATCAGTCTCCTTCAACTGCCGGCGGGAATAATTTAGGCTCTAACTCTGTTCCTTGGGGAAATGTATTTGTAGGATCAGCCGGAGCTAATAAAGCGGCAAATTTTGACACTTCTTCATTAACTACTAATAGAACAGTAAAAATTCCGGATGCTAATACCGTTACTGTTCAAGGCGCTACAGCAGGATCTCACCAATTTGCTACTGCTATTTCAGGAACTACCGGAGCAATTACCTTTACCCAGCCGGCATTTACCGATATTTCGGGAACAGCCACTTCTGGACAATTACCAACAGATGTTGTCTATAACGATGCTTCTAATACTTATTCTGGAACACATACTCAAGATTTTAGTGCTTCTACCCAAACAGTTAAAGTTCCATTAAAATCTACTCCAGGTTCTCCTTCAGTTGGAGAAATTTGGATTAACACTGCTGCTCACTGGTTTAGAGATAATGCCGGAACTCCCGGAAATCATTTAATTGTTGATGTTCCTCAAACTTCTCCTCCTAGTTCTGGCTATGTTCCTACTTCTAATGGAGACGGTACTTATTCTTGGGCTGCCCAATCTGGAAGTGGTGGAGGCTATGCGACTATTGATGGCAATGGTTCTTCGGTAACTCAAAGAGCTACCGTCAATTTCGCCGGATCTGGGTTAATTCCTGTAGATAATGGTGGATCTACTAGAACTGATGTATTCTTTGTTTCATCAGCAGAAATGTCTTTGCTTGGCGGTGGGTTATAATAAATACAGATTAAACGGAGAGAAATTTAAATGACTGCTACTGGTGTCTACGCACAAACTCTACAAAACTTTATAGCAACAATTGCTAATAGTGATGGTCAGACTAAGAAAACTTTAGTAACACCAGCATCAAATGGTACAAGGTTAAATTGTATTGTTGTGTCTTCTTCTGATACTTCTAATAGAGACATAACAATGGGCGTTACTATTTCAGCTACTAATTATGATTTAACTACTGTATCGATTCCTCTAACTGCTGGGACAGTAGATAACGTTCCTGCTGTTTCAATATTTAAGTCAACACAAATTCCAGGGTTGACTACCGATGCTTATGGTAATCCTTATATGGATTTAAAGAACGGAACAACTTTATACTTCTATGCTCCGGTCACTGTTACTTCAGGTAAGCAAATTAATATCTTCGGTTGGGGAGCAGATTTCTAAGAGGTTGACTTGTTTGGTAATCTTCATAGAAAAGCCGGTTCTCCAAGGATTGTAACTTCTCAAACCAATCCTCCTCCTGGTCTTGGTTTTGTTCCACAAAGTAATGGTAATGGAACTTGGTCTTGGGTAGCTAAACAATTATTTCCAGGAATAGGAGCAACTCCTAGGACTTGGGGCTCTTTAACTACTAATACTATAGGTGGAACAACTCTCAACAATGCATATGGGAGAATAACCGGCAGTCCTAACGTAGGTACTGTAACTAATGCGGCCTCTGCTTTTGGATCAGTTATGAATATGGCTTCTTCAGCTAGTACTGGTTCAAATGCAGGATATACGGCTAATGGCCCTTTTACTCGCTATCAACTAGCTCCTAGATTTATAGCTCCTATTATTTTTCCGGCTTCTGGTGATTTAGTAAACATGAAGTTTTACGGCGGTATGTTTACTGCCTCTCCGGGAAACAATGATCCAGGTTCTTTTACTACGGATGGGTTTGGATTTTATTATGCCACAACTCAAACAGGAGTTTATTTTAGAAGTATTACTTGCAATAATGGGGGATCTTCTAATTATACTTTAACTACTCTTCCAGTAGCAATCTTGCCGGCGACTTTATACCTTTTAGCAGCAGACGCAACCAACCCAAACTATATTAAATTCTATATTAATGGTCAATTATATGCAACTCATAATACAAATCTCCCCACAGCTGCTAACAGTTTAGGATTTGATTTTTTAACCTATACAACTGAAAACGTAACTAAAAATCTCCAAATTGGTATTTATTTTCAGGATTCTTTGTAATGTTTGGACCATTAGCCCCAAAAGCGGGATCTCCTCAAATAGTCAATACAAACAATAATCCATTAGCTGGTTATTTGCCTTATTCAAATGGGGATGGTACTTATTCTTGGAATGCATTACAAATGATGCCGTCTTTAGGGAATCAGCCTAAATTATTTGGTGGATATGTTGTTGCAAGTAATTCAGCAACAGCTTTAACTAATTTCGGTAGAACTTCAGCTGGTTCTACGCAAGGAACAGGAAGCAATGCCGTCGACAGTACGGGGTCTTTTATAAATTATTTAACAGCCGGAACTACTGGGTCAACCGCTGGACAATCTCCAGGAGCATGGACTGAATATAGATACTCTCCGAGGATGGTAGCTTGTTTAAAATTTCCTTCCTCAGGGGATTTAGTTAATATACGATTTTACTGTGGACTTTGGAGCAGCACCGGGCCTAATTCAGATGCTGCTAATAATACAGCTTGTGCCAGTTTCCGGTATTCTACAGCAGCTGATGGCGGGTTTTTTCAAACTATGACCCAGGTAGGGTCTAGTAACCTTAGGACTCTTAAAAGTACCGGAGTTGCAGTAACAGCTGGTACTATTTATTACATGGCTATAGATGCATCTAATTCAAATTTCATCAATTTTTACATCAACGGGACATTAGTCAATACTCATAATACAAACCTTCCTACAGGCTCAACTACTATGGGTTCTTCTGTTATTACTATAACTACAGAAAACGTAGCAAAGAATATAAAGATAGGCGCTATTTATTTCGAGACTGCTTAAATGTTTGGACTATTAGCTCCTAAATCAGGATCATCTTGTATAGCAACTACTGCCGGCTCTCCGACAGTAGGAAATATCCCGGTTAGTGATGGGGATATAACGAATAGTTGGCAGCCACAAGAGATGATGCCTTCTTTATTAACTCAGCAGTTATATCACCCAGGCATTTTATATATGCCGCAGAGTAATTTTACTTCACTATCCACATTTGGACGAATTAGCGCCGGAGTTAATGGGACTAATAGCAACCAAACCGGAAGTCAAGGATGTTTTATTGGGTACGCTACTGCTGCTTCTTCTGGGTCTAAAGGTGGACAGCAAGTAACAGCTACTACCTATGTTCAATATAATTTAGCTCCTAAGTTTATTACTTATTTAATGATTCCCGCTTCGGGTGATCTTTTAAATATGAGAACCTGGGTGGGGTTTGTAGATGTAGACCCTACTCAAAATGATACTCCTCAGGGAAATTATATAGCTTTTAGCTACGCGACCGGGAGAGATAGTTCGGTACATTGGTATTCTGTTACAAGCAATTCTTCTAGTAACTATACAATCCAAGATACGGGGATTGCAATCGTCGCCGGTAGTGCATATGCCTTAGCATTTGATGCTTCCAATCCTAATTATGTGGTATTCTATATTAATGGACAACCAGTAACAACACATACAAACAATTTACCAACAGCAAGTACTGGATTGGGGTTTTCGGTAACTACTACAACTACCAATAGTTCGGCAAAGAATATAAGAATTAACTCAATTTGGCTGGAGTGTTTATAAAATGTGGGCAATACAATTTGGTGGCTATGATTTTTGTAATGCATCGTGTAATGATGCAGACCTTTCCGGATATGTTTATCCAGAAGGAACAGTTTATACTCAATTTATTCCTTTCAATGATGACTATGAGGTATCGAATTATAAAATCGTTTCCGGCAGTTTAGTATATATTCCAACTAATACAATAGTAGCAAACCTCCCGGCATTTAAAGCAGCAATATTCCAAGATCCCAATGTAAGTCTAGAAGCAAAAATTCA